>VFQR01000825.1_pt1 | contig 31587 bp, 26 predicted proteins | sample 3512321 | NCBI WGS metagenome assembly VFQR01 (sample SAMN10412374, study PRJNA504923) | tailings metagenome | isolation source: Relicate 3 Philex TSF1 revegetated site | place: Philippines: Tuba, Benguet | collected 2017-08-29 | reverse complement strand
GTTGGTCACGTGGAACCACTTCCCGGCGAAGGTGGTGGTGTCGTTCGTGAACATGCTCTTCACGATCTGGAGCCCCTCCTCCAGCTTCTCGAAGCGGTCGGTGAACGTGCCGAACTCGTAGCCGTACTGCTGGTGCTCGAGCTCGAACCACCCGGCGCCGATGCCCCAGATGGCCCTGCCCTTCGAGATCACGTCCAGGTTGGTGACCGTCTTCGCGAGGAACGCCGGGTTGCGGTAGGTCATCCCGCCGACCATCGCGCCGAGCCGGACCCGCGAGGTGCGCGCCGCGAGCGCGCTCAGCAGCGTGTAGGCCTCGAACATGGGCTCGCTCGGCTTGCCGAGGCCGGGGAGTTGGTAGAAGTGGTCCATCACCCACACGCTGTCGAACCCGCTGGCCTCGGCGGTGGTGGCGATGAGGGCGATCCGCTCGAAGAGGTCGGCGTCGTCGACTCCCGGGTAGGTGAACAGCGGGATCTGGAGCCCCATGCGGATGAGGTCGTTACGTGCCATCAGCCGAATGTACGTCAGGTCTGCGGGGCGTGCGTCGGCCGGACCGGGCTGCGTCAGCCCCGGACCACCTCCACCTGGCCGACGCCGACCCGGAGGTCGAGCACGATCACCGCGCGCGCCGACGCCGGTCCCGCCACCGCGCCGGGGGGCGTGAGGAGGCGGTCGGCGTCCTGGCGCACCCCCGAGGCGAGGGAGCGGCCCTCGGCGTCGAGCGTCCCGAGGCCCACCTCGGTGTGCACCTGCACCACGGCATCGGCGGGCACGATCACGAGCAGCCGGCCGAACCCCACCTCGGCCGTCACCGCCATCGGTGCCTCGTCGGTCCCGGAGAGGTCCACCCGGCGGAGGTCGACGGTGAGCTCGCCGGCCGTCAGCCGTTCGGTCACCGCGATGGCGGCCACCGGCTCGATGGTGCGCGTCCCGGCACCTGCGTCGAGGACGGGCTCGACGACGACGAGGAACGCGGTGGCGAGGGCGAGGCCCACCGCGAGCGGGACGAACCCGCCGTTGCGGTTGACGATGCCGCTGAGGGCGGCGCCGACCGCGAGCACCACGCCGGCCACGATCGCGGCGCCGAGCGCCCGGACGTCCCACCAGTCGAGGGCGTCGCCGGCGGCGGCGATCCCGAGCCCGGCGAACACGAGCACCGTCACCACCGCGAAGACCGGCACCGTGCGCCGCGGGGGCGCGGACACACCCGCAGCAGGTCCCTGCCACCCGCCGACGGCACGCCCGCCGGGCGTGGTGCCGGGCAGCGCGGCCATCCTGGCCGTGTCGGTCAGCGGTGCCGTCGTGGCCCCGGCCGCGGCCATGCCCCGACCGGCGTCCAGCGGCTCCGGCGTGGGGTGCTCGGTGGCGGTGCCCGGGGTCGAGGGCTCGGGTGCCGAGGGGTCGGCTGCCGAGGGCTCGGGTGCGGGAGTCGCGAAGGCGGCGGAGGACGGCGCGACGGGCGTCCCGCCGGCGGGGGGTGCCGTCGGGGTGCGGTCGCGGCGCAGCGCCGGCGAGGCCCAGAGGAGGATGCCGATGGCCACGAGGGCGAGGCCCCACGACACGTCGCCGAAGATGAACCAGCTGCCGATCGAGCCGATCCCGGTGGCCACCAGCAGCACGCCGAGGGCGATGTACAGCGGGATCCGCCGCCGGTCGCGCACCACGTCCTCCAGCGGCTGGGCCGGCTCGGGATCCTGGGGGAGCATGATCCACAGGGCGATGTACACCACGATCGTCACCGGCACGAGCAGCGCGGCGATCACCACGGCGATGCGCGTGGTGGTGCGGTCGAAGCCGTGGGCGCGGCACAGCCCGCCCACCACGCCGCCGAGCTTCTCGTCGTCCTTCACGCGAGCGACCGGCACGCGGTACCACGGCACCTTCGGCGCCGCGCTCGGCGGCGGCAGCTGGCCGCCGGCGCTCGTCTCGGGATCCATCACCTGAGTCTTCTCGTCCATGCGGCCAGGATCGGGCACGGGCCCACCTCGCGCCATCGGGGATCACCCTGGTCCGACCCTGATCCGACCCCGAGGCCCTGGGGGCCACGACCAGGGGCGACCCCCGATGACAGCGGTGGCACCCGGTGCGAAGATCTCCCCATGGCCCCTCCGCTCGCGTTCGCCCGTGCCGACGAGCGGCGCGTGGTGGCCGGCGTGGCCGCCGGGTTCGCTCGCCAGCACGGCGTCGACGTGCTCCTGGTGCGCATCGCCCTCGTCGTGCTCACCCTCGCCGGCGGGCTGGGCGTGCTGATCTACGCGCTCGGGGCGCTGCTCGCGCAGGCGCCGGCCCGCGGCCTCCCGGAGCCGCACCCGCCCGACCAGCGCCGCAACGCCGCCGTGGTGAGCATCGCCCTCGGCCTGGTGCTCACCGTGCGCTCCACCGGCATCTGGCTCGGCGACGGCGTGATGGTGCCGGCGATGGCCGTCGCCGTGGGGGTGGCGCTGCTGGCCGTCGTGGCGCCCGACCGCTCGCCGTTGCCCGACGTGCAGGCCGGTCGACACGCCCGCGGGCGGCTGATCGCCGGCGCGGTGCTGGTGGCGGGTGGCGTGGCCATGGTCGGAGCGGGCCGCCCCGGCTCCGACAGCGTGCGCGTGGGCACCTTCGCAGCCGCGCTGACGATCGTCGGGGTGGCCGTCGTGCTCGGGCCGTGGCTGGCCACGCTCGCGCAGCAGGCCGCCGCCGAGCGGCGCGAGCGGATCCGCGCCAACGAGCGCGAGCAGCTGGCCGCCCACCTGCACGACTCCGTGCTGCAGACGCTCGCCCTCATCCAGCGCACCGCCGACGACCCGCGGCGCACCGTCACCCTCGCCCGCCAGCAGGAGCGCGAGCTGCGCGAGTGGCTCTACGGCGGCGGGCGGGGCGGCACCCTCGGCGCGCCGGCCACCCTGGCCGCGCTGGTGCGGGAGATGGCGGCGACCGTGGAGGCCACGTACGGCGTGCGCGTGGACGTGGTGGTGGTCGGCGACCGGCCCGGCGACGAGCGGATGGTGGCGCTCGTGGCGGCGGTGCGGGAGGCGTGCGTCAACGCCGCCAAGCACAGCGGCGAGGAGGAGATCGCCGTCTACGTGGAGGTGGGCGGCGACACCGTCGAGGCCTTCGTCCGCGACCGGGGCCGTGGCTTCGTGCGCGCGGTGGGGGAGGCCGGAGGCACCGAGGCGGCGGCGGGGGTGGCGCGCCGGGGCATCGTCGACTCGATCGAGGGCCGGGTGGAGCGCCTCGGCGGCGCGGCCACCATCGTCACGGCGCCGGGTGCCGGGACCGAGGTGCAGCTGCGCGTCCCGGCGGGTGACGCCTCGACGGCGTCGAGCGAGCGTGTGCGGTCGTGACGCGGGTCTTCCTGGTCGACGACCACGCGCTGTTCCGTGCCGGCGTGAAGGCGGAGATCGGCGACCGGTTGACGGTGGTGGGCGAGGCGGGCACGGTGGACGAGGCGGTGCCGGCGATCCTGGCCACGCGCCCTGATGTGGTGGTGGTCGACGTCCACCTGCCCGGCGGCGGCGGGCGGGCGATCATCGAGCGGGTGCGCGAGGGGTGGCCCGACGCCGTGTTCCTCGCGCTGTCGGTCTCCGACGCGGCCGACGACGTGGTGGCGGTCATCCGGGCCGGCGCCCGCGGCTACGTGACGAAGACGATCGACGCGGCGGGCCTGGTGGATGCCGTGGAGCGGGTGGCCGACGGCGACGCGGTGTTCTCGCCGCGGCTGGCGGGCTTCGTCCTCGACGCCTTCTCCGGCGCGCTGCCGGCGCCCGTCGACCCCGAGCTCGACCAGCTCACCGCCCGCGAGCAGGAGGTGATGCGCCTGATCGCCCGGGGCTACACCTATCGGGAGGTGTCGAGCGCGCTGCACCTGTCGGTGAAGACGGTGGAGACGCACGTGTCCGCGGTGCTGCGCAAGCTGCAGCTCTCCAACCGCCACGAGCTGACGGCATGGGCGGCGGGACGCCGCCTGTTGTGACGTCGGCGGGACGCCGCCTGTTGTGACGTCGGCGGGACGCCGGACGCAGGGGGTCGCGATCGCGAGTACGGTCGCGCGGCACACGACGGCCTCCGAAGGGAGCTGGGGATGAGCGACGTCCCGACCGACCGGATCCGCAACGTGGTGCTGCTCGGCCACGGCGGCGCCGGCACCACCACGCTGGCCGAGGCGCTGCTCGCCAGGGCGGGGGCGATCCCCCGCGCCGGCAGCGTCGACGCCGGCACGAGCGTGCTCGACACGGAACCGGAGGCGGTGAAGCGGACGATGTCGCTCAGCCTCGCCGTCGCGCCGTTCACGTGGACGGCCACCGACGGGGCCACCTACCGCGTCAACCTCATCGACACCCCCGGCTACCCCGACTTCGTGGCCGAGGCCTGCGCGGCGATGGCCGTGGCCGACCTCGCCGTCGTGGTGGTCAGCGCGGTGGACGGCGTCGGGGTGCAGACCGAGCAGCTGTGGAAGCGGGCCGCGCAGCTCGGTCTGCCGAGGATGGTGTTCGTGTCGAAGGAGGACCGCGAGCGGGCCGACTTCCACGGGGTGCTCGACGAGCTCCACGAGCGGCTCGGTGGCGGGTTCGTGGCGCTGGAGCTGCCCATCGGTGAGGCGGCGACGCTGCACGGTGTGGCCGACGTGCTGAGCGAGGAGGCACTCGAGTACGAGCCGGGCGGCACCCACCACAGCGAGGCGCTCCCCGCCGACCTCCTCGACGAGGAGCACCGCCTGCACGAGGCGGTGGTGGAGGAGATCGTCTCCGGCGACGACGAGGAGCTGGAGAAGTACCTCGGCGGCGACATCCCCTCGGTGCAGGACCTCGAGCGGACGTTGCGCCACGAGGTGCTCGAGTGCACGGAGTTCCCCGTCCTGCTCGGCTCGGCCACCACCGGCGTGGGCGTCGACCGGCTGGCCGACTTCATCTGCGAGCTCGGCCCAGCACCGGGCGAGCGCCCGGTGGAGGTGGCCGCCGGCGATCAGGTGGTGCCGGTGCGGGCCGACGCCGACGGTGAGCCGCTGCTGTTCGTGTTCAAGACCGTGGCCGATCCCTTCGTCGGCCAGCTGTCGTTGTTCAAGGTGCTGAGCGGCAGGGTCCGCACCGACGACCAGCTCGTCAACAGCCGCACCGGCACCACGGAGCGCCTGCACGGCCTGTTCACCCTGCGCGGCAAGGACCAGACGGCGGTGGGCGAGGTGGTGGCCGGCGACATCGCCGCGGTCGCGAAGCTGGCCGGCACGGGCACCTTCGACACGCTCGCCCGGAAGGGGTCGCCGGTGCGGGTGCAGCCGCCCGACGTGCCCGTGCCCCGCTGCGCGGTGGCCATCGTCCCGCGCACGCAGGCCGACGACGACAAGCTGGGCAGCTCGCTCGCCCGGCTGCAGGCCCAGGACCCGGTGCTGGTGGTGGGGCGCGACGACGAGACGCACCAGACGGTGCTGCGCGGCGTGGGCGACACGCACATCGCCGTCTCCCTCGAGCGGCTGGCGCGGCTGTTCGGCGTGTCGGTCGACATCGAGCCGCTGCGGGTGGCGTACCGCGAGACCATCGCCGGCAGCGCCACGGTGCAGGGCAAGGTGAAGAAGCAGAGCGGCGGGCACGGCCAGTACGCCGTGTGCGACCTGCGCGTGGCGGCCCTCCCGCGCGGCAGCGGCCTCGAGTTCGTCGACTCGATCGTCGGTGGAGCGATCCCGAGGTCGATGGTCGCCGCGGTCCAGAAGGGCATCGAGGAGGCCTGCACCTCGGGCGGGTTGCACGGCTTCCCGGTGGTCGACCTCCGCGTCGAGTGCTTCGACGGCAAGTTCCACGCGGTCGACTCGAGCGAGATGGCGTTCAAGACCGCGGCGTCGCTCGGGTTGAAGGAGGCGTTGGCGGCGGCGGGCGCGGCGGTGCTCGAGCCGGTGTCGCTGGTGCGGGTGAGCGTGCCCGTGGCGCTGCAGGGCGACGTGATGGGCGACATCACGGCGCGCCGCGGGCGCCTGCTCGGCACCGAGGGCGGCGCCGACGGCACGTGCACCGTCGTCGCCCACGTGCCAGCCGCCGAGCTGGTCCGCTACGCGGTGGAGCTGCGCTCGCTCACGGCGGGCCGGGGCGAGTTCGAGGCGGCGCACGACCACTACGACATCCTTCCCGACCACCTCACCTCGCGGGTCATGCCCACCGCGGCCGGTGCCGCCGCCGGGCGCTGATGGGCGACCTCACCTACACCGACTACCTCCACCTCGACGAGGTCCTGTCCGCACAGCATCCGCTCTCGGGCGACCACAACGAGCTGCTGTTCATCGTCCAGCACCAGACGAGTGAGCTCTGGATGAAGCTCATGCGCCACGAGCTCGGGGCGGCGATCGGGTGCATCACCGACGACGACCTGCCGCCGGCGTTCAAGATGCTCTCCCGCGTCAGCCGCATCATGGAGCAGCTCGTCCACGCCTGGGACGTGATGGCCACGATGACCCCGCCCGAGTACACGGCCATCCGCCCCTTCCTCGGCACCGGCAGCGGGTTCCAGAGCTGGCAGTACCGGTGCATCGAGTTCGCCGTCGGCAACAAGGACGCGAAGCTGCTGAGGGTGCACGAGCACCGGGCCGACCTGCACGACGAGGTCCGCCGCGCCCTGGAGGCGCCGTCGCTGTACGACCGCTCGCTGCGCCTGCTCGCCCGGCGGGGCATCGACGTGCCCGCCGAGAAGCTCGACCGTGACTGGACCCAGCCCTACACGGCGGACGAGCGGGTGGAGGAGGCGTGGCTCACCGTCTACCGGAACCCGAGGGAGCACTGGGACCTCTACCAGCTGGGTGAGGAGCTCACCGACTTCGAGGACGCCTTCCGCCTGTGGAGGTTCCGCCACGTCACCACGGTGGAGCGGGTGATCGGCCTGAAGACCGGCACCGGCGGGACGAGCGGGGCCGCCTACCTGCGGGCGATGCTCGACGTGGTGCTCTTCCCCGAGATCTGGTCGCTGCGCACGAAGCTCTGAACCCTCGACCTCGTGGGGACCGTTCTCGTCAACAAGTCGTAAGGTCCAGCTCTGGATTCACCCGTTCGATCCGCCTACCGTGTCGCCAACTTCGGTCAGCGCCGCTGACACACCGAACGGGGAACGGTTGCATGAAGGACGAGAGCGAGCAGGGCGAGCACGCGCCCGCATCCGGCGTCGACCTCGTCATCCGCGGCGGCACCGTGGTCGACGGCACGGGTGCGCCGGCGCGCCGGGCCGACGTGGCCATCCGCGGCGAGCGCGTCGTCGCCGTCGGCGACCTCGGGCCGAGCGGGCTCGACGTTCGAGCTGAACGGGAGATCGATGCCGAGGGCCGGCTCGTCACGCCGGGCTTCGTCGACATCCACACGCACCTCGACGCGCAGCTGGCCTGGGACCCCATCGGGTCGAGCAGCTGCTTCCACGGCATCACCAGCGTGGTGATGGGCAACTGCGGCGTCACCTTCGCCCCGTGCCGGCCGGAGGACCGCGAGTACCTGGCCGAGCTGATGGAGAGCGTGGAGGACATCCCCCGTGACGCCATCATGTCGGGCCTGCCCTGGGACTGGGTGACCTACGGCGAGTACCTCGACAGCGTCCGGCGGATGCGCAAGGGCCTGAACGTGGGCGGCATGGTCGGCCACAGCGCGCTGCGCCAGTTCGCGATGGGCGAGCGGGGGCTCGATCGCCAGCCGCCCACGGCCGACGACCTGGCCGTGATGGTCGACCTGCTCGACGAGGCCATGCGCGCCGGAGCGCTCGGCGTGAGCACCAGCCGCACCTACCTGCACAAGGTGCCCGACGGCCGGCCCGTGCCCGGCACCTTCGCCGAGCCGGACGAGCTGTACGCGTTCGCCGACGTCCTCGGCCGCCACGGCGCCGGCGTCTTCGAGAGCGCCAGCCGCATCGGCGAGGGCGAGCGCGACGATCCGGACGTGCCGCTCACGCGGGCGGAGCTGGCGTGGATGGGTGAGGTCAGCCGCCGCAGCGGCCGCCCGGTCAGCTTCGGGCTCACGCAGCACGACAGCCGGCCCGACCTCTACGCCAAGGTGATCCAGTTCGCGAAGGAGGAGAACGCGCGTGGCGCGTGCGTGCGTCCGCAGACCACGGCGCGCAGCGTGGGGGTGCTGTTCAGCATCGACACCCGCACCCCCTTCGACCGGGCCGATTCGTGGCGGTCGCTGCGGGCGATGGCCAACGGCAAGAAGATGGTGGCCATCCGCGACGCAGCCTTCCGCCACCGGCTCATCGAGGACGCCGAACGCCAACCGCCGGTGATGGACCTCGACCAGCTGTTCATCGTCTCCCGGGGCGGGGAGGCCCGCTACGACCTCGACCCCGAGGCGAGCCTCGGTGCCGAGGCTCGCCGCCGCGGCATCAGCGCGGCAGCGTGCTACATCGAGCTGCTGCTCGAGAGCGACGGCGCGGTGGTGTGCAGCTTCCCCTTCCTCAACCAGCGGCTCGACGCGGTCGAGGTGATGCTCGACGACCCGCTCGTCACGCTCGGCCTCGCCGACGCCGGCGCCCACGTCGGTCAGATCCTCGACGCCAGCCAGCCGACGTTCTTCCTCTCGTACTGGATCCGCGAGCGGCAGCGCTGGTCGATCGAGGAGGGTGTGCGCCGCCTGACGAGCGACACGGCCGACCTGTTCGGGATCGCCGGCCGCGGGCGCCTCGTGCCGGGCGCGTACGCCGACGTCAACGTCATCGACCTCGACGGCCTCCGCTTGCCGCCGCCCACGTACGTGCACGACTTCCCGCACGGCGCCGGCCGCTACGTGCAGGGGGCGCAGGGCTACGACTGGACGATCGTCAACGGCCAGGTGTTCATGGACCACGGCGAGCACACGGGGGCGTTCGCGGGCCGGCTGCTCACCAACGCGGCCGCCGGCACGACCGGCTGAGACCTCCCGCCCGCGGCCGGGATGCGAGAATCGGCGGATGCCGATCGTCCTCGTCCACGGCAACCCGGAGACGCCGAGCGTGTGGGAGCCGCTGCGCCACTCGCTCGAGCGCGTGGAGGTCGGCGCCCCGGTCCACTGCCCGCACCTGCCCGGCTTCGGTGTGCCCGTCCCGGACAGGTTCGGCGCCACGAAGGAGGAGTACGCCGACTGGCTGATCGGCGAGCTGGAGCGGATCGCTGCCGCGGAGGGCCCCGCCGACCTGGTGGGCCACGACTGGGGCGGCGCCATCGGCATGCGCGCGGTGTCGCTGCGACCGGACCTCGTGCGCAGCTGGGCGTGCGACGTGCTCGGGCTGTTCCACCCCGACTACGTGTGGCACGACGTCGCGCAGATCTGGCAGACCCCGGGCGAGGGCGAGGCGTTCTTCGAGCGCCGGCTCGCCGAGCCCGCGGAGGAACGGGTGGCGCGCTACCACTCCGCCGGCATCCCCAGCCCTGCGGCCGAGGAGTTCGTCGCCGCCGCCGGCCCGGAGATGACGAGGTGCGTGCTGGCCCTCTACCGCTCGGCGGCGCAGCCGGCGATGGCCCGCTGGGGTGAGGAGCTGGCGCCTGCCGGTGCGAAGCCGGGGCTCGCGCTGATCGCCCCGGAGGACCCGTTCGTCCGCGCCACCGACCTCGCCCCGCAGGTGGCCCGCTCGCTCGGCGCCGGCGTGCACGAGCTGGACGACCAGGGGCACTGGTGGATGCTCTCCGACCCCGACGTCGCCGCAGCGGCGCTGGCCATCTTCTGGGGGTCGCTGTGATGGACGCCGTCCCCGACACGCTCGCGTTCACCTGCCCGCGGTGCTCGACGGACGTGGAGGAGGCCTTCTACGGCCCGTGCACGCGCTGCCGCGACGAGCTGCGGGCCAAGTACCTCGGCGAGGGCCGGGAGGTGGAGGTGGCGGAGTACGTGCCGAAGATGAACGTCACCCCGAACGCGGTCGCCCTGAAGGACGACTGACGACGTCACGGCGGGTCTCGAACGTCATCACGACCCCGTCGCTCGGCCACGACCACGTGCCGAGGTCGGGCGAGCGGGCTGTCAGGAGCCGGCGGGCTCGGTGTCGGCCTCCGGCAGGCCGGCGCCGGGGCGGAACGTCGTGTCGCCGCCGGCCCCCTCGTCGCGTGTGCGGGCCATGTTGGCCATCGTCGTGGCCATCGCCTGCGCGGCGCCCTCGTGGGCGAGGATCTTGCTCATCACGGCCGCCGAGGCGCCGGCGATGAGCTCCGACTTGTTCGTGCTCACGTAGTCGGCCGACGCCTGCAGCGGGCGGACGTAGCCGTTGAGCGCCGGGACGACGTAGCGCGCGACCATGTCCCACGACCGCGCCGCGTGCTCGGGTGCTGCCCAGTCGTGCGCGAACCCCAGCACCACGCCGAACCCGCCGGTGATCTGCTGCAGCCTCCGGATGGCGGAGATCAGGTCGTCGGGTGTGCCGACCACCGCCGTGCCCCCGCCCTCCACGCCGTCTCCGGCCACCCGCTCGAGCAGGTCCCACGGATCGTCCACGTGGACGGCACCGGGGCGGCCGAGGACGTGCACGTTGTACTCGTTGTGCCAGCGGTGGAGGCCGTGCACGGCCTCGCGGCGGGCCTGCTCGCGGGTCTCGGCCAGGTGCCAGCTCATCAGCACCCGCCACTCCCGGCGGTCGACGACCTGGCCGTGCGCGGCCGCCGCCTCCTCGGCGAAGCCCCACTGGGGGGGCAGGGCGGCGATGCCCTCGCTCGAGGTGGAGGCGATGGAGAGCACCCCGATGCCGTACTTGCCGGCCAGCTGCATCCCGGACGGGGAGATGCTGGACGCCACCGCCATCGGCATCTGCTCCTGCAAGGGCAGCAGCTGCAGCGCGGCGTCGCGCAGGGTGAACCACTCGCACTCGTAGGAGAAGCGGTCCTCGCCGGCGAGGAGGCGGCGGATCACGCCGAGCGCCTCGTCCTGGCGGTCACGCTGCACCATCGGGTCGATGGCGAGGGTGCGGGCGTCGCTCGGCAGGGCACCCGGGCCGCTGCCGAAGATGGCCCGGCCGCGGGTCATGTGGTCGAGCTGCACCATCCGCTGCGCGACGTTGAACGGGTGGTGGTACGGGAGCGAGATCACGCCGGTCCCCAGGCGGATGGTGGACGTGCGCTGTCCGGCCGCGGCGAGGAACATCTCCGGCGACGCGATCATCTCCCAGCCCGACGAGTGGTGCTCGCCGCACCAGAACTCGTCGAACCCGAGCCGGTCGAGGTGGGCGACGAAGTCGACGTCGCGTTGGAACTGCAACGTCGGGTGCTCGCCGAGGGGGTGGTGGGGGGCGAGGAAGGAGCCGAACTTCAGGCGGGCCATGGCGCCACCCTAGGAGGGCCCACGCCGAGCGTCGGCAGCGAAGCCGGCAGGGAGGGGATAGCGTGGTGCGCCGCCGGGGACGTAGCTCAGTTGGCAGAGCGCCACCTTTGCAAGGTGGATGTCAGGGGTTCGATTCCCCTCGTCTCCACCGATCCGATTTCCAGCTCCGCCGTGATGAGGCCCCGCTCCGGCGCGGCCTCTGTGGTTGCCAGGTGCAGGTCAGGTACACGGGACCGTCCAGCACTTGTCTCACGCGTGGGATCGTCGGTACGGGCGGCGCAATCGACGAGGTCAGGGCTGCCAGGATCACCGGCGTGGGCATCCAGTTCGTGTTCTGTGGCAGTCGAAGAAGCAGCTCGTCGGCTAAAAGCACGTGCGACACCTCCACCGCTCCACGCAGCGCCCACCGTACGGCGCGGGAACGGAGGCCACAGCCGTGCGCCTGTTCCCGTCGACATCCTCCCGCCGAATGCAGGTCGCCGACGTCCTGCTCCTCCACGGCTCGCTGCGGCCCGCCTGGCTCAATGGATCAGCGTGTAATCGTTAGCGGCGCTACTTGTTGCCGGAGCAGGATCCGCTCCGCCAGTTCGTCCGTGGTGTGAGGCTGAGGCGGCGGGACAGTCAACAAGCTGACGCCCGAAGTGCAAGGACTCACCAAGACGTACCTCGGCGGGTGCCGGCACACCACCGCCAGTCGCGCTGGACAGCCTGGATCGGACTGAGTGAGTCGCGCGTGGCACCCATTCGTCAAGCTGATGCGGGTCACTCGCCTCCATCGGTCCTTCGGGCCCTCACACAGCAGGCAGTAGTTTGGGGGTGCGCCGTGGCTCGTCGTCACTGGCAATCAGCGGAGCAGTTGAGCCTCGGCATCGGGCTCGGGATGGACACGGACGTGCATCAGATCGACGAAGCTGGCGAACACGGCGAGGTGTTCACACGCCGCTGGGTCGTCGAGCTGATCCTCGATCTCTCCGGCTACACCGCGGATCGTGACCTAGCAGCGATGCTCGCCGTCGAGCCCTCCTGCGGCGCCGGTGCCTTTCTCGTGCCGATGGTGGAGCGCCTCATCGACTCGTGCTCGGCGTATGGACGCCCGTTGACGGACGTTGGCTCGGCGCTCCGAGCATTTGACCTTCTTCCGGCCAACGCCGAACTCGCTCAGAAGGCTGTTCGGACCGCCCTCATCGACGCGGGTCTGGACGAGGCCTCGGCGCAGAGGGTCGCGGAGCGGGGCGTGCGGTGTGCGGACTTCTTGCTGTCGGAGCACGACTTCGAAGGAGTCGACTTCGTGTTTGGCAACCCGCCATACATCCGCCTGGAGCAGATACCCGCGGAGCGCATGGCCGCCTATCGACGTACCTGCCCCACGATGCGTGGACGCGCCGACATCTTCATTGGTTTCATTGAAAAGGGCCTTCGACTCCTCCGTCCCGACGGCGTCCTTGGCTTCATCGTGGCCGACCGTTGGATGCACAACCAGTACGGCCACGACCTCCGTCAGTTCGTCGCGAGCGGATATGCGATGGAGGCCGTCGTGTCGATGCACGACGTCGACGCGTTCGAGGAGCCTGTCTCCGCCTATCCCGCAGTGACCGTCATCCGCCGGTCATCTCAGGGCGAAGCCCTTGTCGCGACGGCGAGCCGAAGCTTCGGGGAGTCGGATGCACAGCGCCTCACCAAGTGGGCGAGGTCAGGTCGGAAGCCTCTCGCCAACGATGCCGTTCAGGCGGACCGGGTGCGAGCGTGGTTTGACTCTAAACTCTCTTGGCCGTCAGGGAACCCGCGCAACCTTGCCCTAGTCGCTGACCTCGAACGGCGGATGCCGCCGCTCGAGGATGCTGCGACCGGTACACGAGTCGGGATTGGTGTTGCCTCGGGTGCTGACTCGGTGTTCCTCACGAAGGACGCAGAACTCGTCGAGGAGAGCCGGCTGCTGCCGCTTCTCATGACGAAGGACATCGTGACCGGCTCAGCCGACTGGTCGGGTACGTACTTGGTGAACCCTTGGGAAGACGGTCGGCTCGTCGAGCTGTCGGAGTTCCCGAGGCTGAACGACTACCTCAGGCAGAACAGCTCTGAGATTCGAGCGCGGCACGTCGCTCGGAAGAACCCAGGGGCTTGGTATCGGACGATCGATCGCGTCGAGCCAGGACTGCTGGAGCGAGAGAAGCTCCTGATCCCGGACCTGAAGGCCTTCATCCAGCCCGTACTCGACCACGGACAGACGTACCCGCATCACGGGCTCTATGTGATCACCTCGGAGAAGTGGGACCTCGAAGTTCTTGGTGGCCTGCTGCTGTCGGACATCGCAGAGCTATTCGTTGCGACGTACTGCGTCAAGATGCGCGGTGGCTGCTATCGGTTCCAGGCGCAGTACCTGCGGCGCATACGTTCTCCTGAGCTGCGCTCGGTGAGCAAGCGTGATGCAGCCTCGCTGCGCCGTGCGTTCGAGAACCGCGACCGTGAAAGCGCGTCGGCCGTTGCGCGGCGGCTCTACGGTGTCGAGGAGACGATCCAGATCACGGAGACGTAGTGGCCACCGGCATCCCTGACTACACCGAAAAGGTGCGTGCGTCGGTTCGGAGTTATTGGGACGTGCGGGCATCCCAGGCCCAGCGATCAGCGGACTCGGGTGCGATCAACACCGGCCTCCGTTCTGAGGTGACTGGGGGCCGTCACCTTGACGAGCTCCAACTGCTCCTCGTCGATGTGTTTGTTGACGCAGGAATCCCGGCGGAGATGATGGAAGTCAGGCGCCTTCCGATTCCTGGCTACTTCCGACGCGACAAGAGTTGGGACATCGTCGTGACGGTGCAGGGCCGAGTGCTCGGCATCATCGAGTTGAAATCGATCACCGGGCGAAACCCTGGCCAAAACTTCAACAACAGGACCGACGAGGCACTCGGTCAGGCCGTCGACGTCTGGCGTGCCGTCGAGCGAGGGATCATCGACTCACCGCTGCGGCCATGGCTCGGATACCTCATGCTCCTCGAGGACAACGAGGAGTGGAACCGTGTTTCGCCGGCGCGACAACCGGTCTGGCCGGCGGACCCAGTGTTTGCGAACACCAGCGCCGCGGACCGAGCTGCGATCTTCTTCGATCGCATGGTGAGGGAACGGCTCCTCGACGCCGCCTGCGTGATGATGGCAAGCCGGGACACGGGCGCGGTCCGCTATCCGAACCCGACGCTGTCCTTCCAGTCGCTCGCGGCGGCGATGGTTGGCCGCAGTCTTCAGTTCGTCGCCACGAACCCAGATATCGAGTGGCCGAGCTAGGCAGCCAGCGTGGCACCGCGACCTGAACCACCCCCGGGTCTCATAGAGGCTCTCGGTGGTTTGAGTCTCGGCCGTTTCGGCTGAGTGGTGTGGACGGTAGTCGGCTTTGAAGCCGGCTGGGGTCGTACGCTCTGTCGCTCTCGGTGCGGCAGCGGGCACGAGCTCGTTCACCCACGCACGTGACACGCCGTACGCCGCCGAGACCTCCGATGGCGAGCGCTTTCCCGACAACAGCAGGTGATTACCACCCGGGTTTTGGACACCGGCCGAGCGTGACCGACTGTCCGAGATGACGCGCTACGCCTGTCCGCGGTGTCCCCCTCAGGCGGCGAGGGGGGTGTGCTCGGGTGGGACCTGCTCGTCGGGCGCTGGGTGCGATGGCGGGGTGCCGTCGCCGAAGGGGCTGCCGCCGAGCTCCTCGCGGTGGTGCGGCGTGGTCCAGCCCGACAGGTCCGGGCCGACGGGCACGATCCCGGTCGGGTTGATGTCGGTGTGCACCTCGTAGTAGTGGCGCTTGATGTGGGCGAAGTCGATCGTGTCGCCGAACCCCGGCGTCTGGAACAGGTCGCGGGCGTAGGCCCACAGCGCCTTCGTCTCGCTGAGCTTCGAGCGGTTGCACTTGAAGTGGCCGTGGTAGACGGGGTCGAAGCGGGCCAGCGTGGTGAACAGCCGCACGTCGGCCTCGGTGATCGTGTCACCCATCAGGTACCGCCGGGTGGTGAGGCGCTCCTCCAGCCAGTCGAGCGCGTCGAACAAGCGCCGGTACGCCTTCTCGTAGCCCTCCTGTGAACCGGCGAAACCGCACCGGTACACGCCGTTGTTCACCTCGGTGTAGACCCGCTCCATCACCTCGTCCATCTCGTCGCGGAGGTGCTCCGGGTACAGCTCGGGCGCGCCGTCACGGTGGTGCTCGACCCACTCGAGCGACAGGTCGAGGGTGATCTGCGGGAAGTCGTTCGTCACCACCTGCACCGAGTCGATCTCGACCATCGCCGGCACCGTGATGCCACGGGTGTAGTCCGGGAACCGGTTGAGGTAGGCCTCCTGCAGCCGCTCGATGCCCAGCACGGGATCGCGGCCGCCGGGGTCGAGGTTGAAGGTCCACGACCGCTCGTCGTGCGTCGGCCCGCACACCCCCATCGACAGCACCTCCTCGAGGCCGAGCAGGCGGCGGACGATGATCGCCCGGTTGGCCCACGGGCACGCCCGGGCCGCCACGAGCCGGTACCGCCCCGGCTCGACCGGCCACCCGTCGCGCCCGTCCCGGGTGATCCGGTCCTCGATGTACTTCGTGTCTCGGTTGAACTCGCCCTGCTCCACGTACGGCATGGTTCCCGGGCTACCCCGGGCGGCCGGCGGTCAGACGCGGGCGGATGTCACCGGGCCGACCCCGACCCTGCCGACGGGTCACCCGTACAGCGCGCGGCGCAGGTCGATCGTGAGGCGGGTGCCGTCGAGGAGGAGGTGCCGGTGGTTGAACCCGTCGGCGCGCACCACCACGGCCACCCGCTCGCTCGGCACGTGGCTCGGGGTGGCGAACCCGACGCGGCCGTGGGCGTCGGTGCGCTCACGCCCGAGCAGGCGCACGGGCTCCCCCTCGCCGTGCACCTCCACCACCACCTCCGCACCCTCCACGGGGGCGTGCTCGCCGTCGGCGTCCGGGTCCGCGTGGAGCACCGTCACCCTGCCGGTGCGTCCGTCCGGCGCACGCTCCACCACCACGCGCACGTCGCGCAGCCAGATCATCGGCTCGGCCACCACCGCCTCGAACCCGGCCGCCAGCACCTGCGCTGTCGGGTTGGCGCGCAGCGACGTGTCCTGCGGCGCCATCCCGTGGTCGGCGGTCACCACGAACAGCGTCTCGTCGAACAGGCCGAGCTGGTCGAGCACCGCCAGCACGCGACCGATGCGCCGGTCGCTCTCGACGAGCGCGTCGCGCAGGCCGTCGCTGTGCGGCCCGTAGTGGTGCCCTGCGCCGTCGGTGAGCGCGAGCTCGTGGTAGACGAGCCGCGGCGCGGGGGCGTCGTCGCGCGTGAACAGCTCGATCACCTGCGCCACGCCACGGGTGTCGAGGACCGACTCGCCGGCCACGGCGGGGTCCTCGCCCGCCCAGCGCGGATGGGCGTCCGCCGCCAGCTCCGCCGTCAGCGCCTCCACGCGGGCGCGGTCGCAGAGGTTGCGGCCCTCCAGCACGGCGTGTGTGGCCGAGCGGCCGAAGGGCGCGTGGATGGCGGCGGTGACGCAGCCCGGGTCGGCGCGGTGGAACGCCTCGTACAGGCTCTCCACCCGGGTGTTGGCGAAGCCCTCCGTGCCGGTCTGCAGGCCTTGCGGCGACACCGTGCGCCGCTCGGCGCGCAGGTGGTACGTCGGGTTGACCACGTCGTGGTGGCCGCACCACGTGCCCGTGGCGATCGTGGTGTGGCTCGGCCACGTGATCGACGGGAAGTTGACGATCGACCCGCCGGCCAGCACGGCCGCCCGCGCGCGCAGCCGAGCGAGGTGCGGCAGCGCCTCGGGCTCGGTGGCGAGGCGGTCCTCCAGCTCGGTCTGGTGCAGGCCGTCGAGGAGGAACACGTACAGCCGGCTCGGCGGCGGCCCGCCCGGATCGAGGACCTCCCCCACCACGCGCCCGTCCTGGCGGGCGAGGAGCACGTCGGGCGCCACCCCCCGCTCGGTGCTCGTCCGCCCGGTGGCGTCGGCGCCGTCGATGAGAGGGAAGCCGAGCGCGGCGAGACAGGTGGGGGCGATGTCGACGGCGCGGACGGCCAGCTCGTGCCGGCCCGGGCGCACGCCCGGACCGCTGAACCACAGCGGGGCGCGGGCCTGGCGCACGTGCAGCGCGCCGTGGTTGCCCGGCTCGGTGCCGGTGCACCAGTCGCGCGGCGAAACCACGAGGTCGGGCGCGTGCGGCGAGTCGAACAGCTGGGCGATCCGCTCGTACGCGAACGGGTAGCTCTGGTGCTCGGGGGCGATGAACCGTCGCGCCGGGTCGTCGGGTTCGGCGCCGCTGGCCGCAGCGGCCGTGCGCTCGTCGGCCACGGTCGACAGCGCCAGCGGATCCTGGTTCGCGAGCGGGTGCTCGCCCACCACCTCCACGTCGGCGAAGGCGAGCCGACCATCGTCGACGGAGCGGCGGAAGCGGACCATGCCCCGCGCCGACCACACCTCGTACGCGCCGAGCTGATCTCCGTCGCCACCCTCGGCACCGGCGCGCCACGTGAGCACGAGGTCGACGTGCTGGCCGGCGCCGTCGGGGGACAGCAGCGCGAGGATCGCGCGGTGGGCGGACTCCTCCTGGTCCGCGTCGATGCCCTGGCCCGCGGGGCGCTCCGGTCCGTGCAGCTGCGGCCCGTTCAAGCCCAGTGCACCACCGCGATCGGGGGGAGGTCGCTGGTCAGCCGTTCGATGTGGTCGCCCCCGTCGTTGCTCAGCCACAGCGACCCGGTGGTGCTGCCGAACGCGAGGCGCTCGCCGCTGCCGTCCACCTCGAGCCCGTGCCGGTACACGAGGTGGTAGGCCTGGTGCTGGGGCAACCCGTTGCGCAGCGCCTGCCAGGTCGTGCCGCCGTCGCGGGTGCGCGAGAGCGACATCGCCCCGTCCACCGGCACGCGCACCTCGTCCTTCTCCGCCGGCACGAACCAGGCCGTCAGCGGGTCGTGCGGGTGTGCGGCCACGGCGAAGCCGAACGTGCTCGGCGGGATGTCGACGATCTCCGTCCACGACGAACCCCCGTCGACGGACCGGAACACGCCGTTGTGGTGCTGGTTCCACACCACGTCCGGCTCCGCCGCGCAACGGCTCAGCCGATGGGGGTCCTGGATCTCCACGTCCATCTGCATCTCGGGCGGCATGTACGCCCCGCGCATGCCGGTGCCGGCGGTCCACGTGGCACCGCCGTCGCGGGTGCGCCAGGTGCCGCCGCACGACACGCCCACCAGCACGTCGTCGGGGTCGTGCGGGCTCACGCTGATCGAGTGCACGCCCGGCAGCTCGTACCCGCCGCCGAACCAGTGCCGCCTGGCCGGGTGCGCCCACAGCGGCTCCACGAGCGACCACGTCTCGCCCCTGTCGGCGGAGCGGAACACGCCGCCCGGGATGGTGCCGAGCCACAGCTCGCCCGGCCGGGAGGGATGCCCCGGCTCGAGGCACCAGATCATCTCGGTGCTCCACGGCACCGGCTCGCCGGTGTTGGGGTTGACGTCGTCGGGATCGTTCGGCGACGGCGGGTACTGCGGGGTGGTGATCTCGGTGAACGTCGCGCCGCCGTCGTCGCTGCGGTGCAGCTTGGCGCCGTAGTGGCCGGTGCCGAGGGCCACGTAGGTGGTGCCGTCGCGGCGGTCGTGGGCGACGGCGCTCACCGCGTCGCCGGGGAAGTGGTGGTGGTCCACGCGCACGTCGGCGCCGGCCTCCACCCCCAATGTGAACAGCCCCTTGCGGGTGCCCACCAGCAACCTGTCCATGGCCCCTCCTCCCGGCGTGCAGGCCTCAGCCGCCCGACAGCGCCTGCATCACGTGGATCTCGTCGTCGGCGCCCACCGGGTCGGACAGGCTCGCGCGGTCGCGGATCTGGCGGCCGGCGAGGAACACCGTCACGTGCCGGCGCACCGCGCCCTGGTCGTCGAGCACGTAGTGGCGCACACCGGGGTGGCGGGCGAAGTACCCGTCGAGCACCGAGCGCACCGTGTCACCCTCCACCGCCGTCGTCGGGCACTCCACGTGCCGGGCCAGCGCCCTGGTGAACGTGACGACGGCCATCGCCGCGGAATCTAGACCGCTCACGCGGTGCCCGCGGCCCCCCGCAGCACGGCCTCGGTGGTGTCGTCGGCCGGGTAGAACAGCTCCACCGCCAGGTCGTCGAGGGTGACGTCGCGCGGCCCGCCGAAGGTGGTCAGCGTGGTGAACATCGACAGGCGTGTGCCGCCCGCGTCGAGCACGAACGGCACCACCAGCTGCAGCTCCACCTCCTCGCCGCGTCTCGCGGCCAGGGCGCGCACCGTGGGATAGTCGAGCACCTCGCGCTCCAGGTCGGCCAACGCGGCGTCGCCGGTGCGGCGCACCGTCCGGTGCAGCTGGCGCAGCAGGTACGCGGCCCACGCGCCCAGTTCCACGGTGCGCGGCGCCAGCCCGTCGGGGTGGAGGCACACGCGGAACACGTTGAGCGGCGGCCCGAGCAGGTGCGCCGGCAGCCCCGCCGTGAGCAGCTGCGCGGCCCGGTTGGCCAGCACGACGTCCCAGCGGCGGTCGATCACCACCCCCGGGTACGGGTCGTGGGCGTCGAGCACCCGCTGCATCGAGGCCCGGAACGGCGCCATCGCCTCGGCGCCGATCCCCGTGTGCGAGTAGCGGGGGGCGAACCCAGCGGCGAGCAGCAGCTCGTTGCGCTCCTGCAGCGGCACCTCCAGCGTCTCCGCCACGGCCATCACCAGCTCGGGGCTCGGCCGCGCCCGCCCCGTCTCCACGCAGCTCAGGTGCCGCGTCGACACGCCGGTCTCCAGCGCCACGTCGAGCTGGCTGCGTCGGCGGCGGACCCGCCAGTCGCGCAGCAGCACCCCCACCGTCGGTCCGGCCATGCGGGCACGGTACCGAGGCCGGCGCAGCACGGCCATGACCTGACAGGTCATCGCCGGCGGGCGGGCAGCGGGCGCACCATGGCGCCACCCCACCCACAGGAGGCGAACACATGACCACCACCGACCCCACCACCGACACCAGCGCTGGCCCCGCCGCCGGCTCGCCGCCCGACGCGGCTGCCCTCGAGGCGATCGTCGACGCCCACCTCGCCGGCTACGCCGAGCCCGACGCCGGCCGCCGCTCCGCCCACCTCACCCGGGCCTGGGCTGCCGACGGGCGCCTCGTCGACCCGCCGTTCGAGGCGGTCGGGCCCGAAGGCATCGCCGCCCTCACGGAGACGGTCCTCACCCACTTCCCCGGGCACACGTTCCGGCGCACCACCGCGATCGACGTCCACCACACCCACGCCCGCTACGGCTGGGAGCTGGTGGCGCCCGACGGCTCGGTGGCCGTGGCCGGCACCGACGTGGTCGACGTCGCCCCCGACGGTCGCCTGCAGCGGGTCGTCGGCTTCTTCGGCGAGCTCGCACCGCTCGCCGGCGGGCGCTCCTGACGCCGCGCACCCCTCGGTAGGGTGCGCCCATGGATGCCGGCTCGACGTTCTCCGAGCTCCACCGCTCGGGCACCTTCGTGATGGTCAACGTGGCCGACGCGGGGACCGCGCAGGCCGTGAGCGAGGCCGGCGCCGCGGCCGTGGCCACGACCAGCAGCGGCCATGCCACCACGATCGGCCGCCGCGCCGCGGCCGGCGACGTGTCGATGGAGGAGCACGCCGCCCACGCGGAGGTGATCGTGCTGGCGGCGACGGTGCCGTGCAACGTCGACGCCGAGAACGGCTACGGCCACCAGCCCGAGGACGTGGCCGCGGCCGTGCGCCGCTTCGCCGCCACCGGTGCCGCCGGCATGGGCATCGAGGACTGGTCGGGTGACCCTGCGACCGGCCTCTACGAGCGCAGCCTCGCCGTCGCCAGGATCGAGGCCGCCGTGGAGGCCGCGCGGGGCCTCGGCCGCCCGTTCGTGATCACCGGCCGCACCGAAGTGCTGCTGTACGGGCTGGACGGCGGCATCGGCGAGGCGCTGGCCCGGCTCCAGGCCTTCGCCGCGGTGGGCGCCGAGTGCCTGTTCGCGCCGGGCACCTGGGAGCTGCCGGTGATCGAGACGATCACGCGGGAGGCGGGCGGGCCGGTGAACGTCCTCGTCCCGCTCGCCGACGCCCGCGCCGGGCGGTTGGTCCCGTTCCGCCTGGCCGACCTGGCCGAGCTCGGGGTGCGGCGGATCAGCCTGGGCGGGTCGCTGTACCGGGCCCAGGTCGACTACGCCGCCGACCGGGTGCGCGCCCTGCTCGCCGACGGCGTGTTCTGATCCCCACGCAGGTTCGCCCCGACGGGCGGACGGCGCGTCGCGACCGCCGGATGCCGCCCTCGTCGGCTTCAATGGCGGCCGTCGTGTCCGAGCGAAGCTTCAGCTACCAACCCGCCCTCGACGGCCTGCGCGCGGTGTCCGTGCTGCTGGTCCTCGTGTTCCACGCCGGCTTCGCGTTCATGCCAGCCGGCTACCTCGGCGTGTCGGTGTTCTTCACCCTCTCCGGCTACCTCATCACGTCGCTGCTGCTGGTGGAGCACGCCCGCACCGGGACGGTGTCGTTCCGGGACTTCTACGCGCGGCGCGTCCGCCGCCTGGTGCCGGCGAGCGTCCTGTGCGTGCTGGCCGTGGTGGTCGCCCGCCAGCTCGGGGCGTTCGCGCGGGTCCCCGACCTGCGCCAGGACGTGGTCGGTGCCGTCCTGCAGGTCTACAACTGGGTGCAGCTGAGCGGCGACGGCAGCTACGGCGAGATCTTCGGCGGCGCCGCCTCACCGCTCGAGCACTACTGGTCGCTCGCCATCGAGGAGCAGTTCTACTGGGTGTGGCCGCTCGTCGTGCTCGGGCTGCTCCGCCTGGTCGGCCGGCGCAGGTTCGCTGCGGTGGTGGTGGCGCTGACCGTCGCCATGTCGGTCGTGGCCGTGGTCATCGCCCGCACGGCCGGTCCCGACGCGGCCTACTGGGCCACGCCGGCCCGCCTGCCCGAGATCCTCGTCGGCTGCGCGCTGGCCTGCGTCCTCGCCCGTGGCCGCACGGTGCCCTCGTGGATGGGTTGGTGGGCGCCGGCCGGCCTCGTGGTGATCGTCGTCCTCGCCATGGTCCTGCCGGCGGCGAGCGGTCCCGCCTACGCCGGCGTGCTGCCCCTGTTCGCCCTCCTCTCCGCGTCGGTGCTGGCGGGGTTGCAGGTGCCCGGCCCGTTGCGTCGCGTGCTCGCGTGGGCGCCGCTCGTGCGCGTGGGCGCCATCAGCTACGGGCTGTACCTGTTCCACTGGCCCGTGTTCGTCCTGCTGCGCGAGCGCGGCTGGCGGCTCGACACCCTGGGCGGGTGCGCCGTGGCGTTCGCGCTCACCGGTGCCCTGGCCGCCGGGTCGTACCTGCTGCTGGAGCAGCCGGTGCGCCGGGCCACGTGGCACCCGCTGCCCACGTTGCGCATCGCCGCTGTCGCCTCCGTGGTGCCGCTGCTGGTGGGGCTGCTCGTGTCACCGCCCCGCGACTACATGGAGGAGAACACCGAGCTCCTCGCCGCGGTCGACATCGCGCCGGTGAGCGGTGACGACCTCCCGCCGCTCGCGGAGCCCGGCCCCGCGGTGGTGACCACCACGACCGCGCCGAACGCGCCGGCCGCCCCGGAGGCGCTGGCCGACCTCGGCGGTGCCGGTGCCGGTGCCGGCGCCGGGGCGGGCCTCGGGATCAGCGGGGGGATCCCCGTCGCCGCCGGCCCCGAGCCCCCACCCCCGGAGACGGCTGCGCCGACCACGACGATGCCGCTCACCGTCCCGCTCGGCCCGCCGCCCAGCCGCCCGGTGCGCGTGCTCGTGGTGGGCGATTCCACCTCCCTGCCGGTGGGCGAGGGCGTCGCCGCCTTCGCGCGGGCCCACCCCGGCTACGCCCAGGTGCGCGTGCAGTGGTGCCAGGGCTGCAGCTTCGCCCCCGACGCGACGATGATGTCGCTCAACGTGCCGGGGCTGGAGCAGCTCTCGCGCGAGCGGATGATCGACCAGCTGCCGGCGATCCTCGACGAGACCCGGCCCGACGTGGTGCTGCTCATGGTCACGCTGGCCGACGCCGCCGACCGGCAGTGGTCGCCGGAGGAGGGCCGGCTGTCGCCGTTCGACCCTCGGTTCCAGGAGCGGATGACCGAGGCCTACGCGGCGATGGTGACGAACGCGCTGGCGAAGGGCGTGCCCCACGTGGTGCTCGTGCTGCCGCCGGAGCCGACGACGATGTTCTACGAGCCGGAGATGAACGAGGCCGGCCGTTTCGCCGCCCACCGCGACATCATCCGCGCCGCCGCCGCCCGCTTCGACGAGCGGGTGACGCTGCTCGACCTCCACCACTGGCTCAGCGCGTCGGGCCACGTGGGCAAGCGCGAGTGGCGCGACGACGGCGTCCACCTCACCGACGGCGGCGGGGTCATCCTCGCCGAGCAGTTCCTCGGCCCCTGGCTCGTGCAGCTCGCCCACACGGGCTGAGCGCGACCCACCCGCGCCCGGGCGGGCGGTGGCTAGCCTCCGCGGCGTGTCCCCGATGCCCGGCCCCGAGCCCCTCGGGCGGGCCCGCCGGGAGTTCGCGCCGGCGTGCACCTACCTCGACACCGCCACCGCCGGGCTGCCCTGCCGTCGCACGCTGGAGGCCATGGACGACGACCTCCGTGCGTGGGGCGCCGGGCGACTCGCGGCGACCGGGTACGACGACGTGGTCGCCCGCTGCCGCGAGCTGTGGGCGGCGCTCGTCGGCGCTCCCGCCGGGTGGGTGAGCGTCGGCAACCAGGTGTCGCCGCTCGTCGGGCTGGTGGCGGCGTCCCTGCCCGCCGGCGCCGCCGTCGTGGGCGCTGCGGAGGATTTCACCTCGGTGCTGTTCCCGTTCCTCGCGCAGGAGGCCCGCGGCGTGCGTGTGCGCACCGTGCCGCTCGACCGGCTGTGCGACGAGATCCCGGACGGCACCACGTGGGTGGCCGTCAGCGTGGCGCAGTCGGCCGACGGCCGCGTCGTCGACACCGCCCGGCTGCGCGCTGCTGCCGACGCCGCGGGGGCGCGGGTGCTGCTCGACGGCACCCAGTCGGTCGGGTGGCACCACGTCGACCCCGCGCACTGGGACGTGCTGGTGTGCGGCACCTACAAGTGGCTGTGCTCGCCGCGTGGCACGGCGTTCGCCGCGTGGCGGCCGGAGGTGGCCGAGCAGGTGGTGCCGCACGCCGCCGGCTGGTTCGCCGGCGACGACGTGTGGTCCTCGATCTACGGCCCGCCGCTGCGCCTGGCCGCCGATGCCCGCCGCTTCGACGTGTCACCTGCCTGGTTGTGCTGGACGGGCACCCTCCCGGCGCTCGAGCTCCTGGCCGAGGTGGGCGTCGACGCGATCGGCGCGCACGACGTGGGGCTGGCGGACCTCGTCCGGACCCGGCTCGGGCTGGCCCCCGGCGACGGCCCCGTGGTCCGCCTGGAGGTGGAGGGTGCGGCGGAGCGGCTCGCCGCGGCGGGGATCGCCGCGGCCGTGCGCGCCGGACGGGTGCGCGTGGGCTTCCACCTCTACAACACCGAGGACGACGTCGACGCGCTGGTGGCGGCCCTCGGCTGACGACCCTCGGCTGACGGCCCGTCGGCGGCGCCTTCCCTGCGGTGGTGCCTCTCAGCGGTGATAGTCGTAGAAGCCGCGGCCGGCCTTGCGGCCGAGGAGGCCGGCCTCGACCATCCGCGACAGCAGCGGCGGCGACGCGTACAGCGGCTCCTTGAACTCCGCGTACAGGCTCTCCGCCACGGCGAGGGTGGTGTCCAGCCCGATCAGGTCGGCAAGGCGCAGCGGGCCCATCGGGTGGTTGCAGCCCTCCACCATGCCCGTGTCGATGTCCTCCGCCGTGGCGAAGCCCGACTCCATCATCCGGATCGCGGACAGGATGTACGGGATCAGCAGCGCGTTGACGATGAACCCCGCCCGGTCCTGGCTGCGGATCACCTTCTTGTGCAGCACCTCGCCTGCGAAATCCTCCGCACGACGAGCGGTGTCGGCCGAGGTGAGCAGGCTCGTCACCAGCTCCACCAGCCGCAGCACCGGCACAGGGTTGAAGAAGTGGATGCCGATCACGTGCTCGGGCCGGCGTGTGGCCATGCCCAGCTTCATCACCGGGATCGAGCTCGTGTTCGAGGCGAGGATCGCGGCGTCGTCGGTGACCACCTTGTCGAGGACCGAGAACACCTCCGTCTTCAGGGCCTCGTCCTCGATCACGGCCTCGATCACCAGCTGGCGGTCGGCGAAGTCGCCGAGGTCGGTGGTGTACGCGAGCCGGGCGAGGGCCGCGTCGCGCTCGTCCTCGGTGAGCTTGCCCGAGCGGACACCGCGGTCGAGCGAGCCGAGCACCCGCTGCTGGCCGGCCTCCGCCGCCGCGGCGTCGACCTCCCGGACGATCACGTCGAGCCCCGCCCGGGCGCACACCTCGGCGATGCCGGAGCCCATCAGCCCGCACCCCACCACGCCCACCCGCTGCATCTCGCTCATCCGTCGGATGATGCCACGACGGCCAGCGCGGCGGCGACCGCGTGCCCGACGTTGAGCGAGTCGACCTCGGGCCGGATGGGGATGCGCACGTTCGCGTGCTCGCGCAGCAGCCCGTCGCTGAGCCCGTGCCCCTCCGCGCCGACGACGAGCGCCACGCGCTCGGGCACTCCGCCCCGCACCAGCTCCGCGAGGGGCGCCGCCGCGTCCCGCGGCGTGAGCGCCCACACCGCCCAGCCCTCGCCGGCCAGGCGGCGCAGCACTCCGGGCAGCGGCGTCCTGGCGAGCGGCAGGTGCAGCACCTCGCCCATCGAGACGCGCACGCTGCGCCGGTAGTAGGGGTCGGCGCAGGTGGGATCGAGCAGCATCCCGTCGGCGCCGAGTGCTCGGGCGGTGCGGGCGATCGCCCCGAGGTTCTCGGGGTCGTTGACGCCTTCCAGCACCAGCAGCCGCCGCGCCCCGCCGAGCACCTCGTCCACGGCCATCGGGCTCGGCCGCTCCGCCACCGCGATGGCGCCGCGGTGCAGGTCGAACCCCACCACCTCGTTCACCACCGCCTGCTCCGCCACGTACACCGGCACGTCCCGCCTGCTGACCGTGGCGACGAGGTCGCCCAGCCGGGTGGCGGCCGCGGCCGACAGCAGCACCGAGCGGATCCGCAGCGGGGACGCGACCAGCCGCTCCAGCACGGTCGGCCCCTCCGCCCACAGGAGCGCGTCGCTCTCGCGGCCCTTCAAGCCGCGGAAGTCGGCGAGGCGTGGGTCGCCGGGGTCGTCCACCCGCACCCGCCGAGTCTTGCCCACCCACCGCACTCCGAGGGGAGTCGCCGTGCACCACCGTCGTGCACCCTGACTCCCGTTGCGAAGCGAGGCCTCGGGGGGTCACTCCTCCGAGCGGTTGCGAACAGACGTTCGATCCGCGATGCTCGCGGTCATGGCCACGGTCGCTGCCTTCCCCGCCTCCTACGAGCTCGTCGACTACCAGGCGTCGCTGTTCGGGCTCGACGACCCGGCCGTCGACCACACCTTCCAGGGCCTCGTGCGCACCCAGCTCGACGAGGAGAGCTGGGTCGACGTCGTCCCCCGGTGGCTGTCGGGGGCGGAGCTGGTGTTCGGTGAGCTGGTGGCCCGGCTGCCGTGGCGCCAGCGGCAGGTGACGATGTACGACCGCCTCCTCCCCGAGCCACGGCTCACGGCGTGGTGGACCGAAGCCGAACGCACCGGCGAGGCGCTGCCCGTCCTGCGCGACGCCCGAGTGGCCCTCACCCGTCACTACCGCAAGGCCTTCGACACGATCGGGTTCAACCTCTACCGCGACGGCCGCGACTCGGTGGCATGGCACGGCGACCGGGAGCGGTTCCGGCTCGAGAACCCCACCGTGGCCATCGTCAGCACGGGGTCGCCGCGGCCGTTCCTCATGCGCCCCCGTGGCGGCGGACCGTCCACCTCCTGGGTGGTCGGTCACGGCGACCTGCTGGTGATGGGCGGCGCCTGCCAGCACCAGTGGGAGCACTGCGTGCCGAAGCTCGCCCACGCGCAGGGTCCGCGCCTGTCGATCATGTTCCGCCACGACCTCGCGTACGAGTCGGTGCGCGAGACTCCGGGGTGATGAGCACCACCGGCTCCACCCCCGCCCGGCCCCGCACCGACACCGACCGCTACGCGTTCCTCCCCGGCTCGCCCGACTACCCGACGATCGTCGGCGCGCAGGGGTGCTTCCTGCACGCGGCCGACGGCCGGCGGATCCTCGACGGCGCCGGTGGCGCGATCGTCGGCAACATCGGCTGGGGCCGCACCGAGGTGGCCGACGCCGCCCGCGACGCGATGTCCACCGTCGGCTACGTGATCCCGCTGTGGGCCACGCCGTGGCGGCTCGAGCTGGTCGACCGCCTCCGCGACCGGTGGCTGCCGGAGGGCTTCACCGGCGTGTTCTTCACCAGCGGGGGCAGCGAGAGCACCGACTCCGCGCTGCGCCTCAGCCGCGCCTACCAGGTGGCCAAGGGCCGTCCCGAGCGGTGGAAGGTGATCGGGCGCCACCCGAGCTACCACGGGATGACGACCGGCACCCTCGCCGTCGGCAGCCACAGCGGCCGCCAGGCCGGTTACGAGCCACTGCTGCTGCCGTTCCCCAAGGTGCCGTGGGACGACGTCGACCAGCTGGTGAAGGTGTTCGAGCAGGAGGACCCGGCCACCATCGCGGGGTTCATCGCCGAGCCGATCACCGGCGCCGCCGGGGCGTGCCTCACGGCCAGCGACGAGTACTGGCGCACGGTCACCGAGCTGTGCCGTGAGCACGACGTCCTGCTGGTGGCCGACGAGGTGATGACCGGCTTCGGTCGCACCGGCACGAAGTTCGGGCACCAGCACTTCCCCTTCGAGCCCGACGTGATCGTCGGGGGCAAGGGCCTCGGTGGCGGCTACGTGCCCATCGGCGCGCTGGCCGCGCGGGGCGAGGTCACCGAGGTGCTGCGCGGTTCGGGGTTCATGTTCTTCACGTTCACCGCCAACGACCCGGCGTGCGCGGCGGCCTCGAAGGTGCTCGAGATCCTCGAGCGCGAGCAGCTCGTCGAGCGCTCCCGCACGATGGGCGAGGTCCTCGGCGCCCGCCTGCAGGCCGAGCTCGGCGATCATCCCGCTGTCGTCGAGCTGCGCGGCCGCGGCCTGTTCCGGGGCGTCGAGCTCGACGTCAGCAAGGACGCTGTCGTGATGGCCGCGCTCGAGCGCGACCTGTGGGTGTACCCGGCCGGCTCGGGGCCCGTCGCGAACGCGGTGATGGTGGCGCCGCCGTTCGTGATCACCGAGGCCGAGGTCGAGCAGCTGGTCGGCTCGCTGCGAGCCGCGATCGACGCCGCCGCCGGGCGGTGACCGTGGCCCGACCGGTCACGCTCGAGGACCTCGACCTCCGCCACCACGAGGTGCTCGCCGCGCTGCGCGATCGGTCGCCCGTGGCCTGGGTCGAGCCGGTGGGTGGGTGGGTGGTGCTGACCCGCGACCTGGCCGCGACGGTGATGCGCGACGCGAGCACCTTCACCGTCGACGACCCGCGCTTCGCCACCGCGCAGGTGATCGGCCCCAGCATGCTCTCGCTCGACGGCGAGCGCCACGCTCGCCACCGCGACCCCTTCGCCGCCGCCTTCCGCCCCGGCGAGGTGACCCGGCGGTACGCAGAGGCCGTGCCGGCGCGCGCCCGGGGTCTCGTGGCCGACCTGCGCCCCGCGGGTCGGGCCGAGTTGCGCCGCCAGCTCGCCGGCCCCTTGGCCGTCGGCGTGGTCGCCGAGTCGCTGGGGCTCGCCGGGCTCGACCCGGAGCAGCTCCTCGGCTGGTACGACACGATCGTCGCGGCCGTCGCCGAGGTGGCGCTCGGGGCGGAGGTGCCGCCCGCGGGACGGCACGCCTTCGACGAGCTGGCTGCGGCGCTGCGCAGCGCTGCCCGGCGGGACGACTCGGTGCTCCACGAGGTGGCGGCCTCGCTCACCGACGCGGAGATCGTCTCCAACGCGGCCGTCTTCCTGTTCGGCGGGATCGAGACCAGCGAGGGGATGACCACGTCGCTGCTGTGGCACCTGCTCTCCCACCCCGATCAGCTCGACGAGGTGCGCGCCGACCGGTCCCTCGCCGACGCCGCGGTGGAGGAGTCGCTGCGCCTCGAGCCCGCAGCGGCCCGCGTCGACCGCTACGCCACGGCCGACGTCGAGCTCGGCGGCGCGTCGATCCGTGCCGGTGACATGGTGGTGGTCTCGCTGGCGGCCGCCAACCGCGATCCGGCGGTGTACGACGCGCCCGACGAGTTCCGCCTGCACCGTCCCAACGCCCGCACGCACGTCGCCTTCGCCCACGGCCCCCACGCCTGTCTCGGCGCCCAGCTGGCGCGGATGGAGGCCCGCGCCGCGCTCGACGCCGTGCTCGACCTGCTGCCCGGCGTGGAGCTGGCCGAGCCGGCGAGCGCGGCGGGCGTGGTCTTCCGCAAGCCGCGGGCGCTGCACGTGCGCTGGCACCCGGACGCTCCGTGAGCGACGCCGACGACGCCCGGGTGGCCGAGCTCGTGGCCCGCTTCGACCCGAGCGACCCCGCCTTCCTCCAGTGGCCGTACCCGGTGCTCGCGGAGCTGCGCGAGGCCACGCCGATCTTCCGCAACGAGGCCACCGACCAGTGGGTGCTCACCCGGTTCAGCGACGTGCACGAGACGTTGCGCGACCGTCGCCTGGGGCGCGCCTACACCCACCGGTACACCCACGCCGAGCTCGGCCGCCCCGAGCCGGATCCGCGGTGGGGCCGGTTCCACGAGCACGAGCGGTGGTCGCTGCTGTCGCTCGAGCCGCCCGACCACACCCGCATCAGGAGGCTGATCACGAAGGTGTTCACGCCCCGCGCCGTCGAGGCGTTGCGCCCGTCGATCGAGCGGGTGGCGGCCGAGCTGCTCGACGGGTGCGCCGAGCGCGGCGAGCTCGACCTCATCGGGCACTACGCGCAGCCGTTCTCGGTGGCGGTCATCTGCGGCATGCTCGGCGTGCCGCGCGAGGACACCCAGCTGCTCCTCGACTGGTCGCACGCGATCGTGAAGATGTACGAGCTGCGCACGCCCGACGAGCTCAAGCACGCCGCCGACCGCGCCGCAGGCGAGTTCATCGACTACACGCGGGCGCTGATCGCCGCGAAGCGGGCCGCCCCCGACGGCACGCTCATCAGCGAGCTGGCCCGGGTGGAGGACGAGGGCGACGTGCTCACCGAGGCGGAGATCACGTCCACGGCGATGGTGCTGCTCGAGGCCGGCCACGAAGCCACCGTCAACACCCTCGGCAACGGGATGCGGGCGATGATGCTGCACCGCGACCAGTGGGAGCGCGTCACCGGTGGTGAGGTGGCGCCGCGCACGGCGATCGAGGAGATGCTCCGCTGGGACGCCCCGCTGCAGCTGTTCGAGCGGTGGGTGCTGGAGCACGACGTCGAGATCGCCGGGCGGCACATCCCCGTCGGCGCGGAGGTGGCCATGCTGTTCGGCTCGGCCAACCGCGACCCGCGCCGCTTCGCCGACCCCGACCGCTTCGACGTCGCCCGGGGCGACACCGCCCACGTCGGCTTCGGCGGTGGCATCCACTTCTGCATCGGCGCCCCGCTCGCCCGGTTGGAGCTGGAGGTCTCCCTCGCCCAGCTCGCGACGCGGTTCCCCCAGGTCGACCTCGCCGCCGACCCCGTGTTCCACCCCACCTTCGTCCTCCGCGGCCTCACCGCCCTCCCCCTGAGCGTTTGAAGGATCCGCCGACACCTGTCGTCGCGGATCCTTCAAACGGTGGGGTCAGCGGGACGTGAGCTCGGCGGCGAAGGCGAGGGCGTCGGACCAGGTGGCCCGCTCGGCGAGGAGCCTGCGGAAGGGCATCACCATCTTCGGCATGCTCACCCCGAGCACGCCGCGCAGGCGGCCCTGGTAGCCGTAGAGCGCGGCGAAGCGGCCGTCGCTGGCGGGGTCGGCGGGGTCGGTGGAGCCGGCGAACACGTGCACCTCGTCGTCGCCGTGGGCGCGGCCGACGAACTGGATCCGGCTCTCGAACTGGTCGCTCCAGAAGAACGGCACCGCCTCGTACGGCTCCGGCTCCTCACCGGCGGCCACGGCGAGCAGGTTCTTCGCCGCTGCGGCACCCTGCTCGGCGGCGTTGGTCCAGTGCTCGACGCGCATCACCGCGTCGTCGTGCGGGTCGAACAGCCGGTTGTGCCACCGGGCGCAGTCGCCGGCCGCCCACACGCCGGGCACGCCGGTGGAGAGGGTGGCGTCGCAGACCACGCCGTCGGCCAGGGTGAGCCCGCTCGAGGCCAGCCACTCGGTGGCCGGTGACACGCCGATCCCCACCACCACCACGTCGCTGCCGATCAGGGTGCCGTCGCCGAGCCGGACCCCGGTCCCCCGCCCGCCCACACCTTCATGCACCCGCCCGCCCACACCGTCATGCACCCGCCCGCCCACACCT
>VFQR01000824.1_pt1 | contig 31651 bp, 28 predicted proteins | sample 3512321 | NCBI WGS metagenome assembly VFQR01 (sample SAMN10412374, study PRJNA504923) | tailings metagenome | isolation source: Relicate 3 Philex TSF1 revegetated site | place: Philippines: Tuba, Benguet | collected 2017-08-29 | reverse complement strand
CGCCACTGAATGGAGCCAGATTCGCAACACCTGGTACATTCATACGGGGGCGGTTGGATGGCTCATTCCCCCCACGATTCACAGGGGGTGCTGCTCCACCACCCTGAGCTGGTGGCCTTTGAGTGGCGGGCGGCCCTTGAGTGGTTGCCTGCTCACCTCGCGAAGGAGTTCCTCGACTGCTCATCCCCATATCACGCATGGGGCGACTGCCAACAGCTCGCATCGGTCCACCGGCCATGCGCGAGGGCATCGAAGGACGCTCTGGCACACCCGAAACGCGATTGCCTGAATCCTGTGATGGCTGAGATGTTCCACCCTCGCCACCGCTTCCACCGCCGGGTGCCGAACGTTGCAGTGGTTTGGAACCGGCTCCCGGGGGAGCATCAGTTCCAGAATTCCCTTTCGTACTGACTGATCCGCGCGAGGTCATCTGGTGTTCACGCACTGGTGCGGGAGGTGTCACAGACTCGGCAGTCGCAGAGCTTGATTCGGCATCAGAACCGGTTTCACCAGCCACATCGGCAGGGATTATCGCTCCTTCCGAGGAGGCTTCGACTTCGGTGTCATGCGCGCCAACGACAGTCTCCTCAGTCTGCACAAACGAGTCTTCCTGAGCCTCGACCTCTTGAACCTCGGGCGAAAGCTCTTCCTCCAGCTCCCGGGGGGCTTCTTGAACAGGTTGGGGCTTTCCTGAAGCGACCGGCTTGGTGACAGGGGCTTTGGAAATCATGTCCCGCAGTTTGCGAACTGCTCCCGCCAGTTCACGAACATGCTCTTCGCGCTGGGGGGTCACAGGAGCTTCACCTCCCGGAGCAGTCATCACCGTGGTTGAACCACTGTTGCGGATAATTGCCAGAACGCGATCGCGTTCCTCTGGCGAGATGCTGGCCAGGGCAGAGTTCTTGACCACAATGCCAGCCTTAGCGCAGTGCTCGATCAACAGCCTGCTGTCCATATCGAGCTCTTTGGCGAGAGCGAAAATTCGAATCTTCAAACGCTCGTTCCTCTGTTCAAAACAAGAGTCAGACTCTCAAACAGGAGTCTGTCAATTCTGCCCGGCAGAATCATTTCTCACTATGTCGGCTCAATTCAAAATACCGGCTCAATTCAGGAATTCCTGAGTACGCTCCGGAGTCAAAATCGCGACCTGACCGCACCACATCCATTCACCAGTTCACACTTTCGCCTGACTGGTCAACACCAGCCTTTGATCAATTACGATTTATTGCCGGCTGCCTCCTCGACAGATGCTTCACTGCCAGTTTGCGCAGCAGGCGGCACTTTGCTTTCGACAGAGGGACTCGAAACGCGTGCCTCTTCGGCCCGACGCTGCTCCCGCTCTTGAGATTGCCGCTCAGCCTTCTCGGTCGCCCGACGAAGGTCCTGCTCCTTCTCGATCCGCTCACTTTCACGTTCGGCATATTCAACAATCACGTCGGCCTGCTCTTGAGTTAATGAGCCCATCTCCATGAGCTCGTCGGGCTCAATGACAGACAGGTCTTCAAAACTCAGAAATCCTTGCGATACCAGCCCTTCCGCCAGTTCCTCGGAAACTCCCGGGATCTGCGAATAGGCCACGACCGCCTGGTCGAGCTGCTGATCCAGCTCTTCACGAGTCATCACGTCGATATCCCAGCCCACCAGCTTCGAAGCCAGACGCACATTCTGGCCTCGTTTGCCAATCGCCAGAGAAAGCTGATCGTCTCGCACGAGGACCAGCACTCGGCCCAGCATCGGGCAAAGAATGACATCTTCCACTTCCGAGGGCTGCATCGCATTCGGGACGAGCACCTGGAGGGAATCGTTCCAGCGAACAACTTCAATCCGCTCGCCACCCAGTTCTTCGCCCACATTGCGAATACGGGCACCACGCACACCCACGCAGGCACCGACCGGGTCGATATTGCTGTCAGCACAGGAGACAGCCACTTTGGTTCGATACCCAGCTTCCCGAGCCAGAGACCGGATCTCGATAATCCTCTCGTTGACTTCAGGAATTTCCAGTTCAAGCAAGCGGCGGACAAAATCGGGATGAGCTCGCGATAGCACCACGCGAACGCGAGGGCCCATCTTCTTGACTTCCAGCACCACGGCACGAATTCGCTCATTCGGACGATGCGACTCCCCCGGGATCATTTCACTGCGAGGCAGAATCGCTTCCGCCTTGCCAATGTTGACCGTAATGGCACTTCCTTCATTGCGAGTCACTGTCCCAGAGACAATCTGGCCTCGCAACTGCGCATATTCATCAAACAACGTGTCACGTTCAGCTTCACGAATCTTCTGAATCATGACCTGCTTGGCAGTCTGAGCCGAGATGCGGCCAAGAATGTCGCCCAGTTCATCGCGGTCAATTTCGCGACCATTAGTTTTCACCATCGGCTGACCGCTGGTGCGATCAATATGAACCTCGATGACCTCTTCCTCACCAAAGTGCTTCCGCGCAGCCGAAAGAATGGCTTGCTCCACCCCTTCAAAGACAATCTCCTTGTCGATGCTCTTATCGCGATGGATCGAATCCACGATCCGCAGCACTTCATTGCCGTTCATGACAACCCTCTTGATGAACTCGTTAACACACAGCAGTGTGGATCACAGAACCAAAAGCCCGACATCACGAAGATGAAAAACCGCCAGATCTGACGAATCATTCGCGAACAGCTCAGCAAAGCCCGGCCATCGACGTATAACTGCCGACAACCTGACATTGCGATTTCTGCAAGCTCAGCCATCCGGCTTGACCAGTTGCCTTGAAAGCACCTGAAGAAAAACCCGATGGCTTCACCAGCCGAAGCTGCTCGCTCACCCCACTGAATGCAACGCCTTATTCATGCCCCGGAAACAAAGTCGCTTCCGGGATCCAAGTCCCTAAAACAAAAAAAGCAGGGAATGCCCTACTTTTCTGCGGCAGCACCCGCTGCATTGGGTTCAATAATCGCGTGCCGCTCTTTCCGCAGCCCGCGCAAGGCGTGAGCTAAAAGAAAGAGACTGGCAGCACGGCGAACGCCAGCGATGGAAAGCCGAAACTCACCATCGTTGTACACCAACACCAGCCATGATCGCCTCCGCAGAATGTCAGCAGGCCTTCCGCACAATGTGACCACTGCACGAAAGAACAGCCTGATAAACACAGAACATCCTTACTATTGCCAAAGTACAAGTGCCGACAGAGAGTGTCAAGCCGCAGCAACTGTGGGCAACAAATGATTTAACGGTTCAGAGCCACGGCACGACCTGGCAGACCTCGACCAGCCCGTTGATGAACCAGAGCTCGTGAGCATTGAATTCGAGGAGAATAAAAATCGATCTCTACAGCGAGAGAGTGACTCCCCAAGAGCAGTGAGATAAACCAATCTGGGAGAAATGGAAATTCTGCAAAAAGATTAACGCCCCACTCTCGGCCTCCAATTTCTATATTGCTTGAAAATACTGAACATGCAGGGGCCGATTCACCCATTCCTGCTATTGTCTCCCATTGACGGATTTCGTCATAAATGGCAACGATCAAAAGTGTTTGAGCAAAGCCGCCTGACGGGCCGCATCCAGAACCTTCCGCAGGAGCCGATAAATCCATGACCAATATTCATCCACAGTTGGGCCAATTGTCTTCCATCCCCACGAGCCCCCATTCGATGACCGTCACACAGTTGGCAAGCAACTGGCTGAAGGGTTGGTCTCCCCGGGTTGTCGTACTGGCATTCGCCTGCCTGGCTGATGCCGGCGTGACAGATGCCTTACTGGGAATTGAAAACCCAAACTCTCGTTCGATGGCACAAGCCCAATTGTTTCGCCCATCGACAAGGCCACCGGGTTCTTCGACAAATCCACCCACTCCTCCCGGAGCACCGGGTGCCAACGTGATGACGGCTCCCGCAGATCCGATGCAGGCTGAAACCGAGGCGGCCTATCAGCGTGGCGATTTCCCCAAGGCTCTCCAACTGGCAGAAGCCATGCTCGCCCGTAATCCTAACAACGATATTGCGATTTACCTGAGAGGTTCGGCTCGTGTCGAACTCGGCATCCAGCAGCAGGACCTCGAACTCATTCGCAGTGGCATCGAAGACGCCCGCTCGGCACTCAAGGTCGGCGGTACAGATAAAATCAATTATTATCTCCCTTATCTCTATGGCATGACGGCATTGGCAGGCCTGGAAGAAAAACGGGAGCACGCCGAAGTCGTGATCAAGTTTGCCGACAGTATTCTCGCCCGGCCCAATTTACGTCCCGAAGAGCGGGCGAATCTGCAGTATCAGAAAGCCGGCGCTCAGGTTTACCTCAAAAATACCGAGCAGGCGATTGCTTCCTATCTGGCGGCCATTCAATCGAGCCCACAACATCTGGGCGCACATGTCGCGCTGGCCAGTGCTTATGCCACCGCTGGAAAGCTTGCCGAGGCGGAAGCCGCCTTTTCGAATACGACACGCGTCTTCCCTAACAATCCGCTCGTATTTAATAACCGTGGCATGTATTACCAGCAGCAGCGAAAGCCTAAAGAGGCGATCGCCGATTTCTCACGGGCCATTCAACTCGATCCACGCTTTTACGTCGCCTATACAAACCGGGGCTTTACCTATCTGAACGATGGTGAAAACCCGTCGGCAGCCATCGCTGATTTCACAGAATCGCTCAGACTCAACCCTCAGCAGCCCGGGATCTACAGCTTGCGAGGGGCCGCGAAATTGCAGCAGGGCAAACTCAACGAAGCACTCGCTGACTACAATGAGACGTTGCGACTTGATCCTAAAAATCCGATTGCCATGGCTGATATCGGCTTTACGAAATTCTTCAGCAAGGATTACCCAGCCGCACTGGCTTCGTTTAATAATGCAGTGCTCGAAGATCCCAACCTTCGCTATCTGAATCCCTGGCGATATCTTTCCATGGCCTACGCAGGGCAGGAAGGTGCTGCAGCCGCCACATTCTCCGACAGCCTCAGCAAACCTGTCGACAAGCGAGACTGGATGGATCAACTCGTGCTCTTCCTGGCAGGTAAGATCAGCGAGCAGGAACTCTTCAATGCGGCGGAACCGAACGACCTGAACCTGAGAAACGCCCAGTTCTGCGAGGCTTATTACTTCATTGGCCAGCAGCGATTGCGAGCAGGTAATACTGCAGGTGCTAACCAGTTCTTTGAGCAGGCCCTGGCAACTAAGGCCAGATATCTTTCAGCCTATCGAGGTGCTGGTTTCGCTCTCGGCAAGTTTGCTCAGTAGTGACCTTGGTCTTTTTAAATGGCAAAGCATCGCATGGACAAACTCCATGCGATGCTTTGTTTTATCTATGAAAAGTGCTGCGAGCCGTTCGAGATCCAACTCCCGCCAACACAATTTCAGATCATGTGGCCACTCGATCGGAAGTAGTATTCAGTTCGAATTCGAAGCTATTCCACTTCGATAATCACAGCGGCTGCCTGACCTTTGCGGGTCACGTTCATTGAGACAAAGGTCTTCAGCGCAGGACTCACGCCAGGCTCTGTCACGATCGAAACATCGCAAGCAGGATCTGGAGTCTCGTAGTTCAAAGTGCGCGGGATAAACCCTGCTTTCACACCAGCTAACGAGGTCATCAATTCAACCAGTCCCGAGCCTGCGGAAGAGTTGCCGACGTAACTTTTGGGAGCGGTGACGGGCACACGGTAGCTGCCAAAGACTTCGTTAATCGCACGGGCTTCCGCGGCATCCGCTTCTGGCAGACCAGCCGCATGAGCGTTGTAATGACCAATATCGGTCGGTTCGATTTCCGCACTTCTCAAGGCGGCCTTGAGAGCCCCCTTCACCGCATCCTGGTAACGGGGTTCGCCATCAGGATTCACACATGTGGCCGCACCAGTTGAAAGGATTCGCCCATAAATTGTGGCACCACGCGCTTCAGCATGTGCTCTGGTTTCCAGAATCAATGTTCCAGCCCCTTCTCCAACCACGAAACCATTTCGATCTTTTTCGAATGGTCGCGATCTTCTGGCGGGCTCAGCCGGTGAGGAGGCTAACAACGTTTTGACGAGTGCCAGGTGCAACGCACGCACGGGATGTGAATACGAGCCTGTGGCACCTGTGATCATAATATCTGCCGCACCGCGCTGAAGAATGCGGACCGCTTCACCGATCACCACATTTCCCGAAGCTTCATCGAGAGTCAGCGAGTTGCTTGGGCCGCGGGCATCGGAAGCGATACTGATATGACAGGCTGGCATGTTCGGCAGATAGCGGAGCAGCCATAGTGGCTCCATTTTGCTGTAGCCCGCTTCTCCCCAGCCTTTGAAACTCGCATCACCCGTGATTTCACTCATCGCGACGGCAGGGCCACCCAGCACAGCCGGTTCGCTGAGCATCAGGTTCGCACCGAACTCCACGCCCATCCGCGTATGATCGATGGTTTCGAGATTCAATTTGGAATCTTCCAGAGCCATCAGAGCACTGGCGACGCCGAGCTGAATATCACGGCACATCAGCTTGATGCTTCGCCGAACTTCTTTCAGATAGATTTTCTTGGCCGTTTCTTCGTTGAAATCACCGATCTCAGCGGTCACTGCATCGGGGCTGGCGAAGCCCGGGAAGAATTTCGACTTCGAGATTCCAGTGGCCCCGGCACGCAAATTGTCTGTTAAGGCCGACAGACCAATTCCGACGGGACTCACAATTCCTACGCCAGTAATGACAATATCTTGTGCGCTCTTGCTCTTTAAGGACATGGCGTGCGTCTTATCTCCAACTGTCAATGCCTGGGCCAAGAGCTGCTATCAAACTCACATCACCAGACGAATATCGAACGCCAGAGGTGTGAAAACTCAACAGTTCTCACATGCTTCTTCGCGTTACAAAGAGCAAAGAGAGTCGATTCCCTCTGTTTTTGCAACCCTATCCGGGCAACTGGCTGTCTCGACTGATTCTAAGGGATTACCGCCACAAATTATAGCGCTGCATGGCCTGAATCACTCGATCAGAGACACCCCGGTTTCGCAGTTCGATAATTCCTGCCGGTGAAAGTTGAAAATGGCCCCTTCGGTCGGCCAGCGTACTGATGATCAAGTCATCAGTGATACCGGCGTGAATCATCTGCAGGACATCATGTTCCGTCATGGCACGGCCATGCACATGCACAAATGCGGCCTCCTGTGCCGATGCTTCCAGACTGACGGCCCGGCTGACAGCCACATCGTCCGCATGACCAACTGAAGCACCCAATGCGGTACCAATGACAGTACCAGCCACAAGTCCGGTTTTGGGGTTTCCAGTAGCGGCACCGACTAATGTTCCGGCGACTGCCCCAAATGTACCCCCAGCGAGCGCACCGTGACGTCTTCCATTCATGTGCGTGCAACCGGACTGAAAGCTCGTCACAACACACAACAAGAAGCAGCATAACCACTTGCAACACGCACTGCGCGATTCAATCCGCGCGTCGTGGCAGCAACTGGCCAAAGCCCCAGTCTTTACTGGAAAGTTCATCCCTGAACCTTTCGTGCTCCCCTGCAAGGCATGACGAATCAATCGCTTTATCGAGTACGAATCACGACTAAACGAGCGCTGTCAACACAGCTCTCTCGGGATCGAGGGTCATCGATAAAGCAAGCCCACAGGTATCAGATGCGACCCACAACGAGACAGGCATTGTGGCCGCCAAAACCAAAGCTGTTGGAAAGCATGCACTTGACTTCACGCTCACGAGCCACGTTCGGCACATAATCGAGCTTGCAGTCAGGATCCTGGTTATCGAGATTAATGGTCGGAGGAATAATTCCCTGCAGACAGGTCATCACTCCCACCACAAACTCGACCCCACCACTGGCCCCCAGAAGATGGCCTAACTGGCTCTTCGTACTGGAGACACAAACAGATTTCGACTCTTCGCCAAAAACTGTCATAATGGCGTTGGATTCGGCTTTGTCACCCAACGGCGTACTGGTTCCGTGAGCGTTGATGTACTGAATTTGAGATGGATTCAACTTCGCATCGCGAAGCGAATTTGCCATCGCACGAGCAGCACCTGCGCCCTCAGGATCGGGGGCTGTCATATGGTTACCGTCAGACGACATGCCATAGCCCAGCACTTCAGCCAGGATCTCGGCACCACGGGCTTTGGCATGCTCATACTCTTCGAGCAACACCACACCAGCACCCTCTGACAGCACAAAACCATCACGATCACGATCGAATGGCCGGCTGGCACACTCTGGGGAATCCAGACGTGTCGATAATGCCCCCATACGGGCAAAACCCGACAATCCCATGGGCGTAATAGCAGCTTCACTGCCACCCGCAATCATGACATCAGCCATATCGGACTGAATCACGCGGAAGGCATCCCCAATGGCGTTCGAAGCCGATGCACAAGCGGTAGCAACTGCACTGCTCGGGCCCTTCAGTCCATAATAGACCGAAAGATTCCCGCTGGCGGCATTCACCATCAGCTTGGGGATCATAAACGGGGATACGCGGGACGGACCTCGATCAAACAGCCTTGCGTGCTGTTCTTCGATTTCGTTCAGCCCCCCGATACCGCTGCCGACGATTACGCCACAGCGGTAAGGATCTGTGTAGGATTTGAAGTCGATCCCCGACTGCTTGATCGCTTTGTCTGCTGCCGCCATGGCAAACTGACAAAAGCGATCCAAACGCTTCATTTCCTTGGGATCAAAGTGTTCTTCGGGGTGGAAATCTTTAATTTCCCCACCAAAGTTGACTTTGAATTCCGATGGATCAAAGCGCTCCAGCCGAGACACACCGCTCTTGCCGCTGCAGATGTTATCCCAGAATTCACTGAGATCGCAGCCCAAGGCAGTGACGACCGACATCCCTGTCACGACGACTCGTCTAGCCATCCGTCATTGCTTTTCTGAAATGTACTTAACTGCATCACCAACTGTTTTGATTTTTTCGTAATCTTCGTCAGGAATCTGAATACCAAATTCGTCTTCAAATTCCATAACGAGCTCTACGACGTCCAAAGAGTCAGCCTTCAGGTCGTCGATAAACGAACTCTCCAGCTTCACGTCTTCCTTGGCGATGCTGAGTTGCTCGCTGACAATTGCGATGACTTTATCTTCTACCGACGACGACACGCCTATCTCCTCAAGCCGCTTGATTCGTAGATCGCCTTTAGGCTCCCATCACGTTGTGAAGAAGACTTCACCCGCTTGGAGGCGAGAGACTAACGGCTTTTCTACATCGTGTAAACCACAACAATCACCCGTTTTGTCAGATTCGCAATCCGAATCTGCACGCCTCTCCCGGGCAAAGTCGACTCCACCTCACAAAAGGCACAATTTTCACAACTTAGGATACACTATCGTTCACAGTTTCGCAGTTCGCTTTGCGATCAATTCGCTTCATCAGCCCCTTCAAAACTTTGCCCGGGCCAATTTCATAAAATGTTTCCACACCTTCCGCCAGTAACTTTCTGACTGACGATTCCCACTGCACAGGCTCAGTGACCTGTTTAATCAACAAAGATTTCAGTTCTTCCGGCTCAAAATGGGCTGTTGCGTCCACATTCGAGATCACGGGAAGTCGCGGCGATTTCAAATTCACGGCCCCAATCGCCTGAGCCAACTCTTCACAGGCCGAGGCCATTAGAGGTGTATGGAACGCACCGGCAACAGCCAGTGGAATCGGCCGGCCCCCAGCCGTTTCAATTCTCTCTGCCGCCTTGGCACAAGCCGCTTTTTCCCCCGAAAGAACGGTATTCCCCGGACACAGATAATTGGCAATCCAGATCTTCCCGGCATCCTGAGATTCAGCCACGACCTGCTCGACCTGGGCTGGCTCCAGAAGCAGAGCACTGACCATTCCCGAAGGTGTCGCATCGGCGGCAGCCTGCATCGCGCGACCACGCACAGCGACCACCTTCAAACCTTCTTCAAACGTCATGGCTCCAGCGAAAACCAGAGCGGTATATTCACCCAGACTCAGGCCGGCACTGGCCACACACGATTCCACCAAGGCCGGCTGCTCAATTTTCAGCGATTCCAATGCCGCCAGACTTGCGACAAACAGCGCCGGCTGGCTGATCACCGTACTATCGAGTTGTTCTTGTGGCCCTTTCTCGCAGATCTCCAGGAGATCGAATCCCAGAATTTCTCGGGCCTGGTCAAACAAAGCTCGGGCATCGGGATACTTCGCACTCAGACCGACACCCATCCCCAGATGTTGAGCCCCCTGTCCCGGAAAAAGAAAAGCAACCTTAGCCAACGGTGGACCTGCCTTCTATCGAATTCCATGATCTCTGGAATGGAAAAACCTCTGAATGTCAGCAGATTCTCAACTTCTCGCGAGCTTCGCAAGTTACCGGAAGATTTCCCGAGATCGTGTGGAACGTCAGCATGATTGGACGTGTCGAAAAGAACAGGATCGCCTGCCAAGAATCGAGAGCGAAACACACAGAAGAGAAACACACAGATCGGCTGCAAACGAAGCACTCACTGCTCTGTGAGAAACATCTGTCTCAGCAGGATCTGCCTCAGTGAGATCTAACACAGCAAGATTTACCACAGCGACCTGGCAGGTCAAACTCAGGCAGAACCGACCAGTTGAAGATCAACTTCCAGTTCGCTGCAAATCTGACTGTTGATACCACGATTCTGCAGCTCATCGGCCAGCTTGAGAGCATTGAAGATCGAATGCCCGTTACTGGAACCATGACAGATAATGCAATTGCCATCCACGCCCAACAGTGGAGCGCCGCCCGATTCGTGATAGACGTATTTACGCTCGAGAGCTTTCAGAGCGTCAATGGCTTTGTTTCGCTCGACATCCAGAGCCGAAACCACGGCTTTCCCCACTGTCTTGAAGAGCATATCCACAATGCCTTCACTCGACTTGAGGATCACATTGCCGACAAAACCTTCGCAAATGACGACGTCCGTGCGACCTTCGTAAAGATCGCGGCCTTCGACATTCCCGACGTAATTATAGCTCTGAATGGCTTTGCTTTTCGCATACAGTTCCTGGGCTTCACGCACCAGGTCATTCCCTTTGCCATCTTCGCTGCCGATGTTCATCAGCCCGATGGAAGGTTTTTCCACACCGAGCAGATTACGAGCGTAAACAGCACCCATTACGCCGTATTGAAGAAGGTGCTCGGGACGGGCTGCAGGATTAGCTCCCACATCCATCAGCACACACCGACCACGCATCGTGGGCAAAACCACGGCAATTCCAGGTCGGCGCACATTTCTCAAAAACAGGCGGGTTCGCAAACCGGCGGCCACCACTGCTCCCGTGTGCCCGGCACTGACAACGGCGTCGACAGCTTTTGACGCCATCAATTGCCAACAGACTGCCAGAGAGCAATTAGGCTTCTTTCGCAGAGCGTCGGTCGGCTTTTCGTCCATGCCGACATAGCCGTCGGCCGCCTGCACTGTCAGCCGGCGACCAAATTCAGGATGCGAAGCAATCTCCTGACTCAACAGGGGTGCGTCACCCACCAGCACAATTTCAATGCCGGGAAGAGCCTCAACAGCTTTAACCGCCCCTTCGAGGTTGGGCCCGGGAAACACGTCCCCGCCCATCGCGTCCAATGCGACTCTCGCCACAGGTTGATCCTTACTGGATGTTTCCAGACTGGTTCATGAACGACCAGCGAGACTCAAGTCGATTAGTCCGCATCCTTCTCGTCAGCAACGAGAGTACGCCCCTGGTAATAGCCGCAAGTTGGGCACACAACGTGAGTTGGCACCGGTGTCGAACACTGTGGGCAGCTCGCCAGTTGCAGCGGAGTCAGAAAATCGTGGCTGCGGCGGCGGCGGGAACGCCCTTTTGACTGCCGCCTTTTGGGAACTGCCATGGCTCACTTCCGATCGACGTAAACATTTACGGAACAATGATTTAACAAGCACAAATCGATTCAGCACAGGCTCTTTGACCGCCTAGATGCTGTCGTCGATCTGGTTTTCTCGAATGGGAATGGTATTCCTTTCTGGAAACAACTGTCAAGCAACGGCCAGTTTCCAATATCCGGACAAACCTCTTTGTGATCTCCAAAATCTCAGGATCACCACTTTCTTCACGTCGTCCAACCACTTTTCGTCGTGTGCGTATTCGACATTCACTTCTCACATACGCTTAAATTCAAGACAAATTGAATCCCCATCGCTCAGAGCAAGGCTTCGCAAGATGCAGCAGGGAATAACCGCCGTTCACCGGACCAACCGGAAATGGAGATTCTGGATCGATGTGGGCGGAACTTTCTCCGATCTACTCGCACTTTCGCCAGAAGGTCACCCTGCACTCCTCAAAACACTGAGCTCGGGCAGAATCAAAGGGGTTTGCCAGCTTGGTCATCCAGAACTTTTCCAATGGGATGATGCTTCTCTGGGGCAATTTCCCGCTGATTTTTTTACAGGCTACGAGTGCCTCTGGGGAAATCAATCCGGGGAACAAGTCCGTTCCAAAATAATTCGTCATGAACAGATTCGATTTCCTGAACCTTTGAGTGAAAGCCACGGGACATTTTTTGCCAGATTCACGATTCAGCCCCACGATTCATCAATTTCGGCAGTCATCCCCGACAAAGGCACTCTCTATGAGCTCACCTCCCACGAAGAAGCCGCCTTTTGTGGGATTCGCCAGATTCTTCGCCTGCCCCTCTCGCAACCATTACCTGAGATCGACCTTTCTTTAGGTACAACACGCGGCACCAATGCACTCCTGACTCGGAACGGGGCAAAAACGGCACTCCTCACCACCCGCGGATTGGGCGATCTCCCGAGGATTGGATCACAGGAACGGCCTCATCTCTTCGCTTTGCAGATTGAAAAGCCGGCTCAGCTCTTCTGCCAGGTGGTTGAAATCGACGAACGCATCTCCGCCGCGGGCGAGATTCTCGTCCAGCCGGATGCTCAGCAGATTCGCGAGCAACTCCATCAATTGCTCCAGCAGGGGATTCAGTCGATTGCGATCTCATTTCTGCATGCCTGGAAGTACCCCCAACATGAACAACTGGTTGCTCAACTGGCAAAAGAGGCTGGCTTCATCGAAATCTGCACGTCGCATCAGACAGCTCCTTTTCCCAAACTTGTTCCACGCACCGAAACGACAGTTCTCAATGCCTATCTGACTCCTGTCCTGCGTTCGTATCTCAACAGTCTCTCCCGGGGTCTCGACCAGACATCTTCTCCCCAATCCCGGCAGGTGCGACTCATGACAAGTTCGGGCACGCTGGTCAGTGCCCACAATTTCCGCGGAAGCGACAGTGTCCTCAGTGGCCCGGCGGGAGGAGTTGTGGGCTTTGCCAGAGCTGCTGAAGCCGCTGGGTACTCCAAAGCCATTGGTATCGATATGGGCGGCACCAGTACCGATGTGGCGATTTATGCAGGAGAGTTTCTACGAGAGTTTGAGGGCGTAAAAGCCGGAGTCAAACTCATTGGCGATCGACTGGCCATCGAGACCGTGGCAGCCGGTGGCGGAAGTGTGTGCGATCTTGTCGGTCGCCAACTTGTTGTCGGACCACAAAGCGCCGGTGCTTCACCGGGCCCGGCCTGTTATGGGCAGGGTGGCCCATTAACCATTACCGATTGCAATCTGTGGCTGGGACGGATTGATACTTCCCGGTTCCCGTTTTCGCTCGATCGACAGGCGACCAGACAACGACTTCACGAAATGCTTTTGAAATTGCAAAGTGTCATGAATTTTGAGCAGGCAGGGATGAAGCCGATCGCCTCGATTGAGGAACTGGCGGCTGGCTTTCTCGAAATTGCCAACGCCACAATGGCCCGTGCCATTCGGAAAATCTCCATCGAAAAAGGACAAATACCCGAAGATTATCTGCTGGTGGCCTTTGGTGGAGCCGCTCCACAACACGCCTGCGGTATTGCCCGATTGCTGAATATCCAACGCGTGCTCATTCACCCGCTGGCAGCACTTTTGTGTGCCTATGGACTCAGTCAGGCCAACGTAACTCGCCGAGGCGAACGCCCCATTTACCAGCGATTGCAAGATTCCAGCAGTGGTGGTCAGGCAACCGAGGAAACGTTGAAGAACCTCCTGAAACTGGCTGGTGAACTGGAGACACATCTCCGTCAGCAGATTGAGCAGGAACAGTTGCCGAACCTGGCACTCAAACCTTTGCGGCTGGATGTCGCACTGCGTTATGCAGGCGCAGAATCCGTATTGGAGATTCGCTTGCCGGACGATCTGAAAAATCTGTCGATCAGCGATCTGGCTAACCAGTTCCGAGGGTTGCATCGGTCTCGATACGGATATGACCGCCCTGCCGCTCAACTGGAACTCGTCTCACTGCGCGGCGAACTTTCGGCAACCCGGGAACCCATTTCATTCCATGCTGATGTGCTGAAAACTCATGAAGTTTCTCATACCGCATTCAACAAGTCGAAGTCTCCCATGACACAACGCGGGGGAGCACAGCGTCTATGGGTTGCGAGCAACTGGCAACAGGCGGATTGTTTCCCTCGGGAACAACTGGGAACGGATGACGTGATTGCCGGCCCGGCTCTGATCACCGACACGACCACCACCACTTTTATCGACATCGGTTATGAAGCCCGGCGACTCCCCGGCGGTGAACTACTCATTTCAAAACCAGAGAAAGCAGCCGAGGCCAGCTCAAGCAGCCCATCACAACCGCCGTTGAAAAACTCTTCCGCAGCCAAGCTCAACGAAAAAACTCCCGAAATTTCACCTGTCGAAATCGAGGTCTTTCATCAACGTCTGGCTTCAATTGCCGACGAAATGGGGATCAAACTCCAGCAGACAGCCATTTCAACCAACGTCAAAGAGCGGCTGGATTACAGTTGTGCGATCTTTACGAGGCTCGGTGAACTGGTCGTCAATGCCCCACATGTCCCGGTCCATCTGGGAGCCATGAGCGAATCGGTCAAAGCCATACTCAAGGCTCATCCGAACATGGAACCTGGCGATGTCTTTCTCACCAACGATCCTTTTGCCGGTGGCTCTCATCTTCCCGATCTCACCGCCATCAGCCCCGTCTTTGTCTCGGCACTCACTGAAAATGACAAACCTTATCTGGCAGGGTTTGTCGCAAATCGGGCGCATCATGCCGAGATTGGCGGGATCGTGCCCGGAAGCATGCCCCCGTTCTCAAAATGTCTTGCCGAAGAAGGGGTGCTACTCAGCAATCTGCGTATTGTGCATGGCGGCGTGCTCGATGAAGCGGGCCTGATGGCGTGCTGGAAAGCTCCCCCCTATCCTTCCCGCATGCCGGAACAAAATCTCGCCGATTTGCAGGCCCAAATTGCGGCGAACACCCGTGGGGCTCAACTGGTTGCCGACTTCGTGCAGGAGCAATCCATCGCTCACTTTGAGCTATGCCTCCACCAGCTACAGCAGATTGCCTCGACCATGATCCGCCAACTGCTGGGAAAACTCCCTCCCGGCGAATTCTCGTTCATCGATCATCTCGACGATGGCTCACCAATCCAGTTAACCTGCCGAATTTTCAAATCGGATTCTTCATTGAATCAGAAGGCAAACTCACCTGTCTGCCAACTCGATTTCACAGGAACCGGGCCTGTTCTCAAGAGTAATCTCAACGCCAATCGAGCCATTGTCACCGCCAGTGTGATGTACACGCTTCGGTCTCTTGTGGAGTGGTATCATCCCGATCAAGCCCACACGCACTTTCCACTCAACAGTGGCGTCCTGGAACCTGTAGAGATTGTGTTACCTGAATGTCTGCTCAACCCTCCTGCTCACCACGATCCAAAGCTCGCGGCCGCTGTAGTGGGAGGAAATGTCGAAACGTCTCAAAGGCTCGTCGATGTTCTCCTCGGTGTTTTTGGCGTCGCAGCAGCCAGCCAGGGGACCATGAACAACCTCACATTTGGCAATGATCGCTTCGGTTACTACGAAACCATCTGTGGTGGAACAGGGGCGACTTCGCGAGGTCCGGGCGCAGACGCAATTCACTCGCACATGACAAATACACGTCTGACAGACCCTGAAATCCTCGAACAAAGATATCCGCTCAGAGTGAAAAGTTTTTCCATTCGCCAGGGTTCTGGTGGTGCAGGCCAGTATCGTGGTGGCCATGGTGTCACCCGCCAGCTCGAGTTTCTGGAACCACTTTCAGTCTCAATTCTTTCAGAAAGACGAGGGCGTTTCCGTCCTTACGGTGTTGCCGGTGGAGAGCCGGGACAACCGGGGCAGAATCTGCTCACACGCACGCAAACTGGCGAAACCATCGATCTGGGGGGCAAAGCCACACTACAAGTTGAAACAGGTGATCTTCTTACCATCCACACGCCCGGAGGTGGCGGCTGGGGATCTCCCGATGCCTCGGCATGAGTCCAAGGCATAAACAACTACGGCCATGAAGCAACACGAATGTTTGTTGATTCAACCGGCAAACTGGGATTTTAAGCCTTCGGAAGCGATCCAGACACAGCCAAAGGAAATGATCAACCCCAGTACAAAGACCAGCATCGATTGCCAGAAAATGTCGTAGCGAACGATGACACGCCAGAGTGTGTAAGGGGGAAACAGCACAAACAGCAGACCTTTTTTCGCATTTTCTGCTAAAGCAATCGTACCGGCCCAACTCATCCCGGCGGCTGTCATCGTCAGACCCAGTGTGACACCCAGAATCAGCATCATCCACAGACCTTGCGTCCCGCCGCGAGTACCAAGTGCATACAGCCCACCCAAGGCGAATCCGCTGGCAATAATCACTGTCGGTGCAAACCCCTTCCAGCGGATCTGCAGTTTTTCCGGCGTCAGTCGATTGGTATCTGTGACAGAACTTTCTGCTGCCTGTGGGGAAGAATTCATAGGGCCACCTTCAGGCAGGAGGATTCTGTGGAGTGCTTCCATTCGTGGTATTGACCACATTCGAAGTGACTGGCTGTGCCAAAGCCGCAGAGTCCATCGATTTGTCACCCATCAGAGGTTCAAAAACACCTGTATTCGGTGAAAAGGCATGCACCTGGCCAGTTTCCAATTGATAAATCCAGCCATGCAACGCGATCTGATTTCGCTGGAGTTTAACAGCGACAGCCGGATGAGTCTGCAGATTTTCCAGCTGAACGAGGACATGCTCCTGAATGGCGACTTCATAGCGATCGGCTGGTGATAAAGCGGGATAGTTCTCTTCCATGATCCTTCGCGTAGTTTCAGCATGCAGGAGCCACTGGCGAACCATGGGGAGTTTTTCCGTCGAAGCGGGGTTCAGTAGTGCCTTAATGGCCCCACATTGAGAATGTCCACAAACGATAATATCACTCACGTTCAGGGCTGAAACAGCAAACTCGATGGTGGCTGCTTCTCCTCCGGTCGATGCTCCAAACGGCGGGACAATATTCCCGGCATTACGGAGAATAAACAGCTCTCCGGGATTCGTCATCATGATCAGATCAGGTACGACACGCGAATCGGAGCAGCCAATAAACAGAGCCACAGGCTTTTGGCCAGAACTCAGCTTCTCGAACAAGTTCCGCTGCTTCTCGTAAACCTCTTTATGAAACTGATGTAAACCGGCAAAGAGGGTTCTCATGGGCAGATAACATCCTGACAGGTTTCAAATCACACCAAAATACTCACGAATTCAAATTCGTAAATCTATCTGATTGCTTTTGAAATTGTCAGGTTCAGCAACTTTTTCTGCCAGGTGTCTTCCTGGTGAACAATCTGGAGGACTCATCTCATTTACAGACGAGAGCGAACGGCTTCTTTCCAGGGTCCATTATCAACACCTTTCCACCACAGAACGGCGGAGTAAGGTGCACCAGCCGCAGAGGCCTTCGGAACAAATTTTGTAATTCGGAAGAAATTTCCATCGCGAACTGGCAACAGGCGAATTTCCTGATTGCGATTGTCAAATATCGAGCCCTCCGCAAGGACCACTTCACTGAGATGCTCCAAAGCTTCGAACTCGATCGTGAAGAGCAGACCATTCACTCCCTTTTCCTGAGTTGGAACAATACGCCAGGCCGAGAGTCGAGCTGTGAAAACTTTGGGGGCTGGAGGGGGCTCCGGTTCCTTCATTTCAGCCGGTGCCTCGACAACTGTGGGCGGTGGTGTCACCTGAGGTGGTGGTGCCGGCTCATCGTCGTCTCGTTTGAAGCCCATCACTGGCTTCACTTCCGGCGCGGGCGGATTGATCTGATCGCAACCCCAGAGACTCATGATGCCCACCGCCAGAAAAGCCCCTCTCAACAGCTTGCGAGAACCAGTGCGGAGCACCCATGGCAGAGAGAGTTGAAAACAGGTCATACTTGAAATCCCCAGAAGCGAGAAATCGCACCATTCGGGCCATACTCGATTTCGTTGACTCGCACTCCCATACGAGACAACCCAATGCAGCGAGCCTTGGGCCATTCGCCATTCGGCTCGGCCTCACTCTACATTTCGCAGATGACGCCGCAATTGGCTCGATGCGATCTTCACAGGGATTTCATCGATTGGGGAAGTCAGGCATGTGCAGGATTTGCCATGCCTGTCGCTCAAGAGTTGACGATGACCAACGGTCTTATCCCAGAGACAAATCACTTGGTAACTGCACTTGATTGAGGGGGATGAATCACTGCCAGGTACGGCCTGAGCAATTGTGCCCAGCGGCGATAACCCTCTTCGCTCATGTGCAGCCCATCGGCCACAAACAGCTCCGGGATCGGTTGACCATCCGCCCCCAGCATCACCGTTTCGGTATCGATAAAGGTCGCCTGGGGGTCTTTGCCGCAGATTTTCGCCAGTTGACTGTTGGTTTCGCGAATGGATTCAATCATCTCCCAGCGCTTAACACTGGGTTTGATCCCCAGCACGATGATTTTTGTCTCGGGTAATTCGGTACGAACCCAGGTATGGAACTTCTCAAAGTTCTGCACGACTTCTTCGCTGGACTGCTTGGCGGCGATGTCATTATCACCCGAATAGATCACCAGCACAGCCGGTTGAAGTGGCTTCAGAATGCGTTCGGCATGGCGAACAAGATCGTCATATCGAGAGCCTCCAAACCCGCGATTGATCGGCGAGTATTCAGGAAATGAATCTTTGAGTTTCCATAATCGAATGGTGGAACTGCCGCAGAAAACAAGGCCGCCCGTACGCTGAGGATGCATCGTGTTCTCCTTGTCGAAAGCGGCAAGTTCCTTGTTCCATCGCTCTGCCTGTGGAACCGTGGCGGTCTGTGGCGGTGCCGCAGTGGTTGTGGTGGGGTTGTCGATGACCGTTGGTGGAGCAGCGATCACTGCCACTTGTCGATACGCCACGGCATGCCACAAGAGAGCACTGGCTCCCAGAAGCGACAACCAGCAGGTTCGTCCGGACATCCAATGACATCCAGTTGCTGACGGGCGACCGGCGTAAAGTGTGTAAAGAAGATCTTTCATGGGATGAATTCCTGTCGATCTGGCGGGAGAACAATCTTCTGGTGTCCATCGCAGAATGAGCCTGTCCGGAGGTAAACTCAAGGACGCAGGGGCGGATTTATCCCTCATGCCCATACAAATCAGTGCGCAAGCTTCATCAGGATGTGGCCGAGATGACAGGATCCGACGAATCAGCACAGAATCCGCCATCTCCCAGATCACCAGAGTCTTCGGAAAATCGAGTCGAGCCCGTGAAGGATCTCGCCCATCAGCCGCCTGCATTGACTGAGGGACAGCCGAAGAGAGAAAAGCCCGAAAAAAGTCGGCGGATTGAGCGAGAGTTCGGCATTCCCATCCCCGGTGAGATTCTCCCTCCCGAGCAGTGGGTCAAAACGGCCATCAAATCCCTGCCAACTGCCGGTCTATTGAACTGGCCTGAAGTATTTGGACCAACGCTCGAACAGAAGCAGGGCATCGTACTCGATCTCGGTTGCGGCAATGGGCGCAGTACGCTTTGGCACGCGATTGTCGAACCTCAATACTGTTACCTGGGCGTTGATATCCTGCCCGTCGTCATTCGCTATGCGACGAGGCGAGCCAACCAAAGAGGATTGGGGCATCTGCGATTTGCTGTGATTGGCGGGAAGGAACTGCTCGCAGAGTTCGTGCCCCCAGGTTCTGTATCGAAGATCTGCATTTATCACCCACAGCCCTATTATGAAGAGCACCTGATTGGCAAGCGCCTGGTGACGCCTGAGTTTCTCGCCATGGCCCATCAGGCGTTAGTGCCAGGAGGCGAGTTGATCCTGCAGACAGATCATCCGGCTTACTGGCAGTACATGGAACAGGTGGTGCCTGCCTTTTTTGAGTTGAAAGCGATTTCCGGGCCCTGGCCTGATGCACCGCGTGGCAGAACTCGCCGCGAGATTCTGGCAACAAAACGCGGCTTACCCGTTTTTCGAGGTGTCGCCAGGCGGAAAGAAGGGCTGGATCGCGCCTCTGCTTTTGAGAAAGCGAGTGCCCTCCCCGTCCCGACATTCAATGCGGATCGTCGGTTATTGGCGCTGGATCGCGAGGAACAGTCGCTTTAGCCGCACAAATTCTGTTTCCGTAACCAAATATTCTGCCAATAGTTGCGACTCTTCTCTCCAGGAGATCCCAGATTTTTCAAAGCAACAGTTGCGAAAAGTCCGGCAGCCTGAATAATACTGACATTGAGACTCAGTCTCAGATTTATGCCAGCCAGGAGATTCTCCCAGCCAGCCTGTGAGGTCATCACTTCATGGGGAAGTGAGCCTTTCATTTCAAAGGCCTTAGGCGTGGAGATTTCTATGCGACATTTGCTGCCGCGACGCGGATTTACGTTGATCGAACTTCTGGTGGTGATTGCGATCATCGCCATTCTGATCGCCCTGCTCCTCCCAGCCGTCCAACAGGCCCGGGAAGCCGCCCGGAGAACCCAGTGCCGCAATAACTTGAAGCAGATCGCACTGGCGATGCACAACTATCACGATGTCGCCAACCGGTTGCCACCTGGGTTCGATAATCAGTTAAAGAGTGCCTTCACCGCCACACTGCCATACATTGATCAGGCGAACGCTTACAACAAGTACGATTTCAGTCTCTATTACACAAATCCCGTGAATGTGGCGATCATCAACCAGAGAATCCCGGCGTTCCTCTGTCCCACGATGGTTCTGCCACGCGAAGTTCCTGATCCCGGCTGCCCCGGTGAAGTCGGTGCCCCCACCAGTTATGGCGTCAGCGCGGGGTCCTTGCTTCGTACAGCCGGTTCCAACGGAACATTCGCTCATGACGATGTGAATGTCACCATAGGAGGCATCCCTTTCCGAGACATCACCGATGGCCTTTCCAACACTCTGCTCATTGGAGAATTCAACTTCCGCCTCGCCGAATATCTATGGACGACCTCAGCATCCAGTTGCCCCGCCAAAGCAGGACAACCCCGTTGGGGAAATCATCGCTGGGGGCTGGGCTATGCGGGGATGACCACGGGCACAACGGCCTACCCGATTGGTGTTGTTGTCGGTACGGGCACAACCACCGGCATGTGGCGCAGCGACCATAATGGTGGTCTCCACTTCGCGCTGGGAGATGGTTCTGTCCGGTTCATCAGCTATAACATTGATAAGGCTCTTCTCGATGGCCTGGCCACACGCGCAGGAGGCGAGGTGCTCAGTGAGTTCTAATTCTGCTGAACACACGCCGCTTTGGGTTCTTAATGCTTATGCCTTAGGTACGACGCGGCAAGAAACTTCAAACGAGGAAGCAGCCACGACGATTCCACTTCCAAAGAGCAGAATCGCGGCCAGCTTAAAACTTTGGATTCATGGTGGGTTTCTGACGTTTCTCTTTTTGAGTCTGGTCAGTCATCTGGGTTGTCAGCAGAGCGCCAGCGCCACGCCCGATCCCTTGCGGTGCGAGATTTCAGGCGAAGTGTTGATGGATGGGCAACCACTTGATGGCGCCAGCATCGCGTTTATCTCTGTCGATACGCAGGTCCCTCAAACAGCCACGGCGAATATCATCGGCGGCAGGTTTTCCTTACCACATACCAACGGACCTTTTCCTGGTAGAAACGCGGTTATGATCCTGGCAAATCCAGTGGATGAAGCTGAGGCCCTCGAACGATCAAAGGCAGCCCAAGGTAAACCATTCTCACTCGATCAAGTAAAGATCCCTGCCGCTTATGGCCGTAACTCGAAGCTGATTTTCGATGTCTCGCTCACAGGCAGCAATCGACTGAAGCTTGAACTTGGCTCTAGAGGCGAACCAGCCAAAATCACTATTGCAAATTAATTGCAACAACCGCAGGCTAATTTGACCGACTGCGATTGGGACAACGCGATCTTTGTTCGGTACATGAATCGTGGGGACAACCCCAGACGAATCCACAATCACTTGAGGCTTACTGTTTCCACCTCCAAAAGGGAGTGCATATCCATGTTGACTCGTAGTTTTCTCTTCGCTGGCCTTCGCAGTGGAGGAATCGCATTAGCGACTTTGGCCATGAACCTTGCGGTACCACTGATCGCCCAGGCCCATTTTTTATGGGTCGTGGATGCCAATCAGTCGGCTGATGGCAAGGTGCATGTTTACTTCTCCGAAGAAGCGGCCCCTGATAATCCAGCACTCCTGGAAAAAATTCTCGGGGCCAAACTCTGGGAGGCCAACCTGCACAATGACGTCGTGAAAGTCAGCCCCCTCAAGTTTGAAAAAGGGGCGAACTCTCTGGAAGCCACCTTCTCTCCCAAATCCACCAACGCGGGAGTCTTTCTCGATTATGGCGTCATGTCGAAAGGTGGAGCCGAACCCTACCTCTTGAGATACTGCGGTCGCTCACAAACGATTGCCAACCGGAAAGGTGGTAAAGTCATTGGCGATGCGGCGGTATTGCCATTGGAAGTTGTCGCCGAACGCTCCGGCGACGGCTTCCTGCTGCGTACCTTCTGGCAAGGCCAGCCAGCCGAAGGGATTGAAGTGACTGTCGATGGTGGCGATCTTTCGGCCAGCAAAGAAGGTGTTTCCAATGCTCAGGGAGAACTCGCCCTGGGAACACTGGCCAACGGGCTCTATTCCATTCGCGTCAAAAAAGTTCTGGAAGAACCAGGCAAGCTGGGGGATAAAGAATACAAGTCCATTCGGATCTACAGCACAACTTCACTCCTGATCAAGCCGCCCGCTGAAGTGACTCAACCCGCCGTATCAAAGGCCTTGCCCGAACTTCCTCGCGGCATCACCAGCTTTGGTGGAGCTGTCGTGGGCGACGTGGTCTATGTCTACGGAGGCCATGCAGGGGGTGCCCATCATTACGCGAAAGAAGATCAATCGCGTGAACTGCTGGCGCTGAACGTCAAACAGCCTTCCGAATGGAAAGTGATCGGAGAAGGACCAGAGCGAACGGGTCTGGCGATGGTCGCCGTAGGAAATGACCTCTATCGCATGGGTGGCTTTATTGCTGATAATGGCAAGGAAGAAAAGGAAGTTCTGAAAAGCACCAGCGACTTTGCCCGCTGGGATGCTGCGAGTAAGCAATGGATCGAATTGCCTGCGCTTCCTGAGCCACGCTCTTCGCTGGATGCTGCTGTGATCGGCAAGACCATTTATGTCGTCGGTGGCTGGAATCTGAATGGCGGTGGCAAGGAAGCTCAGTGGCACGAAACAGCCTGGAAGTGTGACGTTTCGGCGAATCCTCCGGTCTGGCAGCCGATTGCGAATCCACCGTTCTTACGCAGAGCACTTTCCCTTGCCGAGCATCAGGGGAAACTCTATGTGATTGGCGGGATGAAAAATCAGGGTGGCCCGACGACAGAAGTTGCCATCTACGATCCAGCGACAAATTCATGGAGTTCAGGGCCTGCGTTGCCTGGCGATGGGATGGAAGGCTTTGGCAATTCGGCATTCGCCATCAATCAGAATCTGTTCGTAAGTGTGATGTCGGGCAAGGTCTATAAGCTCTCAGCCGATGGTTCTCAGTGGGATCTGGTCCACCAGTTGGAGAAGCCCCGTTTCTTCCATCGCATGCTCCCCATCAGCCAGCATCAACTGGTGTTTGTTGGTGGAGCCAGTATGGAATCCGGCAAAGCCAAAACCACGGAAGTTTTTGAAGTGAAGTAGGCTCAAAAAACAATCGATTCCTCTTCAAGACCGTTCGACAGCCCGGGTTGTCGGACGGTTCTAATTTTGAACGGATTGCCGATAAATCCAGTTGATTGAGAGCACATGGAATTTTGATGAATTTCCTGCCAGTGCCTAAAAATATGACCGAAACTGGTGTTCCCCCAGGAAGAACTTTGGTAGGACATTTCACCTGTTGGATTGACTCAAGGCGCAGTTACCATCCAGCACTATCGAGTTGGGCAGCAGGCCCGATCCGTGGCCTGAGAGACTTACCGAGGAATGCTTTCATGAACGGGCAATCGATTCCAGGATTACTGAAGCAGTCTTTGTTCATCGCAGGTTTCAGTTGGCTGCTGCTCCTGGCAACAGTGACACAGGCGGAATCACCCGTGGTGCGAGTGATGAGCTATAACTTGTGGCATGGTGGGGATGCCGGGAAACAACCACTCGAACAAACGGCCAAAGTCATTCGGGAGGCCCAGGCTGATCTGGTGGGATTACAGGAGACGCGTGGTTATGCGGCCAGCGGTCAACCTCGGCCTGATCGAGCTCAGGAGATTGCTCAAATCCTCGGTTGGAATTACTTCGATCAGGGTGGCGGCACAGCGATTTTGAGTCGCTATCCCATTGGCAAAGCATCACCAGGAAAATGGGGTGTCGAAATTGAACATCCCAGTGGTACGAAGCTGTATTTGTTCAACGCCCATCTCATGTATATTCCGTACCAGCCCTACCAATTGCTGAATATTCCTTACGGCGATTATCCGTTCATCAAGACCGAGCAGGAAGCGATCGACTTCGCGAAGAAGGCCCGCGGAGAGCAGGTCGAGCGTCTGATTGCGGATATCAAAGCCACAGTTCCCGCGGACGCCACAGTCTTTGTGACGGGCGATTTCAATGAACCATCGCACTGGGATTGGACGGCAGCAGCTCAAAAGGCTGGCCGCTGCCCGATCGCTGTAAAATGGCCTGCAACCAGCATGATGGCAGAGACAGGCTTTATTGACACCTACCGCGAAGCTCATCCCGATCCCGTCACTGCTCCCGGAATCACCTGGACACCGCTCACGAAGATCACCGATCCCAAAGATCGACACGATCGCATCGATTTTGTGCTGATGCGTCAGGGAGGTGGCAAAGTCCTCAGTTCGCAAGTCGTGGGTGAATCAAAAGGGGCAGCAGATGTGGTCGTCGTCCCCTACCCTTCGGATCATCGCTCAGTGGTAAGTGCGGTTCAACTGCCGGGTAAGTGATATGCTTTGCATGAAGTAAGAACGCTCTGTGTACCATACTTGTAGCAGTGTGCCATGCTTGCAGCTCTGGGCAAGCATGCTCGACTACCCCTCTACATGCCATCAATTTCTGGAATGGCGTCAGACATGCTCGCTCAAGGCCGGGAGGCATGGCACTCAGAATGCAACGATCAGTGATCGTTAGAGATCAATGGTGACCCGAGGACTTCTTGGGCTCCGCTTTCTTGGTCTCCGCCTTCGCGCCATGGCTGCTGGAACCGTGCCCAGAAGAACCATGCCCAGAGGTTTCCTTTTTCGCTCCATGGCCACTCGATGAACCATGCCCGGATGAACCGTGACCCGCCGCTTTTTCCGGTGCGTGACTATCAGTCTTGGGCTTCGCGTGCAGGCTTTGTCCCGGTGGAACCTGTGACGGATCAGCCTTGCCAAAGAAGCCGCCCGGTTCGTCTGGGCTTTCTCGATACTTTCGAGCCAGCTCACCAATCAGAAAGACTTCGACACGAGCATTCTGGGCCTGATGTTCTGCATCGAGCTTTTTCGCACTATAAGGTTCTTCGGCACCATCCTGGCTGAGCCGCAAGCGGCCAAGTTCAACACCTTTACTCACCAGAAAGTCTTTAACGGCCTGACTGCGCATCCACGATAATTGCCAGGGATCTTCTTTCGTCTGAGTGTCGGCACGTTCACGGCGAGAAGCGTGGCCCCGAATTTCAATCTTGTTGGGTTTCCCCAGAAGATCGGGAAGCAAGGCTTCGAGTTGATTGATGGCCGATTCATCGAGTGCATAGGCTTTTTCGGCGAAGAGGACCATTGTCCCCACGTTTCGCGTTTTCTCGATGTCGTGGAAAATCTTCAGTTCCGCACGCGGCGGAAAGAGCGATGGTTCCACATCGGGATCCAGTTCGGTGGCAGCAGCGCCGGGTGGGGGCTGAAAGTAATGCGCCACAGCCGTTTTCACTTCTTTGCTCTGGCCCACCAGCCACATAACGAGAAAGAACGCCATCATCGCAGTGACGAAGTCGGCATAGGCAACTTTCCATGCTCCTCCGCCACCACCGGCCATCGTTCAATCTCCTGAAAACTGACTCTACTGACCGCAACTACGCTGCTGCATCGGCTTCTTTGAGCATCTTCTCCAGTTCGACACGCTCGGGGCGCGCCTCACTACAGACGACTCGACGGGCCTGTTCGATAATCTGCTTAGGAGCGGCACCACCAATGGCGGCTTCGATGATCGCCGCTGTCGTGCGATAGAAATCCATCTCAGATTTCCCGAGAAGATCCATGCGTGCTGCCAGTGGAGCCATAAAGCCATACGAGGCAAGAATCCCGAGGAAGGTACCAACGAGAGCCGCACCCACTTTGTGACCAATTTCTTCCACAGGGCCATCAATGGCACCCATGGTGATCACAATTCCAAGCACGGCGGCCACAATCCCGAAACCGGGCATGGCGTCGGCACTCTTGGCGAGAATTCCAACGGCCTGATGATGCTCTTCTTCCATCACCGCAATCTGCTTCTGGAGCAGGTCGTGGAGTTGTTCCTGGCTCATGCTGGCCTCCACGACGGAAGACAGACCATCACACAGAAAGGTCGTAAAATGATGATCCTTCTGGAGCCTGGGATACTTCGAGAAAATCTTGCTTTCGTGAGGATCGTTCAGGTGAGGCTCCAGTGCGAGTAAGCCATCTTTTCGAGCCGTCTTGAGAAGGTCATAAGACAGCTTGAAAAGATCACCGTACGCTTTCTTGTTAAACGGGCTCCCCTTGAGCGCCCCGATGATGGCCTTGATCAGATCTTTGAGGATTTTGGGGCTGCCCATGACCAGCATGGCCCCCAGCGAAGCACCACCAATGGTGAGCACTTCTGAAGGGTGGATCAAAGCCTCCACATGGCCACCAGCCCATGTGTAGCCGCCCAGCACGCAGCCAGTTACAACGATGAATCCGATAATCACAAACATGCCGCGATATTCCGCTCGCTGAGGGCACCTTCGGGAACGATATGGCAAAGAGAACGACGGCTGTCGGATGGCTCAATGGGCGAACCCGATGAGAGAACTCACCGCCTCTTTGATCGGAAGGCCAGAGCCTGATCAGTGGCAGGAAATGCAGGAACTCACCCCGCAAATTCGAGTTGGCAGTGAAAGGCCCTGTTGTACGAGGAAATCACGGTTTAACACGCACAGCGATTCTGCGGATTATGCGGCGCACAGAGCCAGCGTACGATCTTCCAGACGCTGGGAAGAGAGATCCGAGCTGCGGCCCTTGTGTGATTCTTCAGGTGTTTACTCCACCAGCGAATCACCGGGCCGGTAACGCACAGGGTGCCACGACTTCGCGAGATTGACCAGCCCTGCCAGAATCTGCGGGTCATTCGCACAGGCCACTACCCGTGGTAAACGAATCATGTCGGCTTTTTCATCCAGCCACGTCTCACGAAAATGCACCGGTTCGCCGGTATCGGTCCAGCAGGCATTCCCACCGAAGTACCGCGCAATCTGCATTGAGACCGGAAAGTCGTAGACGTTCGGCGAATGAATCAACGAGCCGGCAAACTCTCCCGAAGCCATCAGTTCATAGATACTCCCTGGCATCTCATCAGGTGCGACTCCTTCGTAGCCGCACTTCGTGATCTCACGGGCTGCCATCACATCCCGATGCTGAAAGCCAATCACGTAGATCTTCTTTGAAGTTGTCGGCCGATCGGCCTCTGCCACCACAAGACTCCGCACAACATCCGTCGCGGGGCGTGACCAGTCATCGGGTCCACTGACCACACGTTCCGGCGTCACTTCAACCCACCAGCCCTGCGCACCTTTTTCCGGGATGTACACCAGCGAATAAAGCATTTCGCTGGCTGTCCGCAGATGCAGCATCACGGCATAGCCGTTCCCCGTATGGTCTCGGTACTGTTTGGTTCCATCAATGGGGTCCAGAGCCAGCACAAACTCCGATTGTTGAGCGAAGGCCTGCAGATCGCCTGTCGATTCCTCAGCCTCAATTCGACAATGACGGAAGATCGGATCGACATCCCGAAGAGCCGCCACCAGCAACTCCTGGATCGTCAGGTCGGCGAGCGTGAGTGCATCAGTCAGCGCACTTCCCGTCGTTTTGGTAGCCACAGAAATGTTATGACTTCGTAACCGTCGCGCGATCGCACCTGCCCAGCGCAAAATAGGTGGGAGATGGACACTCAGAGCATTGATCAGAAACTCAGACTGCATGGCGCGTCGCCTTATTGAGCCATATCGATGGGAAAGTTGTTTTCAAGCAGTGGATTGATGCCACACAGGCAAGGATTCAGCCGCCAGGTTCAGATCGATCAGCCTGTGAACCTTCCACAAGCTGCTCGACATACTCGATCAACCGTGTTGCGACAGGAATTCCTGTGGCCGCCTGAAATCCTTTCCAGCCGGGAACTCCATTCACTTCCAACAGCAGCCATTGACCATCCGGATGTCGTACCAGATCAACACCTGCAAACACAGTTCCCACTGTTTTTGCTGCAGCGACCGCCAGGCTGGCTGTTTCATCATCGAGTTCTTGACGCATCGATTGGCCTCCCAGCGAGAGATTCGTGCGGAAATCTTCTTGCGACGTGCGCTCAATGGCTCCTAATGGCACACCATTGAGCACCAGCACCCGTAAATCGCGACCACCATGATCAATATACTCTTGCAGGTAAAGGACGGCTCCCGTTCGCACCAGAGTCTGTGCCACTCTCCAGAGTAACTCCGGCTCATCGATACGAAATATCCCCCGCCCTTCGGAGCCAAACAGTGGCTTGAGCACCACATTTCGCCCCAGCTTCTCGAAAGCCTGCATAGCCGCCTGTGCTGTCTCGCAAACAAATGTGGCTGGCACCCGCAGCCCGGCATGAGCGAGGCGAGCTGTGGTGAGAAATTTATCAATGGCACATTCGAGCGACCTGGGCGAATTAATGATCGGCAGATCTTTCTGCTCGGCCAGCGCCAGCAGATTCATCCGTGTGACCACCTGCTCCAGCGAACCGCCGGGCATTGACCTGACAATCAACGCATCCAATTCTTCCAGTTCGAAACGAGGCATGACCTCAGTTGATCGTTTCAGAAATGCCTGGCCTGTGATCTCGATGGGCCAGGTTGCTGAACGAGTTCCTGATCCGCAGCTTGCCGCGAGTTCATGGAGCTCCAGCGGTACAACGACATGCCCGCGCTCCGTCGCCGCCAGGGTGATTTGCTCCAGTGACCAGTTCCCGGGCTGTGACAGCACACCCATCTTCAAGAGGGTTGTCATTCCGTAACCAGACCAAACGACTTCAGAACCAGTGGCACATGAGGCTCGCCCGCCACATGCACTCGACCGGTATCGACGTTCTGCACAATCACCTGGGCCGGGCTGAACAGCAGCTTGTCAATTTTGTAGAAGTCGCGTCCGGCAGCTTCGAAAATCTCCAGGAAGGTTTTTCCAAAGACCGACGACGATTTTGATGGAACCTGGGGCAAAATCTCGGCAATCGATTCGTCATCACCTGTCATCAGTAAAGTGACCGTCGAGCCATAAAGAATTGCGTCATTGGTTCGACCGATGCCCTGCAAATCATTGGCGGCAACAGGTGGCAAAGGTGCCGAACCAAAGCCACTGCGAATGCGATGCACGTCAAAGCCTAACTCCAGCAGTTTGTGCATCGCCGTTTCGACAGAACGGGCCGCCACCTGATAATTTCCCGCAACGGAAGATGTCGGTGCAATCAACAGTGTGATATCCGCCGGCTCGACCCCTGTTTTCGCTGAGATTTCCTCAAAAATCGACTCGGGCGGGAGCATGGCTGTTTCCAGTATCCCGACCACATGGTCAGCTTCTTCCTTGTACCACAACTTGTCGAACAATGGTTCGACACCAGCCGCAGCTCGCATGGGGCCACTCCCCATCGCATGAAACTTGCCACTCGAAAGCTGCCACCCTGCATATTGACTATACAGGCAGGCAGCCACAGGGTAGTCGGTCTCCACCACAACATGCGGCCATTGCCACTTGCCTAATAGCTGGGGCTGCAGATTGACTGTCGCCAGGCCCGCCATGCAGACCGTGGAAAGCACCTGACCTGCCTCAAGTGACCCTTCCGCTTCCACTCCAAAATCGAGCAGCAAACCAGTCCCTGCCGATTCATGAGCAATGATCCGGAAATGATCCGGCGACTCAACGACTTCTTCAATAATCGAGAGAGACAGTTCGTTGAGTTCAAGATTCATGCGGCGTGGCTTTTTTCGAAGTCAAAAATCGATCAGACAATCGCTGGTTTTCACTCAGCAAATGATTGAGTCAACACGAAGGTCGCCAAATTGTAAACGATTGAAAGACAACTCGCGAGAATCAGCCACCTGCCGATTCTCGCGAGTCATGCTTTGTTTCATTTTCCTGCCGCTTGGGGATTGCAGGGCACACCCACCAAGGGAAAAACAGCCTAAGTCGTTTCTAGTCTCGACTTTGCAGCTTACTGAGTAGACGCAGCATTTCCAGATACAGCCACACCAGAGTCAAATTCAGCCCATGAGCAGCGAGCCACTCATAATTCTTAGGCAAGTTCTGGGAGGCGGCCGTCGCGATAAAGTCGAAGTCCAGAATCAGATTCAAGGCGGCAATGATCACACAAAAGGCAGTGAACCCAATTCCCAGAAGCGAAGCGTCATACACGAAAGACATCGCCTGAATATTGAACAGGCTCAAAACGAACGCCAACAGATAGACCAGACCGATTCCTCCGGTGGCGGCGATTATGCCGGCGCGGAATGTGGCCGTGGCACGAATCAAACCGACTTTGTAAGCGAGCAGCATGGCCGCTGCCACACCCACGGTGGCTGCAATCGCCTGCACGCCAATTCCCGGGAAGCGGGCCTCAAAAATTGTGGTGATCCCCCCCAGAAACACACCTTCCAGAAGTGCATAAATGGGTGCTGCCACAGGTGCACTGCGCAGCCAGAAACAAACACACAAACTGGCAATCAGCCCGCCAATCGCACTGCCAATCAAAGATGGAATTAAAAGCTGTGGATTGTTCTGCAGATAACTGAAGGAAAGTAATCCCAGGCTGGCAGTCAGACCAATCAGAACCATCGATTTGTTGACGGCTCCAGAAACGGTCATCACAGAGGACGACGAGAAGCCACCCTCTTGAGCCCAGCGGTCAAAAGCCCCCTCGTTAAGAACAGGATTCCCGGTACGCATCATGTACTGACCTTCGATAAATTGAATTTGCTGTCGGAAACCATGGCAGACTGGTGAAATCTACCAGATCCTAATACGTTCTCGGCCCTCGAATAGATGATCAATGACTCAGTTTTTTGAAATTCTTTTGCTGTATGATCCATCCATAGACTCTGATAACAGAACAGATCGCCAGCTCTTTCCAGGAATCCGCCACGAGCCATAACCTGCAATCTAGACGCCTGTTACGATCCATGAATCTCCATGAATGACGTCCGGGATCGCTCTCCAACCC
>VFQR01000823.1_pt1 | contig 31652 bp, 25 predicted proteins | sample 3512321 | NCBI WGS metagenome assembly VFQR01 (sample SAMN10412374, study PRJNA504923) | tailings metagenome | isolation source: Relicate 3 Philex TSF1 revegetated site | place: Philippines: Tuba, Benguet | collected 2017-08-29 | reverse complement strand
TTTATCAAGCTGGAGTCGAGTTATTAGGTGCTGGTGGATTGCTAGCAAATGCAGAAGTACTGCTATTAGTGGCAGATTGTCTAGCTGCATTGGGTTTGCGCCAATGGCATTTAATTTTAGGTGAAGCAGGAATTACCCGATCGCTGCTGAATGCTTTTGGTGCTAACTTACAAGATAAAGTCCGCACCGCCATCGCTCATCTCGATCGCATCACTATAGATACCTTACCTCTGAGTGACGAACTACGCGATCGCGCCCGAATCATGATGGATCTGCGCGGGCCAAGTGCTGAAGTATTGGAAAAAGTCAGTAGCTTACAGCTAGATGAACAACAGCAACAGGCAGTAAATAACCTCAAATCCTTAGTAGAATTACTGGAATCAGAGAAACAATTCTCCTTAATCCTTGACCTGAGCTTAATCCAGACCATAGACTACTACACTGGTATTGTCTTTCAAGTTGTTAATGATACTGAATCTCAAGCCAGAATTTTAGGACAAGGTGGTCGCTACGACCAACTTTTGGGTCTATATCATCCCCAAGGAGAAAACATTCCCGGAATTGGTTTTGTACTCAACATCGAAGATTTGTACCAAGTTTTATTATCTACTGGGCAATTACCGCAAACAACGCCAGCTAGCAACTGGCTAGTAGTGCCAGAGACACCGAGTGCTGACGCTCCTGCCTTTGCTTACGCTCAAAAACTGCGAGATTCCACTCACTTGGTGCGAGTAGAAATGGATTTGCTCAGAACAGATGCAGACACCATCCGCCAATATGCACGCGATCGCGGCATTGCCCAAATCGCCTGGATCAAAGCTGATGGCTCACCCAAAATAGAATCATTGCGTTAGTGGGCATAGGGCAAAACCCTCCGGGTAGGGAAAAGGGTAAAGGTGAAGGGGAAAAGGCAGGGTTTATTCCCTTTGCCCCTTGCCCTTTACCCTTTACCCTTTACCCTTTGCCCCTTGCCCTTTACCCTTTACCCTTTACCCTTTACCCTTTACCCTTTCCCCTTTCCCCTTTCCCCTTGCCCCTTGCCCCTTGCCCCTTGCCCCTTGCCCCTTGCCCCTTGCCCTTTCCCCCTCCCCTGCTAGTCTAGAAATAGCCGATACAGAAGAGAGGGAATCGAGAATATGCCGCACACAATTGTTACAGAAGTCTGTGAAGGTGTAGCTGACTGCGTAGGTGCCTGTCCGGTAGCTTGCATTCATGAAGGGCCAGGGAAAAATGTTAAGGGAACCGATTGGTACTGGATTGACTTTGCCACTTGCATTGACTGTGGTATATGTCTCCAAGTTTGCCCAGTGGAAGGAGCAATTCTTCCAGAAGAACGACCGGAGTTGCAAAAAACTCCGGAATAGTTCATAGTCAGTGGTCAGTTGTCAGTTGTTTTTTGCCAATGACCACTGACAAAGCGCAAAGTCCAGCCACTGCGTTCCTGTCGCCTTGCGTCGGAAAGCAAGTGGCGTTGAGCGCTGGCTTCCAGCGATAGGAACTTTGTAAGAGAGGACAAATGACGAATCACAAACGACACATGACAAATGACTATTTACTGGAAGTTCAAAACGTCCACGCCGGATATATCAAAGATGTAGATATCCTCCAAGGCGTGAATTTTAACGTTGCACCAGGGGAATTGGTAACAGTAATTGGCCCTAATGGTGCTGGTAAATCTACTTTGGCAAAAACAATTTTTGGGCTTTTAATCCCTCACACTGGCACAATTACCTTTAAAGGTGAAAATATTGTGGGGCTAAAGTCGAATCAAATTGTCCAACGGGGAATGTGCTACGTACCGCAAATCGTTAATGTTTTCCCCTCCCTTAGTATCGAAGAAAACTTGGAGATGGGTGCTTTTGTCCTCAATGTTCCTTTGAAACCACTCAAAGATAAAATATTTACTATGTTTCCGAGACTGAGCGATCGCCGCAATCAACGCGCTGGTACTTTATCTGGAGGCGAACGCCAGATGCTAGCGATGGGCAAAGCTTTGATGTTGGAACCTAGTTTGCTAATTTTGGATGAACCTTCTGCTGCTTTATCACCAATCTTAGTAACACAAGTTTTTGAGCAGATTAAACAAATTAATCAAACCGGTACTGCCATCGTATTAGTAGAACAAAATGCCCGCAAGGCCTTAGAAATGGCTCATCGGGGATATGTACTAGAATCTGGACGCGATGCTATCTCCGGCCCCGGTCAAGAATTATTGAATGACCCGAAAGTTGGCGAACTTTATCTGGGAGCAGGTAAAAGACATTAAATGTAGCAGAATTCAAGAGTTTCGGGGCGGGAGTAGGTAGTAGGGTCGTAACTTTGACCATTGGTGTCAACTTCAGCTTAAACGCTTCTCTCAAAGCCGTTTTACCCCACCCCTCAATCCCCTGGAGGTTTTGCGTTAGCAAAGCCGGGGTGGGGTGACTCTCGATTAGTTATACCATTTTGGATTTTAGATTTTAGATTTTGGATTGTGAAACAGTTAGTAGTAATCACTTTTGGCTATACATCTGTCGCAATCATTTTTCAAATTGGTATTAGTAATTGAGTAAGTTTGCTCTAGCGTTATTACAAGGGTTTTACGTTAAGTTGACACCAATGAACTCCTCTGTTGACTGCGAACCGTCAACGGTCAACAGTTAACAGTCTCCTATAGAATATTTTTTTACTTGCAAATCCCTAAATATTTACGAACTCAAATTGGCAGCGCCGAAAGTAGCGTTAAACTTGCGACACCAAATAGCTACAGATTTATAGTCAGCTAAATTGATGTTTTGAGGAATGGAATAAGCTTGTGCGCCACTATATTTTTGTAAAGGAGCAATAACGATATAGTCTCCATTTTTTAAGGGATAAGATGGGGGTTTAGTTGAATTGATAACGTTATCTGAACGATGCAAAACTACTACCAAATCTGGCCCTGATTCAGATGTCTTAAAGGAGCGATCGAATTCTAGAAATGATTTACCATCTTTGTTATTAATCCGGACTGTTCCTTGAGTAGGATGTTCTCCGGAAACAAACTTACCTGACTCGATGGCGGTTGAATTTTGAGATTGCCCTGATTGTCCTAAAGGCTTGGTCTGAGTTGAAGATGGCAAAACAGATGCATTCACATCCCCAGGAGTTTGATTAATCTCTTTATTTGATACTTCTGTGGTACAGCTAGCTAAGTTAAAAGAAAATAAACTGAGAATTAACAAATGTTTAATTTTCATGAATTCAATACTCAAGACATCAATTAGTAATATAACTTTTGGCTTTAGCTTTAAACATTTTTTATTGGTAATTGATAATAATTTTAAAATATCCTCTTATGTATACCTGAATTTAACTGAATTTTAAAAGTCCTGAATTTAACTCAACTATTGATGTAAAAAAGCAAAAATACTATAAACAACATCTGTAAAACAGTTTTATAGATGTAACAAGCAAAAATCAAAAAAATCAAAATGTCTGTAAAATAAAGAGTTTCATATCATGTCTGCTTAATCAGTTATCAAAAAAACTCTTCCTTGTCCCCCCGTCCCCACATCTCCGTGTCAATCTTAACGATAAGTCTTCAACCGGATATGATATCACCTTTTATTCGTACCATCTTGCTCTGATGAATAGTACTCTCAATTGACATAACATTTAGGTAATGGTGAAAATCATGACAATATCCTAGAGTTCAAGTATTTTTGTCCCATTTCATACAATTACAGGTACTGGTGGGACGCAACGTCGATATTGTCATTGCGACAAACTAAAACACAGTTAATAAGGGGTCAAAAACTTCACATTTATTTAATTTTACCTACGACTGTAAGTCGATCAATCCTGGTAATATCAACATCATGATGTTTTCTAAAACACTATGCTCTATTGCTGCGATCGCAACCATAATATCGAAAATGCAGTCAAATTGCAGACATGTTGGGGGAAAATTTCACTTAAAAATATGAAACATTTTTCGTTGAGGGAGAAATATAAACCAAAATATTTGTCCAACATAGTAAAAAATTGGTATTTCTGAATCAGAAGATGAAATTACAAGATTATGCTTATTTTTCTTTGTGTCTAAGAAACCGGGAACCCCTAAAGGCGAATGCGTGGGGCTAATTTATCTTTATCAATCACGAACGCCGAAAACTTTTGTTTGGCAAATCTGACTATTACTGATGCCGTAGAAAATGCATACATAAAATCTGATGCTTAACAAACCCAATTTCAAGCCTTGTTACTCTGTTGCAACCATAGAGCCAGAGCAAGTATTTATCTTATCCGAAAGAGCAACAGTTTTGTTGAGCGATCGCTTGTCTTGTCGTGTAGCTTCTTTAATACAAGATAGTCATTTGAGTGTTGACGAAATTATCGAGTTCATTCAATTGGAACTACTGCAAGAACAACAATTTTCTCAGCAAACAGCCGACTTTTTTCAGAGTGTTCTTGATATCAGTATCAAGACCCAACAAATCCTATTCCAAATGGAACAACAGGGTTATCTAGTTGAACAAGACGATGCAGTGCGATCGCACTTAGCCATTTTCTGCAATCATCTTAATATTAATCCTGCTGTGGCTCTCCGACGGTTGCAGTTAACTAAAGTTGCAGTCAAAGCTACTAAAGGACTTCCTACCGAAGACTTCATCGCTATCCTGAAATCTCTGAATATCCAAGTAGCTGATAACGCAGATTTCACAGTATTCTTAACTGACGATTACCTCGACCCCCAACTAGATGAATTTAATCAACAAGCATTAAAGTCTGCATCTCCCTGGATGCTAGTGAACCCCTTGGGAACAATCATTTGGATAGGGCCTGTATTTCATCCCCACAAAACCGGGTGTTGGCAATGTCTGGCACAACGTTTGCGAGATAATCGACCTGTTGAGACTTTTATCCAAAGGCATAAGCAAATTTCCTTATCCCCTCCTTTAGGATTCTTAACTTCAACAGTGCAAACTGCACTAGGAATGGCAGCTACAGAAGTTTTTAAGTGGATAGTCCAAGGAGAAAATCCCCGATTAGAAGGAACTTTAGTAACCTACGATACCCTGAATCTGCAAAACCAAAACCACATCCTTGTGAAGCGTCCCCAATGTCCCAGCTGTAAACATATAGTTAATGAATTGGAAAACAAACCCCTACCCGTTGTTTTAGAACACCGTCAGAAAACTTTTACTACAGACGGAGGACATCGGTATTGTTCACCACAAGAAACTATAAGAAAATATCAACATCATATCAGCCCCATTACGGGCGTTGTCCGAGAACTGAGCAAAATACCAGGGAATGGCTTAACTCATACTTATATAGCGAAGCATCATTTTAACAATATTTTTGACGATTTAAACAGCTTACGGCAAAACATCGGGGGTAGAAGTGCAGGAAAAGGTAAGACTGACATCCAAGCAATGGCTAGCGGTTTATGTGAAGCGATGGAGCGTTATTCGGGGGTATTTCAGGGAGATGAAATTATATATAAAAATAGTTACCAAAAACTTGGCGATCGCGCCATTCATCCTAATGCTTGTATGAACTTCAGTCAACAGCAATACGAGTATCGCCACCAATGGAATGCTGAGTGTCAAGGTTGGTTTCAAAAAGTCCCAGAACCTTTTGATATGGAAAGAGAAATTGATTGGACACCAGTTTGGTCTTTAACCCACCAAGAATTCAAATATTTACCCACAGCTTACTGTTATTATGGCTATCCCCAATCCTACCAACCGGACTGTTGGGCGGACTCCAATGGCTGTGCCGCAGGTAATACCCTCGAAGAAGCTATTCTCCAAGGATTTATGGAATTAGTTGAACGGGATTGTGTAGCATTGTGGTGGTATAATCGTCTGCAAAAATCTCAGGTAGATTTAGATAGTTTTGATGAGCCTTATTTTCAAAGCTTGAAAAAATATTACCAAGCAATTGATAGGGAATTGTGGGTGTTAGATATTACTAATGACCTTAACATTCCTACTTTTGCAGCTATTAGTCGCAGAACAAATCGACAAGTAGAAGATATTGTCTTAGGTTATGGTGCCCATTTTGACCCGAAACTTGCTATTAGTCGAGCTTTAACAGAGGTTAACCAAATTCTGCCTAATGTTTTATTGGCTAAAGCAGATGGTAGTACCCAATATCCTCCATCTGCGGATTCCCTAGCTCTAGAATGGTGGAAATCTGCAACTTTAACAAATCAACCTTATTTGGTTCCTGACGATCGAAGTCTCCCCAAAGTCTATACAGATTATCCCCAACTTGCGAGTGACGACCTCTTAGAAGATGTCAAACTTTGCCAACAAATCCTAGAGAAAAATGGTCTAGAAATGTTCGTTCTCGATCAAACTCGTCCCGATGTTGGACTGAGAGTAGCTAAAGTAATTGTGCCAGGAATGCGCCATATGTGGAAACGGTTAGATTCAGGAAGACTTTATGATGTTCCTATAAAAATGGCTTGGTTGCAAAAGCCTCTGACAGAAGAACAACTCAACCCCTATCCCATGTGGATGTAATTTACATTTAAGCAATAGGGAATAAGTAGATGGACATAAATAAATATAATATGTTCTGTCATTGCGAGCGAAGCGAAGCAATCGCAAAGTCTCTGGGATTGCTTCGCTTCGCTCTCTACGAGACGCTACGCGAACGCAATGACATCTTAGATTTAATCATGACTATCTACTTAGCTACCGAATTTTTCACCCAATCAAATAGGAATCTTATATGAGTGCCTTACTATCACAAACTTTATAGGTTTAACTATTACCAATTTCAAAAAAGAATGCAACAGATAAATTTACTCCAACCCAAACAAACAAACCAATCCAAAATCCAAAATCTAAAATCTAAAATGGTATATGCTACATGGATATAAAATTATTGATGCTGATTCCCATGTCATAGAGCCTCCGCAGATATGGGCCAAGTACCTCGCCCCGGAATTTCGGGACTTTGCACCCTCACTAGACATGAAAATTCAAGGGGAAGACATTACACAGAAAATATCTTCACAAGTGCGAGAAGAGGGAAATAGGCAAATGATACAGGCTCATCCCCATGCTTATTTTCGTCGCTACGATGTAGAATCTCACCTGCAAGCAATGTTGGAGATGGGAATTGATATAGCCTTTATTTATCCAACTATTGGGCTGTGGCTTTTTGCTATTGATAGTATGCCAAAACAAGTCGTGGGAGCCTTCACCCATGCCTACAACACTTGGTTATACGAAGAATTTTGTAGTTATGCTCCAGACAAATTGAAAGGAGTAGGAGCAATTAATTTTCATGCACCAGAGCAAATGGTGTCGGAATTACATCGCATAGCTAATTTTGGCTGGAAATCTGTCTTTTTACGCCCTAACCCCGTTAAAGGACGACTATTAAGCGATCCTGCTTATGAGCCATTTTGGTCAGCCTGCGAAGATTTAGATATAGCAGTCGGTATTCATGAAGCCACTCATAGCCGCTTACCCACCACAGGTGCAGATAGATTTCATACTCGTTTTGCCATGCACGCTTGTTCTCATCCGATGGAACAGATGATGGCATTGTTAGCGTTGATTGAAGGCGGAGTGCTAGAACGTCACCCCCGCTTAAGAGTGGGTTTTCTAGAGTCTGGTTGCGGCTGGCTTCCTTACTGGCTTTGGCGACTAGATGAAGAGTACAAAAATTTACATTGGGAGGTTAAAAATCAAGTTAAAATCAAGCCATCAGAGTATTTCTACCGACAGTGTTTTGTCGCCATTGAACCTTCGGAACCTTACTTGGCTCAAATTATCGAATACATCGGTTCAGATAACTTAATCTTCGGCTCTGATTACCCTCACATGGATCATCAGCCGGACATTGTGAACAAACTGATAGACCTTGAGATGCAGTTATCTCAAGAAACAGTGCAAAAGATTGCTTGGGATAATCCCCAGCGTTTTTACGGTTTTGCTTAAAATTTTTGTTGTTTTGTTAACACTAAACAATGACTTTATCATCAAAGCTTGAATCCTTACCTATATGTCACCCGGCGATCGCTACCTTTATCCTTTGTTTAGCATATATGTACTATACTGAGATGCGTTTGCCCTGGTATCCCTACTTTATTCTAAGTAGCCAGTTCTTTTTGTTACTGATAGCTTACGGTTACACCTCCAAGCCTCTTGTTTCGTTTTGTGCATCAATATTTAGATGCGTTCGCTCTGGGGCAAACCGGGAGTTATCAAGGATGGTATCAAGCTCTCTCTTGAGGAGGATAGTCTGGTAAAGCTAGTTTTGATTACACTGAAGTACGGAGTTACTGCCTAGTGAGGATTGCGTAGTATGGAGGCTAAAAAGCCGTTGGTAATTGATTTTGCTAGGGAAGAAAATACTCAGATGCTTTACCCACATAAAGCTGTGCTCTCTAGTTATACAGCCAATTGGGATGGGCTTTACCTTCAATATCACCACCAGCCACCACAGGAAATATCCGGACATTATTCTAAGCAGCATCGTATAATTGTTCATCACTATCCCCTACCAACACCGAAACTTGAATGGGTAGGAGAACTATCTCAATCCAGCCAAGTAATCCCAGGGACAATTACTATTATTCCTGCAAATACACAAAATGGGGCATATTGGGGTACAGAACACAGTTTTATTGTACTGATTTTTGAGTCGGATCTATTTGCACAGCACATTGGTAAATCAACTGATATCGATGAAGTTGAACTGTTACCGACTCTGAGTCATCCCGATCCATTGATTTACAGTATTGGGTTAGCCCTCAAAGCCGAACTAGAATCCAATGGAATAGGCAGTCGTTTGTATGTAGATTCCTTAGCGATTGCATTAACCGCACATTTATTGCAGCATTATTCTGCCCAAAAACGTATTCTGTCAATTTCTGAGAGTGGTTTACCGAAAAGTAAGCTGCGAGAAGTAATCGAGTACATCCATCATCATCTCGGTCAAGATTTAACCGTGGCTCAGTTAGCTGCGATCGCTCAAGTAAGTCCAAATTATTTCTCAGCCTTATTCAAACAATCAACCGGACTCGCGCCTCATCAATACGTGCTTCGGTACCGCATAGCTCGCGCCAAGCAGTTGCTACGTGAAGGTGAACTGAGTATTGCAGATATCTCCTATCACCTCGGTTTTTCCCATCAGAGTCATTTCAGCCAGCACTTTAAACGTCTCGTTGGAACCAGTCCCAAAACATTCCTCAAAAGTTAGTAGAATTCTGCTCAAAATTAGAGAAATTTGCAAGACACTGATTCTGAAGATATTGCATACTTAAATTAATTACAGCACTTAAGACTATCATGATTTCCTAGTAAGCAAAGCACAAGAATTAAGAGCTTAGTGTTTTGTGCTTATTAAAGGTTGATTATGAATTAGCTTAAAAATTTTTATAGATGGTTTCCATCAACAACTATCTCATCCCCTAATTATTTCGTTAACTCTGGCTTTATTTTAACAACCAGCAAAGCCCAACGTGGAGCGGGTTGCAAATTTTCCATAAGTCTATTAGTTTACACATTCATTTTGTAACTTAGGGCATTACTAATACTTGTGAAAACTGAACAATTATCTCCAACTTCTTTTCAACAAATCTCAAATACACTCGCTGAAGAATTAAACCGTCAGATAATAGTTATTCTTGACTTTGGCTCTCAATATTCCGAACTGATTGCTCGTCGAGTTCGTGAAGTCGAGGTTTATTCTGAAGTCCTGTCATACTGCACTACTGCTGATGTGATACGTCAACTAAGCCCCAAGGGGATTATTCTTTCTGGTGGGCCCAATTCTATATATGAAGATGATGTTCCCCAATGCGATCCCAAAATTTGGGATTTAGAAATTCCAATTCTAGGTGTGTGCTACGGTATGCACTTGATGGTGCAGCAACTAGGTGGAGAAGTAGCAAAAACTCAACGAGGTGAATATGGTAAGGCTTCATTGCATATAGATGATTTCACAAACTTACTAACTGACATAGAAAATGGCACAACCATGTGGATGAGCCACAGCGACTCAGTAATTCAAATGCCATCCGGCTTTGAATTATTGGCACATACAGAAAATACTCCATATGCTGCCATTGCCAATCACGAAAAGAAACTCTACGGGGTGCAGTTTCATCCAGAAGTTGCTCATTCCGTTGGTGGTCTTTCCCTCATCAGTAATTTTGTACATCACATCTGTGAATGCAAACCTACTTGGACAACTACTGCTTTTGTTGAAGAAGCAATTCGGGAAATTCGTGGTAGAGTTGGTAACGAACAGGTACTATTGGCGCTTTCTGGAGGAGTAGATTCTTCCGCCCTGGCATTTTTAATGCATAAAGCCATAGGCAATCAGCTTACTTGCGTATTTATCGACCAAGGATTTATGCGTAAGCATGAGCCAGAGCGGTTGCTCAAGCTTTTCAAAGAGCAGTTTCACATTCCTGTAGAGTATGTAGATGCCGGCGCTCACTTCCTCACCGCTCTGGCTGGGGTCACTGAGCCGGAAAAAAAGCGCCGCATTATCGGACACGAGTTCATCCATGTATTTGAAGAAGTATCCAAACGTCTTGGCCCATTTGACTATCTAGCTCAAGGTACGCTTTATCCAGATGTTATCGAATCTGCTGATACCAATGTTGACCCGCAAACGGGAGAACGGGTAGCAATGAAAATCAAAAGCCACCACAACGTCGGTGGCTTGCCTAAAGACCTGCGATTCAAACTTGTAGAACCATTGCGTAAACTGTTCAAGGATGAAGTTCGCAAAGTTGGACGTTCTCTTGGTTTGCCAGAAGAAATTGTCCAGCGTCAACCTTTCCCTGGCCCTGGTTTGGCAATCCGCATCATAGGCGAAGTCACTGCTGAACGATTAAACATTTTGCGCGATGCCGATTTAATTGTGCGTCAAGAAATTAACAAACACGGCTTATACAACGAATGCTGGCAAGCCTTTGCAGTATTGCTGCCAATTCGTAGTGTTGGTGTCATGGGCGATCGACGTACCTATGCTCACCCCATAGTTCTGCGAATTGTTACCAGTGAAGATGGTATGACCGCTGATTGGGCGCGTGTACCTTACAACTTACTGGAAGTTATATCTAACAGGATTGTGAATGAAGTTAAAGGTGTTAACCGAGTGGTTTACGACATTACTTCAAAACCGCCTGGCACAATTGAGTGGGAATAGGATTGGAGGGAATTTTTGAGGTTATATAACTCAAAGCAGAGTTACACAAAAGGGATAAATTTTGTGCCTAGAGTATCAAATTTGAAACTTCAATAATTAACAAGGATGATAGCTATGATTGAACATGCAAGTCCCATAAGTGGAATCGCGGCATATAAGTCAGACTATGTTGCTACGGCGGGATATGACAATTTTCTTCTTCTTTGGAACCCAAAAAACAAGCAATGCATAGCAAAAGCTGTTCACGATCACTTGGCTAACCAGTGTAGTTTCAGTTCATGTGGGAAGTATTTGGTAAGTTCCAGTAGCGACTACACTGCCAGACTTTGGGAAATTCCTACTCTAAAATTACTTGCTGTTTTTGCCGATCAGCGAGATGACGTTGAAATGACTGTCATAAATCACCAAAGCAAACTTGTTGCCACTGCTTCACGAGATAAGTTTGTTAGGATTTACGATGTCGAAGGAAGGCTTAAGCATAGACTCGAAGGACATACAGCTGATGTCATTTCAGTGGAATGGCTTAATAATCGCAATGAAGTTATTTCCAGCAGTGATGATGGTACTGTTAAGCGTTGGAATGCAGAAACTGGTGAGCTTCTTGAAAATTACGATCTAGACGGTGTAGAGACTGATACAATTGCCATATCCAAAGAGGGAATTATTTATGCAGGTAATGATGAGGGAGAAATCATCATTATTGGCGATCCAGAAAAAAAATATGTCAAAGCTCATAACGCTGGCATTAAGCGATTAGCATATAATTCAGAACGACAAGCCCTAGCAAGCCTAAGCTATGACAGAACTCTGAAAATTTGGCAGGTAACTACTGATGGTTCTTTAGAATTGAAAGCCTCAGCAAATCTTCCGCAAATTGTTTGGCCTCGCTCCTGTACTTTTATCGGAGATTCTCAAATCGTTTTTGGGACTTTTGGTACTAGCTACGCTGTGTACAATTACAAAAGCAGTACCTGGGATTTGAAAAGTATTAATCCTACATCTGGTTTGAACGCAGTTACCCCATACGGGGATGGATACCTTGCAGTTGGTGATGCTGGTATTATCTTCCAAGACGGTAATAAACTCACAGAACTTGGTAGCTTGTGCAACTTTTTGACTCAATTTGGGGCTACAGTAGTTTCTGGAGGACAGTCTGGACAAATATTCGATGCATTGTCGGGTAAAGTACTTTATCAGCATCGATCGCCCCTCAATTGTGGCGCAACTTTCTACAAAGATGGAGCTATACACCTGATCGTTGGTACTTACACAGGTGAAGGCTTAGTTTTTAAGCAGGATAGTTCCAGAAATATTTTCTTTGTGGATGAAATCAAGCTACACAAAAACGCGATCAAGGGTATTGCATGTTCCAAAGATACTATCTTTTCTGTTTGTGCTGATACATCGGCAGCATTTCACTCAATAGATGATTTCAGTTGTTTGAAATACGTTGAGCAAGCACACAATAAGATTGCCAATGGTTGTGCATTTCTACCCGATAATCAGTTTGCAAGTATAAGTAGAGACTTGCACCTACGGATTTGGAAAGAATTCGAGATTGAGAAGATTGCAACTCCTCACACTCATTCCATTAAATGTATTGCCAGCTCCAAAGAAGGTCACTACCTAGCAACTGCAAGCTATAACGGGCGGATTGCAATTTACTGTGTAACTTCTAGAGAGTGGATTATCGTGGAGAGGCCAACGACTGCGGGAATTTCTTCTCTAGCATTTGACTCTATCAAGAATCAGTTTCTTGCAAGTTCATACGATGGCAAAGTCTATAAGATTTCTGTACCCTCACAAAGCTAATAGGAGGAGATATATGTCTTTTAGGCTAACAGAGGGATTTTCTTTTGGTGGGGTTCTCTCAAAAACTGTCCCTCCAGAGTTGAGCAATGAAGTCACCCCATGGATACCGGAGAAAGAACGCAACGATCGCTATTGGATGGAGCAGGCTCTTCTAACATCAATGAATAGCGTAGGTATTGCCAATCCCAATCCAGCAGTGGGCTGTGTCATAGTACGTAACGGTGTTGAAATAGCGCGGGGTTCGACATTGGCTTTCGGAGGTAAACATGCAGAGAGAGTTGCTATTGAAAGTATCAGCGACAAATCTCTATTACAAGGAGCATGTGCTTACGTTACACTAGAGCCGTGTTCTCACTTCGGTAAGCAACCTCCCTGTACACAAACTCTTATAGAAAGTGGTATTGCACGCTGTGTAGTTGCTTTAGCCGATCCTAATCCCCTTGTTAACTGGGATGGAATTAGACTACTCAAAGATAAAGGAATTGAAGTGTGTCTGGGTCTTTGTGCATCTGAAGCAATGGCTTGGAACTACAACTTCATCATGTCACAAGTTTTGAACAGACCCATTTTTGCGGGAAAATGGGCCCAGACCCTCGACGGACATCTAGCAGATGATGAATTTACTTCCAAGTGGATTTCAGGTTCTTCATCTAGAGCTTACACTCACTGGTTAAGACAAAAGTATGACGCAATTTTAGTTGGAGCAGGAACTGTTTTACGCGATATACCAGAGTTGTCTGTGAGATCGTGTTCCCAGCCGATCAATCGCCAGCCCATGAAGATTGTGTTTGACCCAAAAGGGAGATTGCTAAATTGCTCAGAACATATTCAAAAGCAGCTTTCTGAAAAGTTTTTAGCATCATCTACACCTCTGATTATTTTTACTCAAGAAAAATTTTTAATCTCAACTCAGAATTCCTGGGCTGAGTCTCTCAAAGGGTCTGAACACATTCTTTTTCTAACCTTCAAAGAAGAGGATTATTTTTGGGAAAAAATAGTAGATTACCTGAAATCAGAAGTTGTTAAAAGGCATTTTGGAAAACCGTTACAAAGTATTCTAGTGGAGGGTGGTTCCAAATTACTCACACAGTTGCTCGCTGCAAATCTACTCGATATTTGTCATGTTTTTATAGCACCAATTTTGATAGGAGGAGTTGCAAATAGAATTATGAATCCTCTGAGTTTATCTTTAGAGGAAACGGCGTTTACTTCGTCAAAGTATGCAGGAGGAAAATTGTCTTTAGCCAGCCAATATAAATTGGTTGCTCAAAATCGTTTAGGCAACGACATTTGTATGGAATTTATTCCCCAATATTTGGCAGAAGAATTAGTTCGGAGAAATATTTTTCCATGAGTATTCCTACTAAAGTGTCAATTGATCCATCTCAAATTAATATTATTTCTGCTCGCAAGGCAATGGGGCTACCAGAGCATTATGTGTCTGGGATCGCTGAAACTGAACAGCTAGACTTTGAGTATGTCCGCAGACTCAAAGTTACTGAGCTTGCAAGTATGGCTGAAAATCCAAAAGTGCCCTTTAAAACACGTTATGCAGCGGGTACAATGTTGGCACTTCTTGGAGATCCCAGGATTCAAGTTTTTGAACCTAGTATGATATTCATACCAGGCGATCGAGCCAAGATTGGTTTAAGTTGGGCACGTGTTTCTGAAGTTGCTGAGATGTACCGCGATCTTGGAGTTATTCCTTCTTGGATAGAGAAAGAAGCACCTCAGTTTGAGACAACTGTTCAATCATTTAAGATAGCTAAGTATCCAGTAACAAATGTCGAGTACTTAGCCTTTCTTAAGGATACTCAACACCCACATATACCCACATCATGGCAGTTTGGTTGCTTTCCTATGACACGTGCAAACCATCCTGTATATACGGTTTCACCAGAGTCTGCTGATGCATATGCACAGTGGTTAAGTAACAAAACAAACAGGCAATTTAGATTACCTTCGGAAATCGAATGGGAGTATGCTGCTGGGGGATCGGCAAGTCTTGAATTTCCCTGGGGTGAGGAATATTTAGACGATCGCGCTAACACCGTAGAAAGTGGCATTCTATCAACTACTCCTGTTGGTATTTATCCCAAAGGTAATTCAATTTTTGGTGTATCAGACTTAGCTGGAAATGTTGAGGAATACGTCTGTGATAATTACTGGGCATACCCTGGATCTAAAAAAATTGAGGACGATCTGATGCAGACTGTAGGTTCTTCTTACCGCATTGCTAGGGGAGGGAGTTTTACCCGATTTCGTGATTTAGCGCGTTGCAAACGTCGGCACGGCTGGTTTCCGAAAGATATCTACATTATGGGATTTAGATTGGCAGAAACAGTCTAAGGTCATAAGGAAATTGTTGACATACTTCGTTAATTGTGATTTAAATTTTAAGGAGCCAAGAACAATGGTTGTAAATTCCCACAATTCAATTGATTTGACAGCTAGTGACATTATCAGCATGAGTGACTCTTTTCAAGAGTCTGCTATATTGCAATTTGCCAACACCTCAGGACTTTTTGAACTCCTAAAAGAGCCAGTCACAGCAGAAACAATCTCACAATCAAAAGGCTGGTTGTTGCGGAAAACAACACTTCTTCTGAATGTACTAACTTCACTCAATCTAGTCGTGAAAAGCGACGATAAATACTGCAATACTCCATCGACAAATCGAGTTTTAACCAAGGATGGGCCAGGTTATGTGGGAGCTTTAATAGAACATCAACGGTTACAATGGCAGTTGTGGAGCAAGATTGGTGAAGTTATTTCTTCTGAGGAACCCATCGAGGGTCAGCAAGAACTAAAACTCAAGAAAGACCCACATGCTAACGATGCATTCAATCAGGCAATGTTACAACTGTCAAAGGAAAACATCGCCAGCATCGTTGCACTGCCGGAAATGGAAGGCGAGAAGTATATTCTCGATCTTGCTGGTGGTCATGGTACGTATCTGTCAGCGATCGCTAAATACAATCCACATATCACCGGGCAGGTTTGGGATTTTGCAACTGCACGTGAAGCAGCTCAACATGTCTTTGCCGATTATGGTGTAGAAAACCAGATTGAGTTTCGAGAAGCTGATATCAGCAAAGCATCTTCATATGAAGGTGTGAAAGCTGACATAGCGATGCTCAATGACTGTCTGCATTATTTCGAGCAAGAGACAGTGGTTCAGATTTTATCACAAGTAGCCGGAGTTCTTCGCAAGGGTGGCACACTCCTCATTACAACAATATATATGGATAGAGATTGCGTCACACCCGCAGCAGCAGCAGGTTTTTCTTTTTACATGATGATGAATACTGCACATGGTCAATTGCATCCAACTCCATGGCTTGTTGACCAGATGGAAAACATTGGTTTCAATGTTGAAGTGAGAAATTTTGGCAGAGTTGGAACTAAAGGCGGAAAGTACGTTTTGATTATCGGACAACGTAAGTAGACTTGTGAATTTGATTTTTGAAAATTGGGCGTTGCATATTTGTAGGATGAATTCAGCAGCAAGCAGCAGAATTCCATAATGAAGATGATGCAGTAACAATTTAAATTAATAGCGCCAGGACATCCACTGATTGATTTGGAACAGCAAAATAATGATGATGCCCAACCATACCGCTAACCGTGCAAATTTGCAATTCTTCGATCGCAACCTGACTAAATCTGATGATTGGCATGGGGACTGTGCTAAATTAGATGATTTTGACAAACAAGTAGAGGCTTGTGGTGTTTTTGGCATCTATGCACCAGGAGAAGACGTTGCCAAATTAACGTACTTTGGATTGTACGCTCTCCAACACAGGGGGCAAGAATCAGCTGGTATTGCTACATTTGATGGTGAGCAATTACATCTATATAAAGATGTAGGTTTAGTGTCTCAAGTTTTTAACGAATCAATTTTCAAAGACCTACCTGGTAGTATAGCCATAGGTCACACTCGTTACTCAACTACAGGCTCTAATAACCAAGCCAATGCTCAACCAGTTGTTGTGTATAGCCACCTATTTCCATTGGCTGTTGCACATAATGGCAACTTAGTCAATACTTTACAATTGCGAGATGAGTTGCTTAAGAACAATTGCAATTTGGTGACTACAAGTGATTCAGAAATGATAGCTTTAGCGATCGCTGAAGAAATCAACGCTGGTGCAGATTGCTTAGAAGCTTCAATCAAAGCATTTCACCGTTGCCAAGGAGCTTTTAGTTTAGTCATTGGCACTCCTGTTGGTGTCATGGGTGTTCGCGATCCCAATGGCATTCGTCCTCTCGTCATTGGCACTCTGGGGAATCATCCAGTCCGTTACGTTCTTGCCTCTGAAACCTGTGCTTTAGACATCATTGGAGCGAAATATCTGCGAGATGTGCAACCAGGTGAATTAGTTTGGATTACCGAAGAAGGTTTAGCTTCTTATTTCTGGAGTCAAAAATCGCAACGGAAGTTGTGTATCTTTGAGATGATTTACTTCTCTCGCCCTGATAGCATCATGCACAACGAGAGTTTGTACAGTTATCGGCTCCGCTTAGGGCAACGACTGGCTAAAGAATCTCCTGCTGATGCCGATATTGTCATTGGTGTTCCTGATTCGGGTATTCCTGCGGCTATTGGTTTTTCACAATTTTCTGGCATCCGTTACACAGAAGGACTGATTAAAAATCGCTATGTCGGACGTACTTTTATCGAGCCTACGGAATCTATGCGTGAATTAGGTATCCGTATGAAACTCAATTCCCTCAAAGATATGCTATTCGGTAAGCGAGTGGTGATTGTGGATGATTCAATTGTCCGAGGAACGACTAGCCAGAAACTGGTTAAACTATTACGCCAAACAGGTGTAGTGGAAGTACATATGCGAATTTCCTCGCCTCCAGTAACTTATCCCTGCTTCTATGGCATCGATACCGATAGTCAAGACCAGCTGATCGCTGCAACCAAGTCAGTAGAGGAGATTAGTAAACAAATTGAAGTGGACTCTCTAAGCTATCTAAGTTACCAAGGAATGCTGGAAGAGACGCGAGAACATAAGGCTAGTTTTTGTTCGGCTTGTTTTACTGGCGATTATCCAGTTCCCGTTGCTGAACCACTGAAACGTTCTAAATTAACATTAGAAAACCTAGCAAAGACAAGGACTTATCCTACTGGCACATTGAGCGAACATTTTGGTGTCAGCTTAATTAGAACTTGAAAAATTGGCATACTTGCATAAGTTTTGTCATACGTACAAGTACTACTAACTGTTACTTTCTTTGTCTGAAATTTCTGCTAGTCAGATATTGCCCAAAGGGTATTCAATACAGGTGTTTTTTACTTCTTTGTACTCTTTCATAAAGGTGAGTATGGATATAGTTGGCTCCGGTTACCTTGGATTAGATGTTTCTGAGAATATCTTAACAAAAGCTACTATCAGACAGCGCGTCCAAATTCCAATATCCTTCTCAGGATTAGAAGAATATATTGGAGAATTTGTTTCATTTAACGATCTTTGTGATGGGAAAGAACACATTGCGATTTGTGTAGGTAAATGGCGCAATAGTGAAGCACCACTAGTTAGGCTACATTCTGAATGTCTCACAGGTGATGTTTTCGGGTCAGCAAGGTGTGATTGTGGGCCTCAACTAAAGGAAGCAATGCTCAGACTATCTAAGGAATCTGGAATCATACTCTATCTGAGGCAGGAAGGACGAGGCATTGGTCTCTACAACAAACTTGATGCTTATATCCTACAAGATAAAGGCATTGACACATACGAAGCAAATCATCGGCTTGACTTCCCCCTCGATATGCGTGACTATCGGTGTGCTGTTCAAATGCTACATGCACTTGGCGTTAACAAGATTAATCTGTTGTCCAACAATCCAGATAAAGCGGAACAGTTAAGACAGTTTGGCATTGATGTGCAGGGAATGGTATCCACAAGCGTGTTTTCTAATCCACACAATCAATTTTACCTGAAAGCAAAAGTTTTGCGTGCAGGTCATAAAATTAACCTCGATCGAGGATTATAGCTATGGTTTGATATCCAAACCCGATTATTAGCATCTAGCTCTGTAGCAAAAACTAACTTGCAGAGTTAAACAAGTATCAAATTCTACTACTTTTTTTGTTTGTGTTCATCACGTCCAAGTCTTTTAGAGGGTTAGTAATGGCAACTCAAAATCCGCCGCAAATTTCATCTGAAGAATACAGAGAAGTTTTAAAAACAGCATTTGTCCGATGTTACCAGACGAGCAATGACGCCTGGTCATATGAAGAGGCGATGCGAGAAGTTCCTGTATATTTCTTGGAGTGCATAGGTGACCAAAAGGCTCACATTTTAGATATCGGCGCAGGTTCAGGAAAGGATGCCGAAATTCTTCTAAAGGCAGGCCATTCTGTTACTGGTCTTGATTTATATGAACATGAAGCTTGGCAGTTCTTAAGTTATACTTGGGGTGATAGAATTAATTTTGTGAAGTCGCAGTTCACTGATTGGCAGCCCTCTGCTGAAACGAAGTTTGATGCTGTATTTGATAATGGTTGCTTCCACCATCAGCACCCATCTTTATACTTTCCCTATTTAGCCCATTTAAAAACTCTATTAAAGCCAAATGGAATAGCTATGTTATCAGTATTTACGCCGCTTGACGAAAATACTGATGGTTCTTTCATCGATTTTGATGAAGGGCGTATTGGTCGTTCTTTTAGTGTTAACGAATTGCAGCAATTATTGACAAATCATGGTTTTATCTGGCTTGATAGCCGTCGAATTTATCGACCGTGGCATGAGCATTATTTGCCAGTACATTATTTAGCAGCACTTGTAAAAAATCAGCCTTAATTCATTTTACCAAAACCATAAACAATGAATTATCAATCTCTGTTTATGGTGGTGTTTTCTCATCATTCTTGCTTTGCATTTAGGTTGACGACCTCAAAAAATAGTAGTGAGAAAAGTAGTAATTCCTATGAATATCCAAATCGGAGGATACAAAACAGCTTGCCGTGCTTATGGAATTGATGAAATTGCGCTAGTACCAGGAAATAGGACACTAGACCCCAGTTTGACAGACACTAGCTGGCGCATTGGTGGTATTACGCGAGAAATTCCCATAATTGCTAGTGCAATGGATGGAGTAGTTGATGTACCTATGGCTGTCCTCCTGTCTGATTTAGGAGCATTTGGTGTACTTAACCTGGAGGGCATTCAAACTCGTTATCCCGACCCAAACCCGATTTTAGAACACATCACCTCGGTAGATAAAACTGAGTTTGTCGAGCTGATGCAAAAACTTTATGCAGAGCCAATTAAGCCTGATTTAATTGAACAGAGAATTAGGGACATTAAACAACAAGGGGGCATTGCAGCAGTGAGTGCTACTCCTGTTGGGGCAAGTAAGTATGGTTCGATAGTAGCAAAAGCTGGAGCTGATTTGTTTTTTGTTCAAGCGACGGTGGTTTCAACAGCGCATTTATCACCAGAGTCAGTAATGCCACTCAATGTGGCCGAGTTTTGTGAGGAAATGCCAATTCCCGTTGTTATAGGCAATTGTGTGACATATGAAGTCGCTTTGAATTTAATGAAGACTGGTGCAGCTGGTGTACTTGTGGGAATCGGTCCAGGAGCCGCTTGTACATCTCGTGGCGTGCTGGGTGTAGGTTTACCGCAAGCAACTGCTGTTGCTGAATGCGCCGCTGCTCGTGATGACTATTATGAAGACACTGGCAAGTATATACCGATTATCGCTGATGGCGGTTTAATCACTGGTGGTGACATCTGCAAATGTATCGCCTGCGGGGCAGATGCTGTCATGATTGGTTCACCCTTTGCTAGATCTACACAAGCACCAGGACGGGGTTTTCACTGGGGTATGGCAACTCCAAATCCGGTGTTGCCCCGTGGTACTCGCATTCACGTTGGCACCACTGGTACATGCGAACAAATTCTCCGAGGCCCAGCGCAATTGGATGATGGTACTCATAATCTGCTGGGAGCTTTAAAAACAAGTATGGGTACACTGGGAGCCAAAAACATTAAGGATATGCAGCAAGTTGAAGTTGTGATTGCTCCCTCTCTTTTAAATGAAGGAAAGTTGTATCAAAAAGCACAACAAATAGGTATGGGTAAGCGTCCTTGTTAGGATAGAGTTTGCTGAATGCGATGCAATACTATCACTTAGAACAAGAGAATTACTTCAATTCGTGGTCAAACTGCCAAAGTACTGATAAGAAGAATTACAAAATTCAAGAGTTAGGAGCTTTTGCAAATGGTACAAACGCAAACAATAAATAGGCTAAAAGAACTACAGAAAGTAACTGATATTAGGCACATTAATCTTATTGTGCGCGATATAGAAGTTACTTGGGAGTTTTATCAAAGAGTCTTGGGTCTGGTTTATAAGTATCATATGACCGAGACCAAGATTGTCGCAGCGTTTAATGATTATGAGTTCTTTTTGGAAGAAGTACGTGATTGGCCTGGTGAAAATCCGAACTTTCATATAGGATTACGAACAACACCTGACAAGGTTTACGAGTGGGCAGAACACTTAGCTTCACTGGAAGTGCCGCTAGTTTGTGGAAATAATCCAGTTGCTGAAGTTTATGCTCTTCCTAACACTGGTAGAGTCGCCCTTTATTTTCGTGACCCTGACGGCACAATGATTGAAATCTACTCGCCGGAATGATCGTTTCGTAAGACTGAAGTTCCCCTAATGCAAAAAGTACTGATTTATGTAGATCTCCATTCAAAAATTTTTTGCTTTGCTTTATGCTCTTACAAATTGTCAAAGGATCTTGGGTTCGCATAGCGTGTTGCTTTGCGACTCAGGCAGTTTGAGGCTTTTACCGCCGACCTTTTTTACCATACGCCAGATATGCGAGTAAATCGACATTGTGTATGGCCTAGGTATTTTGGAGTTCAAAGCCTATATTTATTGTAGAGCAAAGCTTACAAAATTTTTTAGTACCAATGCACAGGGAACTTCAGATTAGACATCTCCGAAAATGAATCTGAAAATCACATACACTTTGATCTCGACTTTATCTATTTTCTAGCAAAGATATGCCTGGGGCAAGCCGCTAAAAAGCGTTTAAACTAATACTGAAACCTATGTAGGGCAAAGATTTTTAAAATTCCCAATTTTACCATCAATCATTTTTGTAAGAGACTCCACGAGCTGCACTCAAAAGGAGCAATGAAAATTTCTTTTCCCTAATCCCCACTCCCTACTCCCTATTTTCAAGGCAGGTTTATTACTATGTCGTCTGACTTTATCAACCTTCGAGTTACTGGGATTTCACAAGGTGTCATTGTGGATAAGACAGTCGCTGACTCTCTTCCATCTGTAGACTGGCATTTTATGGGAGGCAGAGTAGTGGCAGTGTTAGACCCAGCCTTTGTTGGCATGATTGATTTAGCTGAATTCATTGGTGGGCCCTCATGCTTTGCTGCTTCAGTGTCGCCTTGGAATTACTGCCGAGTTGCTCTTCGCAAGTTGAAGCTTAGCACTACCCCAGATGGTAAGCTAAGAATCAGTATCAACAATCTCGACGCCTAATTTCCTAGCGGTACTCCACAGCAATAACATTAAAAATTTCTGTGTGTAGCACTATGGTAATCCGCTTCGTTGCATTCGATAAGCTTGATGGCATTCCCCACATCATAGTTGATAGTGGAGAGACGGCTTCAACAGAATTAGTTCTCTCCCATTGGCCGGGAGTCCAAACACCCGTCTCCCTAAAATCGGATCTGTCCACCGGAATCGTAATGAATTATTTAAGACAAGGATACCCGCACCCTAAAGTATCCGTTGTATCTGCTTCCCATTTTGATGTGGATGCGCTAGTCTCCGTTTACGCTATGGTCAACCCGGAACAAACCATGAAACATTGGCGGCTGTGGTTAGATGTAGCTCGTGCGGGTGACTTTAGATACTCACAATCGACCATTGCAAGAAGGTTAGCTGCATTATGTGATTCTTGGGCATCACGCGATCGCTCACCTTTGGGTGCTAAAGCGTTCGATCAACCGATAGCTCGTGTTACAAAGATACAAGCCACTTTGGGAAGAAGAGGAAAATTCTTACGCACAGACCTGGGAAATGGTGAAAAGTGGCTTAATTACTGTCGAAGAGTATGATGACCAGGAACTCAGTATTATTCGATTATCCGATCGTCTCATTAACCGTTTGGTTGACCAACATCAATCAAGGTATTTTGGTCTTAGCCAATTTGTCATACACGAAATAGCGCGACACTTTACGATCCTCATAGGCCTCGATCGCTATTATCAAGTAGTACAGCGCTATGAAAGTTGGGTACAATACTGTAGCCGCCCAATACGCCTGCGGCCAGATTTCGCAGCACTGGTTGAGCTGTTGAATGAACTAGAAGGTGAAAAATGGTGCTATGAAGGGGTATGGAAGTTAGCTCCGATGATGTGGTTAGCATCACAGCAACAGAGCAAACTCGATGAATCACAGTTTATTTCACTAGTTTGTTCATTTCTAGAATTGGCTCCCGTTGCTTGGAACCCCAGTACACTGGCATAAATAGCAACTTTAGAGTAACTATGGAGCGCAATTATTTTTAAGAACATCTCCAGAGAAACTGGTGCAGAGGTTGGAGAATTCAAAATGGCAGTCAAATTTCAGCTATGTCAAAGTGCTGAATGCTGTCAGGGGTAGCGGGGCGCTGAGCCATTGCTGAATAAAAACCCACTTAATTCAAGGCTTTGGGCAATCAACACTGTCCTAACCAATGTGACTACGGCCATATATAAGTAACAAAAGAGCATTGCATATTTGGGGGATGATTTTTTCACGCAGAGGCGCCCAGACGCTGAGAGGATAAAGAGTTTTAGATTTCAAAATATAAATTTCATCTCTCGATTCAACAACGCCAAAAATTTCTCCGCGTCCCCGTGTCTCCGTGTCCCCGCGTCAGTCCTAACTATGGGTCTTTAACCGGACATGATATGACTCGATAGACGCAGCGTCTCTCGCCAGTAACAATGTGTTCCGTTCTTTCAATAACAGCGTTAGAACCTAGAACTGACTGAAACACTTCTAGTTCTTGACGACACAGCCCGGTACAAGTTACAGCAGCAGCACAGATGGGACAGTGGTTTTCAATCAATAAAAACGATCCATCTGCGTCACATTGGATTTCAGCCATGTATCCTTCTTCTGTACGTTTTGCCGCTAATGCTTCTAACCGCTGCTCAACAGAGCCAGCACTAGGTATTTTCTCCCGGTACTCTAGGATTTGCTGGCGAGTTCTGATCTCCAATAAGCGATCGAGACCCTCTTCACCGAATGCTTCTTTTACAGAATTAAGCAGGCTTAGGGTCAACTCTGCATAGCGCTCTGGAAAAAGGCTATCAGCGGCAGAAGTTAACTGCCATAGTTTAGCGGGTCGCCCCATAGAACGCGACTCTTCGTGGTAAGTCACTAGTTGTTCTTCTTGCAAGGCGTACAGGTGCTGGCGTACTGCCATTGCTGTGACATTCAAACGGGAAGCTAAAGCTAGAGCGTCCATCGATCCCTCTAGCTTTAGTAGTTTGAGAATAGCGCGTCTGGTACGGACAGTTGCTGATTTATTAGTTAATTCACTCTTCATATTTAATAAATTAAAGAAAAATCTTTACAAAGTCAACCTCATCTTTTACACTTTTTATAAAGAAAAATTTTTATAAAGTCGCAAGAAACTCTATTGACGTAATTCAACGCAAATCTAATTTTTCACTATGAATCGACGCATATTGATTGTAGCTGCGGTGCTTTTTTTTGTAACTCATGCTACAAATTTACAAGTCCCACTGTATGGTATCTACGCTAAAAATGCAGGCTACAGTAGTGGATTATCATCGGTAGCCTTTGCCACGTATGTGGCAGGACTCTTACCAACTTTGATTTTTCTTGGTGGAATTTCTGACCGCATAGGACGTAAAACCGTAATTATAGCCAGCTTGCTATCAGCTACACTTGCTACGTTTTTGATGATTGTCCACCCATCCATTTACACGCTGTTTGTCACCCGTATCTTACAGGGAATCGGAGTTGGCTTGATTACGGGAACTGGAACAGCATATATATCTGCTTTGATACCGGAATCTTGGTCGCAGGTGGCAGCCTATGTGAGTTTAACCACTTCTTTGGGTTTTTCTAGTGGTGCCTTGTTTACCAATGCAGCTTTGTTGCTCCAAAACTCTTTAGTTCCTTTGAGTTATTGGATTATCTTCATATTACTTTTAGGATGTCTAGGCTTGGCAATGAGACTACCAGAACAGCCTGCTTCTTCTGGATCGCTACTTCGCTTGCCAAGCTTTCCAGCAGGTACTGTACTTGCTGGTCTAACAATAGCATTAGCATGGTCGCTTGCTGGGGTTGTAGGTGTGATTCTACCAGCACAGTTATTGCAATATAATCTGCCTAACTGGTCGGGGCCAATGTTGTTTATTTTCGTGATTGCTGGTGTTCTAGTCCAACCATTTGCCCGTCGTCTTGACGCCGTGGTTTCACTCCAATTAGGTTGTGTGATTCTTGTGCTTGGCTATATCACTTTCACATGTGGAGCATGGCTAGGTGTCTTAAGTCTGGTCTTGGCAGGTGTGGCGATCGCTGGTACTGCTTGCTATGGGTTCACTTACTTAGGCGGATTGGCTGAAGTTGTCAGACTTAGTGGATCGCAATCAGCGCGGGCAACTTCTGGCTATTTCGTCTGTGCTTATTTAGGCTATGGTTTACCGATTATTCTCATTGGCTTTTTTGCGGATCGAGTAGGCATCATGAACACACTCTTGGGTTTTGGAGTGGTTATTCTGGCCTGCAATGCTTTGCTAATTGGAATCTACCAAACAGTCAAAAAAAAGCGACTAGCTTAAAAATAAGACATTAGCAAGAGATTTTTATCTCTTACTTATGTGATTTATCACATCACCGTCTGACTTAAATATCAAGCCTTTCCTATAACAAAGATATATGACCCTAATCCTTACCAATGACGACGGCATCGATGCTCCCGGAATCAAATCGCTCCTCAAAAGTGTAAACGGTAACAACGTCATTATCGTGGCTCCCCAAGACCATCAATCGGGATGTGGTCATCAGGTCACTACTACTCGACCGATTCAAGTGCTGCGTCGTTCAGATAAGGAGTATGCCATCGCAGGCACTCCCGCCGATTGCGTTAGAATTGCAACCACATATATTTGCAAAAATGTCAAGTTTGTGCTATCAGGAATCAACGCTGGTGGCAATCTGGGAGTTGATGCTTATATTTCCGGAACCGTCGCTGCTGTCAGGGAAGCAGCAATCCTTGGCATTCCCGGAATTGCCATTTCCCAGTATCACAAAGGTCAGCTTAGTTATGATTGGGATCTCGCCGCACGTTTGACTACTGGGATTATAGCTGACTTACTCACCAGTCCCCTAGAACCAGGAACTTTTTGGAATGTGAATCTGCCGCATTTGCTACCAGGAGAACCGGAACCAGAAGTTGTGTTTTGCCAACCGTGTAACAAACCCTTACCTGTCAATTACCGTATTCAGGGTGATGACTTTTATTATGTGGGAGAGTATAGCAAGCGCGATCGCACTCTTGGTAGTGATGTCGATGTATGTTTTTCAGGCAACATTGCTGTAACTCAGTTAAGAGTCTGTGCTGAATCACAGAGTCCCAAAAATTGTGTAAGCTAATGTGCCTTTAAGTTGCATAATTCTTAACCTTAGGAAGATGCGGGGATGCAATTTAAATAATTATTAGCTTATATGCTTTGTCTGTTCTTCTACTTGGACACTGAAAGTATCTACTCTTTGAGACAAATATTCAATTCTTATCTTCATAAATATGATTTGAATAACTCAGATGGTCTATTTTCAGGAAGTTTTAGCAACACAATCTAGAACTTTATGTCGATCTTGAGAAACTCAAGAAAAGTCTTTACAAAGTCAAGCTGGCATGTGTATACTAATTTATAAAGTTTTTTCTTTAGAAAATAAAAACACTCAGCCGCCTGTCAATGTCAGGTTTATCAGAACCCTATAGCGGTTTAGATTTGCACAATTCTCTAGGAACTCAAATGACACATATTTTGCATATTGATTCTAGTCCGAGGGGCGATCGCTCTATCTCTCGTTCCTTAACTAAAGAATTCATTACGGCATGGAAACAAATCCATCATAGTGATACGATTACTTACCGCGATTTAGGACGATACCCAGTTCCACCCATTGATGAATCTTGGATTGCTGGAGCATTTAGTTCCTCGGATCGGATAACTTCTGAGTTAGCAGCAGCACTGAATATTTCTAATGAGTTGATTGATGAACTTCTGACTGCGGATCTCTATATCTTTGGCATTCCAATGTATAACTATAGCGTACCTGCTAATTTCAAGGCATACATCGATCAAATCGTGCGAGTAAAACGGACGTTTGTAGTGGGTGCAGATGGCTATTCAGGTTTAGTGAAAAATAAGAAAGTGCTGGTGATTACAACACGAGGTGGTAGTTACTCAGGTGGGCCCCTGGATTTTCAAGAACCCTACTTACGAGCAGTTTTTGAATTTATCGGCATCACGGATATTACGTTTATCCATGCAGAGAATTTATCAATGGGGGCTGAAGACCGACAACAGTCTTTAGCAGCGGCTTCTACAGCAATTCAACAATTAGTTACTACTTGGTAAACCCATTAACTTAGAATGGTTGCGATCTATGCGATTTACAATCAACTATTCTTCAGTCCTCATCTAAGTAGGTAAGCTGAGTTTTAAATTTTTCTACATTCCTTGTAGCTACCTCAGATCCATTTGTCTATTATGTAATCGCTATGAAACGCAACATCGTTTGGCTAATGGCAATTACCAGCGGAGCTGCTGCCGCCAATATGTATTATAATCAACCGCTCTTGGCAGCGATCGCCCAAAGTCTTGATGCGTCTGTTCAGGATACAGGTCTTATCCCAACCTTGAGTCAAATTGGCTATGCGTTAGGGAATCTCTTGATTGTCCCGTTGGGAGACCTGTTGGAACGGCGGCGATTGATTGTCACCATGCTAACGGCAACTGCTTTGGCTTTGGGGATGGCTGCCCTTTCCCCGAATATTACCTGGTTAATTGTCGCCAGCTTGCTCATTGGTACAACAACCATCGTGCCTCAAATCACAGTTCCCTTTGCGGCTCTACTTGCACCACCACAAGCCAGAGGTAAGGTTGTGGGCACAGTCATGAGTGGACTGTTAATCGGAATTCTTTTAGCTCGGACTGTGAGTGGATTTGTCGGTGCAGAGTTTGGCTGGCGGGCGATGTATTGGATTGCAAGTGGATTTATGCTGGTCTTAGCAATTGCTCTATTTTGCTTATTACCCAAGAGTCAGCCAGCAGTAATCATGTCCTATCAACAACTGATGCACTCTATGTTGAAGTTGCTTCGAGAACCTGTGTTGCAAAAAGCTTCGCTAACTGGAGCAATGGCTTTTGGATCGTTTAGCGTTTTCTGGAGCACTCTTGTATTTTTCTTAGAACAGCCACCCTATAACTATGGTAGCGATATAGCTGGATTGTTCGGTTTGATTGGAGTGGTTGGAGCTGCCGCAGCTCCAATGGCTGGTAGACTTGCAGACAAGAGAAGTCCGAGGCTGGCTGTGGCCATTGGTCTGATTGCGACTGCTTTTTCTTTCTTAGTGTTTTGGTTGTTTGGATATCAATTGTGGGGACTAATTGTTGGAGTAATCTTGTTGGACTTGGGGGTGCAAGTAACTACAGTGTCTAACCAAGCGCTAATCTATAGTTTGCCTGAAGAAGCTCACAGCCGTTTAAACGCTCTGTTTATCACTTTCTATTTTGTAGGCGGCGCACTTGGGTCTTTTCTTAGCACTTATGGCTGGAATATCTGGCAGTGGAATGGAGTTTGTGCTACCGGATTATTGATGCTAATTGTTGCTTTTGTCGGTTTGTTTATTATTAGAGAACAGCGCCAAAAAACGTAACCAATGCACTACTTGATTATTTAAGTTTACGGCTGATAAAGCTAAAAATATTTGATTATATTTTTACTAACTATTACTAATCAAGTCATCTAGTAAAATTACAATGATACAAGTATGTGCATCAAAATAGTCATAAATTTTTGCGGAAAGTCCTGAAAGTGCGCCAATAATTAACTGTGTTTAAATTGAAACATAAACTCTGATACCAATTCTGTATGAAGATGCACAGAAATTAAACGTAGACGCAAAGTGGCAAGACAGAGGCTACCGCCAAGTACGCCAAGAGCGCCAAGAATAGAGAGTTACTAATTTAGTGCAGCTTTACATTAAATTGGTATGAATACTTCTAGCTTGATACAATACTCTTGATATTGTTTTGTGTCACCTCACAGATGACTATCCTTTTTTATATCTTTCTTTGTGTACTTAACAAATACTCTCTGCTGTTCCTAAATCATCTTGTTATCCAAAGTCAAAAATAGAGATATTTAAAATGAATTTGTGGCATTATCTTCCTAATTTTTATCTTGTTGGTACTTTGAGTTTCCTTTGTCTACTTGCTGTGGATAATTCCAATTTAGTCGTAGCAAAAATATCTAAAAAAACAGCTTTGGAAAGTTTTTTGACTACTGATATCGAGTTACAAAAAGAGATATCACCTACTGCATTGAAAACAGGGAAAACTTTGGAAAAAATCCAGCAGAGAGAGCTTTTTCAAGCAGAAAAAGCAGCATTTTGTAAATTAAAGAATATGGGTACATTTTGCTCTGAAGATAGGGCTAATGAACTTCATCTTCATACCCGAAAACTATTAGCAAGCAGACAAAGGAGTATAGCAGGGGGAGATTCTATACACATATCAAAAGAAGTTATTTCTGCACCCTTTGATTTCCCCACTACAAGCGTTCAGGCAAGAGAAGACATTAGCCAGCAGCTAACACCTATTTTAGAAGGGCAAGTTACTTCGGTGAGTCAGCTAAAAGATGTCCAGCCCTCGGACTGGGCTTTCGGTGCGCTTCAGTCTTTAATCGAGCGTTATGGTGTAATTGCAGGTTACCCGGATAATACATTCCGGGGTAACAAAGCAATGACTCGTTATGAATTTGCAGCAGCCTTAAATGCTTGTTTAGAGCGAGTCAATGAGCTAGTTGCACAAGGAACAATGTCATCAGTATCCCAGGATGAGTTAGTTATATTGCAACGACTCCAGATAGAATTTGCTGCTGAATTATCCACGCTACAGGGTCGCGTAGACAAATTAGAAGCTCATACTTCTTTTTTGGAAGCAAACCAATTTTCTACAACAACCAAACTCACAGGTTTAGTTGTTCTTGCATTGACTGGGGGAAGCTTTAGTGGCGATCGCATTATTGATGTGACGGGTAGAGAGATTACCACAGAAAACCCCAATGCTACCTTGCTTTACCGAGCCACCTTAGATTTGACCACAAGTTTTAGTGGTACTGATTTACTGACAATTTGGATGGAAATAGGTAGTAATGGCCCAGATGATAATGCAGCTGGATTCTTGGAACCTTCTTTTGGTAGCGTTTTAGACTACTCAGCAAAACCTCCAGTGGAACAATTTGGGCTTTCCCGTCTCCACTATACATTCTCTCCGTTGAAAGACGTTAAGGTCTCTTTTGGCCCTTTGATTGCTCTGACTGACTATGTAGACTCAAATAGTTACGCCAACGTCAGTTTTTCAGATTTTTCAACTCAAGCATTAATTAACAACTATATTCTTTTGCCAGTTCAAGGCTTGGGAGGTGGTGCTGCTATTACTTGGAATCCTGGTGATAGTGCGTTTACGCTACGGGCTGCTTATGTGGCTTCAACTGCTAATGAACCAACCTCCTCTAATTCCTCCTTTGTTCCTGGCATTTTTCCACTGGGATACATCCTCTACCCCGATGCTCGCAGCGATCGCGGATTGTTCCAAGACCCCTATCAAGGTGTAGTAGAGCTAGAATACGCTCCTTCTAATGCCTTTAAATTACGTCTCCAGTATACTGGTGGCAGTGTACTGAATGGGCAGTTTGATGCCTTGGGGGCAAATTTAGAACTAAGGCTTTCAGAGCGAGTTGCTGTCTTTGGACGCTATGGCTATGGCAACTATAAAAATACAGCTTTTGGTGACATCAACCCTAGTTATTGGATGGCGGGAATTGCTTTTCCCGATCTGTTTGTACCTGGTGCTAAAAGCGGTATTGCTGTTGGTCAGCCCTTCATTGCTAATGAACTTGGTAATGCTACTCAAACTAATATTGAGGCATTTTACAACTTTCCAGTTAGCGACAGTATCCGAATCACGCCATTAGTACAGGCCATTGTCAATCCTGCTAATCAAGAAGACAACGGTACGATTATTACAGGTACACTCCGAACCGTCTTTTCCTTCTAAGATCATCAGCATTTAAGCTGCAATATAACCCTCTTGTGTGACTATCGCGATAGTATACATATTTAGCACCTGAACTGTCACGAAGGGGTTTTTACGGAGTATTTTTATCCATAAAAAGAATAAACTACGCTATCGCTCGTGATGACGAAATTAGGTGATTTTTGCGTCAGTACTGACAGATAAAATAATTTGTTGACTTACATTATCCTTGCTACTTTCTGATTTCTTCCACTCCCCACTCACCAAAATTGCTAGAGTGAATCCCCAGAGGGTTAAAACTTGTCATCGCGGATCTGAAACCCAGAATTTTTG
>VFQR01000822.1_pt1 | contig 31654 bp, 30 predicted proteins | sample 3512321 | NCBI WGS metagenome assembly VFQR01 (sample SAMN10412374, study PRJNA504923) | tailings metagenome | isolation source: Relicate 3 Philex TSF1 revegetated site | place: Philippines: Tuba, Benguet | collected 2017-08-29 | reverse complement strand
CGCTGCATGTTCGAGCCCATCAGAGCGCGGTTGGCGTCGTCGTTCTCGAGGAACGGGATCAGCGCCGCGGCCACTGAGACGATCTGCTTGGGGCTGACATCCATAAGGTCGATGGATTCCTTGGGCGTCAGTCCGTTGTCGCCGGCATGGCGCGCAACGATCAGATCGTTGGCGAACTCACGGTCGGCGGTCAGCTCGGCATTGGCCTGCGCGACATAGTGCTTGGCCTCCTCCATCGCCGACAGATAGACGACCTCGTCCGTCACCTTGCCGTTGATCACCTTGCGGTACGGCGTCTCGATGAAGCCATACTTGTTGACGCGGGCAAAGGTCGACAGCGAGTTGATCAGGCCAATGTTCGGGCCTTCCGGCGTCTCGATCGGGCAGATGCGGCCATAGTGCGTCGGGTGCACGTCGCGCACCTCGAAGCCAGCACGTTCGCGGGTCAGACCACCAGGCCCGAGGGCCGAGAGGCGCCGCTTGTGCGTGATCTCGCTCAGCGGATTGGTCTGGTCCATGAACTGGCTGAGCTGCGACGAACCGAAGAACTCGCGCACCGCCGCCGCCGCCGGCTTGGCGTTGATGAGATCCTGCGGCATCACCGTGTCGATCTCGACCGAGCTCATGCGCTCCTTGATCGCGCGCTCCATGCGGAGCAGGCCGAGCCGATAGTGATTCTCCATCAGCTCGCCGACCGAACGCACGCGGCGATTGCCGAGATTGTCGATGTCGTCGATCTCGCCCTTGCCGTCGCGCAGCTCGACCAGCGTGCGGACGACCTCGACGATGTCTTCCTTGCGCAGGATGCGCACGGTGTCCTCGGCCTCGATGTCGAGACGCATGTTCATCTTGACGCGGCCGACGGCGCTCAGGTCGTAGCGCTCGCTGTCGAAGAACAGCGACTTGAACATCGCCTCGGCCGTCTCGACGGTCGGCGGCTCGCCCGGACGCATCACGCGATAGATGTCGAACAGCGCGTGCTCGCGCGTCTCGTTCTTGTCGACGGCCAGCGTGTTGCGCAGATAGGCGCCCACGGTGACGTGGTCGATGTCGAGGATCGGCAGCTCGTCGAAGCCGGCATCCTTGAGCTTGTTCAGCAGCTTCTCGTCGAGCTCATCGCCGGCTTCGGCGAAGATTTCACCGGTGGCGAGGTCGACCAGGTCCTCGGCAACGTAATTGCCATAGAGGTCCTCATCCACCGCCGCGAGGTGAGTCAGCCCGCCTTCCGCCAGCTTCTTGGCCTGCCGGGCAGAGAGCTTCTTGCCGCCCTCGTGCACCACCGCGCCGGTGTTGGCGTCGATCAGATCGAAGCTGGGCTTGGCGTTCTTCATCTTGTCGGCGTCGAACGGCTTGCGCCAGCCGGTCTCGGTCCGCTCGAAGCTGATGGTATCGTAGTAGGTCGCTAGGATCTCCTCGGCATCCATGCCGAGCGCCTTGAGCAGCGACGTCACCGGGATCTTCCGGCGACGGTCGATACGCGCATAGACGATGTCCTTGGCGTCGAATTCGATGTCGAGCCAGGAGCCGCGATAGGGAATGATGCGGGCGGCAAACAGCAGCTTGCCCGAGGAGTGGGTCTTGCCCTTGTCGTGGTCGAAGAACACGCCCGGCGAACGGTGCATCTGCGACACGATCACGCGCTCGGTGCCGTTCACGATGAAGGTACCGTTCGACGTCATGAAGGGCATGTCGCCCATGTAGACGTCCTGCTCCTTGATGTCCTTGACCGAGCGCGCGCCGGTTTCCTCGTCCACTTCGAACACGATCAGCCGCAACGTCACCTTGAGGGGCGCTGCGAACGTCATGTCGCGCTGCCGGCACTCGTCGACGTCGTATTTCGGCTGGTCGAACTCGTACTTCACGAACTCGAGCGAGGCCGTATTGGAGAAGTCGGTGATCGGGAAGACAGACTTGAAGACGGCCTGCAGCCCTTCCTCGGGACGCCCGCCCTTGGGCTCGTCCACGAGGAGGAACTGATCGTACGAGGCCTTCTGGACCTCGATGAGATTGGGCATCTCCGTGACTTCGCGAATGGACCCGAAGGACTTGCGTACCTTGCGACGGCCGTTGAACGTGGTAGCCATACCAGCTCCTGTTTCTCTCGATGTCTCGGAGGCAAATGTCCAAAGGCCCGACTATCAGCCGTCGGGCATCAGGACATCAGCCTTGTTTCATTTGGTCGGGGCTCGGGTTGGGAGGAGAGCCCCGTAGTGCCGCATGCTGAACCGGCCCGGCCATTCTGTCGCGCGGGCGGAGTCCGTCCCTATAGTCAAGACTGAGACGGGAATGAGGCGGCACAGGCGCGCCGCCCCAAAACTCTCGAAGAAGTCGAACTTACTTGAGTTCGACCTTGGCGCCGGCTGCTTCCAGCTTCTTCTTGATGTCTTCGGCTTCTGCCTTGGCAGCGCCTTCCTTGATCGCCTTCGGAGCGGCCTCGACCAGCGCCTTGGCTTCGCCCAGGCCCAGGCCGGTGATGGCGCGGACTTCCTTGATGACGTTGATCTTGTTGTCGCCGAACGAGGCCAGGATCACGTCGAATTCGGTCTTCTCTTCGACCGGAGCAGCGGCAGCGGCCGGGCCGGCAGCGGCGACCGCAACCGGAGCAGCGGCGGAAACGCCCCACTTCTCTTCGAGCATCTTGGACAGTTCGGAGGCCTCGAGCACGGTGAGTGCGGAGAGGTCGTCGACGAGTTTGGCGAGATCAGCCATTTGAGTTCACTTTCCGTTGTTCTGTTTCAGTTCGAACCGTGGAGGGTCCCGTGGGACCCGTTGGTTGGTGCCTATGCGGCATCGCCCTGCTGCGCATTGCCCTTGTCCGCGTAAGCGGCAAGGACGCGCGCGATCTGGCCACCAGGTGCCTGCACGACAGACGCGATACGCGTACCCGGCTGCTTGAGCATGCCGGCGAGCGTGGCGCGGAGCTGATCGAGCGAAGGCATCGTCGCCAGCGCCTTCACATTGGCAGCGTCCAGCCCGGTCTTCCCCATCGCGCCGCCCAGAACCACGAATTTCTGGTTCTTGTCGGCGAAACCGGCCGCGATCTTGGGCGCGACCATGGGATCCTTGGCGAACGCCACCACAGTCGGCCCGGTAAACAGGGCCGAGATGTCGGCGTTGTCGGTGTCCTTCAGAGCGAGCTTGGCAAGGCGGTTCTTGGCGACCTTGATCGTCCCGCCGGCCTCTTTCATCTGCCTGCGCAGAGTCTCGAGGTCGGCAACGGTCAGGCCGGTGTTCTGGGCCACCACGATCGAGCCGGCATCGGCGAACGATGCCTGCAGCGACGTGACGAGCTCAGCCTTTTCCGCTCTTTCCACTGCTAGTCTCCACAATGAGCCCGGCGAACCGGGCTTTGCCAATTGCTGCCCTCCCGGAGGAGGTCAGCGGTTAACGCCTGTCAACCGAGTGACCACGAGAGGGCGAAATGCCCTTCTGGCGGCAACTGGCCTGGTTCGAACCCGAAAATCCGGCTGACCGGTGTTCGGTTTCTCACCCCGTCTATTGCGGGCCCCTCACGGGATTAAGCGCCACCTTGGTGGTACGCCGCGCAGTCTCGGACAGGTCTTGCTGCCGGCTTGCGCCGGCTCCCGGGCGGCCTGGAGGGCCGCCCGAAACTGGTGCCTCAGCCGTTCAGGCTGGAGGGATCGACATGCACGCCGGGGCCCTGGGTAGAGCTCAGCGCGACGCGCTTCACATAGGTGCCCTTGGCGCCGGTCGGCTTGGCGCGGGTGACCGCGTCCGCAAAGGCCTTGATGTTCTGCAGCAGGGCTTCGTCGCTGAACGAGACCTTGCCCACGCCGGCATGCAGGATACCTGCCTTCTCGACGCGGAACTCCACCGCGCCGCCCTTGGCCGCCTTGATGGCGCCCGCCACATCCGGGGTCACTGTGCCGACCTTGGGGTTCGGCATCATGTTGCGCGGGCCGAGAATCTTGCCCAGACGGCCGACCAGCGGCATCATGTCCGGCGTCGCGATGACGCGGTCGAAATTGAGGTTGCCGTCCTGCACCTGCTGCATCAGGTCCTCGGCACCGACGATATCCGCGCCGGCCGCCTTGGCTTCCTCGGCCTTGGCGTCGCGGGCGAACACCGCTACGCGCACCGTCTTGCCGGTGCCGTTGGGCAGGTTCACGACGCCACGAACCATCTGGTCCGCATGGCGGGGGTCGACGCCGAGATTGAACGCGACCTCGATGGTCTCGTCGAACTTCGCCTTGGCGCGGCCGCGAACCAGCTGCAGCGCTTCACCCAGCGGGTAGAGCTTCTTGCGGTCGATGCCTTCCTTGGCGGCGGCGATGCGCTTGCCTTCCTTGGCCATGGTCAGCCCTCCACCTGCAGGCCCATCGAACGGGCGGAACCGGCAATCATGCTCATCGCCTGCTCGACGTCGTAGGCGTTGAGATCCTTCATCTTCTTCTCGGCGATATCGCGCAGCTGTGCCTGCGTGATCGTGCCGGCGCTCTCCTTGCCCGGAAGCTTGGAACCCGACTTCAGGTTCACCGCTTTCTTGAGCAGGTAGGTGACCGGCGGCAGCCGGGTCTCGAAGGTGAAGCTCTTGTCGGCATAGATGGTGATGACGACCGGGGTCGGTGCGCCCTTCTCCATGTCCTGCGTCTTGGCGTTGAACGCCTTGCAGAACTCCATGATGTTCAGGCCGCGCTGGCCGAGGGCCGGGCCGATCGGGGGCGACGGGGTCGCGGAGCCGGCTGCAACCTGCAGCTTCAGGTAGCCGGTGATTTTCTTTGCCATGTACTATCTCCATGTCTGCCCACGAGCGGGCGGGTGATCCGCGTCACCGGATCGGCGAGACGCCGTGGTCCGAGGCTTGTCCGATGGCTGGCCGCCACCGCCCTCTTCCACGGATTTGCGCGCGGCCAATAGGGCCTCGCGCTTACCGGATCAGACCTTCTCGACCTGTCCGTATTCCAGTTCGACCGGGGTCGGCCGCCCGAAGATCGATACCTCGACCTTGAGGCGAGAGCGCTCCTCGTCGACTTCCTCCACCACGCCATTGAAGCTGGCGAAGGGACCGTCAGACACGCGCACCTGCTCGCCGACTTCGAACGACACCGACGGCTTGGGATGCTCCACGCCGTCCTGCACCTGCTGCAGGATGGCCATGGCTTCCTTTTCGGAGATCGGCATCGGCTTGTCGCCGGAACCGAGGAAGCCGGTCACCTTCGGCGTATTCTTGATCAGGTGGAAAGCCTGGTCGGTCATTTCCATCTTCACCAGCACGTAACCGGGGAAGAACTTGCGCTCGGCATCCACCTTGCGCCCGCGCCGGACTTCCACGACTTTCTCGGTCGGCACGATCACGTCGTCGAAAAGCTCTTCGAGCTTCTTCTGCGCGACCTTCTGCTTGATGTCCTCGGCGACCTTGCGCTCGAAGTTCGAGTAAGCCTGAACGATATACCAGCGCTTGGCCATCAGGTGCCGCCGCTCCCCGTTAAATCTGATCCGCTCAGCGGATCGACAGCATCAGTGTGACGAGCCAGGAAATGATCTGGTCCGCGACGAGAAAGAAGATGCTCGCCAGCGCCACCATGATCAGCACCATCACGGTCGAAACGAGCGTTTCCTGCCGCGTCGGCCATGTGACCTTGCTGACCTCCTGGCGGACCTCTTGCAGGAATTTCAGGGGGTTTACACCAGCCATCGGTCACTCGATCCTCTACGGGCCTTGGCCCAAAAAGCAGCAACCGCGCGAGTCACCCCGGGCGGCTGTCGGGCGTAAATAGTGGCTGCAGCCGTCGAATGCAAGCTAAAAGGGAACCGAACCAATACGGTCGCAATGGAGCCGGTTGCCGGTCTGCGCGGACTTCACTTGACAGTGTTGGTGAACCCGAGACGTTCCGCCGTTTGGCACCTTACAGAAATGGTCCTGACAAGCGTGCTCACGGGTCGCGGCTGGCAGGGGCAGAGGGACTCGAACCCACGACCCTCGGTTTTGGAGACCGATGCTCTACCAACTGAGCTATACCCCTAAACCAGCGCGCCACGATCTACTGGCAAAGCGTGTCCGATGCAAGGCACAACTCGCACGTCACGCACAGCTGCGGGAGCTTGGAGCGGGTGAAGGGAATCGAACCCTCGTATTCAGCTTGGAAGGCTGCTGCTCTACCATTGAGCTACACCCGCGAAGCCGGCACCGTGGCACGATCCAACTTCAAAAGCGAGATCGCTCCCAGCGCCGTGAGCATCCAATGGCAGTGGTGGAGGAGGTAGGACTCGAACCTACGAAGGCGTAGCCAGCGGATTTACAGTCCGCCCCCTTTGCCGCTCGGGACACTCTCCCGGTCCCTTGGGAACCGCTGGCTTTCGCCAGGCGCCGAACCACCGGTCCGAGGCGCGTGCGGTTTATGCTGACCGGACCCCGCGCTGTCAACACCGAATGTGACGGTTTTTCCGCAACCTGCAGTGGCACCTCCTCGCCTCGTCGCGCTTATGGGCGGTACGGCGAGGTGTCCCGCGGGAACACCTGCCGAGGTGACCGGCCCGCCTGCGAGGCACCTACGGGCCGTGGGGATCAGTCGTCGTAGCGGTCGTCGTCCCAGTCGTCATCCCAATCATCGTCGTCGCAGTCGTCGTCGGAAGAGCCGCGGCCACGGCGATGGCCGTCATCGGAGCGATCGGCGCTGGCACTGACGCGCAGATCTTCCGCTTCGCAGTGAATGCGGCCGGTTACCGGCTGCCCGTCGCGTCCGATGAGCGTGGTGGTGGTGTGGCTGCCCGTCGGCACGTTGGCGCAATATGCAGCCAGCGTCTCTCGTGACAGGCGATCCTTGATGCCGTCGGCGAGGGCGGGCTGCACCGCAAGCAAGGCCGCTGCGAGCCCCAGCGCTGTCGTGATCGAGATGTTCATGCTAGTTATCCCTTGTTGTTGACGACGCCGTCTGTCCGGCGTGGCATTGACCTAGCAGGAGCCGGCTGACGGCTGCCCCACCCGCGCCGTAAGCCAGCTGTAAGCTCCAGTGAGATAGACCTCGCCGATGGACCGCCGCCGCCTCCTCGCCCTGTTGTTCGGACTCGCCCTGCTCGCGCCTCTTCCGGCCGTCGCGGACGATGACGAAGATGATGACGACGAGGATGATGACGATGACGACCGCGACGACGACGATCATGACGACGCCCTGCGCGCCGTCAGGACTGCAGGCGCTCTGCCGCTCGAAGCACTCCTGGTGCGCTTCCGCCAGCAGGTGACGGGCCGTCTGATCGACGTCACTCTGGTCCGGCGGCGCGGCGGCCTCGCCTATCGTGTCACCTATCTCGCCGCCGACGGCCGAGTGCGGCGCGCGCATTTCGACGCCCGAAGCGGCACTCTGCAGCCATAGGGCCTCCGATGCGTCTGCTGCTCATCGAAGACGACGACGGCATCGCCGCCATCATCCGCTCGGGGCTTGAGATGGCGGGCTTTCTCGTCGAGCGCGAAGCCCATGGCGAGGAGGGCTGGTTCCGCGGCGACACCGAATCCTTTGATGCCATTGTGCTCGATCTGGGGCTGCCGGGCCTCGATGGCCTCACGATCCTCAAGCGCTGGCGCAAGGCCGGTATGCTGGCTCCGGTGCTGGTCCTCACCGCCCGCGGCAACTGGGACGAACGGGTCGAAGGCATCGATGCCGGCGCCGACGACTATCTCCCGAAGCCCTTCCGGGTCGAAGAACTCGTCGCCCGCATCCGCGCCCTGCTCCGGCGTGCGGCTGGTCATCCGGCGCCGGTGATCGAATGGGGTGACATCAGCCTCGACACCCGGCAGATGCGCGTGGTGAAGGCTGGCGCCGCCGTGCCGCTCTCCCCGCAGGAATATCGGCTGGTCAGCTATCTGATGCATCACCGCGGCCGCGTCATCGGCCAGCCCGAGTTGACCCAGCATCTCTACACCGACGATGTTGAACTCGACTCCAACGCCGTCGAGGTCCTAGTGCGGCGCGTGCGCCAGAAGCTCGGGACGACGGCGATCGTCACGCGGCGCGGCTTCGGCTACGGCATGGGGCTCGAGCCGGAATGAGGGTCAGGTCGCTTCGGCTCCGGCTCCTGCTGCTGGCGGCCGCGTCGCTGATCATCGTCCTGATCGTTGCAGGCTACGCCTTCGCCAGCATCTTCGCCGAACACTCGCAACGGCTGCTCGAGAGTCGCCTCGGCGCTGAACTCGACCGCCTCGTGGTCCTCACTGACGCGACGACTGCCACCCCCGCCCTGCCCGCCCCCCTGCCCGACGCCCGTTACGAAATTCCGGCCGGCGGGCTTTATTGGCAGGTCCGGGATCCGGCGACCGGCGCTCTGCTCCGCTCCCGCTCGCTCTGGGACACGGCGCTCGACGTTCCGGCAGCCACCGACGACACTCGCGCCGTGCTTCGGCTCGATGGGCCAGCCGGACAGCGGCTGCTGGCTTTGACCCAGTCCCTGACCTTCGAGGGGCAAGGGGGCGCGGATCGGCCGCTGCAACTCATCGTCGCCGAGGATCTCGCCGAGGTCGATGCCGCCAACGCCGCCTTCCTCGACGATCTCGTCCGCGCCCTCGCCATCCTCGCCTTCGCCCTGCTAGGCACGTCCTGGCTGACCGTGGAGCTGGGTCTCGCGCCGCTCCGGCGGATCAAGCAGGCGATTTCCCGCATCCGCTCCGGCGAATCGAAGGCGCTGGAGGGCAATCACCCTAGCGAGGTCATGCCGCTGGTTGCCGAGGTCAACGACCTCGTCAGCGTGCAGGAGCAGTCCATCGCCTTCGCACGCGAGCGCGCCGCTGATCTCGCGCACGGCCTCAAGACCTCGCTCACCCTCATGAACGGCGAAGCCTTCGCGCTCCGCGCATCCGGCGCGACGGAGCCGGCAGAGCGGCTCGAAGCCCTCACGACCGCGATGACGGCGACAATCGATCACCAGTTGCGCCTCTCCCGGCTCCGCCACCGCACCCGCGCCGATCGGCAGTCCACGCCCCTCGCCGTTGCAGCCTCCCGCATCGTCGCCGCGCTCAAGGCGACCCCGGATGGCAGCCGGCTCGTCTGGACCGTGGAGATCCCGCCGACCATCTCGGTCGCGCTCGATGCGATGGACCTGTCGGAGTTGCTCGGTGTCCTGTTCGAGAACGCCGCCAAATGGGCTTCGAGCCGGGTGCGTATCGAGGCCGGCGCGCGCAACGGACAGGTGCAGGTCCTGGTCTCCGACGATGGCCCCGGCCTCGACCCCGAAGCGATCGAAAGGCTCCTGCAACGCGGCCAGCGCCTTGATGAATCACGCGCCGGCGCAGGTCTCGGCCTCGCCATCGCCCAGGAGATCGTCCAACTGAATGGCGGAGGTCTCTCCTTCACCCGCTCTGCCCTCTTTGGCGGGCTCGAAGTGCAGTTGCAGTTGCAGGGGAGCAGCAGCTGAGCTTGTCGCGCTGCCGGAAAACCGCTACCGGGAGCCACGATGAGCCGCAACAAATTCCCCCCGAAGCCGAAATACGATCCCGACGACGGGCCCGTGTACCTTTACGGCCTGCACACGGTCCGTGCCGCGCTCGACAATCCCCGGCGCGAGAAACGTAACCTGCTGGTTACGCCCAACGCTCTCGCCCGCTTGGGCGAAACCGGTGATCTGGGCGGCATGCGCCCCACCGAGACCACGCCGAAGGAGTTGGACCGGCTGCTCGGTGCCGATGCGGTGCATCAGGGTGTGGCACTCGAAGTGGCCCCCGTCGGCCGCTTCGGCCTCGATGACATCACTCCGCTCACCCTGGTCGTGATCCTCGATCAGGTGACCGACCCGCACAATGTCGGCGCGATCCTCCGCACGGCCTGTGCTTTCGGGGCCGATGCCGTGGTGACGACGGCGCGCCACTCTCCACGCGAAACCGGCGTGATGGCCAAGGCGGCCTCCGGTGCCCTCGATCTCGTCCCGCTGATCGAGGTCCGCAATCTGGGCAACGCCATCGAGACCCTGAAACAGCGCGGCCTCACCGTGCTCGGCTTCGATTCGGCAGCCGATGCGCCACTCCGGCCGCGCACTGGCGACGCGCCGCTGGCGATCGTCCTTGGTGCCGAAGGCAAGGGCTTGCGCCAGCGCACGCGCGAACTCTGCGACGAGATGGTCCGGCTCGACATGCCCGGCCCGATCAAATCGCTGAACGTCTCGAACGCTGCCGCGATCGCACTGTTCGCCGCCACGGCCGGCCGCGTCGGCTGAACGCCCCGTGGCGACACCGGCGCTGATGCGCCGGTGTCATTAGGCACTCCGGCCGCTATTCGGCTGCAGCCGCCGCAGCGATCGCCGCCAGCGCATCGGCCCGCCCGCGAGCCACGGCGCTGTTCGGCATCATCTCGTCGGCCGCAGCCGCAAGAGCAGCCGCGGCGTCCGCCGCTTCCATTCCGCCGGACACGTCCTCCGCCGCAGCGATCGCCTCGGCAGCTTCAGCGGCAGCCCGTTCGGCTGCGGCCGCAACATCCGCGGCGTCGGCTTCCATCGCAACCTGCGGCGGCACGGCATCCGCAATCGCGCTTTCGGCCAAGGCGGTCTCGGCGTCATTGGCACCCCGTAGCCCCGCATCGGGAACGGCTTCGACCACCTCCGAATCGACTGTCGCGGCAGCAGATTCGGCGACCTCTTCCTCGGCGGCCGCTGCCGCAGTTGCGATGGCCTGCTCGACCTCGGTGCGCGCCCGCGCCATCGTTGCCTCACGCGTGGCTGCCGTCGCGGCCTCGATGTCGGCCAACCGCTCAGCTTCCGCCGCCAGCGCGGCTTCCTCGGCTGCCGCAAGCGCAGCGGCTGCGTCAGCCGCTCCCCGCTCGCGAGTCAATTCCGCTGCCGCCAACCGTTCAGCTTCGGCGGCTTCCGCTGCGGCCAGCCGCTCGGCTTCTGCTGCGGCTTCCGCAGCGAGCCTTGCTTCCTCGGCGGCAGCAGCTTCTGCCGCCTGCCGCGCCTGTTCGGCGGCCTCCGCGGCCGCCAATGCCGCCGCCGCCTCGGCGGCGGCCCGCACGCGGGCCTGCTCGGCAGCTTCAGCTGCCAGTCGTTCCTGCTCGGCAGCTTCTGCTGCGGCAGCTTCTGCGGCCAGACGCTCTTGCTCAGCCGCCTCGGCGGCTAGGCGTTCCTGCTCCGCAGCTGCCGCAGCTGCTGCCGCTTCGGCCTCTGCAGCGAGACGCTCTTGTTCCGCCGCCTCTGCCGCTGCGGCCTCGGCCGCCAACCGCTCCTGCTCGGCGGCTGCAGCGGCTTCAGCTTCAGCTGCCAGCCGTTCCTGCTCTGCCGCCTCGGCCGCCGCTGCCTCTGCAGCCAGGCGTTCCTGCTCTGCAGCTGCCTCTGCGGCCAGGCGTTCCTGCTCCGCCGCCTCGGCGGCTGCAGCAGCTTCCGCTGCCGCGGCCTCCTGAGCCTGCTGCTCTGCCTCGGCCGCTGCAGTTGCTTCCTGCTCCGCTGTTGCCGCGGCCGAAGGCTCGGGCTCCGGCGCGGGCGCTTCGGCTGCCGGCGGGGGCGTTTGGGCCGGGGGCGGCGTCTGGTTGTTGTTGTTGCCGCAGGCCGCCAGAAGCAGCGCCGCCGACATCGTCAACGGCAGACCGATCGCAGTAGTAAACTTCATCCTGTTATCCTCTCGCACTCCGGCGCCCACGGCCGCCCGCCCCACCCGCAGAACCTAGACCAGTTCGGCGAACGGCAGCAACCACGCGCCGCACCCCCGTGCGCCGGTCAACCGATAGCGGTCAGTTACGGACAATGGATAAACATGGCATGGCGACGGTCGCCATGCAGCCTCACCGTGCAGGGAGTACTGCCGTAGCAGGGACTTCGAAGCGCTGGGGGAGTGGTGGTGCCGGCAGCAGGACTTGAACCCGCGACCCACTGATTACAAATCAGTTGCTCTACCAACTGAGCTATACCGGCAACGCGCGCTAGCTAGCATTCGACGGGTGGCGCCGCAAGCGGCGGAAGGAGCTCCAGTTAACGGCGCGGAACAAGCCGGCTCAATCGGCATTCCGCATCTGGAGGAGTTGTCCGATGCCACCAGCCCGCTTCACCCGCCGCACCGCACTAGCGCTGGCCATTGCCGGCATTGGCCTCGCCGGCCTGCCTCTGGCCTCCACCGCGGCGCTTGCCCAGGATCAGCGCTGGGCCCGGCGCGACGACCCACTGACGGGATACAGGATCGAGGTGCCGGTTGGCCTGTTACCGCCCCTGCCCCGCGCCCCGGACGACCCGCAGAGCATGCAGGCTTTCGGCTCTGCCGATGGCGCTGTGCTGCTCGAAGTCTACGCCGGAGAGAACACCGACGGCCGCAGCCTCTCCGGGTTCATCGACATGCTTGCAGGAGCCGATCGCATTGCGGAGGTGACCTATCGGCGCAATGGCCGCAGCTGGTTCGTGCTATCGGGCTATTACCGGCGCGACGACTATGACGACGAGCCGTTGATCTTTTACGCCAAGTTCATGTTCAGCCCGGGCCTCACGCACTTTTCCGCTTTCGAGATCAGCTATCCCGTCTCCCGGCGCCGTGACTATGATCGCGTGGTGGAGCGACTTGAAGCCAGTCTGCGCCCGCCACGGCAGCTGCTGCGGTCCGGCTGAACCGCTTGGCCGGCCGAAGCCCGGCCACCGATCATCTCGCGCCCTTCATCGCCAGGTTTTTGAAGCGAGGGGAGAGCCTGACCGACTGCCTTCAGCTTGCCGGGGTCAGCGGCACGGCGCCTAGAACAGTCCCCCGCGCCCAACCGAGAAGTCGGTGTTGGTCTGCTGGCCGGCCTGGATGTTCATGAACGCGTTCGAGTCCACGCCGATCACCGAAGTGATCAGGTTCGGGCCGGTGCCGGGCTTGAACGCCTCCGCGATCGAGGCCTGCCCGCCGCTCGCCTTCACCCCCGTCGCCGGGTCGATCCACACCTGCGCCATGCCGGTGGGCATATTGAAGGGCGTCGGCGGCTTGCCGGCCAGCGCCCGCTCCATGAAACGGGTAAAGATCGGCACGGCCAGTTCGCCACCGGTTGCCTGGCGTCCCATGTTGCGCGGCGTGTCGAACCCCACATAGACGCCCACCGCGAGCTCGGGCGTGAAACCGATGAACCAGGCATCCTTGTAGTCGTTGGACGTGCCGGTCTTGCCGGCCACCGGACGGTTGAGCACGCGGGCGGCGGTTCCCGTGCCGCGTGTCACCACGCCTTCCATCATCGAGGTGATCTGGTAGGCGGTCATCGGGTCGAGCACCTGCTCGCGATTGTCGATGATCAGCGGCTCGCCCTGCTGCTGCCAGGCCTGGGCCACGCAACCGTCACAAATGCGCTCGTCATGGCGATATATGGTCTTGCCGTAGCGGTCCTGAATGCGGTCGATCAGAGTGGGCACGATCTTGCGGCCGCCATTGGCAATCGTGGCGTAGGCTGCCGTCATCCGCATGTCGGTCGTTTCGCCCGCACCCAGTGCCATCGCCAGCACCGGGTTGAGCTTGTCGTATATACCGAACATCTTGGCGTAGTCGGCGATTAGCGGCATGCCGAGATCCTTGGCCAGCCTCACCGTCATCACGTTACGGCTGCGCTCGATGCCGACTCGCAGCGTCTGCGGACCATAGAATTGCTGCGCGTAGTTTTCCGGCCGCCAAACCGAGCCATCGGCGTTAACCACCTCGAGCGGCGCATCCAGCACCACGGAGGCCGGCGTATAGCCATTGTCGAGCGCCGCCGAATAGACGATCGGCTTGAACGAGGAACCCGGCTGCCGCAGCGCCTGCGTCGCCCGGTTGAACTCCGACTCTGCGAAGGAGAACCCGCCCACCATCGCCAGCACGCGACCGGTGCGCGGGTCCATCGCTACCAGCGCACCCTCGAGCTCCGGCACCTGCTCCAGCATGTACCGCCCGTTCGTCCCCTCGATAGGCGACACATAGACCACGTCGCCGGGCTTGAGGATCGTCCCGAGCCGCGGCGAGATCCATTTGAGGTCCGGGCCGCTCAGCGTCCCGGTGACCCGTGCGGCCGACACCTTGCCGTCGACATCCGTGTCCGGGCGAATGCCGATCCGACCCTCATTGCTGTCCATCTCGAGAACGACGGCCAGCTTCCACTCCGGCACGTCGCTCAGCGGCTTGACCGCGTTCACAGCCTCACCCCAGTCGCCGGAGATGTCCACCGTGGCCACCGGGCCGCGGAAGCCCTCATTGCGGTCATAGGCGATGAGGCCGTCCATCAGGGCCCGCCGCGCATAGGATTGAAGCTTGGGATCAAGCGTTGTGCGCACACTCAGCCCGCCGCCATAAAGCTCGGCCTCGCCATACAGCCGGCCAAGCTGCCGCCGGACTTCTTCAGTGAAATACTCCGCGGAGTAGAGTTGGCTGCCGGAGGTGCGCGGCGTGACGTTGAGCGGCTCCTGCTTTGTCTGGCTCGCCGTCTCGGCACTGATGAAGCCATTGTCGACCATGCGGTCGAGCACCCAGTTGCGGCGCTCGATGGCTTGCTGCGGTCGCCGGAAAGGATGGTAGTTGTTCGGGCCCTTGGGCAGCGCGGCGAGATATGCGGCTTCACTGAGCGTCAGCTCGTACAGCGCCTTGTCGAAATAATTGAGCGCGGCCGCGGCCACTCCATAGGAGTTTAGCCCGAGGAAGATTTCGTTCAGGTAGAGCTCGAGGATCTTGTCCTTGGAAAACGTCGACTCGATCCGCAGCGACAGGATCGCCTCCTGGATCTTGCGGTCCCAGGTCTGCTCGGAACTGAGCAGGAAGTTCTTGGCTACCTGCTGCGTGATCGTAGACCCGCCGCCCTGAATCGAGGAGTTGCCGTCGATCCGCGCCATCAGATTGTCGCGCAGCGCGCGAATGATGCCGTCCACCGCGAGGCCGTTATGGCGATAGAAATCCTTGTCCTCAGCGGACAGGAACGCGTTGATCAGGAGCGGCGGAATAGTCTCGATAGGCTGGAACAGCCGGCGTTCCCTTGCATATTCGGCCAGCAACGTCCCGTTCGCCGCGTGGACGCGCGTCGTTACCGGGGGCTGGTAGTCCTTGAGCACCGTGTAGTCCGGCAGCTTGCCCTGCAGATCGTTGAGGTAAACCGCCGCAACCGCGCCGACACCCAACAGGCAGAACACCCCGAAACCGAACAGCCAGCCGAAAAGTCTGAGCATCAGATGGACAATCCTGTTTTTGGCGCCCCGGGCACCCACGGTGCGAAGCAGTTGCGCCCTGAAATCATACCAGACAAGGGCGGAAATGTGGAAAGTCCGCTCGCCGCGCCCGCTATATACGAGGGCGAGCCGCCGGGCTCAGCGACCCGCCGCAACCTGGCGCGTACCGTCGAAATACTCTGCGATTCCCCGCGCCAGCGCATCCACCGTGCGCGTCCGCCACTCCGACTTCTGCAAGTTGGCGATATCGGCGGCATTGGACAGGAAACCGAGTTCCACCAGCACCGAGGGCACATCCGGCGCCTGCAGCACGAAGAAATCGGCCTGCCGCACCGGAAAGCGTCGGAGCGTCACGCTCGGCTCCAGTTGATGCACCAGCGCCTGCGCCGCGATATAGGAGCTCTTGCGCGTGTCGCGACGCATCAGATCGATAAGGATGTCCATCACCGCCGGCGTCGCCTGCGGTACCGCAAAGCCGGCCACGATGTCGTAACGGTTCTCCCCGTCCGCCAGCACCTTGTCCAGCACGTCGGTCGCGTTCTCGTCGCGCGTATAGACACTCGCGCCCCGGATGTCGGGCTGCTGGAAGCTGTCGGCATGCAGCGAGATGAACAAATCGGCCTTGTTCTTGCGGGCGAGGTCAACGCGCTGGTCGAGAGTGAGGAACGTGTCGTCCTCCCGCGTCAGCGCGACATCGAACCGCCCGGCCGCCGTCAGCACTTCCTGCAATTCCAGCGCAAAGGCGAGCACGATATCCTTCTCGTGCACCCCGTTGGGCGTTGAGGCGCCGTTGTCATGGCCGCCATGACCTGGGTCGATCACCACCAGCGGCCGCGTCTCGGTGAGTGGGATATGCGTCCCCGGATCGGTGGAGACCACTACCGGCGCCGCGCCCTGGTTCGCCTGCGAGGCGGCGCGGTCCGCAGCGGCCTTCTTGACGAAATTCTCCTCGGTATCGGTGATGAGGTCGACGACGAGCCGCGCCGGCTGGTCCGCCACCGCATCGAGGATATAGGCCTGCTGCACCTGCCCCGGCGTCCCAAGCGTGAGCATGGTGCGCGCCCGCCCCGGCTCGGCCATCGCAATGGTGAAGCTGCTCACCAGCCCTTCCCCCGCGACATCGGCAGGCGCGAGGATCCTGAGGTCGAAGGCCTTGACGTCGATGGCGATGCGGTTCGGCTCGATCAGGGAGACGATCGCGAACTCGGTTGCACCGTCGAGGTCGATGATCAGCCGCGCCCGCTCAGCGGTGGTCGTCACCCGCGCGTCAAGCACATAAGGGTAGTCCTCGATCAGTGTCAGTTGCGCCCGCGCCGGGCCGCTGGCCGCGCACAACAACGTGAACAGCGCCAGCATGGCCAGCACCATCCCCTTCAATCCAGCGGTCACGCCGCCGGAGGTGACCGGATGTATCAAGTCTTCACCGCACGTCTTGGAACTGCCGGCAAAGTGTCCAAACACTCCGGCGATTCTGCGGCGTAACGCTCCCACCATCGATCCTGCAAGAGGCTTCCATGCCGAAAAGCCATGCTGCTGCACAGGTTTCGAGTTTCCTGTTGCCAATTTGCGGCAACACTTCTAAAGCCTTCTTGAGGCGGCCTGCTGCCGCCACCATCTGCCGGAGCGGCGCCACAGCGCCCACGGCCTCGGCGGTCGGCAGCGGCGGACCGGTTAGCGCCACAACGGCGCGCCGGCGCGCAAGTGCGATACGTTTGGCGCCTCGCAAGTGAATCTCGGTCCCACGGGGCCGAAAGGCCGGAGGCGTCCAAGACGCCTTTGACCTTCGAGGAAGAGGTCTGATGGCCACTGGGCTGACAAGGAGTGACGCGATCCCGAACAGCGGATGCGCTTTTGTCGATCACGGCCCCCGATCCATCGCTCTCCAGTCTTGCAGCGGCGTCAGCGCCGCTGCCGTTCATGGCGCCTCGCGCGCCGCTTTCCAACCTTTTGCTGCGCATGGCGCCATGACGGGAGCACCGGTACGCCGGTCGCCCGCTGTCGGCGCGCGACGGCACGGAGTAACCCTATATGGCTACAAAGCGTATGCTGGTGGATGGTATCCACCCGGAAGAAACACGGATCGTCGTCACCAACGGTAACAAGCTCGAGGAGTTCGACTTCGAGTCCGCCTCCCGGCGGCAATTGCGGGGCAACATCTACCTCGCCAAGGTGACTCGGGTCGAACCCTCCCTGCAGGCGGCCTTCATCGAGTATGGCGGCAACCGCCACGGCTTCCTCGCCTTCTCCGAAATCCACCCCGACTACTACCAGATCCCGGTCGCCGACCGCGAAGCGCTGCTGCGCGAAGAAGCCGACCATGTCGAGGACGATCACGAGGCCCACGAGCCCGCCCCGGCCCAGCATGCCGCCGACGCCGACGACGCTCATGCCGAAGGCGAGGAAGGCGACGACGCCAGCCATATCGAACAGGCGCCGGTCAGCACCGAGCCCGTGGAAAGTGTCGGTGGCGGCGATGCCCTCGATGACGTGCAGGACCGTCCGCGCCGTTCCACCAATCTGCGCCGTCAGTACAAGATCCAGGAAGTGATCAAGCGCCGGCAGGTCATGCTGGTGCAGGTCGTCAAGGAAGAGCGCGGCAACAAGGGCGCGGCGCTCACCACCTATCTGTCGCTCGCCGGTCGCTATTCGGTGCTGATGCCCAACACCGCGCGCGGTGGCGGCATTTCGCGCAAGATCACCAATGCAGCCGACCGCAAGCGCCTCAAGGAGATCGTCGGCGATCTCGAAGTGCCGCAGGGTCAGGGCATCATCCTGCGCACCGCCGGCGCCAGCCGCACCAAGGCCGAGGTCAAGCGCGATTTCGAATACCTGCAAAGGCTTTGGGAGAACGTCCGGACTCTCACCCTGAAGTCCACGGCCCCCTGCCTCGTCTATGAGGAAGGCAGTCTGATCAAGCGCACCATCCGCGATCTCTATTCCAAGGAGATCGACGAGCTCCTCGTGGCCGGCGACGATGCCTACCGCGAGGCCAAGGACTTCATGCGCATGATCATGCCGAGCCACGCCAAGAACGTGCAGCTCTACAAGGAAGATCAGCCGCTGTTCTCCCGCTTCACGGTGGAGAACCAGCTCGATCAGATGTTCTCGCCCACGGTCAATTTGCCCTCCGGCGGCTACATCGTCATCAATCCAACCGAGGCGCTGGTCTCGATCGACGTGAACTCCGGTCGCGCGACCAAGGAGCACAACATCGAGGACACCGCACTCCAGACCAATCTGGAAGCGGCCGAGGAAATTTCGCGCCAACTGCGCCTGCGTGACCTCGCGGGCCTCATCGTCATCGACTTCATCGACATGATGGAGAACCGCTCCAACCGGGCGGTGGAGCGCAAGCTCAAGGAATGCCTGAAGAACGACCGGGCTCGCATTCAGGTCGGCCGCATCAGCCATTTCGGCCTGCTCGAAATGAGCCGCCAGCGCATGCGCCAGGGCGTGGTGGAAAGCTCCACCCACAAATGCCCCACCTGCCAGGGCACGGGCCTCGTGCGCTCGGTGGAAAGCCTCGCTCTCATGGTCATGCGCAATGTCGAGGACCATGTGCTGCGCAAGCCGGGCCAGTCGATCAATGTGCGGGTGCCGACCGATGTCGCGCTCTACATCCTCAACTCCAAGCGCGGCACGCTCAACATTCTCGAGGCGCGCTACGGGCTGTCGATCACCATCATCGCCGATGATCATGTCGGCTCCAGCCACTTCGCCATCGAACGCGGTGAGCCGCGCCTGGTCGACCGTGTAGAGACCGTGGGCGCCCATGTCCGTGTCGACACTCTGACGCCGGCCGATGCCGAGGACGCGGCTGCCGACGAGGCCATTGAGGACGAAGACGAAGAGGTCGCCGAGCAGGAAGAAACCACCGCCCGCAGCGAGGAAGGTGGCGAGCGCAATGGCCGTCGCCGTCGCCGCCGCCGCCGTGGTGGTGCCGAGCGTGGCGAGGAACGCGCCGCTCAGCCCGCCGCCGAGCGTGCTGCCGATTCCGTGGTCGAAAGCGACGCCGAAGCCGGCGCCGACGAGGCAGAGGGGGATGACGAAGGCGAAGTGTCCGCCGGCGAGAACGGCGAGGAGCCGCGCCGCCGTCGCCGTCGCGGCCGCCGCGGTGGCCGCCGCAATCGTCGGCCCGAGGATGGCGTCAATGGCGAGGAGGCTGCACCGCCGGCCGTCGCCGCCGATGCGGAGGCTGGCGCGGAGGCATCGCATCCCGATACCGGGCTCGATGCCGCCGCCACGGACATCGTGGCCGCCGCCGTCCTGGCGCAGGATGCGATCGCAGCCGAGGCTGGGGTCGAGCCTGAGCTGAGCGCCGCTCCGGCCGCAGTCGAAGCAGCCGAGACCGCCGAGGCAACTGAAGCGCCGGCCAAGCCCCGCCGCACCCGCCGGCGCAAGGCCGACGCCACGGAGGAGGCTGAGGCCGCCCCCGCCGCGGCAGCACCCGAAGCCGAGGCGGAGAGTGAAGCGCCCGCCAAGAAGCCGGCTCGCCGTCGCGCCGCGCCCAAGGCCGACAAGGCCGCTGTCGCCGAAGATAGCACCGAGGCCCCTGCCCGCCCGCGCGCCCGCGGCCGCGTCCGCAAGAAGGCCGAGGAGCCGACCGAAGCCGAGGTGATCGAATCCGCCGAAAAGCTGGTGGAAGTGACGGCGCCGGAGATCGCAACTGAGGCCACTGTCGCACCGGCTGTCGCACCGGCTGTCGCCGAAGCTCCTGCCGCAGCCGCAGAGCCGAAAGCGGACGAAGCTGCGCCTGAGGCGGCTACCGAGGGCGAGGACAACTCGCGTCGGCGGCGCAAGGAGATTCCCGACGGCGAGATCGTCGTGAGCTCCTCTGCAGCCACGGCCACGGAAGATAAGCCGGCCGAAGAGACCAAGACCAAGAAGGTCGGCTGGTGGCAACGCCGCCTTGGTCTCGGCTAGCCAACACAAGAAGGGCGGGAAATTCCCGCCCTTTTCCATTCTCGTGCTGCCGACCCACGCCTGGCGCTCTGTGAGGCGTCGAAACCCGCGATTTGCAGCGGCCGCATGATCAGCCGTCGGGTGTCCAGTGTCGGAACGCTCACCGCGCCCTTAGGAACGTCCCGATACGGTTCAGCCCCTCATCGATCGTGGCCCGCGTCCCCGCATAGGAGAACCGCACGAATCGGTGCCCGTTGACCCGGTCGAAATCGATGCCGGGCGTCGCCGCCACGCCCACCTCGTCCAGCAGTTCCTTGCAGAACGCCAGCGAGTCGTTGGTGTAGCGCGAAAAGTCCATGTAGGCGTAGAACGCCCCGTCACCCTCACTCGCGGCTTCGAGGCCGAACTGCGCCAGCCCCTGAGCCAGGGCCTGACGGTTGGCGCGATAGAGCGTCTTCTGGTCTTCGGCATACTCGCGCTCGCCGAGCGCCACTTCCGCCGCCACCTGGCTCAGCGTCGGGGCCGAAATGAACAGATTCTGCTGCAGCATCATGGTGCGCTGCATCAGTTCGGGCGGCAGCACCGTCCAGCCGATGCGCCAGCCGGTCATGCAGTAATATTTCGAGAAGCTGTTGATGACGATGGCGTCGCTGCCGAACTCCAGTGCCGAAGCGGACGGACCGCGATAATCGAGCCCGTGATAGATTTCGTCCGAGATGAAGCGCACGCCCAGCCGCCGGCACACCGCGACGATCTCGCCCAGCGCCTCGCGTGTCACCGCCGCGCCGGTCGGATTGGCGGGCGAGGCGAACAGCAGCCCCTCGAACGGGCTTCGCCGATAGGCTGCTTCGATATCCGTCGCCGTCAGCCGCCAACCGGCCGCTGCGCTGATTTCGATTTCCACGGCCTCGAGCCCCAGCCCATCCATGGTGTTGAGATAGGCGGGATAGCCTGGGCGCGTCACCGCAATGCGCGCGCCCTTCTGGAAAGCCCCGAGAAAGGCGAGAATGAAGGCGGACGACGAGCCCATGGTGACGATCATTGCCTCGGGGTCCACCTCCACCCCGTGCTGCTCGCGGTAGTAGCGCGCCAGACCCTGCCGCAGCGACAGGATGCCGGCCGATGGCGTGTAGTGCTGCGGCAGGTCGAGCGCCGCAGCAACTGCAGCCCGCACGGCAGGCGCCGGTGGCGCGCCAGGCTCGCCCGATTCCATATGCATCACCGACCGGCCTTGCGCCTCAAGGCGCTTGGACTGTTTGGTGATCTCCATGACGTAGAACGGGCGAAGCCCGGTGAGCTTGTCGGCAGGCTGGGTCATCAGGTTTCGCTAGACCATCCCTGAGAGCGCCTCAACCAGATTTGAAGGCGCCTCGCCCGTGCGTGGCACCGAATCCTCGCCAATTGTTAGCAGGCGCTGTAGGAACAACGGGTTTGTCTTCGGAGCTGATATGTCGCGTCTCGTCCTCGTGCTCGTTCTGGCGCTCGGCCTTGCCGGCGGCGCTGCCGCGACTCATCTGCTGCGTCCGGTGCCGGATGTGCCCGCGATCCGTGCCGTCGTCGAGGCAGCGCTGGCGGAGCGCCCCGCAGCCCCAGCCCCGATCGATCGTGCAACGGTAGAAACTATGCTGGCCGATGCTCTCGCGACGACGCCGGCAGCCGACGGCGCCGCGCCCGCTGCGGCGACAACGCTCGATCCCGCGACGCTCAATCCGATGATCGAGGCCTACCTGCTCGACAATCCCGAGATCCTGCAGCGCGTCTCGGTCGCCCTCGAAGCCAAGCGCACCGAGGAGCGGGCGGTGCTGACCCGCGCAGCGATGACCGATCTCGCCGACGATCTCTACAATGCGCCCGGCCAGGTGGTGCTCGGCAATCCAGACGGCGACGTCACCCTGATCGAACTCTTCGACTACAATTGCGGCTACTGCCGCCAGGCCCTGCCCGATCTGGCCAAGCTCGTCGACGAGGACCCAAACCTGCGCATCATCCTGAAGGAGTTCCCGATCCTGTCGCAGGGCTCGGTCGATGCGGCCCGTGTCGCGATCCAGGTGGCCCAGTCCGAGGCCGATTACTGGGCCTTCCATCAGGCCCTCTTCACCGCCCGCGGCCAGATCACCAAAGAGGCGGCGCTGGCAGCCGCAGGCGGTGTCGGCCTCAATCCGCTGACCCTCGAATTGGGCATGAACACCCCTGCCGTCACCGCCGAGCTGGAGCGCAGCTACAACATCGCGCAGCGCCTCGACATCTCCGGCACCCCGACCTTCATCATCGGTGACGAAGTGATCCCCGGCGCCGTCGGCGCCGACCAGTTGCGCCGCCGCATCGACAACATGCGCGCCTGCGGCGCCACCGCCTGCCCCGCCAGTCCGCCCGGCTGAGCTGTAACACCGCTGTCCCCGCTCACCGAAAAGCGCGCAAGGGTCGCATTTCCGCCCTTTTTCGTGCATTACTCCGCGGCGTGCTTGCGCCCGTTGGGGGGCCGGTGCACAAGGCACGGACAATGGCTCAGCGCGTACTCGTTCTCAACGGCCCGAACCTCAACATGCTCGGCATTCGCGAGCCGCAGACCTATGGGTCGCAGACGCTCGCCGACATCGAGGCGGCAACCATTGCCGAAGGCACGAGGCTGGGTCTCGTCGTCGAGTGCCGGCAGTCCAACCACGAGGGCGAACTCGTCACCTGGATCCAGCAGGCGCTGGGCAGTGCGGACGCCATCGTCATCAACGCCGGTGCCTATTCTCACACCTCGCTCGCCATCCACGATGCCCTGCGCGCCGTGGCCCTGCCGGTGATCGAGGTGCATCTGTCCAACATCTACGCCCGCGAAGCCTTCCGCCACCACTCCCACATCTCGGCCGTGGCCCGGGGGGTGATTTGCGGACTGGGAGCGACCGGCTATAGGCTGGCCCTCCACGCGCTGGCCGAAACACTCTAAGAGGCTCGAAATGTCCAAGGCGTCTGCCAATGCCGATCAGGAACTGATCGAGGCGATTGCGAAACTGCTCAATGAGCAGAACCTCGCCGAAATCGAGATCGAGCGCGACGACATGCGCGTCCGCGTCACCCGTACCTACCCGGCTCAGGCCGTGCAGCAGGTGGCGATGCCGGCCTATGCCGGGCCGGGCATCCCGGCGGCGCCGGTGCCGCCGCCCCTCCCGGCCATCCCGACCGGCAGTGCCGCCGGTGCCGCTCCTGCCGCCGAAGACCTCGCTTCGAACCCGGGCACGCTCACCTCGCCCATGGTCGGCACCGCGTATCTCGCCCCGGAGCCGGGCAAGCCTGCTTTCGCCCCCGTCGGCACCAAGGTGTCTGAGGGCCAGACGGTGCTGATCATCGAAGCCATGAAGACCATGAACCAGATCCCCGCGCACCGCTCGGGCACGGTCACCCGCATCGTGGTCGAAGACGCTGCTCCCGTCGAGTACGGCCAGCCGCTCGTCGTCATCGAGTAACATGGCCATGTTCCAGAAGGTGCTCATCGCCAATCGCGGCGAGATCGCGCTCCGCATCCTGAGGGCGTGCAAGGAACTCGGTATCTCGACCGTCGCCGTGCACTCGACTGCCGACAGCAACGCCATGCATGTGCGCCTCGCCGACGAGAGCGTATGCATCGGCCCGCCGCCGGCCAAGGACAGCTATCTCAACATCCCGTCCATCATGGCGGCCTGCGAGATCACTGGCGCCGACGCGGTACATCCCGGCTACGGTTTCCTCAGCGAGAACGCGCGCTTCGCCCGCATCCTGGAAGAACACAAGGTCACGTTTATCGGCCCCTCGTCGCACCATATCGAGATCATGGGCGACAAGATCACGGCCAAGCAGACCGCCAAGGATCTGGGCATCCCGGTCGTCCCTGGCTCCGAAGGCGAAATTCGGACGCCTGAGGAGGCGATCGCCCTGGCCCGCGACATGGGCTATCCGGTCATCATCAAGGCGACTGCCGGTGGTGGCGGTCGTGGCATGAAGGTGGCGCGCAACGACGACGAGATGCGCGTGGCGCTCTCGACGGCGCGGACCGAAGCCAAAGCCGCCTTCGGCAATGACAGCGTCTATATCGAGAAATACCTGCAGAAGCCGCGCCATATCGAAGTGCAGCTGATGGGCGACGGCAAGGGCAATGCAGTGCATCTGGGCACGCGCGATTGCTCGCTGCAGCGTCGCCATCAGAAAGTGCTGGAAGAGGCCCCGGCCCCGACCGTGCCGATGGAGAAGCAGCTCGAGATCGGCGAGATCTGCGCCGCAGCGATGCGCAAGCTGAAGTACTCGGGCGCCGGCACGATCGAGTTCCTCTACGAGGATGGCGAGTTCTACTTCATCGAGATGAACACCCGCGTGCAGGTGGAACACCCGGTGACCGAGCGCATCACCGGTGTCGATATCGTCTACGAGCAGATCCGCGTCGCTTCGGGCGAGACGCTGTCGATCAAGCAGGAGAACGTGCAGTTCTATGGCCACGCCATCGAAGTGCGCATCAATGCCGAGGATCCTCAGACCTTTGCGCCTTCGCCGGGCAAGATCACCTTCTACCATCCTGCCGGCGGCGTTGGCGTGCGCGTGGACAGCGCGGTCTACCAGGGCTACTCGATCCCACCCTACTACGACTCGCTGATCGGCAAGCTGATCGTCTATGGCCGCACGCGCGAAGAGTGCCTGATGCGGCTGAACCGTGCCGTCGACGAGTTCGTGGTGGACGGCATCAAGACCACGCTGCCGCTCTTCCAGCGGCTGATCAAGGAGCCGGACGTCATTTCCGGCAGCTACGACATCCACTGGCTGGAGAAGTTCCTCGCGGCCAACAAGGCCTGACTTCCGCCGCATGCGGACCGTCATGATTAACGCATTCTGAACGGGCGCCTTAGGCGCCCGTCATCGTTCGGGCGCTACCACTGCTCCAGCAACGGAGTTGTAGCCATGACCACGCTCATCGATTACCTCGACGCCGCCCTGTTCCTCACCCTGGTCGCTGCCGCGGGGCTCAGCCTGCCGCGCCTCGCCCGCTTCGTCTTCGGTTGATCGCGCTGCCCGCACCGCAGCCAGCCAAGCAAGCAGCGCGGCGCGATAGCCGGTCCGGTCTACCTCGAAGCTCATGGGGTGCCGGTCGGCATTTGTCTGCCACAGCCGGATGTCCGGCCGGAGCGCCAGCAGCCGCTCGGTGATCGCGAACGGCACCAGCGGGTCCCGCGTGCCATGCGCGACGAACACCGGCCCTTCGAACCCGGCGACCGCCTCGAGGCTCACCGCCGCCCGTAGATCCTGCCGCAGCAGCGGCCAGAGCATCAGCCCGGTCGCCGCCACATAATCAGACAGCGGCACGAAATAGCGCCGCCCGCCCTCATGGATCACCGCAGCAAAATCCAGCGCCGGCGCGTCGAGCGCGAGGCCGGCCACCATGCCGTCCCCGCCATCGCGCAGGAGATACTGCCCGGCGATCGCCGCGCCCATCGATTCGGCGAGGATCACCACCTGCTGTGCGCCGCGCTCGCGTGCGAAATCGACGGCTGCAGCAAGGTCGCGCCATTCGCCGAGTCCGAAGCTGTAGAGCCCGTCCGCCGCGCGCGGCGCGCCGGGATCGTTGCGATAGCTGATCATCAGCACCGGCAGCCCGGCAGCGCGCATGGGCTCCACCATGCGGTAGCCGTTCTCGCGCAGGCCGCCGATGCCGTGAACCCAGATCGCCCATAGCCCGTCCGGCGCCGTTCCCGGCAGCAGCCACGCCTCGGCGGGCCCAAGTTCCGTCTCGTAGAACACGGTCTCGAACGGCGAGCCGAAAGCCTCCTCGGGATCGCCGCGATAGCCGATCGTCAGCGGATCTTCCGGCGGTGTGCGGCCAATGCCCGCCCAGTCCACGACGCCCGCCGTCAGCATGCCGAACAGCACCGCGACCGTCAGCAATGGCGCCAGCACCAGATAGGCGACGCCGAGGCCGGCCAGCCAGTAGATCAGCTTCCGCACGATTTGCCGCAGCGCCTCCGCCCGCCCCATCCCGGTCCTCGGCCATCGGACCTCATTGCCCCGACAGCGTTCCGCTTCCATATTGGTGAGATGAGCCGCAAATCCGATCCCTTCGCCATCGACCTCACGCCGGAACTGATCATCCGCGCCTATCAGGCCGGCATCTTCCCCATGGCGGAGGACGAGGAGTCGCCGGACCTGTTCTGGGTCAGCCCGCCCCGGCGCGGCATCATCCCGCTCGATGCGTTCCACATCTCGCGCAGCCTGCGCAAGACGCTCCGGACGCATCCCTACACTGTGCGCGTCGACACCGATTTCCACGAGGTGATCTCCGGCTGTGCCGAAGCCGCCCCCGGTCGCGAGAGCACCTGGATCAATGGCGAGATCCGGCGGCTCTACGGCGCGCTGTTCGAGCGCGGCATCGCCCACACGGTCGAGGTCTGGGATGGGCAGGCGCTGGTCGGCGGCCTCTACGGGCTCTCGCTCGGCGCGGCGTTCTTCGGCGAGTCGATGTTTCACCGCCGCACCGATTGCTCCAAGATCGCCATGGCGCATCTCTTGCACCGGCTGCGCGCCGGCGGCTACCAGCTGCTGGACACCCAGTTCGTCACCGATCACCTCAAGACCTTCGGCGGCACGGAGATTCCGCGAGAAGAGTATGAGGTCCGCCTCGCCCGCGCCCTGCAGCACCGCGCCGATTTCACGGCCTATCGCGGGGACGCGTCAGGACTAGACTGACCGCAGCGCCCCGAGCACGGCCGCGGCGCCGGGTCCTGCAAACTCATGTCCGCAATGGTCGATCGCGACGTAGTTCGCCTCTGGCATGCGCTCGGCATAAAGCGCCTGGTGCGTGAACGGGACCACTTCGTCGTCGCGGCCGTGCAGGTGCGTGACCGCACCGATCCCGCCCAGCGCGGCGGCAAACCCTGGCGGCGGCGCGAACTGCAGATGGTCCCAACCCGGCGCGCCCCAGAATGGCGGGGACAGCAGGATCAGGCCCGCTGCACTCAGACCGGGATGCCGCTCGGCGATCACCTTGAGCAGCATAGACCCGCCGAGCGAGTGTCCGACAAGCGCCGCATCACCCGGCACCTCCGCCAACAGCCCGTCGATGATGCGGCCCCAGCGCTGCGGGTCCGGCTCCGGCAGCTGCGGACGCAGAACCTCGAAGCGGCCGTCGACGGCGCGTGTCAACGCGGCAAACGTGCCGTTGCGATCCTCGCCGGTGTCACCCGCGCCGTGAATGAAAAGCAGCTGCCGCGTCGCCATAGCTCTCTCCCGTGCCTGCCGCGAGAGTGACGCGCCGGCCACTGCTTGGTTCCGGCCGCCGGTCGACCTCCGTCAGGCTCTGCCGGACCCGCAAGCCGGACCTTGCTGGCGATTAGCTCAATCCCGAACCTTGAAGCGCAACGTGGTCTCCCACTTCTTGGGGTCCGGCTCTTCCTCTGGGCTGTTGTGATAGATTTCCAGTCTGGCCGCGAAATGCTCGCCGTCGGCCTCACTGCTCGAGTCCCACGCGATGCCCTTGTGCTTGGCCCAGCCGATCAGGAGAGCGGTGACCTCCATCAGGTCGTCATAGTGCCCGTAATAGGTGAGCTCGGCATAACGTCCGGCCGGCAGCGTGCCGACGACGAAATCGCCTTCACTGGTCCCCGTGCCCTTGATGGGCACACCGAACTCAACCTCGAGTTCGGGCATCTTCACGATGTTGAACTTGAAGAAGATCAGGCCGTCCACTTGCAGTCCCTGGCGATCGATCGTCGCCATGAGCGCGTCGATCGCGGAGCCGATTCCGTCGTCGAACGGTATGGCTACCTGCCGACGGATAGCAGCGTAGCGTTGAGCTGGATGCTCAACGATCTTGGGCAGTGTCAGCATCGGTCTTCTCCTCGTTGGTACGCTCCGTGGCATGGCGCTGCCGTGCCGCGACAAGGTCGGCCGCCACGCCATCGCTGCGCGGGGGACCCTGGGGCGTCCAGTCGTCTTCGCCGAACAATGCCAGATAACCCTCGAGCAGATTGAAGCTGCTGTTCCACCCCCAGCCATGGCCGTCCCGCTCGGCGCGGTTGAGGAAAGGCGTCTGCCGGAACAACATTCGGGTGCGCCCGCCGGCGAGCTCGATGAAGTCCATGGTCACGATGGTCTCGAACGCATCCGCCTCGTTGATGTAGGTGAAGCTCAGTCGCCGCGGTTCCTCGATTTCGAGATATTCGCCGCTGATGTAGTGGGCGCTGCCGGGCCCCGCACTCATGCAGCGGCGCCACTTGCCGCCGACGCGAAAGTCACTTTCCGACAAGGTCAGCATCCTGCCCTCCGGACCGTGCCAGCGCGCCATGTGCTCTGGGTCCCTCCACATCCGCCACACCAGCTCGCGCGGCGCGGCGAACTCCCGGTCGATCTTCAGTTCCAGCGCCCGCTGCTCGGCCGTCGCGCTACTGCTTCTTGCCATCTTTATTCCCCTTTTGCAGTTCCGCCAGATAGGCGTCCATGCGATCGAAATCCCTCTCCCAATGCAGGCGATAGCGCTCGACCCAGTCCGATATCTCCGCGAGCGGCGCAGCATTGAGCTGCACCGGTCGCCACTGTGCCTGCCGGCCGCGGGTCACCAGCCCCGCCTGCTCCAGCACCTTCAGGTGCCGCGAGATGGCAGGCAGCGAGATGTCGAACGGCTCCGCCAACTCGTTCACCGTCGCCTCGCCCGCGGCGAGCCGCTGCAGAATGCCGCGGCGCGTCGGGTCGGACAGCGCCGAGAAGGTCTGCGACAACAGGTCCATGGCTTCATTTAACTCAGTTGTTAATTAGCACGCATGTTAAATACGAGCCGTGACGTCATGTCAAGCCATGCCGCGTCGAGGTTTGAAGCTTATGATGGCTAGCGTAACGCCCGGCAGGCGTGACCACGGGCGCCGCGACCTGCCCGTCGTGGCCTAGTAGCGAACTGAAAAGTTCACCGTGAGCCAGCCGCCCCGCACTGGAGCGAAACCGCCCTGCCGGATCAGCCCCGGTCGTCCACGGCCGGTTCCGTGCCTGGAGCCGCTGGCGCGGCCGGTGTGGTGCGGCTCGGTGGCGGCACGTTGGAGGAGGTGACGCAGTCGACCAGCCAGATATCGTAGACGGCATGGTCGATGGCGTTCAGCGCCGGGCTGTCGGCGAACATCCAGCCGGTGAAGACGCGGGCGATGCTGCCGCGCAGGTTCACCTGGTCCACCTCGACGAACACGGTTGTGCGCTGCGTCTCGGTCGCCGGGCGGGTGTAGCAGGCGCGCGGCGTGATTTGCAGCGCGCCGAACTGCACGGTCTCGTCGATGTAGACGTCGAACTGCGTGATCCGGCCGGTGATCTTGTCGAGCCCGGAGAACTGCGCCACCGGGTTCGCGATCACCTCGGCAAGTGCGGGGGCGGCGCAACAGAGCGCCACGCCGGTCGCGGCCAGCAAACGGATCATGGAGCGGGCCATGCGCGCGGCAACCGGTCCTCAGCCTATTCCGGCGACCAGGCGTCGTAGTCGCCGGTCACCCGCGGGCGTTCGCCCTTGTTCAGCATGCTGCCGTCCGGCCGGTAGGCGAGTGCGGTGCCGGTGAGGTTCGGCTGGTGCGGCGCCTGCCAGGCGCGGGGCGTGTAGGTGCCGTCGGTCGGCGGGTTGGTGAGCCGGTAATGCATCCAGCCATACCAGCCGGGCGGAATCGTCGTCGGCTCGGCATAGCCGCCGGCATAGATCACCATGCGGCGTTCGGTGCCGTTCGGACCGGGCTTCGAGCCGGGCCTGGAGCGATAGTAGCGGTTGCCGAACTCGTCGCTGCCGACGAACTCGCCATGCCGCGCCACCCACAGCCGGGTGCCCCAGCTGTTGCCGCGCCACCAGGCGAAGATCTCGATCAGGAAGTCCTTGAGGTTGAACGCCTCGCGCGTCTCGCGTGCCATGCCGTCGCCGTCCATCATCCGCCGCCCGAACCGGGGCGCAACGCCCCTCTAGCATGAGTGGATGCGACGCGACTAGGGCGACAGTGAGGAAACCCGCCGCTGTGCGGGTCCGCGGCAGCGGCAATCGGCCTTCGCGCTCCCGCGGCGCGGTCCATGGTTGCCGAAATATGAAGGAAATAATGCGCTTGACAGCTTGTGCACCGGATTCCGGGCTCGGCTTAGCGCCGTTCCCTCATCTTCACGTGCCGTCGCGCGCGCTGCCGAGAGCGCCGATTTCACGGCAGCTTAGGCGGAAAAATGCCGACGGCGCCTGAGGTTCGTGGGCAGAAAATTGACCCTCCGGACGCTCGAATCGGCTTTGAATCTTTTCCCCGTAATCCACATATGACACACTGGATTTAGCCGGCGCTCTCAGGCATGCCCACTACAGCTTGTGTCTCACAGCGACGGCGACGGCATTGACCGACTCGGAGAGACGCGCGACCATTTTCGGGTTGCGCCTCTCCTCCCGACTGGCGCGATACGAGTGGAACCAGAGCGCGGCGCCGCAAGGCACCACAAGCCGCGAAGGGTTCGAACAGGGCTCAACTGGCCGCCACCGCGGCCGAACAGCGTCAAACGGATAGGCAGAAGCCGTCAGTGGCGGCTGCGGACGCATGTCGTCCGCACTTATTGGGGAATCTGAAGCGAATGCGCATTGAACGCCGGTACACCAAAGCCAAGCAGGGCGCTTATGCCGGGATCGATTTCCGCTCGGTGACGAGCGAGATTCGCAATCCGGATGGCTCTGTCGTCTTCCGGCTGGAGAACATGCAGGTGCCCGCCACCTGGTCGCAGGTGGCTGCCGACATCATCGCGCAGAAATATTTCCGCAAGGCCGGCGTCGCCAAGGTGCTCAAGAAGGTCGAGGAGAACGACGTTCCCTCCTGGCTCTGGCGCTCCGTGCCCGACACCAAGGCGCTCGCCAAGCTCCCCGAGGCCGAGCGCTACGGCTCCGAGACCGACAGCCGCCAGGTGTTCGACCGTCTCGCCGGCACCTGGACCTATTGGGGCTGGAAGGGCAAGTATTTCGACAGCGAGGCCGATGCCGCGACCTTCTATGACGAGCTGCGCTACATGCTCGCCACCCAGCGCGTCGCGCCGAACTCGCCGCAATGGTTCAACACCGGGCTGCACTGGGCCTATGGCATCGACGGCCCCGGCCAGGGCCACTTCTATGTCGACCCCTTCACCCAGGAGCTGGTGCAGTCGGCCTCGGCCTATGAGCATCCGCAGCCGCATGCCTGCTTCATCCAGTCCGTCGGCGACGACCTGGTCAACGAGGGCGGCATCATGGATCTGTGGGTGCGCGAGGCGCGCCTGTTCAAATACGGCTCCGGCACCGGCTCCAACTTCTCGCGCCTCCGCGGCGAGGGCGAGCGGCTGTCGGGCGGCGGCAAGTCCTCCGGCCTGATGAGCTTTCTGAAGATCGGTGACCGGGCCGCGGGCGCCATCAAGTCGGGCGGCACCACCCGCCGCGCCGCCAAGATGGTGGTGGTCGACATCGACCATCCCGATATCGAGGAATACATCAACTGGAAGGTGAAGGAGGAGCAGAAGGTCGCCGCCCTCGTCACCGGCTCCAAGGTCGTGTCCAAGCACCTCAAGGCCATCATGAAGGCCTGCGTGAACTGCGAGGGCTCCGGCGAGGACTGCTTCGACGTGAGCCTCAACCCCGCTCTCAAGCGCGAGGTGAAGGCGGCCAAGAAGGCGCTCGTGCCCGAGAACTATATCGGCCGCGTCATCCAGTTCGCCCGCCAGGGCTACACCGCTC
>VFQR01000821.1_pt1 | contig 31692 bp, 29 predicted proteins | sample 3512321 | NCBI WGS metagenome assembly VFQR01 (sample SAMN10412374, study PRJNA504923) | tailings metagenome | isolation source: Relicate 3 Philex TSF1 revegetated site | place: Philippines: Tuba, Benguet | collected 2017-08-29 | reverse complement strand
CGTCGCCCTGGATCAGGGGGCGCAGCACCTCGGCCTCGGCCTCATGGAAACGCACGTCCCACGCGGCCATCTCGTTGTCGAAGGTCTCGTCGTCCCAGGTCTTGCACTTGGCCAGCAGCGTCACCAGCGGCACGGCCTTGCTCTCCAGGAAAGCCTTGCGCCAGGGCTTCTGCGCCCAACGCTGCGCGAACCATTCCTTGTGCGGCGAGGCCAGCGTGAGCTGGCGCTTGGCAATCGCCTTCTCGATCGCCGCGACCGGGAAACTGAAGAGCTTCATGCGCGCGCCTTTCAGGCCGCCACGGCAGCACGCTCTTTCATGAGCGCGGTGAAACGGTCGAACAGGTAGCCGATGTCGTGCGGGCCGGGCGAGGCTTCGGGGTGGCCCTGGAAGCAGAAGGCCGGCTTGTCGGTGCGCGCCAGGCCCTGCAGCGTGCCGTCGAACAGGCTCACGTGGGTGGCACGCAGGTTCGCGGGCAGGCTCTTCTCGTCCACCGCGAAGCCGTGGTTCTGGCTGGTGATGGAGACGCGACCGGTGTCCAGATCCTTCACCGGGTGGTTGGCGCCGTGGTGGCCGAACTTCATCTTGAAGGTCCTGGCGCCGCTGGCCAGCGCCATGATCTGGTGCCCCAGGCAGATGCCGAAGGTGGGCAGGCCCGACTCGATGATGTCGCGCGAGGCGGCGATGGCGTAGTCGCAGGGCTCCGGGTCGCCGGGGCCGTTGGAGAGGAACACGCCGTCGGGCTGCAGCTTGAACACCTCGGCCGCGGGCGTTTGTGCCGGCACCACGGTGATGCGGCAGCCGCGCGAGGCCAGCATGCGCAGGATGTTGCGCTTGACGCCGAAGTCGTAGGCCACCACATGGAACTGCGGCGCGTCCTGGCGGCCGTAGCCCTGGCCCAGCACCCACTCGGTCTCGGACCATTCGTAGGGCTGATCGACAGAGACCACCTTGGCGAGGTCGAGCCCGGCCATGCTGGGCGCGGCCTGGGCGGCGGCCAGCGCCTGCTGGCGGTGCGCGTCGGTGATGGCCTGCCCCGCGGGCAGGGCCAGGATGCAGCCGTTCTGCGCGCCGTGGGTGCGCAGGCGGCGCGTGAGCGCGCGGGTGTCGAGGTCGGCGATGGCGACGGTGTTTTCGCGCTGCAGGTATTGCGAGAGCGTTTCCTCGCAACGGAAGTTGGACGCCAGCAGCGGCAGGTCCTTGATGACGAGGCCGGCGGCGTGGATGCGCGTGGCCTCCACGTCTTCGCGGTTGGCGCCGGTGTTGCCGATGTGCGGATACGTCAGCGTGACGATCTGGCGGCAGTAGCTCGGGTCGGTGAGGATTTCCTGGTAGCCGGTGAGGGAGGTGTTGAACACCACCTCGCCAGTGGTCTGGCCCACGGCTCCAATGGAGACACCTTCAAACACCGTACCGTCTGCGAGCGCAAGCAGGGCTTTCGGATGGACGGGCAGCACGAGGATCTCCAGAAATGGGGCGGCCGGCCTTCGCGCGCCGGCGGCGGGTGCCGCGCAGGCTTGCCGTGCACTCCACCCCGAAGGGGCCTGAGTGCGTGGAAAACCTGGGGTGTGGAGCCGGGGCGCGCGGGGCTTGCGCCGATTGCAGATAAACCGCGGAATTATAGCCTTGCAGCCGCACTGGCATGCAGGCAGATCGCGGCCGCGGCCGCCACATTGAGCGATTCCTCGCCGCCCGGCTGCGCGATGCGCACGAAGGCGCTGGCGCGCTGCGTCAAGGCCTCACTCACGCCCTGCCCTTCGTGCCCCAGCACCCAGGCGCAGGGCCAGGGCAGCGCAGCCCGGTGCAGCCATTCGCCCTGGTGCGAGCTGGTCACCAGCAGCGGCACCTGCAGGGCCTGCAGCGCGGATGAGTCCAGCCCCTCGACGAGGTGCAGCCCGAAGTGCGCCCCCATGCCGGCACGCAGCACCTTGGGCGACCACAGCGCGGCCGTTCCCTTGATCGCCAGCACCTGCGAGAAGCCCAGTGCTGCGGCGCTGCGCAGGATGGAACCGACGTTGCCGGCGTCCTGCAGGCGGTCGAGCACCACCGTGGGGGCATCTGCCTGCAGGGCCGGCGCGGCGGGCAAGGTCCAGACGAAGCCCATGCGCGGCGGCGATTCGAGCGTGCTGATGCCGGCCATCAGTGCCGCGGGTACGCGCACATTGCGCTCGGCCGCGCCCTGCAGCACGTCGCCGGCCTCGGCCCAACCCTCGGGTGTGAAGACGGCGAGCGCGGGGCGGCCACCGCGCGCCAGCAGGGCCCGCACGAGGTGGTCACCGTCGAGCCAGACCCGACCCTGCTCGCGGAAGCTTGTATTGCCGTGCGCGAGTGCGCGCAGCTGCTTGATGAGCGGGTTGTCGCGCGAGGCGATGTCCTGCGGTGTCACGCGTGCTCCCGCAGGGCCTCGGCGACGGGCGCGAAGGAACGCCGATGCACCGGAAGCGGGCCGTGTTCGCGCAGCGCCGCCAGGTGTTGCGCCGTGCCGTAGCCCTTGTGGCGATCGAATCCGTATTGCGGGTGCTGCGCGTGCAGGGTTTCGAGCAGGCGGTCGCGCGTGACCTTGGCCAGGATGGACGCGGCCGAAATCGACTGCACCTTGGCATCGCCCTGCACGATGGCTTCTGCCAGCACATCCAGCGGCGGCAGCCGGTTCCCGTCCACCAGCACCTTCACCGGCTTGAGCCGCAGACCCTGCACCGCGCGGCGCATGGCCAGCATCGTGGCCTGCAGGATGTTGAGCGTGTCGATCTCCTGCACGCTGGCCTCGGCGACGCTGCAGCACAGCGCCTTGGCGCGGATTTCGTCGTACAGCGCGGCGCGGCGGGCGGCACTGAGCTGTTTGGAATCGGCCAGGCCCTTGATGGGGTTGAGCTCGTCGAGAATGACCGCGGCCGCCACCACCGGCCCGGCCAGCGGACCGCGGCCGGCTTCGTCCACGCCGGCCACCAGGCCGGGCGTGTCCCACACCAGCGTGGCCTGCTCAGCCCGCAAGAAGCGTTTCGATCGCATCGGTGGCCAGGCGCGCGGTGTCGCGCCGCAAGGTGTGGTGCAGTTCGGTGAAACGGGCTTGCAGGGCCTGCACGCGCTCGGGGGCGTCGAGCCAGTCGAGCACGGCGCGCGCCAGCGCGGGCGGGCTGGCCTCGTCCTGCAACAGTTCGGGCACGACGAAATCGCTGCACAGGATGTTGGGCAGGCCCACCCAGGGCTGCAGGCGCTTGCGCCGCATGATCTGCCAGGAGATCCAGTTCATGTTGTAGGCGATCACCATCGGCCGCTTGAACAGCGCGGCCTCCAGGGTGGCCGTACCGCTGGCGATCAGGGTGACGTCACAGGCCGCCAGCACGGTGTGTGACTGACCGTGCACGATCTGCACCGTGTCGCCCACACCCGCCTCACGGGCCAGGGCCTCGATGCGCTCGCGCAAGGCCGGCACGGCGGGCAGCACGAACCTGAGCGCCGGGCGCTCACCGCGCAGCACGGCGACGGCATCGAGAAAACGCCGCCCGAGGTACTGCACCTCGGACGCGCGGCTGCCGGGCAGCACGGCGACCACGGTGTCGTCATCGCCCAGCCCCAGTGCGCGGCGCGCGGCGGTGCGGTCGGGCTCCAGGGGAATGACGTTGGCCAGCGGGTGCCCGACGTAGGTGGCGTTGATGCCGTGTTCGGCCAGCATGGCGGGCTCGAACGGGAAGATGCACAGCACGTGGTCGGCGCTGGCGCGGATCTTGTGGATGCGCTCGGGCCGCCAGGCCCAGATGGACGGGCAGACGAAGTGCGCGGTGCGAACGCCTGCGGCCTTGAGAGCGGCTTCCAGATCAAGGTTGAAATCGGGGGCGTCGACGCCGATGAACGCGGCCGGGCGCTCGCCGTGCAGCAAGCGTTGCAGCAATTGCGTGCGGATGCCGACGATCTCGCGGTAGTGGCGCAACACCTCCATGTAGCCGCGCACGGCGAGCTTGTCGCTCGGCCACCAGGCATCAAAGCCCTGCGCCGCCATGTTCGACCCACCGATGCCGACCGCCTGCAGGTCGGGCCAGCGCTGGCGCAGCCCACCGAGCAGCAGGCCCGCGAGCAGATCACCCGAGGCCTCGCCCGCCACCAGGCCCAGGCGCAACGGCTGCTTCATGCGCGGCCTCAGCGAACGATGCCGCGCTGCGGCGACACGCCACGCAGGAAGCCGAGCATCATGTCCACGTCTTCGGTGGCCTCGGGCTTGTCGTGGCGCAGCATGTCGATGCGGCCCGTGGCCTGCTCGAGCGTGAGGTCCTCGCGGTAGAGGGCCTTGTGCATGGCCTTCACGGCCGAGATCCGCTCGGGCGAGTAGCCGCGCCGGCGCAGGCCTTCGAAGTTCATGGAACGCGCCGCCGCCGGCTGGCCTTGCGTCATGACGAACGGCGGTACGTCGGCGAACAGCAGCGAGCACATGGCCGTCATGGCGTGCGCGCCGATGCGCACGAACTGGTGCACCACGGTGAAGCCGCCCAGGATCACCCAGTCGCCCACCTCGACATGGCCGGCCAGCTGCGAGTTGTTCGCGAAGATGGTCTTGTTGCCCACCGACACGTCGTGCGCGAGGTGCACGTAGGCCATGATCCAGTTGTCGTCGCCGACCTTCGTGACGCCTTTGTCTCCGGGCGAGCCGATGTTGAAGGTGCAGAACTCGCGGATGGTGTTGCGATCACCGATCACCAGCTCGCAGGGCTCGCCCGCGTACTTCTTGTCCTGGGGAATCGCGCCGAGGGAATTGAACTGGAAGATGCGGTTGTCGCGACCGATGGTGGTATGGCCCTCGATCACGCAATGCGCGCCAACGGTGGTGCCGGCGCCGATCTTCACGTGCGGCCCGATCACCGTGTACGGGCCCACCTCGACCGAGCTGTCGAGCTCGGCCGCGGGGTCGACGATCGCGGTGGCGTGGATGCGCGTCATGCCCTGCCCCCGGGCATCAAGCGATGGTGCGCATGGTGCACATCAGCTCGGCCTCGCAGGCCACCTCGTCGCCCACACGCGTGGTGCCCTTGAACTTGTAGATGCCGGCCTTGGCGCGCTCCAGCGACACGTCCATCACGAGCTGATCGCCTGGCTCCACCGGGCGCTTGAAACGCGCACCGTCGATGCCGGCAAAGTAGTACACCGTCTTGTCGTCGGGCGCGACGCCCAGGGTGTCGAAGGTGAGCAGCGCCGCGGCCTGTGCCATGGCTTCGAGCATCAGCACACCGGGCATCACCGGGCGGTGCGGGAAGTGCCCGGTGAAGAAGGGTTCGTTGATGGTGACGTTCTTGAGCGCCCGGATGCGCTGGCCCTTCTCGATCGACAACACACGGTCGACCAGCAGGATGGGGTAGCGATGGGGCAGGAGTTTGAGGATCTGGTGGATGTCCATCAGGCGTCGTCCGGTTTCGGCTGAGCCTGCGCAAGGGCTTGTTCCACGGCCTTGAGCCGTTCGCGCAGGCGGTTGAGCTGCTTGAGGGAGGCAGCGTTCTTTTCCCAGGACGCATTGTCGTCGATGGGGAACATGCCGGTGTAGTGGCCGGGCTGAAGGATCGAGCGGGTGACCACCGACGCCGCCGAGACGTGCACACCATCCGCCAGCTTGAGGTGCCCGAGCACCACCGCGCCACCGCCGATGGTGCAATGCGCGCCGATATCGGCGCTGCCGGCCACGCCCACGCAACCGGCCATGGCCGTGTGGGCGCCCACGCGCACGTTGTGGCCGATCTGGATCAGGTTGTCCAGCTTCACGCCGTCCTCGATGACGGTATCGTCCAGCGCCCCGCGATCGATGCAGGTGTTGGCGCCGATCTCGACATCATTTCCGATGCGCACCGCGCCCAGCTGCTCGATCTTGACCCACTGCCCCTGGTGCGGCGCGAAGCCGAAGCCGTCGGCTCCCACCACCACGCCGCTGTGCAGGATGCAGCGCGCGCCCACACGGCAACGTGCGCCCAGCGTGACGCGCGGGGACAGGCAACTGCCCTCGCCCACCTCGGCGCCGCGCCCCACCACGCAGTGCGCGCCGATGCGCGCGCCAGCACCGATGCGCGCGCCCGCCTCGATCACCGCAAACGGGCCGATATCCACACCTGTGCCGATGACAGCGGTCGCGTCCACCGATGCCGCGGGATGAACGCGCGCGGGCGGCAATGGGTCGTGCCGGGCACGCCACCACTGCGTGAGTTGCGCGAAGTAAAGGTAGGGATCGTCGGTGACGATGCAGGCGCCGCGTGCTTCGGCCTCGGCCTGCAGCGAGGCGGGCACGATGAGGGCGCCAGCCTGTGTGCTGGCGATCTGCGACGCGTAACGCGCCTGCGCCACGAAAGCGATGTCCCGTGCGCCGGCGGTGAGCAGCGGAGCGGGACGCTCGATCGCAAGCGAGGGATCGCCGATCAGGTGCCCACCGAGGGCCTCGACGATGGCGCCCAGCGGAGCGGCCACGCCAGACCTTACTTGGTGCTGTCGAGCTGGCTCATCACACGCTCGGTGATGTCCACCCGGGGGCTGACGTAGTAGGCCTCTTGCACGATCAGGTCGAACTTCTCGGCCTCCGCAATGGTGCGGATCACGCGGTTGAGCCGCTCGATGACCTGCTGCAGTGCCTCGTTGCGACGCAGATTGAGCTCTTCCTGAAAATCGCGCTGGCGACGTTGCAGGTCACGCTCCTGCTCGACGAGCTGACGCTGTCGGGCGGTTCGTTGGGCCTCGGGCAAGGTGGGGCTTTCACGCTCGAACCGTTCAAACGCCTGTCGCAACTGGTCGGCCGAACCGCGGAGATCGCGCTCCCGTTTGGAGAACTCTTGCTCAAGCTTGCTCGACACGGCTTTCGCGGTGTTGGAGTCGCGCAGGATGCGCTCGACGTTGACCGCGCCGATCTTGGTGTCCTGGGCGATGGCGCCCACCATGGCGAACGCCAGGGCTGCCGCGACGGCAAAGCGGCGATCGAGCAGGTGGTACAGGGCTTTCATCAAAACGAGGTTCCGATCTGAAACTGGAATTTCTGGATTTTATCGCCGGGGAAATCGCGAATGGGATTCGCGAAGGCGATTCGCAGGGGACCGATCGGCGAGATCCAGCTCACGCCGATGCCCACCGAGGCCCGCAACTGGTTGGCATTGGCCCGCGCGTCACCCTCGCCGTAGACGTTGCCCACGTCGAGGAAGCCGAACATGCGCAATGTGCGGTCGTTGCCTGCGCCGGGGAACGGCGTGATGAACTCGGTGTTGAGCGCCACGGAGCGATTGCCGCCGATGTTGATGGTGGCGTTGTTGGTCGAATTGATCACAGCGGAGACCGGCCCCAGCGTGCCACTCTCGAATCCACGGACAGAGCCCAGGCCGCCGCCGAAGAAGTTCTTGAACACCGGAAACGGCCGGCCATTGAGCCCCTTGCCGTAACCCAGGTCGGCGTTGAAGGCCAGGGTGTACTGGCGCGACAGCGGCACGTATTGCTGGAACTGGTAATTGACCTTGGCGTACCGGGCATCGCCCGTGAAGCTTGCCTCACCGTTGAGGCGTTGCAGGCGGCCCTTCGTGGGCACCAGCGCGCTGTCGCGGTTGTCCCGCGTCCAGCCCACCGTCAGCGGCAGGGTGTTGCTGGATTCACCGAAGGTGTTGGTGTAGTCCACATAGGCCTGCGGCAGATTGGCCCCGGGCTCGATGGTGGCCTGCTCGACGCCGGCGCCGAAGAACACGGTATCGACTTCGGTGAACGGTACGCCGAATCGCACGCTCAGGCCTTTGGTCACCAACCGATAATCGCCCTCCTGGTTCTCGTAGGGCCGGGTGGTGCGGTAGTAGAAGTCGAGACTGCGCGAGACGCCGTCCGCCGTGAAGTAGGGATCGGTGGTGCTCAGCACCAGCTGGCGGTTGAACTTGCTGGTGTTGACGTCAAGGCCCAGGTAGTTGCCCGAGCCGAACACGTTCTCCTGGCGAATGCCCGCGATGATCGAGAGTTGCTCGGACTGGGAATAACCGGCACCGAGCGTCAGGTTGCCGGTGGGCTTTTCCGTCACGCTCACCACGAGGTCGACCTGATCGGGTGAGCCGGGGACAGGTTCGGTCTGCAGATTCACCTCGGTGAAAAAACCCAGGCGATCCACGCGATCGCGCGAGAGCCGGATCCGATCCGCGTCGTACCAGGCCGACTCGAACTGCCGGAACTCGCGGCGGATCACTTCGTCGCGCGTTCGGTTGTTGCCTTCGACGTTGATGCGCCGGACGTAGACCCGGCGCTGTGGCGTGGCACGCAAGACGAAGGCCACGCGTTTGGCATTGCGGTCGATGTCGGGCGCGGCTTCCACCTGGGCAAAGGCGTATCCGAATGCGCCGAAGTACTCGGTGAATGCCTTGACCGTGTTGTTGACGTCCTCGACGTTGTAGGGCTCACCGGCCTTGAGCGTGACCAGCGTCTTGAACTCGTCGTTGCGGCCAAGGTAGTCGCCCTGCAGGGCCACCGACGATACGACGTAGCGATCGCCCTCCGTGACGTTGATGGTGACCGACATGCTCTGCTTGTCCGGCGAGATGGCCACTTGTGTCGAATCGACACGGAAATCGATGTAGCCGCGCGTGAGGTAGTAGGAGCGCAGGGTCTCGATGTCGGCGTTGAGCTTGGCGCGCGAGTAGCGATCGCTCTTGGTGTACCAGCTCAGCCAGCCCCCGGTGTCGAGGTCGAACAGATCTCGAAGCGTGGATTCGGAGAAGGCCTGGTTGCCGACGATGCGGATCTCGGTGATCTTGGCGATCTCGCCTTCGGTCACGCTGAAGTTGAGGTTGACCCGGTTGCGCTCGGTCGGGGTGACGGTGGTGACCACCTCGGCAGCGTAGTAGCTGCGGTTGATGTACTGGCGCTTGAGTTCCTGCTCCGCGCGATCGGCCAGCGCCTTGTCGAACGGACGCCCTTCGGTGAGGCCGATATCGCGCAGCACGTTGCGCAACAGGTCCTCGCTGAACTCCTTGATGCCCGAGAAGCTCACGCCGGCCACATTGGGGCGCTCTTCCACGATGACGACCAGCACATCGCCATTGATCTGCAACCTCACGTCGCTGAACAGACCAAGCCCGAACAGAGAACGGATGGCCGCGCTGCCCTTGTCGTCGTCGTAGCGGTCGCCGATGCGAAACGGCAGGGAAGCAAAGACAGTGCCGGGCTCGACGCGCTGCAGGCCCTCGACGCGGATGTCGCGCAGGGTGAACGGATCGACCGCCCAGGCCGGCAGGGCGGCGAGCAGGGCCATCGCGAGCGCAGACAGACTCAGGCCGCGAAGACCTCGTTGTTGTGGTTTCATGCGAAGGGTTGAATCAGCCGGCGAGGCGGGCGACATCGTTGAACAGGGCGACGGACATGAGCGCCATGAGCACCACGACACCACCACGCTGCAGGCGCTCCATCCAGACCTCAGACACGCTGCGGCCGGTGAGTGCCTCCCAAAGATAATACATCAGGTGTCCCCCATCGAGGACCGGCAGAGGCAGCAGGTTGAGCACGCCCAGGCTCACGCTGATGAGCGCCAGAAACAGCAGGTACGCGGTGATGCCCAGGTTCGCCGACTTGCCCGCGTAGTCCGCGATCGTGAGCGGGCCGCTGAGATTGCTCAAGGACGCCTCGCCGATCAGCATGCGGCCCATCATCTTCAGCGTCAGCCACGACACCTCCCAGGTCTTCACCACGCCGCGCCACAGCCCATCGAGCGGGCCATGGCGCACGGTGGTCACCGCTGGCGCATCGCCCACATAGGCCTCCACACGGGCGATCCATTGCCCGTCGCGCTGCTCGGCGCGTGGCGTCACCACGAGCGAGATCGCGCGCCCTGCGCGCTCGATGTCCCAGCGCTGCGTGACGGCCTGCCCCGCCGGCCCCACCGCGGTGCGGATACGCTCGCGCAGCGCCTGTCCATCGCTGACCTCGCGGCCATCGATGCGCCGCACGAGGTCGCCTTCCTGCAGGCCGGCGGCCTGCGCCGCGCCACCATCGAGCACCTGGCCCACGCGGGGTGCTGTGTAGGGCGAGGTGATGCCGATGCGACGGAACAGCCCGGCGTCGGCTTCGCGCACGTCCAGCGTCGACAACGGCAGCAGACGCGCCTGTGGGGCGCCATCGGGTTGCGAGGCCACCCAGAGGACCAGGTCGCGCCCGTCCAGCGCCGACTGCGTGAGGCGCCAACGCAAGTCTTCGAACGAGGCCACGGCCTCCCCCTCCGCGTCCTGCGCACCGGGCTCACCGGTGCGCAGCACCCAGTCGCCCGCGCGCAAGCCAGCGCGCTCGGCCAGCGAGGCCGCCACCGGGGTCGACAGCACGGGCTGGGGCTCCTCCATGCCGGTCCAGTTCAGCCCGGCGTAAATCAGCACCGCGAGCAGCAGGTTGGCCGCCGGCCCGGCCGCGACGATGGCGGCGCGCGAACGCAGCGGTTGGGTGTTGAACGCGAGGTGCCGCTCGGCCGGGTCGACCGGCGCCTCGCGCTCGTCGAGCATGCGCACATAGCCACCCAGCGGCAGCGCGCCGACCACGAACTCGGTCGGGCTGCCCGGGCGTTGCCAGCGCAGGATCGGCTTGCCGAAGCCGACGGAGAAGCGCAGCACCTTGACACCGCAGGCGACGGCCACGCGGTAGTGCCCGTACTCGTGGATCGCGATCAACAGCCCGAGCGCGACGATGAAGGCAATGACGGTGAGCATGCGCAGCCTGTTCTGTGAAAGGCCCGGCCTGACGAGGGGTCAGCGCCTCAGGCGTTGGATCTGCTGCCGGGCGGTGGCCCTCGACTGGGCGTCGAGGGCCAGCAGGTCGTCCAGCGAGCCCGGTTTGGACGGTCGCACCGCGTCCAAAGTTTCCTCGTTGACCGCGTGGATGTGATCGAAACGCAGGCTGCCGGCAAGAAAGGCGGCGACCGCCTCCTCGTTGGCGGCATTGAGCACCGCGGTCGTGCCTGCGGGCGCCTTGAGCGCCGCCCAGGCCAGTGGCAGGCCGGGGAAGCGCCTTGCGTCTGCAGGCTCGAAAGTGAGCGATGTGAGCGCAGCGAAATCGAGCGGCGCGGCGCCGGAGGCAATGCGCTCGGGCCAGGCCAGGCCGTAGGCGATGGGCACGCGCATGTCGGGCGTGCCGAGCTGCGCCACCACCGAGCCGTCGCGGTACTGCACCATGGAGTGAATGACGCTTTGCGGGTGGATCACCACCTCGATGCGCTCGGGTGACAGGCCGAACAGGTAGCGCGCCTCGATCACCTCGAGCGCCTTGTTCATCATGGTGGCCGAGTCGACCGAGATCTTGCGGCCCATCACCCAGTTGGGGTGCGCGCAGGCCTGGTCGGGTGTGACATCACCCAGGGTGGCCGGATCGCGCGTGCGGAACGGCCCGCCCGACGCGGTGAGCACGATCTTGTCGACGCGGCGTTCCCAGGTGGCGGGGTCCTCGGGCAGCGACTGGAACACGGCCGAGTGCTCGCTGTCGATCGGCAGCAGCGTGGCGCGCCCGGTGGCCACGGCGTCGATGAAGAATTCGCCCCCCACCACCAGCGCCTCCTTGTTGGCCAGCAGCAGCTTCTTGCCTGCGCGCGCGGCTGCGAGGCTGGGCGCCAGGCCCGCAGCACCCACGATGGCCGCCATCACGGCATCGACCTCGGGCGCCTCGCTCACGGCGCACAGGGCTTCGGGCCCCTCGAGCACCTCCACCGCCAGGTTCGCCTCACGCACGCGCTGGCGCAGGGCGGCCGCGCTGTCGCGATCGACCATCACCGCGTAACGCGGTGCGTGGCGACGGCATTGCTCGAACAGCACGTCGACCTGGCGCGACGCGGTGAGCGCGAACACGCGGTAGCGATCCGGGTGGCGCGCGATCACGTCCAGCGTGTTCTGGCCGATGGAGCCGGTGGCCCCCAGCACGGTGATGCGTTGTGGTGCGTTGGACATGGTTCAGAGGGTGACCAGCATCATGGCCAGCGGCAGCACGGGCAGCAGCGCGTCGACGCGGTCGAGCACGCCGCCGTGACCCGGCAGCAGCTGGCTCGAATCCTTGACGCCGGCGGCCCGCTTGACGAGCGATTCAACGAGATCACCGGCCACGCTCATGGCGGTGAGGCCGAGCAGGGCTGGCACGGCAAACCAGAGCCCCTGGTGCCACAGATAGGCGTACAGATGATCGGGCGCGCTCCAACCCTGGCGCGTGGCCCAGACCCAGGCCAGCGCGAGCAGGAAGACACCCAGCAGGCCACTGATCGCGCCCTCCCAGCTCTTGCCCGGGCTGACCGACGGCGCCAGCTTGCGCCGCCCGAAGCGCTTGCCGCCGAAGTAGGCGGCGATGTCGGCCACCCAGACCAGCAGGAGCACCGACAGCAGGAAGCCAAGACCCAGCAGGCGCGCCTGCACCAGCGCCAGCCAGGCGCAGGCGATGAGGAACAGCCCCAGCCACAACCGGAGCATCTGCGGCCAGCGGGCGTAGGCGTCCACGCCACGGTGGAGCAGCGCCACGGCCATGAGGATCCACAGCACCCCGACAACCAGCCAGAGTTCGCGCCAGGAACGCTCCACCCCGCCCATCAGCCAGAACACGAGCAGGCCCACCGCGAGCGCCAGCCCGGCCGCCATCGCGCGCTGCGGGCCGCAGCCATTGAGCCGCGCCCATTCCCAGCCCGCGGCGGCGATCAGCACCAGGGTGAACAGGGCGAACGGCTCGGTGAAGGGCAGGAACAGCGTGGGCAGGAACACCGCGAGCAGCAGCACCGCGGTGATGACACGTTGTTTAAGCATGAGAAGCGCCGGCACCGATCGCCGACACCATGGCTTGCGCGCGCTGCTCGCTGGTCTGGCCGAAGCGGCGCTCGCGGCGGGCAAACTCGTGCAGCGCCTTGTCGAGCTCGGCCGCGTCGAATTCGGGCCAGAGGCAATCGGTGAACACCAGTTCGCTGTAAGCGGTCTGCCAAAGCAGGAAGTTGCTGATGCGCTGTTCGCCGCCGGTGCGGATCACCAGGTCGGGATCGGGCACGTGGGCCAGCGCCATGGCGCGCGACAGGCTATCCTCGGTGATCGGCTCACCCCGCTCGGCCAGTTGCCGCGCGGCCTGCGCCACGTCCCAGCGCCCGCCGTAGTTGAAGCACACGTTGAGCACCAGACGGTCCTGCGCGGCGGTGGCCTGCTCGGCGGCCGCGAGGCTTTGGGCGAGCTTGCTGGAGAGGCGGGAGCGATCCCCCGGAAAGTAAAGGCGCACGCCGTTCTCCAGCAGGCGCGGCACCTCGCGCGAAAGGGCCAGCGCGAGCAGGTCCATCAGGCCCGAGACCTCCTCGACCGGGCGGTTCCAGTTCTCGGAGGAAAACGCGAACACCGTGAGCACCCGGATGCCGCGCTCGACACAGGCCTGCACGACGCCGCGCAAGGCGTCCACGCCCTGCTTGTGCCCGGCCACACGCGGCAGCCAGCGCTTCTGCGCCCACCGTCCGTTGCCATCCATCACGATGGCCACGTGATGCGGAAGCAATGAGATCGGCGGGTTCTGCATGCGAGGGGGCGGCCGTCGGTGGTCCGCTCAGACGGCCATGATGTCCTGCTCCTTGGCGACCACGAGACGGTCCACCTCGGAAATCATGCGGTCGGTGAGCTTCTGGATGTCGTCCTGCGCGCGGCGCTCATCGTCCTCGGACGCGACCTTGTCCTTCACCAGCTTCTTGACCGCCTCGTTGGCGTCGCGCCGCAGGTTGCGGATCGCGATCTTGGCCGACTCGCCCTCGCCCTTGACCACCTTGGTGAGTTCCTTGCGGCGCTCCTCCGTCATCGGCGGCATCGGCACGCGGATCAGATCGCCCTGCGAGGCGGGGTTGAGCCCGAGATCGGACTCGCGGATGGCTTTCTCGATCTTGGCGCCCATGCCCTTCTCCCATGGCGCCACGCCGATGGTGCGCGAATCGAGCAGCGAGAGATTGGCCACCTGCGACAACGGCAGCATGGAACCGTAGTACTCCACCTGCACCGTGTCGAGCAGCGCCGGGTTGGCGCGCCCGGTGCGCACCTTGGTCAGGCTGTTCTTGAACGCGTCGATCGACTGCTGCATCTTGTGCTCGGCGTTCTTGCGGATGTCGGCAATGGTCATGCGGGCTCCTGTGGCGGCGGGGCTTGTCAGACGTGGACCAGGGTGCCTTCGTCGGCCCCCATGACCACATTGCGCAGCGCGCCGGACTTGAAGATGGAAAACACCCTGACGGGCAGCTTCTGGTCGCGGCAGAGCGCGAACGCGGTGGCGTCCATCACCTGCAGGTTCTTGACCATGGCCTCGTCGAAGGAAATCGTGCTGTAGCGCGTGGCCTGCGGATCCTTGTTGGGATCGGCGGTGTACACGCCATCGACCTTGGTGGCCTTGAGCACCACCTCGGCCCCGATCTCGGCGCCACGCAGCGCGGCGGCCGTGTCGGTGGTGAAGAACGGATTGCCGGTGCCGGCCGCGAAGACCACCACCTTGCCCTCCTCGAGGTACTGCAGCGCCTTGGGGCGCACGTAGGGCTCGACGACCTGCTCGATGCCGATGGCCGACATCACGCGCGCCACCAGGCCGGCCTTGTTCATGGTGTCGGCCAGCGCCAGCGAGTTCATCACCGTGGCCAGCATGCCCATGTAGTCGGCGGTGGCGCGGTCCATGCCGACCGAGCCACCCGCCACGCCGCGGAAGATGTTGCCGCCGCCGATGACGATGGCCACCTGCACACCAAGCCGCGTGACGTCGGCGATCTCGTCGACGATGCGCACGATGGTGGCGCGGTTGATGCCGAAGGCATCGTCGCCCATCAGGGCTTCACCGGAGAGCTTGAGCAGGATCCGTTGGTAGGCGGGCATGGGAGGGCTTTCGGGATCGGTTCGCGGTGCGCGCTCAGCCGGCAAGTGTAGCGGGGCGCGACGGGGTATCTGACGGGGATGTCCGGGCTGCGGGACACACACAAGACAACGGGCCTTGCGGCCCGTTGTCTGCTGAAGCCGGGAGCGCTCAGCCCCCCTTGGCAGCTGCGACCTGGGCGGCCACCTCGGCAGCGAAGTCGTCGACCTTCTTCTCGATGCCCTCGCCCACCACGAACAGGGTGAACGATTTCACCGTGGTGCCGGCGGCCTTGAGCATCTGCTCGACGGTCTGCTTGTCGTTCTTCACGAACGGCTGGTTGAACAGCGAGACCTCCTTGAGGTACTTCTGCACCGAACCCTCGACCATCTTGGCCGCGATGTCGGCCGGCTTGCCCGATTCGGCGGCCTTGGCGGTGGCCACCGAGCGCTCGCGCTCGATCAGCTCGGCCGGCACGTCGGCGCTGGTCAGCGCCACCGGCTTCATGGCGGCCACGTGCATGGCGACGTCCTTGGCGGCCGTGTCGTCGCCTTCGAATTGCACCAGCACACCGATGCGCGTGCCGTGCAGGTAGCTGGCCAACCCGGCCGAGCCGCTGTAGCGCTTGAAGCGGCGGAACGACATGTTCTCGCCGATCTTGCCGATCAGGCCCTTGCGCACGTCTTCCAGCGTGGGGCCGAAGCCGTCCTGGCTGTAGGCCAGCGCGCCCAGGGCGGCCACGTCGGCCGGGTTGTGCTCGGCCACGAGGCGCGCCGCGGCGTTGGCCAGCGCCAGGAAGCTGTCGTTCTTGGTGACGAAGTCGGTTTCGCAGTTGACTTCGATCAGGGCGCCGGTGCTGCCCTGGACGGACGCGGCCACCACGCCTTCGGCAGTGACACGGCTGGCGGCCTTGCCGGCCTTGGTGCCGAGCTTGACACGCAGCAGTTCCTCGGCCTTGGCCAGGTCGCCCTCGGCTTCGGTCAGCGCCTTCTTGCACTCCATCATGGGTGCGTCGGTCTTGGCGCGCAGTTCGGCGACCATGCTTGCGGTGATTGCAGCCATCTCTGTACTCCTGTGATCGGGCGCCCCTTGAGGCGCCATCGATGAATGTTGAAACCTGGGTGTGAAAAGGGGGCTACGCGAGCCCCCGTTTCCGCGCGCGGGTGGCGATCAGGCCTGGTCTTCCGGCACTTCGACGAACTCGTCCGAACCCTCGCCGGCCGCGACCTTGACCATGTCGGTCACGGCGTTGGCGCGGCCTTCGAGCACGGCGTCGGCGATGCCACGGGCGTACAGCGCCACGGCGCGGGCCGAGTCGTCGTTGCCGGGGATCACGTAGTCGATGCCTTCAGGGGAGTGGTTGGTGTCGACCACACCCACCAGCGGGATGCCCAGCTTCTGGGCTTCGAGAACGGCGATCTTGTGGAAGCCCACGTCGATCACGAAGATGGCATCGGGCAGCGCGGTCATGTCCTGGATGCCGCCGATGTCCTTCTCGAGCTTTTCCATCTCGCGGGTGAACATGAGCTGTTCCTTCTTGCTCATGCTGTCCAGGCCGGCTTCCTTCTGCGCCTGCATGTCCTTCAGACGCTTGATCGAGGTCTTGACGGTCTTGAAGTTGGTCAGCATGCCGCCGAGCCAGCGCTGGTCGACGAAGGGCATGCCGGCGCGGCGCGCTTCCTGGGCCACGATGTCGCGCGACTGGCGCTTGGTGCCCACGAACAGCAAGGTACCGCGATTGGCCGCGAGTTGACGCACAAACTTCTGCCCACCCTGAAACAGGGGCAGCGTCTTCTCGAGGTTGACGATGTGGATCTTGTTGCGGTGCCCGAAGATGTACTGAGCCATCTTGGGGTTCCAGAAGCGGGTCTGGTGACCGAAATGGACACCGGCTTCCAGCATTTCGCGCATGGAAATGGACATGAGATTGCTTTCCAGAGGTTAGGTCTAAAATCCAGCCCCGATTGCTCCCCCGGTCAGCCGGAGAACACAACACCCGGACGGGCTGGTTTGCGATTTGCCTTGCGAGCCGGCCAGTAACGCCCTCGGCGTGGCAGGTGCAAAGCCTGTCGATTATACATCGCCGAAATCACCTTCTTCTCTTTCCGAGCGCCTCATACATGAAGATCGCCATCGTGGGCGCCGGCGTCAACGGCCTTGCCAGCGCCCATGAGCTGATGTCGGCCGGTCACGCGGTGACCGTTTTCGAGCGCCATGCGACCGCTGCCGAAGCCGGCAGCTTTGCACCGGCCGGTTTGCTGCACGCAGCCTGGGCGCTGGCCTGGGCCGAACCCCAGCCGCGCCTGCACCTGCCCTGGTCGGCCCCGGGCCCGGGTGTGCGCTGGCGATCCGGGTTGGACTGGACCGCGCTGGCCTGGTGGCGCCAGTGGCGGTCGGCCCGGCGCCGCCGCGGGGCCGACGCCCGCGCCGCATTGATCGACCTGCTGGCGCTCGGACGGGAGCGGCACGCCGCGCTGGAAGCCGAACTGGAGCTCGACCACGACCGCTCCGAAGGGCTGCTGGTGCTGGGGCCGGACCAGCGCAGTTTCGACCAGGCCGCCGGCATGGCGGTGGCGCTGCGCGAACTCGGTCTGGGCGTGCGCCCGGTACCGGCCACCGAGGCCTGCGCCATCGAGCCTGCGCTCAACCCCGCAGCGCCCCTGGCGGGTGCCCTCCACCTCACGGGCCCGGCGGTTGCCAACTGCCGCGAATGGACGCTGCTGATGCGCCAGGCGCTGCTGCGCGGTGGCGGCCGCTTCCAGGCGCAACAGGCGGTGCTCGAGCTGCGGCCGCGGGCCGGCGGCGTGGACCTGACCACCTCCGGCGGCGTCGAGCCCTTCGACGCGGTCGTGCTGTGCGCTGGTGCCGACGCACCCGCCTTGTTGCGCGATCTCGGGTTGCACACACCCTTGCAGCTCTGGTGGTCGCACTCGCTCAGCGCACCGGTGCGCGAGCCCATGGACGCGCCGCAGTCCGGCGTGCTGGATCTGCAGACCGGTGTGTCGCTCACGCGCCTGGGGCAACGCGTGCGCGCCAGCGGCGGCTGGGACCTGGGCGGCGAACCCGGCGCGGCCGAGCGGCCCGCCATCGCCCACCTGGCGCGCGCCATGTCGCATTGGTTTCCCGCGGCAGCACGGCTCGGTGGCGCGCAGTCTGCCTTGCAGACCTGGCGGGGCGCCACACTGGTGTCGGCCGACGGGCTGCCACTGATCGGTGCGAGCCGCGTGCCGGGCGTCTGGCTGAACCTGGCGCACGGTCCGATGGGCTGGGCACTGGCCTGCGGCGCCGCGCGCCACCTGGCCGAGGTCATGGCGGGCGGGCCGACCGCCGCCCACATGGGGGCATTGAGCCCGTCGCGCCTGGGTTTGTGAGCCGCGGCATGGTGAAATCGGCCGCATGAGACGGCTCGATCCCACACGGCTGCAAGCCCTGCACGACGCGGCCACGACCCGGGCCATCGAGCAGGCGCTGGCCGAGCAGCTGCCTCCCCACGCCCTGATGGCCCAGGCCGGCGAATCGGTGGCGCGGCTGGCCAAGGCCTTGTATCCGCACGCGCGGCGCATCTGGATCGCCTGCGGGCCGGGCAACAACGGCGGCGACGGGCTGGTGGCCGCTGTCCACCTGCTCGCATGGGTGGCCGAGCGCGGTGGCGAGGTGGTGGTCACGCTGGATGCCGAAGCCGCGCGGCTGCCGGCCGATGCGGCCTGGGCGCTCGCGCGGGCGAAGGCGGCCGGCGTGCCGATCGAGGCCGACCCGCCGGCGAACGCCGACCTCGTGATTGACGCGCTGCTCGGCCTGGGCGGGCGCCGCGCGGCCGATGGTCCGCTCGCGCCACGCCTGCAGGCCGTGCTGGGCCACCCCGCTCCGGTGCTCGCCGTGGACCTGCCCAGCGGCCTGGACGCCGACAGCGGCCATCACGCGCTGGCCGACGCGCGCCCCGATGCAGGCGTCGGGCCACGCCACACCCTGAGCCTGCTCACCCTCAAGCCAGGCCTGTTCACCGCCCACGGTCGCGACATGGCGGGCGAGGTGTGGTTCGACGACCTGGCCGCTGGTGACACGACCGCAAGCGCCAGCGCCTGGTGGGGCGGCTTCGGCCTGGCGCCGGACGCCAAACAGCACGACCCCCACGCCGGGCACAAGGGGCGCTACGGCGACTTGGGCATTCTGGGTGGCCAGTTGCCTGGCGCGCAGGGCATTGCCATGGGCGGGGCTGCGCTGCTGGCCGCCCGCGCCGCGCTGCATGCGGGCGCCGGGCGGGTGTTCGTGGGTCTCGTGGGCAATGGCGAGGTGCCGCCGCTGGACCCGCTGCAACCCGAGTTGATGTTCCGCTCGCCCGCGCGCCTGCTGGACGGGCTGCCCGATCAGGGCCTCACACTGGTGGCGGGCTGCGGCGGTGGCGATGCGATACGAACCTCGCTGCCGCGTTGCCTGAACGCGGTGCATCGCCTGGTGCTCGATGCCGACGCACTCAACGCCGTGGCGCTGGACTCGGCACTGCAATCCCTGCTGAACGCGCGCGCATCACGCGGCGCCATCACGGTGCTCACACCCCACCCGCTCGAGGCGGCGCGGCTGCTCGGCACCAGCACGGCCAGCGTCATGGCCGATCGCCTTGGCCACGCACAGGCACTGGCGCAGCGGCACCGCGTGGTGGTCGCGCTCAAGGGATCGGGCACGGTGGTGGCGTCCCCGGGCCAGCTGCCCTGGGTCAACGCCAGTGGCAATGCACGCCTGGCCTCGGCCGGCACCGGCGATGTGCTGGCCGGCCTGATCGGCGCGGCGCTGGCCCGGGGCGATCGGGACGCCTGGACCGCGACCTGCGCGGCGGTGGCCCATCACGGCTTGCTGGCCGACACATGGCCGACCGATCGGGCACTCACGGCCGGCGCGCTCGCCCTCGCGGTGCGCCCGATCTGATCGGATCCGCTCGTGCGATGCGGCGGGCCTCAGGCCAGCAGCATCAGGCCGATCTGCAACAGCACGATCACGATGAGGACCGACAGATCGATCCCGCCCACCAGCGGCACCACGCGGCGCACCGGCGCCACGATCGGCGCGCACAGGCGGTCGAGCAGACCCATCGCCGGGGCGCGCGGGTTCACCCACGACAGCACCGCGTAGACGATCAGCAGCAGCATGAGACCCTGCAGCAGGGTTCGCAACAGGAAACGCAGCGCCAGCGGCGCCCAGGCCACGGCCGACCACTCGCCGCCGGTGGCAATCAGCAGCCACAGCGCGGCGTGCAAAGCTGCCAACAGAAGGGCCGCCATCAGGCTGGCGCCGTCGACACGGCCCTTGGCCATGGCGGCCGGCAGCACGCGGCGCAAGGGCTTCACCAGCCAATCCGTCACCGCCATCGCGAAATACCCCGGCTGCGGCTGCATCGGCACGCGCAGGTGGTTCATCCAGGCGCGCAGCAGCGCGGCGCCCACCAGGATGAAGAACAGGATGTCGAGCAGGAAGAGCAGGATGCGCATGGGCGCGGAGTTTAGGCCGAGAGCAGCAGCGGCGCACTCGGGGCCCGCGGGTCCAGCTCCAGCCCGGCATCGAAGCGGCGCATGGCCTCGGTGCGCGAGGCGCGCAGGAAGTCCAGCATGATGGGCGAACTGTCGGCCAGGGCCTGGCGGCCATGGTGGAACTCCGGATGCCATTGCACGCCCCGCGCGTAGGCCTCACCGGGGCAGCGAAACGCCTCCACCAGCCCGTCCAGCGTGGACACCGCCTCCACCTCGATGCCCTTGCCCAGTTCGGCCACCGCCTGGTGGTGGATGCTGGTCACGCGCAACTGCGTGGCCTTGGGGTAGAGGTCGGCCAGCGGCGTGCCCTGGATGAAGGTCACGTCGTGCTCGAACTGGTCGTACAGCTCGACGTCGATGTGTTCGTGTGCGTTCGGGCATTGCGTGGCGATGTCCTGGAACAGCGAACCCCCGAACGCCACGTTGAGCAGTTGTGCGCCGCGGCACACGCCCAGCACCGGCTTCCTCTGGGCGAGAAAGCAGCGCAGCAAGGCGAGTTCGTAGCGGTCGCGCACCACATCGCCGCGCCATTCGTCCTTCAGCGGCTTCTCGCCGTAGGTCTCCGGCGCCACGTCGGCGCCGCCCTGCAGCACCAGCGCGTCGAGTTCCTGCACCACGTGCTCCACCTTGAGGTGGCGCGCCGCGTGGCGGCTGTCGTGCGTCACCGCGGGCACCATGAAGGCGACCGCGCCGTGCGCCATGATCCAGTGCGCCAGCGACGACTCGATGTACTGCAGGTTCTTGTTGCGAAAGCCCAGCTCGGGCGGCACGTGGTGCATCAGGCGGGCCGACACACCGATGCGCAGTGGCCTCTCGCGGACCCCCGCCTTGTCGCGAGGCTTCGAGGGCGCCTTGGTGCCCGTCATCCGCGCCGGCCTCCCCGCTTGGGCTTGGGCCCGGCAGGACGCGAATTGCCTGCACCCTTCTTGCCAGCGGCCTTGCGCACCGCCGATTTCAGGTCGGGAATGCTGGCCGCCACGCCGCTGGTGGCGTGCGCCGGGCGCTTGCCCTTGCGCGACGCGGGCGCCTCCTCGCGAGAGGCGGCACCGGTCTTGTCGCGCATGGCGCGCAGCACCACGTCGTCGTTGCCGGTGACGAGCCGGAAGTCGATGCGCCGGCCATCGAGATCGACCCGGCTCACCTGCACCTGCACGCGTGAGCCGAGCGCGTAGCGGATGCCCGTGCGCTCACCGCGCAGTTCCTGGCGCGCTTCGTCGAAGCGGAAATACTCGCCACCGAGTTCGGTGATGTGCACCAGGCCTTCGACGTACATCGCGTCCAGGGTGACGAAGATGCCGAAGCTCGTGACCGCCGTGACGATGCCGCTGAACTCCTCACCGAGGTGCTCGCGCATGTACTTGCACTTGAGCCATGCCTCCACATCGCGGCTGGCCTCGTCGGCGCGGCGTTCGTTGGCACTGCAATGCAGTCCCGCCGCCTGCCAGGCCAGGGTGTCGGCCGTGGGCTTGCGCACCGGCTGGGTGGGCGCCTTCACGCGCGACGCCAGGCGCTTGCTGAGCTTGGCGTGCGCCTCGCCCGGCGTGGGCAGCGCCGGCAACTGGTACTTCTGCTTGTGCAGGATGGCCTTGATCACGCGGTGGACCAGAAGGTCCGGGTAGCGCCGGATCGGGCTCGTGAAGTGGGTGTAGGCCTCGAAGGCAAGACCGAAGTGCCCGCTGTTGATCGGCGTGTAGATCGCCTGCTGCATCGAGCGCAGCAGCATGGTGTGGATCTGCTGCGAATCGGGCCGGTCCTTGGTGGCGTCGGCGATCTGCTGGAACTCGGATGGTTTGGGATCGTCGCTGATCGTCAGGCCGACACCCACCGCCTTGAGGTAGTTGCGCAGCAACTCCTGCTTCTCGGGCGTGGGGCCTTCGTGCACACGAAACAGGCCCGGGTGCTTGCTCTGCGAGATGAACTCGGCCGAGCAGACGTTGGCCGCCAGCATCGCCTCCTCGATCAGCTTGTGGGCATCGTTGCGCGTGCGCGGAACGATCTTCTCGATGCGACCGGATTCGTCGCACACGATCTGCGTCTCCACGGTCTCGAAATCCACCGCGCCGCGCTGGTTGCGTGCCGCCAGCAGCGCGCGATAGACATCGTGCAGGTTGAGCAGGTAGGGCACCAGGGCCTTGCGGTTCTGAGCCTCGGGGCCGCGCGTGTTCTGCAGGATGGCGGCCACCTCGTTGTAGGTGAAGCGCGCATGGCTGAACATCACACCCGGGTAGAACTGGTAGGCGTGGATTTCACCCTTGGCGGTGATGAGCATGTCGCACACCATGCACAACCGTTCCACGCCCGGGTTGAGCGAGCACAGACCATTGGAGAGCTTCTCCGGCAGCATGGGAATCACGCGGCGCGGGAAATACACCGAGGTCGCACGGTCGTAGGCATCGACGTCGATGGCCGTGCCGGTCTGCACGTAGTGGCTCACGTCGGCGATCGCCACCAGCAGGCGCCAGCCCTTGGCCTTGCCCACGCGGGCAGGCTCGCAGTACACGGCGTCGTCGAAGTCGCGCGCGTCCTCGCCGTCGATGGTGACGAGAGGAACGTCACGCAGGTCGACCCGATGCCGCAGGTCGCTCGCGCGCACGTGGTCGGGCAATGCGCGCGCCTGCGCCAGGGCGGCCTCGGAGAATTCGTGCGGCACACCGTACTTGCGCACCGCGATCTCGATCTCCATGCCCGGGTCGTCGATCTCCCCCAGCACTTCCTTCACGCGCCCCACGGGCTGGCCATAGAGCGCAGGCGGCTCGGTGAGTTCGACCACCACCACCTGCCCCGGTTTGGCCGAGCCGGTGGCGCCCTTGGGGATCAGCACGTCCTGGCCGTAGCGCTTGTCTTCGGGGGCGACGAGCCACACGCCGCTTTCCTGCAGCAGGCGTCCGATGATAGGAGCGTCGGAGCGCTCGATGATTTCGGTGACACGGCCTTCCGGGCGGCCCTTGCGGTCCAGGCGCACGATGCGCGCCTTCACGCGGTCCTTGTGCAGCACCGCGCGCATTTCGTTGGATGGGAGGTAGATGTCGGGCTGTCCGTCGTCGCGGACCACGAATCCATGGCCATCGCGATGGCCCGAGACCACACCTTCGAATTCGGCCAACAGGCTGTTCTTATCGTTCACTATTTCTCTGCTATACTGCTGGTTTCCTGAGATGCCCAGGTGGCGGAATTGGTAGACGCACTAGTTTCAGGTACTAGCGCCGAGAGGCGTGGAGGTTCGAGTCCTCTCTTGGGCACCAATCATATAAGGGCTTGCATGCTGAATGGCTGCAAGCCCTTTTCATTTGTGCGCGCTGCAAGCGCGCACCCGAACTGACGACGCTCAGACCGGCACCGCCACGAGGTCGTGGCCATCGGTGTCGACGATGCGGGCGCGCGTGAACTCCCCCACCTTGAGCGTCTTGCTGATCTTCTCGGGCGGCAACAGGCGCACCACGCCGTCGATCTCCGGCGCATCGGCATAGCTGCGGCCCACGCCGCCCTTCTTGCCCATGCCGGGTGCGCTGTCCACGAGCACCTGCATGTTGGCGCCGATGCGCGCACGCAGCTTGTCCGCCGAGACCTGTTCGGCCACCGCCATGAAGCGGGCGCGGCGCTCTTCGCGCAGCGCATCGGGCACCGGATCGGCAAGGTCGTTGGCCGCCGCACCGTCCACCGGCGAGTACGCAAAGCAACCCGCACGGTCGATTCGCGCCTCGCGCACGAAGTGCATCAGGTGATCGAACTCGGCCTCGGTTTCGCCGGGGAAGCCGGCGATGAAGGTGCTGCGCACCACGATCTGCGGGCAGATCTCGCGCCAGCGCGCGATGCGCTCGAGATTGCGCTCGCCGCTGGCAGGGCGCTTCATGCGCTTGAGCACGTCCGGGTGGCTGTGCTGCAGCGGCACGTCCAGATAAGGCAGCACCAGGCCTTCGGCCATCAGCGGCACGATCTCATCCACATGTGGGTAGGGATAGACGTAATGCAAGCGCACCCAGGCACCGAAAGGCCGGGCCAGCTCGCCGAGTGCACGCACCAGGTCGAACAAGCGGGTCTTGACGGGCTTGCCGTCCCAGAAGCCGGTGCGGTACTTCACGTCCACACCGTAGGCCGAGGTGTCCTGGCTCACGACCAGCAGCTCTTTCACGCCGGCCTCGAACAGCTTGCGCGCCTCGGTGAGCACATCGCCAATGGGGCGGCTCACGAGATCGCCGCGCATCGACGGGATGATGCAGAAGGTGCATCGGTGGTTGCAGCCCTCGCTGATCTTGAGGTACGCGTAGTGCCGCGGGGTGAGCTTGATGCCCTGCGGCGGCACCAGATCCACGAAGGGATCGTGGGGCTTGGGCAGGTGCTGGTGCACCGCCTCCATCACCTCATGGGTGGCGTGCGGGCCGGTGACGGCCAGCACGCTGGGATGCATTTCGCGCACCAGATTGCCGCCACCCTCCCCTTCGCGCGCGCCCAGGCAGCCGGTGACGATCACCTTGCCGTTCTCGGCCAGGGCTTCGCCGATGGCGTCCAGGCTCTCCTTGACGGCATCGTCGATGAAACCACAGGTGTTGACGATCACCAGGTCGGCGCCAGCGAACGACTTCGAGGTCTGGTAGCCCTCGGCGCTGAGTTGCGTGAGGATGAGTTCGGAATCGGTCAGGGCCTTGGGGCAGCCCAGGCTGACAAAGCCCACCTTCGGCGTGGCTGCACCGGAGGTGGCGGGAATGGCGGTGGTGTCGGACATGAGGGCCCGATTGTCTCAGACCCGGCCCGCCTCGGCAGCGACGTCAGCGTTTGAGGCCGAGCGCCGCGAGCATCTGCTCGCTGTTCTTCTGCATCTGCTCCTGCATCTGCGTGAAGGCGGTGCGAGACTGCTCCAGGTACGTGCCCATCATGCCCTGCATCATGGGTGACTGCATGTTCATGAACTGCTGCCAGGCCTCCGGGTTCATTCCGCCGCCGCTTTGTTCGGCCATCTTGTGCTGCAGGTCCATGAAGATCTGGATGTTCTTCTCCAGGTAGGCGCCCATGAAGCCCTGCATCGAGTGGCCATAGAAACGGATGATGTTGGCCAGCACCTGCTCGGTGAAGATCGGTGCGCCGGCCGACTCCTCCTCGAGGATGATCTGCAGCAGGATGCTGCGCGTGAGGTCCTCGTTCGTCTTGGCATCGCGCACCACGAAGGCTTCGCTGTCCATGACGAGCGCCTTGACTTCGGCCAGCGTGATGTACGAGGACGTGTCGGTGTCGTAGAGCCTGCGGTTGGGGTACTTCTTGATCACGCGCACGCCGCGCGCGCCCCCCGGTTCGGTCTTGGTTTTGGTGGCCATCCGCACATTCTAGGAACGCACCGCGAGCCCGCCGGGCATGGTTTTCCCTGTGCAATGCAACATGCAAAAACCCCTGCAAGCCGCCAGGCCTGCAGGGGTTTGAATTGGTAGGCGCGATTGGACTCGAACCAACGACCCCCACCATGTCAAGGTGGTGCTCTAACCAGCTGAGCTACGCGCCTTCGATCAGTTCGAAGCCTCGCAGTATAGCAGCAGTCTTTGCACTCACTTGCGGCGCACCGTGCGCACGCCGTTGACGTCGCCCACCACCGCCATGGCACGCGCCACCTGGCGTGCGTCGGCCACTTCGATGGTGAAGGTCATCCAGGCCACGCCCCTGACCGACTGCGTCTGCACCCCGATCACGTTCATCTTCTCGCGCGCGAAGACATCCGAGATGTCGCGCAGCAGTCCCTGGCGATCGGCGGCCTCGATGGCCACGTCCACGGGGTACAGAGCCGACTTGCCGTCTCGCGAACCGCCGGCCTGGCCACTCCACTCGACCTCGATCACGCGGTCCGGGCTCTTGCGCCGCAGATGCGCGAAGTCGGTGCAATCCGCCCGGTGGATGCTCACGCCCTTGCCGCGCGTGACAAAGCCGCAGATGTCGTCGGGCGGCGCGGGTTTGCAGCACTTGGCCAGTTGGGTCATGAGCGAGCCCACCCCCACCACCAGCACATCGCCCGCGTGCCCTTCCGTGCCCCGGCGCGGCTTGCGCACCCAGTTGGCCGGCTCGGGTTCTGCCTCGGGTTCGGGCGGACGAAGCCGGGTCTCGATCGCACGCAGCGACAGTTCGTCCTTGCCGACCAGTTCGAACAACTCGTCCGCGCTGCCCAGGTCCATCTCCAGCGCCAGGTCCTCGAATTTCAGGGCGGTGCGACCTTCGCGCTGCAGCAGTTTCTCCACCGCCTCGCGGCCGCGCGCGATCGTGTCTGCCAGCGCCTGCGCGTTGAACCACGCCCGCACCTTGCTCTTGGCGCGATGGCTCACCAGATAGCCCAGATCGGCGTTGAGCCAGTCGCGCGACGGCCCGCCTTCCTTGGCGGCGGTGATCTCGACCGTCTGGCCGTTCTGCAGTGGCGTGTTCAACGGCACCATGGCGCCGTCCACCTTGGCACCGCGGCAGCGATGGCCGAGATCCGTGTGCACGGTGTAGGCGAAGTCGACCGGCGTGGCCCCCTGCGGCAGTTCCACGATCGCCGCGTTGGGCGTGAGCACGTAGATGCGGTCGTCGAACAGCCCCTGCGCCATCCCGCTCAGGTCGCGCTCCCAGGCCAGCAGCTGGCGCAGCACCGCGATCTTGGCGTCGTACTCCGAGTTGGCCGACACCCCTGCGTAGCCCTTGGAGCCGGCCTCCTTGTAGGCCCAATGGGCGGCCACACCGTGCTCCGCATGGTCGTGCATCGCCTGCGTGCGGATCTGGATCTCGAACGCGCGCCCCTGCGCATCGCGCACCACGGTGTGCAGCGACTGATAGCCGTTCGGCTTGGGCTTGGCGATGTAGTCGTCGAACTCCTCCGGCACCGGGGTAAACTGCGCGTGAACGTGCGCCAGCACGGCATAGCAGTCGGCGGTCTCAGGCACCACGACCCGCAGCGCCCGGATGTCGAACACCTGCTCGAAGTCGAGCGACTTGCCGCGCATCTTCTTGACGATGCTGTAGATGTGCTTGGGCCGTCCCTGCACCACCGCGTCGATGCCCTGCGCGCGCAAGGCTGTCTGCAGCTGCTCGCGCACCTGCTCCACGTGGGCCTCGCGTTCAGCGCGCTTTTCGTCGAGCAGGCGCGCCACGTCCTTGTAGGTCTGCGGCTCGAGGAAGCGAAAGGCCAGGTCTTCCATCTCCCACTTGATCTGCCAGATGCCCAGCCGGTTGGCCAGCGGCGCGAACACATGCAGCGCCTCGCTGGCCAGCGCCTCACCGGGTTCGCCCTTGCAGGCGGCGAAGTAGCGCAGCGTCTGCAGGCGCGAGGCCAGGCGCAGCATCACCACGCGCAGGTCGCGGGAGAAGGCCAGCAGCATCTTGCGCACGTTCTCGGTCTGGCTGGCCGCCAGCTCCGACACCGGGGCCTTGGCCAGCCCTGGCGCGGGTTGCCCCGTGTCCTGCGCCGCCTGGCGCTCCTCGAGCTTCCTCACCTGGGCCTCGGCCGCCTTGGTGCGCGCCTGACGCTGAAGGTGAACCAGCTTTGTCGTCTCCAGCGCCAATGCGGCATGCTGCTCGCCAAACGCCTTGGCGATCACCTCCTGCGGCCGGTTCAGGTGCTGGCAGGCGTAGACAAGGTAGGTCACGGCCTGCATGGCCTCGGAGCCGCCGATGTCGGCCAGGATGCGGGCCACCGCATCGGCATGCGCCAGCGTGTTCTCGCCGGTGTCCAGTTGCTCGCTGGCCAGCAGCGGCTCGGCAAAGGCACGCGCCCGGGCCAGGGCGTTGGCCTGGTGCGGCAGGCCGGCGGCCGTGGCCGCCACGATCGCCGCCGCCGGCGCGTCAGCGAGTTCGCCCGCAGACAGAGCGCGCTTCATGGCGACCACAGGAAATCGCGCACCGCGGCCACCTGGTCGGGGGCCATCAGCGTGGGCGCATGGCCCACGCCGGCGAACGTGATGCACTCCGGGCGCGGGCCGCGCTGGCCCATCGCCGCCACGGTGGCCGTGCTGAGCAGGTCGGACTGCTCGCCCCGCAACAGCAGCGTGCGGCAGGCGATGGCGTCGTACAGGTCCCACAGCGCCGCTTCACCCTCGCGCACCGCCTGCTGCATGGCCGGCTGGTCAAGCTTCTCGATCATGGCCTTCACGGGCACGGCGATCGCGGGGTCGTAGTGCAGCCGGTAGCGGCCATCGCGCACCCGCAGCATCGGCAGATTGAGCGCACGCCATTGGGCCGGCGCGTGCGGACCGAACCCCTGGGAGATGCTGGCGAGGTAATCGATGGCGGCCTGCTCGGTGTCGAACACGGGGTCCTTGCCGAGGTAGGTGCCGATGCGCAGCAGCGCCTCCCACTGCACCACCGGACCGACGTCGTTGAGCACCAGCCGCGTGGGGGCCAGCGTGGGCTGCGCGGCCACGCCCATGCCGATCAGCCCACCCATGCTGGTGCCGACCCAATCGATGCGCACCGCGGGATCTTCCTGCCGCAAGCGACCCAGCAGCACGGCCAGATCGCCCACGTAGGTGGGCACCTGGTAGTGCATGGGGTCGGCCAGCCAGTCGCTGTGGCCTCGGCCGGCGACGTCCACCGCGATCACGCGGCAGCGCGGCTGCAACGCCCGCGCCAGGGTGTCGAAGTCACGCCCCTGGCGCGACAGGCCGTGCACGCAGACCACCACGTGGTGGCTGGTGGCGTCGGCGCTCGACCAGTCCCAGAAGGCCATGCGCCGGGGCGCCCCGTCACGCGCAGCCGCCCCGTTCACGGTGATGTGCTGGAGGACGGGTTCGTTCATGGCGTATCGGGTCGGGTCCGGTCCACCATAATCGGCGCGACCTTGTCCAAACAATCGTAATGGAACTGGAGAGACCCATGCTTGCCGGAAAAACCGCCCTCGTCACCGGATCCACCAGCGGCATCGGCCTTGGCATTGCCAAGGCGCTCGCCCGCCAGGGCGCCAACATCGTGCTCAACGGCTTCGGCGACGCCGAGGGGCCGAAGGCGGAAGTCGCAGCGCTTGGCGTCAAAGTGGGCTACCACGGCGCGGACATGAGCAAGCCGGCCGAGATCGAGGCCATGATGGCCTACGCGCAGCAGACCTTCGGTCGCGTGGACATCCTCGTGAACAACGCGGGCATCCAGCACGTGGCGAAGGTCGAGGAGTTTCCGGTGGAACGCTGGGACGCGGTGATCGCCATCAACCTCACGAGCGCTTTTCACACCAGCCGCCTGGCCCTGCCGGCCATGCGCGCAGCCAACTGGGGGCGCATCATCAACGTGGCGTCGGTCCATGGTCTCGTGGGTTCGGCGGAGAAGTCGGCCTACGTGGCGGCCAAGCACGGCATCGTGGGCCTCACCAAGGTGACGGCGCTGGAGACGGCCACCACCGGCGTGACCTGCAACGCGATCTGCCCCGGCTGGGTGCTCACGCCGCTGGTGCAGAAGCAGGTGGATGCCAAGGCCGCCGCCCTGGGCCTGACCAACGAGGAAGCGAAGAAGCGCCTGCTGGGCGAGAAGGAACCCTCGATGCAGTTCACCACGCCCGAAGAGCTGGGCGAACTGGCGGTGTTCTTTTGCTCGCCCGCCGGCAACAACGTGCGCGGCGTGGCCTGGAACATGGACGGCGGCTGGGCCGCCCAGTGAAGCGGCTGTGCTGACGAAGCCCGTCAGCGCAGCTGGATTGCCCCGGAGACGGTGATGCTCACCGTGGCCGTGCCGGCCGCGGTGGGAATGGCCATGTCGCTGGCCGCGGCCTTGGCCTCCATCGCCACCATGCGCGGCACCGGCCGCTCGGGCATGTCGGCCGAGCTGACCGACACATCGCGCAGCGTGTAGCCGGTGAACCCGAATCCCTTGGCGACCTCGGTGGCGCGGGCCCGGAAGCGTTCGATCGCCTGCGCCTGCACCTGCGACTCGAGGGCCAGGCGCGCCTCGCGCGAGAGCGACAAGCCCATGCTGGAGACCGTCATGGACTGGATGCGCCCGGACACCTCGCCGATGCGGGCGATGTCGCGCCCCTCGACGATCACCTCGGCCTGACCCTGCCAACCGCTGATGCGGCCGTTGCTGCCGTAACGGGGAAACAGGCGCAGGTTGCCGGTGCGCACCTCGAGCTGCTGCGGGCGTGCCTGGCCCTGCGCGGCGGCCAGCGCGGCATCCACCGCCTGCTTGAGCTGGTTCTGCACCGTCACCGGATCGCTGCCCTCCTTGGTGGTGCCCAGCACCACGGTGAGCCAGTCCTGCGGCACCTCCATGTGGCCACTGGCCGAGAGGCTCACGATATTGGCGGGCACCTCGGGCGCCTGGGCCCAGGCGGGAGCGGCAGCGGCGCACAACAGGGCAGAGGTCGCGAGCGCGCGGCGCCACGCGACCGGCGCACGGCGGGTCGAAGGGGAAAGGGTCATGGGAAGTGTCGGGGGTTCAGGGTTGTTTGCGGCTGGACTCGAACGGGGGCTGTTCGCGCAACTGCTCGCGAAGGCGCTGGCGCTCCTCCACGGACAGGCGGAACGGCTTGGCCCCTTCGTCCATGTCGTCAAACGGCTGGCGCAAGGCATCGCGCAGACGCGTGGGCGCGCGCGGCTCGCCGCCGTCGATCGAGATGGGCATCACCGCGGCCGCGTCGTTGCCGGGCGCGCGAAATTCATCGCGTGTGCGCTCGGCATTCGCGAGCGTGACGCCCGCGGTCAACATGGCAAGGGATCCCATCCAGATGGACTTCATGGTGCGGTCGAGTATGGCCAGACGCAGCATTCTGCGAGTGAGCCCCAGGTCAAGTCACTGACAGTACAAGCAAGTTCTGTAACCACCTGTCAGGAAAACAAAAATCCAGCATTGACAAGCACTTGCCGCTGCCAGAATCGCGTTTGTTACATTTCACGGAAGTTGCACCCATGCCACAAAACCACACGCGTCCGAACAAGGTGCTGGTCGTCGACGACGACGTGCGCATCCGCGACCTGTTGCGCCGCTACCTGATGCAGGAAGGCTTCGAGGTCATGCTGGCCGAGGACGGCAAGGCCCTCAACCGCGTGCTGCAACGCGAGGCCGTGGACCTCATCGTGCTCGACCTCATGATGCCGGGCGAGGACGGCCTGTCGATCTGCCGCCGCCTGCGCGCCAACGGCGATCGCACCCCGATCATCATGCTCACTGCCAAGAGCGAGGACGTGGACCGCATCGTCGGCCTCGAGGTCGGCGCCGACGACTACCTGGGCAAGCCCTTCAACCCGCGCGAGTTGCTGGCGCGCATCCATGCGGTGCTGCGACGCCGCCCGCCCGCCGAGGTGCCTGGCGCCCCATCGCAGGACGCCGAGGTCGTGAAGTTCGGCCCCTACGAATTCGACCTGAGCCTGCGCACCCTGCGCAAGGACGGCCAGGACCTGCCACTCACCACGGGCGAGTTCGCCATGCTCAAGGCCCTGGTGCGCCACCCGCGACAGCCGCTGTCGC
>VFQR01000820.1_pt1 | contig 31713 bp, 37 predicted proteins | sample 3512321 | NCBI WGS metagenome assembly VFQR01 (sample SAMN10412374, study PRJNA504923) | tailings metagenome | isolation source: Relicate 3 Philex TSF1 revegetated site | place: Philippines: Tuba, Benguet | collected 2017-08-29 | reverse complement strand
CATCACACTCGCCGCCATCTTCATCTTCTGGCTCGGCCAATGAGTCCTGAGCCTAGAGCATTTTCAAGCCAAGCGGAATCGGTTAGCGACTCGGAAAATGAGGCAAAACATAGAGCTAGAGCGGGTACACCGTGTCCGCACGCGGTGAAACCGCTCTAGTCGGCGCCCTTCAGGCGCGATGGACGCTCGCGCCTTCCTTGAACGTCTCGACGACCTTCAGCTCGGCCAGTCCTTCGGGATCCACGGTCATCGGGTTGTCGGACAGTACGACGAAGTCGGCGAGCTTGCCGGGCTCGATGGAGCCCTTCGCCGCTTCCTCGAAATGCTGGTGCGCCGCCCAGAGCGTCATTGACTTCAGGGCGGTCGCCACCGGCACCCGATGTCGCGGGCCAATGATGTCGCCGGTGCGCGACCGGCGCGTGACCGTGGCGCTCAGCACGCGCATCGAATCGGGCTTCGCCACCGGCGCATCATGGTGCGAGGTGAACATCATCCCCCGGCTCATCAGCCAGCCGGTGGGCGAGATGTTCTCTGCCCGATCGGGCCCGAGCACGCTGTCGCGGTGCCAGTCGCCCCAATAGAAGGTGTGCATCGGGAAGAGCGCGGGGAAGATGCCGAGTTCTCGCAGCTGGTCCACCTGGTCCTCGCGAAGCGTGTGGCCGTGGATAAGCACGGGGCGGCGGTCGCCTCGCCCGTGCCGCCGCGTCGCCTCGCGCGCGGCGGCGATCATCAGGTCGATTGCGGCGTCGCCGCCGGCATGCGCCAGGATCTGCCAGTTGCGCTCGTAGCAGCGCGAGAAGGCCTCGATGGTTGCGTCGGTCGGTGCGGTCTGCAGGCCGCGGTAATCGGACGGCAGGCCGGGCGGGGTCACGTGGTAGGGCCGCGAGAGCCAGGCCGTCTTGCCCTGCGGCGAGCCGTCGAGGCCGATCTTGGCGCCACCGATGCGCAGCCGATTGCGGTAGTTCGGCCCATGCAGCGCACCGCCGAGCTGGTCGGCGGCGCCGAGGATGTCCGGATAGGCGACGACGTCCACCGCCAGCAGGCCGCGCTCGGCCGCCTTCGCCAGGTTCGCCATGGTCGGCCCCATGGCGCGGCCCTCCTGGCAGGTGGTGTAGCCGAAGGAGGCGTAGAACGCGGCGCCAGCGCGGATCATGGACAGCCAAGCCGCCTCGTCGAGCCCGCCGAGGAGCGGGCCGGCGGCGGCGATCATCGCGTTCTCCTCCATCACGCCGTTGGGCTCGCGCGAGCCGTCTCGGCGGCGGAAGACGCCGCCCGTCGGGTCGGGCGTCGCGGCGGTGATGCCCGCCTTCTCGAGCGCCTTGGAATTGGCCGCGGCGAGGTGCGAGGAGGTGTGCATGATGAAGACCGGCACCTCGGTCGAGACCTGGTCCAGTTCGTCGCGCGTCGGATGGCGCCGTTCGCGCAGCTGGCTGTCGTCATAGCCGAAGCCGAAGATCAGGCCGTAGCGCCTGACAGCCGCCTCGTTGCGCTGCGCCCATTCGCGCAGGATGCGGATGAGGGCCGGGATGTCGTCGCCCTCGCCATCCGGCGCCGGGAGCATGTTGGCGCTGACCGCCTGGAGGCCGACCATCACCACATGGCCGTGCGGGTCCACGAAGCCCGGCAGCATCGTGCGACCTTCGAGGTTCATCATCCGTGTACCGGGCCCGCGGGCGCCCTCGACCTGCTGGCGCGCGCCGACGGCGAGGATGCGCCCGCCGCGCACGGCGACCGCCTCGGCGGTGGGGGCCGCCTCGTTCATGGTGAGGATGGGCCCTCCGGTCCAGATCGCATCCGCCGCCCCAGAGGCGGCGGGCTGCGCCTGCGCCTCGTCGCAGCGCAGCAGGCTGCCGAAGCCGACCGCCCCGGCGCCCGCCGCAAGCCGGCCCATGCCGGCGAGCACGCCACGGCGCGTGGCAGCCGAGGCACTGAGGGCGAGGCCGAAAGGGCTGCAGGCAATGCACATGGGCGCTGTTCCGAGGCTCTGTTCCGACAGGCGCACGGCATTGCGCACCAAGCGATAGTCTCTCAGCGCGCGGCACGTCACATTGCGTCATTTGGCACAATTGCCGTTAAATTTTTGCACTTGCGGGGGGGATGGGCGGGGCCGATGCAGCGGGCGGAGATCGACGCGGTGCTGGCGAAGCGCGGGTGGCTCGCCGGCTATGATGCCAGGCTCCGCCAGGCGATCCTGGCGCGGGCGCGGCCGGCCATCTTCGCCGCGGATGACGTCGTCTTCCATGCCGGCGACCTCGCGGGCGGCATCTTCGGGATCGCCCGGGGCGCCTTCGTGGTGGCATTGGCCCCCACCGCGGCCGGGCCGGCCGCCGCGACCATCATCCGCGCCGGGGTATGGTTCGGCAACGGACCGCTGGTGGCGGGGCGGCGGCGCATGCTGAGCTTCCGCGCCGCCGAGCCGTCGGTCACGCTGCACCTGCCGCTTAACGCGATCCGCGAGCTATCCGCCGCGAGGATCGAGGCGGCGCGCTGCTTCGCCGATCTCGCCGGCCTCAACATGGCGGCTGCGATCCGGACCGCGAGCGACCTGCTGATTCCGCGGACGGAGAGGCGGATCGCCGCCACGCTGCTGCGCATCACCAGCGCCGATGAGGGCGAATGCCCCGACGATCGCACCGGCTTCCGCCTGCGCCATGCGGATCTGGGCGAGATGGCGAATGCGTCGCGGCGGTCGGTGGTGCAGGCCTTGGCGACGTTCGAGGCGCGGGGCTGGGTCGCGCTGGGCTACCAGCGGATCGCGATTGTCGATGCGGTCGGGCTGGCGCGACATGCGTATGGGTGATGCCGTCCGCGGAGATGACTTACCCTGCGTTGGAGAGCGAAGCGCGCGGGTGATACACGGGGCTCGACGGCAGTCGGCGAGCAGCACGGAGCGCTGGAGCGGGCGATGGGAATCGAACCCACGACATTCAGCTTGGGAAGGAGATGACGCGGCCCGGAAAGCCGCCACCTTTTCGATGCGCCGCCTGTCATGCCATTGATTTTCCGGTTGCACAGGATATCACGACATATCCGGGTGTGTCAGGGCATAGCGCAAATCGTGTGTCCCCGATGTGTCCCCGGAGGGTTGGCGGGCTTCGAATCTGTGTGTCCCAGGCGGTCCGAGAAGGGCGGGGACACACGCAGCGATCGGGGGCGGAGGACATGAAGCGGGCTCTCACCGACACCTGGCTCCGCGCCGTCGAGCCGCCGGCCGCCGGCCGGATGGAGGTGGTGGACGGCCGGACGCCAGGCCTGGTGTTCCGCATCACTGCCTCGGGCGCTGCCTCCTGGATGTATCGGGGGCGCACGAAGGACGGGCGCGCCACGCGGATCAAGCTCGGAGACTACCTGCCCGACCGGAAGGACCCTGGCATGTCGCTCGGCCAGGCGCGCAAGGCGGCGAAGGATGCCGCGGCCGATCTCCGCAAGGGTGCGGATCCTGTCGCCGAGAAGCGCGCCGCGAAGGCTGCCAGGAAGGCGCAGGAGACGGCAGCACGGCAGTTGGCTGATGCGGAGACGGGGAAGGCAGAGCATACGGTCTCCGCCCGCCTGGCAGCGTGGCAGGCGGCGCGGCTGGCCGATCCCGCGAAGCCCTGGTCGCCGCGGTATGCGGCCGAGGTCGCCCGGGTGTGCAACCAGGCGGTGATCCCGAAGCTCGGGAAGCGCCAGCTCGTGGAGACCACGCGCCAGGACTGGACGGCGCTGATCGGCGCGCAGAAGCGCAGCGTCGTCGCGGCGCAGCCCAAGGCCAAGGCCGGCGCCAAGCGCAAGCCGGGCGCGCCGGCACGCGATGGCGCGGGCGCTGCCGCGTTCCTCTACCGCACCGTCTCGGCCTTCCTGAACTTCGCCGAGGTGCACGGCTGGATTCCGCTGCCGCTGCTGCCACGGAAGGGCGCGGGGCTGATCGCGCCACCGCCGGCCGAGCGGACTCGCGTGCTGACCGATGCGGAGCTGGTCGCGGTGTGGAAGGCCGCCGATCGCGAGCCGCCGAAATTGCGGGCCTTCGTGCGGCTGCTCATCCTGACCGCAGCGCGGGAGACCGAGGTTGCGGACATCGCCGCCGGCGAGCTCGATCTCGAGGCCGGCCGCTGGTCGCTCCCGGGGGAGCGGACGAAGAATGGCATCGGCTACGCGCTGCCGCTGGGCCCGCTGGCGCTGGCGGAGCTGCGCGCGGTGTGGCCCGAAGATCCTCCGGCGCCCGATCACCGCCTCCTCGGTCGCGTCGCGGGCAGCGGATTCCGCGGCTTCGGCCGGCTCAAGATCCGCATGGACCGGGCTGCCAAGGTGACCGGCTGGCGGTGGCATGATCTGCGGCGCACCGCGCGGACCGGCATGACACGGCTCGGCGTGCCGCGCGACCACGCGGAGGCCGCCATCAACCACGTGTCGGGGCGCACGAAGCTGGAGCGGACCTATGACCGCCACGACTATGCGCCGGAGGTGCTGGCGGGGCTGACGCGATGGCAGGAGCACGTGGCGTATCTCGTCAGAGCGCCAACATCGGCACCTATCGCGAGCTGATCCCCTTTTGGGTGAGCAGCTCGCCATGCGCGCACGAATCACGCCTGGCCGCTGGTGTCGGCTGGGGACGCGCTGAGCGCCTCCAGGCCGGCCGGGGTTATGCCGAGGCGGGTGAGGTCGTGGGGTCGGCGCGCAAGGCGCCTGGCCCAGCCCTTGGCCAGCAGCGCGGCGACGGTTGCGCGGCTGGCCGGACGGAGCTCGGCGGGATAGGCGGCGCCGAGCTCCTTAAGGCGGTAAAGAGCCTCACGCTCGCGAGGTGTGAGCGGATCCGTCATGCTTCACTGCTGGTCTCGACCTCCAACCCACAGTTCCGTTCCAGCGTCGAGCGGCACGCATCGACGGACCGGGCGCGTCCCCGGGACCGGCTCACGTGCTGTCGGGCCTCTCAATGATTGCGTTATAGACAGACGGCCAGAAATCACTCATGACAAATTGAGCATACATCGCCGGAATACGAATCAACTTAACTATTTCCTCCAGGCGCAAGCTGCCGTCTTTGTATCTCGGCAGCAACACGGATCGCGCTGCGAATGGAAATAGCATGGCTGCCGCGCAATAACCATTGATCCGATCCCATCCCACTTTGACGCCCGCCCTCATTACTTCTTCATGCGTCTGGAATTTCGGGTTCAGGACAATGTGCGAAATTTGATGCGCAACGTCCTCTCTACTTGAGACCTGTAGCGTTTCGCTATCGAGTATGTGCAGGAGTTCCTTGCAGATCACCAAGCGCTTCTCGTCCTCGGTGAGCTGATCCGAGTAATAGATATCGCAGTGGACCTGCATCTCCGAGTAAGGTGACGGCCGGTACTCGTGCTTGTGCAAATGACCGGCGTAGATGTCGGCATTAGTGTCCGTCGGAATAAAAGCAATCGTCTCAACCCGCGTTCGAAGGCGGACCTGGGCGGCCACCTCCGCGACCGAGATCGGCACGACGGTTCGAGGCTCAAAGTGCCGTATCACGGCGGAAAGAGACATCGTGGTTGCCGAATCAAAAAGGGCCTGAGAAACTCAGGCCCTTAGCGAAGCGGCAGGACGTTGTCTAGGAAAGATTATCGCTGCAGGCCCGTCAGGGCGCTGACGTCAACCTGATGCAGATCTTCTTCGAAGGTGTCGGACGCCACGGCAAGCCCCAGGCTGCGCTGCGTCATTGCAGCGAGCACTTGCTCGGCGAACTCGTCTTCGGAGATCACTTCCGCGCGCCCACGGCAGAACTTGAGGTCCAGCAGCCTGCCGTCCCCCTGCGGAAACAGGGCGGCTACCAGCAGCTCCTTCGCGTTCTCCTCATGCATGGCACACTCCATTCCTCAGCGTGCGTAGCATACAGAGAGATTTTTGGTTGACAAACGATTTATGCGTGAGGCAGCCGCGCGAGTCGCGCGAATCGGTAGCTCTATCCATTGAACTGGAAGCCAGCTTCCTCGGCGCAAGTCAATTCCAAGCTGCAACTGATCGATATCTATGCAGGTTAGCAGCCCGCGCCCAGGTAGGGATCCGGGAATGCCCTGCGCAAGGGGGCAAGCGTCGCGAATCGGTTGCGTACGCCGTGTGCGACGGCATAAGGGGGGTGCATGAACAACGCGCCCCTCACCGATTCGGAGTTGGTCGCCCTGCGACAGGTTGGCCAGCTGCTTTGCCCGGTGCTCGACGAAGATGTCGAGCGCAGCCTCATGGACAAAGGGTTGATCCGCCAGGCCTTGGGCGGGCTCATGCGGACATCAAAGGGGAGCCTCTTGCTGCGGCACGGACGAACCGATCGGTAGCGGAAATGCTGTGCTGGCGCCGAATGCCGGAGTTCAGCTATTGCATGTCGTTGGGGACGCGCTGCGCTGCGTCTCGCCTATGCGCAGCAGGTGGTTCACCAGAATAAACCCTAGGGGGTCAGAGTTTTAGCCGGACCCTTGATGTCCGCTCAGGGATTTTGAACTGGAATGCTGCTCCGCGGTGCTGCCGGCCTGCGGTGTCCGTGACAATCGGCCTTAGCGAAACCTGCCCCTTCCGCCCCAGACGTGTGAGTTCGGCGCCTAAGCTCCAATCGTCGAAAGCAAAGGTCACGGCTGCGCCGTCCTCAAGCTTAATCGGCAATCCTTCCCGATAGAAGATGAGAGGATCGACACCGACCACCGCGCCCCTACCCAGCTGAATGGTAGTCTCGCGAATGACAACCGGCCGATGACCCATGTTCGCCACCTCGATACACTGCACCGAGTCGCCAGTATTGATGTTACCTGTCAATATCTTTGCGTAGTGCCGGATGGATATTCGTCGCTTATCTTTACGCAATGTATGCCATAGGGCTGTACTGCCAATGAAGAGGCTGCATAGCGTCAGGCTCAGAGTGATCCAGTCCTTCGTCTCCATCCCAAGGCGGGGAAGCGCTGACAGCTCCATATTACCGCCGCCACGTCTGCTTGAGCTCCTGGTCAAACCAGAGCTCCGCGTCGAAAGCGGCGCTAGCGCGGGATCTGAAAGTGAGGGCTTGGGGGTACCGCTCCAGCAGGTAGGACTTGAAGTCGGAAAAGCTGGGGTGCTCTTCCGCCGTTCCCCGCAGCCCTCTCTCGCCCGCCCACTGGTGGCAGAGATGACGGACGATCCTTTCGGCTTCAGGCTTGGTCATGTCACGGTCTCGCTGCGCGTCATTGCCGGCACGGCGCCAACGGCACTGTAGTGCAACGTCCCGATTCGCGATCACGGGCCTCGCGCACGACGAGGCCCACCTCGCGGGTCCGCGCTGAGGACGCGCATCGCGTCGCGGTGGCCAACGAGGAGCCGGAGGCCGTCCGGGCGGGGTGTCGCGGAGGGCTCGAAGCGGAAGCGCTCAAGGCAGGCAGCGATGCCAGGGGCCTTCACGCCCATGGCGTAGAGTGCCAAGCGCCGCCATCCGTTCGGGCAAACAGCGCGGCGCAGCGCAGGCGGTTGTCGGCCTCCCACGCCGCGCTGAAGGCCTGGAGCAGCTCGTCGGCAGCGCCTTGCGCGTCGGTCTGCTCGTCGAGGCCGAGCAGCACCCAAGGCATCTCACCTGCGCCCCTGCGCCAAGGGGACCTGCCTGTTCAACCGAACAATTTCCGGCATCGCCGCCTGGAGTGCCTCGAGCCGATACCGGACGAAGCCCGCTAGCCCAACGCCTGGAAGCATATGGGAAAGCAGCCCACCCCTGGCGATTCCGTGTGCCTGACCGAGATACAACGCATGCTCTTCGGCGCGCAACTCTGAAAACATACTGTGGGTTCCCAAGGCATTTGGATGGCAGATCTCGCTCAGGGTGCTGTAGTGAGATTTCACCCCAGGAATCGTCCGATCCAATTTAGTTACCAACGTCAGGATGTTAGTTGGCACATACTGCTCCGGTTTGCCGGTAGGCGCGTGCCAACCGAGTTTGTTTGCAAAATTCCGATTCATGACAAGATCGTCTATGTCTTCAATCCTGCCGGTGCTAACAATTCTTGTAATTTGACCTTCAAAGTCAGCGATGAGCGCGACTGTCTCGATAAGGGACCGAACGCACAGGATGGCTCCGATCACTGCGCCGGCATTCCACGCCAACGTCGCGGCGTCCGCCAGCGCGACCACCCTATGCAGGCCAACCTGGCTGAAGGCCGCGACTTTCCAGGCAACCTTAGCCATGGGGAAATCGGCCATCCGAACAACCGGCCACTGCATGGCGCGCAGCTGCTCGATATCGCGGTTGATCCTGTCGATGTCGGACCAGTTGCCGCCCGCAGCTTCCACTGCCTCTCGAAGGAATGGCACGCAGGCCTCCATATGCAAGAGACGTCAGAACGCGGGCCCAGTTGAAGCCCGCGATCCGCGCCGGCCCGGAGTCACGCAACTGTCGCGCCGATCACGTAGCCGACTTCTTCCGCGGCTTGCCGCTGGTGGCGGGCTTGGCGCTGGGCGGCGCCGAGGCGGCTAGGCCGCGCTCGATCAACCGACGGATCGCCTCGCCGCGGCTCCGGATGCGGTTCGAAAACGACCAATCATCGATCGCCTTCAGCTCGGACGGCGCCATCAGGAGCTGCACGCGCTCCGACTTCAGCTCTTCGGACATGCGAGCAGCATGCACAGGTTACGCGCAGCGCGCCATATGCTTGACATGCACATGCGCCACATGCGCATGTTGTGGAGGTCTGAGCGGGCGGTACCAAGTGCGCTCAGGCCTATCCGCAACCGAGGCTGAAGGAAGTGCCATGATCGCCAAGACACCCGCCGCTGCGCGCAAGAGCGCGCGCGGGGATGAAGTCTCCGACCCACCTTCGACCTCGGGCCGGGGCACGCTCTCCGCGCTCGCCGCGGCGCTTGGCGAGATCGAGCCGGAGCTGGGCCACGACATGACTGACCACCACCGCCAGGCGCTTGCTGTGCTCATGCATGCCGCGCCGCGCCTGCCGATCCGCAGCGCGGCCGACGCGACCCTTGCCGTCTCCGCCGCGCGGGAGCTGCTCAACAGGGTCTTAACCGGGCGAGATGACGCCGCGCTGCTCGACGCGGTCGAGGTTGTGCTGGCGCGGCTAGCCGGCTGGCTGCGCGAGGCGCAAGGCGCGACCGCGATGCACGTGATGTGGTTGCCTGGCGAGCTGGAGATCGTGCTCGGCGACACCGCGCTTCCCCAGCTCCGCGCCAGCCGCGCGTCGATCGGCGGTGCGGCATGAGCGCGCGTCACGCGAAACCCCTGCCCGGCGCCGGGGTGACGATCTCGGCGCTGGCGGCGCAGCTCGGTGACCTGGAGCCCGCCAGCGGCGTGCTCGATGAAGTCGGGCCCGAGCATCTCGCGCGCCAGAAGGTGGTATTCGGCGCGGCCAACCTGCTTCCGGTTGACGGACCCGCCGATGCCTCACTCGCGCTATCGGCGGCGGCCGACATGGTAGAGGACCTCATTGGCTTCAACCGCTCAGAGGCCGAGCTCATGCGGGACCTGGAGCGGTTGGAACGCGTCCTCGGCCTCGTGGCGCGCTGGGTGATGACGGAGCACGGCGCGCAGCCGCTGCGCTGCGTGTGGGCGGAATCCGCCTCGCCGTTCGGGGCCTCGGACGCCGCGGGTGCGCCCTCACTCAAGGCGGGGCCCGCGCCGTGACCTATTGGAGCGAAAGCCGCCTTGAGCCGGACGATCTCGCCGACGTCTCGCTGCCCGGCTTCCGGCCGGAGGGCGGCGCGGAGATGACGCCGGCGCAGCGGGCGCGCGTGCTGCTCGTCCACTCACTCAAAATGGTGCGCTTCGGCGTCACCGCCTTCCACGTTGCCGGCGTGACGGCCGGCAGCGACCGGGAACGGGGCGAATCCCTGGCGTTCGTCGCCGACGCCATGCGCACCCACCTGGGCCTGGTGGAGCGCGCGCAGCACGTGCTGCTGGCGGCGGTGCACGGCTTGCCCGCCGCGACGGCGGGGCGTGCCGCGAAGGCGAAGCGCCTGCCGAAGGGCCGCGTGACGCCGCGACGCGGGGCGCAGTAGCATCACATTGGCGGGGCTAGATTGGCCCTCGAAAACTCGGTCCTCCTCCGCGCCGAGCTGCCCTGCCAATCCTCTCGCGGAGCATTCGGAGGCTTGCGGACAATGGGGGAGGGCGTTGGCGCGCGCGCGACGGCTCGCGCGAACCGGAAGGCGCTCGGCGGCAGCGTGGTTGACGAAGCAAAACTGAGCGTCGCCGCTGCGCGCGAAGGTGTTGATCGGCCTTCGGATTCCCGCGAGGCCCGGACCTCCGCGGCCGACATCATGGAGCGCCTCGTGCAGCCGTTGGCCGGGAACCAGCAGCCTTCGAGGGAAGAATTGAAGGCGTTGCTCGATGCGTGCCTTGACCTGCGCGAGCACGCTGGCAGCCGGAGCGCCGAAAGTGTTGCGCGAAGTGCCGGCGCGATCCTGGTCAAGGCAGCGTTGGGTTGGACGGAACCGGCGGAGCCTCTGAATGGCGAAAGCTGGGAAGATTGCGAGCGCAACCCGCCCAGGTGGCGCCAAGACCTCTTGGTTCGCCTCAGTCGGGCGCCAGGCGTGTTGCCAATGCGCCTAAGCGCGGTCTTGGAGCGATCCATTGACGAGCTCGACGACGGGACGGGGCGGTGCCCTCCTCTGCTGCGGCCCGGCCGACGCAGCGGTTACGGACCTGACCCGCTTCTGGCACGAGAATACGAGGAATTGTTCTGGCGATGGATTTATTGGCGACATGGCCAGCGCGTATCGGTTGGCGATGCCTGCAACCAGGTCGCCGCCCGAACAGGGCTGTCGAAGTCGGGTGTCGATAACTGGCTGAAGGCGTGGAAAAAACGTGCTAGCGCGGTCGAGGTCAATCGCGCGCTGGACCTCTGCGAGCATATGGGCAAGCAGGGCAGCCCGTTCCCCTTCCAAGGGCGCACATCGGGCGATGTGCTTGAAGACATCGTCACCGCCTGGAAGCGCGTGAGTCCGCGGCGGAGCAGCTCGCAACCGCTTCCGTAGTTTTCGGCGCGAAAACATAACTTGTGACAGCGGCAGCCGTCGTGTCCTATGTGGATGCCCTCGCGAAGCATGAGGGCAAGCGATGTCACAGAACGGCGCGGCGCCAGATCATCACACGATGCCCGCCGCACACGCGTTCCCGGCGCAAGGCGTCGATGTCGCGATGGAGCCTCTGCGCGGGCGCGGCAGGCCTCCGAAGATCCTCGCGACGCAAGAGGCGGTGCCAGTCAACGCCGTCGCGGTCGAGCAGGACCGCTTGCTCGGCGTCGCAAGCCTGTGTGCGCTGCTGGATGTCAGCCGGATCACCATCTATCGGGCGATTGCAGCCGGGCGGCTGCCAACGCCACGGTATGTGACGCCGCGCCAGCCGCGCTGGTCGCTGGTGGAGGTGAAGGCAGCACTCGAAAAGCTCCGGATGACGCCGGCGCAGGCAAAGTCCGCGGAGCGGGCCGCGCGTCTCGCCGCGCAGCCCGCGGCCGATCGGCGGGACGCGGCGTGAGCGCGGCGCACGGGAGCGGCGACGCGGACTTCCGGTTCCTGCCCGATGGCGGGGACGAGACTGCGGCGTCGCTCGCGATCCGCGATCGCATCGAGGCCGAGGCCAAGGCGGCCGCAGCGGCGCGGCTCCAGGAGATCGCCGCGCTCTGCCAGCTCGCGGGCGCGCCACGGCGTGCGGCGACGTTCATCGAACGCGGCGCCTCGCCGAGCGAAGTGCGGGACACGTTGCTCGCCGAGCGCTTCGAGGCCGGCCAAGTGGGTGGCGAGATCAGCGGGTCGCGGCCCATGCATCACGACGCTTTGCCGCAGCATCTCGGCGGCGCGGGTCTCTCACCTGCGGGCGTGGCTGCGAGATGGGACAGGGTAGGCACCCGCTTGTTCGGGGATCGTTGGAAGGGCTTCGGGTGACGCGCTCCCGGCCTCCTCGCGCGCGTCCTGGCCAATGGGCGGGCCTGGCGCTCCCCGCGGAGGCCGTGCGGGTTGTGACGCGCGCGCCGACGTTCGACCTGGGTGCGGCGCGTGCCGAAGCCGATCGCCGGAGAATCGCGCAGGTGTGTGCGCTGGCCGGCGTGCCGGAGCGCGCTGCGTTTTTCTGCGCCGAGGGGAGGACGGCCGGGGAGACGGCCGCGATCCTCGTCGCCGAGATGCAGCTTGCGGGCGGGCGCATCCCCGCTCAGCACAACAGCATTGCCGCGCGGGTGATCGAGGCCTGGCGCGGTGTTGGCGAGGCCTTTGGCATCAACGCAGCGGTGCGACAGTGACGCGGGCAGCGGCAAGGCCGGAAATCGTCGCGGCGGCGCGGGAGCTGCGGCGAGGGCTCTACGCGGCCGTGTTCCTGGTGTCGTCGATGCCCAGGCGCGAAGTCGAGCCAGGATGGCTCACCGTGGCGCGCGCCCTTGCGATGCCGGCCGGCCAGGATTCGCGAGAAGACGCGGCGCAACGCTTCGCGGGCGAAGTCTACTTCGTCTCGCGCCTGCTCGGCCGCGGCGGGCGGTGCGGGTCGCTCGCGGATGACCAGCAGGCCGGACGACGCATTGCGCAGGCGATGGAGAGCGACCATGCAGCTCGGGGATGAGGTCGCCGCGCCGGAGCTGCGCGTGCTGGTCAACCCGGTGGATCTCCTGGCCGCGCGGCTGCTCGACGTCCTGCGCGATGCGGCGCGCGAGCTGGGCGAGATGCCGTCCAAGGGAACCGATACCGAGCTGGTCCGGGCGGCGCGCGTTCTTCGCTACCAACTCGCCCACGACACGACGCCGGAGGAGCGCAGGACGCTCGCGGGCGACGAGGTGCGCCTCGCGAATTTGCTCCTGCGGCACGCCCAGCGGCTTCGCGAGGTGAGGCATCTCCCGCGCGTGCGCGACAGCGAGGCGCCACGGGGGCTCCGGTTGGTGCATGGCGTCGTCAGGTGACGCCGGGGTTGATCTCGATCGCTCAAGAGGGGGAGCGCGCATGGCTTACGACATGACCCGGCATTTCAATCCGGTGGCCAAGGAAGTGACATTCCTTCTCGGCGATCGCGAAGTCCGGCAGGCGGCAACGCTCGTGGTCCTGATGCGGGTCGAGGCAAAGTTCGGGCCCGCAATGCCGCTGATCTCCAGGCTAGTCGCCCACCAGGTGACGGTGGCGGATCTTATCGCGCTGTTGCGCCTGATCCTCGCCGGCAAGCCGGACCTGCCGAAGGGCGAGACCCGCTGGGCCGAGGCGATCGCGCCGTTCGGCACGCTGGAGACGGCCGGCGCGATTGTGGCGTTCCTGTCCTACGCCGTCGCGGGCGTGCACCCGCCACAAGCGGCCGAGGCGGTGGAGGCGCCGGCAACGGACAGCGCAGACGATGCCGCGCAGGCCGAGGCCGCGGCGTGATCCGGATCGAGGCTCGCGGCTTCGCGGAGGCGCAGCGCGCCTTCCGCCAATTGTCGAAAGATGCGCCGGACGCGTTGGTGAAGGCGCTCAACTACACGGGCGATTTCGACGTGAAGCCGGCGCTCGTGAACGGGATGCGCGCAGCGTTTGATCGGCCGACACGCTGGACGCTGAACAGCGTCTTCCTCGACAGGGCGACGGTGGAGCGGCCGGTCGCGACTGTCCACTTCAAGGACCGCCTCGGCGCCGGCGTGGTCGGCACGACGAAGGGTGTTCCGAGCAAGGGCGTCCCGGCAGGCCGGTTCCTCCGGCCGCAGATCCTCGGCGGGCCGCGGGCGATGAAGTCGCACGAGCGGGCGCTGGCGAAAATGGGCCTTCTGCCGGGTGACGTTCGCCTGGTGCCGGCAGCCGGCGCCGACGTGGATGCGGACGGCAACGTGGCACCGCACCAGCTGAAGGCGATCGTCAAGGCGCTGCGGCCGGCATCAGCCGGGCGCAAGAGGCGCACGAAGCGCGGGGCTGTCGTCGCCGCGCCACGTTACTTCGTCATTCCACCGGGCCAGAAGGTGGGCGGGTTGGGGCCCGGCATCTATCTGCGGATGACCGGGCCCTCCGGCGGCTTCGTGGTGCCCGTCTTGGCCTACGCGCGGGGCGTCACGTATCAGCCGCGCTTCGATTTCGCGGGCATCGGCGCGCGCGCCGTGGCGGAAGGCCTACCGCCACGGCTTCGGCGCGCTCTCGACCGGTTGCTTCGCGCCCCGGGGGCAGCGCCATGAGCGGCACGACGGCCAACTACACCACGCAGGTCCGCCTGACCGGCGACGCCTCCGGCTTGCAGCGCGCGGGCGGAGCCGCGGAGGTTGTGCTCAAGCGCGTGGACGGCGCGGCCAAGGCGAGCGGCCAAGGGCTCACCGCGCTCGGCGCGGGCGGGCGCGCGGCGGAGGCCGCGCTCGGCAGTCTGAGCAGCAAGACTGGCGCGCTCGGCACGGGGCTTGCGTCGCTCGGCACGGGCGGCCTGGCAGCCGCGGCGGCGATGGCTGCTGTCGCTACGAGCGCCGGCGCCATCGCCGTGGCGGGCGACGCCATGACGAAGTCGCTGGCCACGCTGCGCAGCGCGACGGGCAATGTCGAGGCGGCGCGCGGGGTGTTCGAGCAGCTCTATCGCCTGGCGCTTCAGACCGGCGCGGGCGTGGACGATCTGGTCGGCAGCTTCGCGCGGTTCAGCGTGGCGGCCAACGGCATCGGCGCGACCAACGACCAGGTCGTGAAGCTGGTTCAGCTGATCCAGCAGGCTGGCGCCGTCGCGGGCGTCTCCGCGCAGGAAGCCAACGGGGCGGCCGTGCAGCTGGCGCAAGGGCTCAGCACGGGAAAGCTCGCCTGGGAAGAACTCAAGCCCATCATGGAGCAGATGCCCACGCTCGCGGCGGGGCTGGCGCGGGAACTCGGCGTCTCCACCGGGCAGCTCCGAGAGATGGCGAGTGCTGGCGAACTCGCCGCGACCCGCGTCATGCCGGCGCTGCTGCGACTCAGCGAAGGCGTGCGCCGCGAGTTCGAGCAGCTCCCGCCGACGATGGAGCGCGGCCTTGGTGCGCTCCAGGTGGCCACCACGCGGTTTCTTGCCGATCTCGACAAGGCGCTGGGAATCTCGGGCGCGCTTGCGCGAAACTTCGAACGGCTGGCGAGCATCATCGAGCGCGCCCGCGGTGGATTTTTCCCCACGCCAGAGATGGCCGCGCAGGCAGGCGTGGCCAGCGCAATGGCGCGGATCGCGGAAATCGATCGTCAGCTCGCGCTGTTCGACCCGCAGCCAGGCGTCCAGGCGCAGCGCAGCCGCCAGGGCCTCCGCCCCGGATTGCAGGGGAGCGCAGCGGCCCAGGTCGGGGCCGATCAGGCGGCCGAGCTGCGGCAGCGGCGGGCGGAGGCGGTGGCAGAGGCGCAGCGCCACGCGCAGGAGCTGGAGCGCGTCCAGGCCGAGCATCTCGATCGCCAGGCGGGCGACGCGACGGCCGCCGCCGCACGTGCAACCCAGACCCAGCGCGAGGCGGACACGCGCGCGCAGCGCGCGCTGGAGGAATCGCTCGACGCCCGCCGGAAGGCGCAGGGCGAGTACACGCGCGACATGCAGGAGCTGCGCGAGCGGTTGAACCGCGGCGCGATTGATCAGGCGACCTTCGACCGGACTGCGGCTGAGTTGCGGGAGCGGTTGGCCCAGGCCGATCGCGATGCGGCCAAGGCCGCACGCGAGAGTGCGCGCGAATCCGAACAGGCCGCGACCAAGCGCGGACGCGTGGTGCAGTCGCTCCAGGTCGAGGAGGAGGCGCGCCGGCGTGAGCTGGCGACGCTCCGCCTCGGCACCGAGGCGCGGGAGCAGCTCGCCACGGAACTCGAGATCGAGAAGCAGCTCCGCGAGGCCGGCATCCCGGCCATCGAGCAGCGCACGGCGGCCGAGCAGGCCTCCGCCGAGGCGATCGAGCGCAGCGTCCGCGCTACGGCCGCGCTGCGCGCCGAGATCAGCCGCCAGGACGACACCGCGCGCGAGGCGCGCCGCGCGGCGGAGCGCGCCTTGCAGGAGATCGCCACCACCTCCGCCCGCATCAGCGAGGACGCGGCCGAGGCCATCTTCGACAGCCTGACGGGCGAGCGGCGCGGGCAGAGCGTGCTCGACTGGTTCAAGACGCTGTTCAAGCGCATCGCGGTGCAGGCGCTCTCCGCCAACATCTTCCTGCCGATCACGACGGCCATCGTCGGGTCGGTGCCGGGCCTGTTCGGCATCTCCATGCCAGGCGGCGCGGCCGGGGGCGCCGCAGCCGCGGCGGGTGGCGCCGGCGGGCTTGGCGGGCTGGGCAGCCTGCTCAGCCTGGGCGGCAGCCTCAACAGCCTGACGGGCGGCGGGCTGATGAACAGCCTGGGCCTTGGCGGCATCGGCAGCACGATCAGCGGCTGGATGTCTGCGCCGCTCTGGGGCGGGACCTCGGGCCTGTCGGCGGCGGCGCTCTCGGGGCCCGGCGGGCTGGCCGCACTCGAGGCGGCGGGCGGCGCGGCGGGTGGCTTCATCGCGCCGTCGCTGGCCTCGCTGCTCGGGCCGGCGGCACTCGGCGCGGCCGGCGGTGGATTGCTAGCCAGCCTGACGGGCGGCAACCCGATCGGCGGTTCGATCGGTGGCGGGCTCGGCGCGGTGGCGGGCTTCATGCTGGGCGGCCCGGTGGGCGCGCTGATCGGCGGCGCCGCCGGCGGTGGGCTCGGCTCGTTGTTCGGCAATTCGGGCCCGGGGTTCAGCGGCGGCGATGCGCTGGTCGGGCGCGACAATGCCGGCGGGCTGGTCTTCTCGGGCTTCGCAGGGAAGGGCTTCGACGGCTCCGCGCTGACGCAGCAGGCGCAGCAGGAGATCGCCGCCTTCAACCAGCGCCTCGCCGCGGCGGGCGTCTTCGTGAACAGCGGCATGCGCGCCAGCATCGGCGGCGGGCAGAGCACGGCGCCGCGCACGCTGACGGGCGCGCTGGACGCCTATGGCTTCGGCCTGGGCTCCAACGATCCGCGCATCGCCGCGGCGATCGCGCCCTATGCCGGCAACATCGAGGGCGCGCTGGCGGTGGCGGAGGAAGCCAAGGCGGTGGCCGCCGCGCTCGACGCGCTCAAGACGCCGGCGGCCACCTTCGCCGCGAGCATGAAGGCGCTGGACGATCAGTTCCGCCCGTTGTGGGAATCCACCGTCAAGCTGGGCTTCGGGACGGACGATCTGGTCGCGGCCTGGACGAAGGCGCAGCAGGATCTGACGACGCAGCGGGACCGCACGATGCTCGGCCTGCGGGAGGGCCTGCGCATCCGCAGCCTGCGCGCCGAGGGGCGGGACGAGGAAGCCGCGCTCGCCGAGTTCGACTTCCGCGTGGTGGATGAGCTGCGCCAGTTCGAGGATCAGTTGAAGGGCCTCGGCCTCGAAGCCGGCGTCGCGGCCGGGCTGCTCGACAATCTCCGCACCGTGCAGGCGCAGGAACGCGCGGAAATGGTCGCCGGCGCGCGGGCGATGGGCGGCACGCTCGCCTCGCTCGGCCAGGACATCAGCGCCTGGATGCAGCGCATGCGCACGACGCCGGCCGGCGGGCTCTCTGCGCAGGAGCAACTCGTCAATGCCCGCGCGGCCTTCGATGACACGCTGGCGCTGGCCAACCTGAACGACACGGCGGCGCTGCGCAGCCTGACCGGCACGGCGGACAACTACTTCGCGGCCTATCGCGCGGTGAACGGCAGCGCTGGATTCGGCCGCGTGCATGACTGGGTGCTTGACAGCATCGCCAGCCTCGATGCGGTGACGCAGGCGCGGCTGCCGGCGCCGACGGCCGGCAGCACCGTGACGATGACGGCGGACCCCGCGCTGCTGGCCGAGAACGCCGCACTTCGCCAGCAGATCGCCGCCATGCGGGATGCCCTTGAGGCGAACACCGAATCGCACGAGCGGTTGCGCTACGCGCTGCCGCCCGTTGTTGTCGGGGCGCGCGGATGACGGGGCACGCGACGACGTCGCCGCGGTCCGGCCTCGCGGTCGCGCGAGAGCGGTTCGACGCGACGCTTGCAGCGGCCCGCCTCAACGACGTGCCGGCCCTTCGCCGCATCGGTGCCGACGCCGAGGCGCTGCTGCTGGCGGCGGAGGCGGAGCTCGGTCGCGGTCCGGCGCTGGGCACGCTGAAGGCGTGGGTCCTGCGGCAGGTCGCGGACCTGGAGGCGGTGCGTGCCGCCGTGGTGCGGCGCGGTGCGCATCAGGCCAGGGCAAGCAGCGTCCTTGCCGCGCTGCTGCTCGAAATCACCAGGGCCGAGGCCGATATCCAGCGCATCAGCGCGTGGGCCGATCGCCTCCACGAAGATCCTGCGGACGAGGGCGTCATCGCCGAGATGCGCGCCTTCTGCGGCGGCGTGGAGGGTGATGCCGTCCGCGTCGTTGGGACGCTGCGCCTGGAATTCGGCGTGATCGGGAAGGGGCTGGAGCGCGCGCGCGCGGCAGTGGCGGCGCTTTCCGCCGATCCATCCGATCCGATCGCGATCGGCGAGGCCAACACGTGCATTCGCATTCTCAAGCGATGATCTCTGGCCGCGCGCGACGCCGCCGCGCCGGCCCGTTCCCACGCGGCGGAGGAGAAGTTCGGTGATTGCGACCATCCATGCCGGGGTGCATCCCGGCGCAGCAGCGCCAGGTGCGCGCATGATTTTCGTCACGCCGCGGCCCGCTTCGAATGTCCGTACCGCGGCCGGCGCCGATCGCGCGAAGGGTGATCCGTGGGCGGCGGTCCTCGACCGCCAGGCCGAGCTGCACGCGCGCAGCACCGGCGCCACGCAACCGCAGCCGCGGCAGCAGGCCGCGGCGCCGCCGAGCTCCCCGCCGGCGCCGGCGGCCCATCGCGACCCGGTCATGGCGTCGTGGGATCGCGTCGGCCGGCGCGTCTTCGGCTCGGCCTGGAAGGGGATCTGACATGCTCGATCTGGAAGCGATCAAGCAGCTGCGGCCGCGCGATTCCTCGCCGGCGGCCATCGCCGAGGCCGCGGATCGGGCGAGGGCCAAGGCCTCCGAGCTGGCCGAGGCCGCCAAGGCCGCGCTCGCGGGGCTGCCGAAGGCCATGCTGGCGGGGGCCAGCGAAGCCGAGATCCGCGCGACGCAGCAGGCGGCCGAGATGGCGCGGCTCGGCAGCGAGAGCGCGGCCCTTCTCGCGCAAGAACTCGATGCGATGCTGCCGGAGGCGAGGAAGCGGGAGGCGATCGAGCGGATCGAGGCGCTCTCCGCGGAGGCAGTGCGCGCCTCCGACAGCGCACTGCAGGCGTGGGATGCGGGCTATGCCGAGGCGGCAAAGGCCATCCGTGCAATCCTCCTGAAGGTGGTCCAGGCGCAGGAGCTGGCGCAACGATGCCACCAGGAGCTCGACCGCTTGGTGAGGGCGGGCGCGCTGACCAAGGACGACGCGCCGCGGCCCGTGCTGCCCATCGTGGCGCGGTTCCGCATGACGGGCGACGCGCTGGCCAAGCTGGTGCAGCTGCCGAGCGTTGAGGGGCGCCTCTATAAGGACGAGTTCTGGAGGCCTGCCGAGGTCGCCACCTCGTCGTGGCGGGAAACCCTGGAGGCGAGCGAGAAGGCTGCCGAGAAGGCCAAGCAGCGCGCCGCGCAGGAGGCCGCCGCGCAGGCCGAGCTCACCGCGCGCCTGGCCGCGATGTCGCCCGATGAGCGGCGCGCCGCAGCCGGCACGGCGGCGCGGTAGGCGTCAGGAACCGAAGGAACCGAAGGCCCGTCCATGGCACGCTCCTGCTTCTGCTCGAAACTCCTGGCGCGCGCAGCGGCCGATGGCGCGTTCCGCGTCCTGCCCGAGACCGCGCGCCTCCTGTGGTTCGAAATCCTGGCGATGGCCTCGGCCGCGCAGGTGCCCGGCCGGCTTCGGTTCCTTCATTCGGTGCAGGATTCGGTTGCCCGACTGGTATCCAGATCTGGAACCGAAGTTGGAACCGATCTCGCGGACCTCGCGGCGATCGAGATGATCGAGCTCGATCCGGACGGCGTGACGCTCTGGCTGCCGGGCGCCCGCGCCGGCCAGGCGCGCGCCGAAGCCGCGCGGCGCAATGGGTTGCGCGGTGGAGCGAGGCGGAAGGGCGAGACGCTGGAGGCGATGCGGGAACGCCGCGAGCGTGAGCGCGCGGCGTCGGAGGACGGAACCGAAGGAACCGAACAGAGAACCCAGGCCGCGAAGCTCACGCGCGGGCGCGACTTCACTTCACCTTCTTCGAAGATAGATTCAGGTAGTAGTGAAGTTCAGTCTGGAGGGGAGAGTGCAGAGAGGGGAGCGCCACCATGGGTTACCCTCGGCATTGAGCTTGCCGAACTGGCGGGCATGGATGACGTTCGAGGCGGTTACGATTATCGCCCGGTGCAGGCATGGCTCGATGCTGGCCACTCGCCCGACATCATCCGGGCGGCCGTGCAGCGGGTGGTCGACTCCCCCGGCTATGGCGAGCGGCGGATCTTCACGCTGAAGTATTTCGACAAGGCGGTTATGGAGGAAGCGGCGCGGGCCAGCTACGGCGGCACGGCAGCGCGGCAATCGACTGAGGAGCGGGCTCGCATGCAGGCAGAGCAGCGCGAGATCGATCGCTATTACGAGGCGCGGGAGCGGGGCGAGGAAGTCACGCCGCCTCAGTGTCTCCTCGATCGCCAGGAAGCCCATCGCGCGGAGATCGAGCGCCGAGCGCTGCGAGAGGCCGAGACCGAGCGCTGGATCCAGGCGGTGCGCGAAGGGCGGGACGTGCCGATCCCAGCGCACGTGGCCGCCGCCCATGCCAGGTCGAAGGCGCAGCAGCAGGCGGCGTGACGCAAGCCGCGACGCAACAATCCGTCGCGGTCTCGCGGGTCCTTCCGGCACGGGTGCCGCACCGGGAGTAATTCGGACCCCGGGCGAGAGCGGGATTTGGTTTTTTTCGAGGGGGCTAACTTTATGTTTTCTCTTGATATTCGGTGCCTGGGCGGGGTGTGACGGGGGAGGCATGGACGACGCCGCAGAGCGCTCTGGGCAGCACGAGGGCGACGAGGCGCAGGTGCGCGCGCTGGCCGCCTATGCGGTCCCGGATCCGGAGATCGCCGCGACGCTCGGCCTGACGCTGGTGGAACTGCGGGAGCGGCACGGGCGCGCCATCGCCCAGGCCCGCGCCACGGCCCGCGCCGCGGTCGCCAAGGCCGCCTTCGATCGGGCCATGAAGGGCGACGGCAAGGACGCCGAGGCCGCCGCGCGCGAGTATCTGCGCATGTCCGCCGCCGCCGGGGAGGCTACGGCCGAGCTTTCCGCGCCGGCACCCGCTGCGGCGCCCTCCGAGCCGGCGCTCACCTGCAATTTCGAGGAGATGGCTTACAAGTTGGGCGTCTCCAAGCCGACGCTGCGGGACTGGATCGCGAAGTGGGAGGATTTCCCGATCCTCTCGCGAGGCACGAACGGCGTGAGCTACCGCTTCGATCCGCGCGCGGTGATCGCCTTCATCGCGACGAAGCGGGAAGCGGAGGACCAGGATCGGGCCAGGCGTGCCGAGCTGCTCGGCCAGATCGAGCTGCCCTTCGGGCCGTCCCGGACGGGTGACGGCCGCGAGGTGGACACGGCCGAGCTCGCGCAGCTCTACCGGGTAGCGAAGCAGGCCGACGAGCTGGCGGTTTCGCGCGGCCAGCTTCTCCGCGTGGCGGAGGTGCGGCCGCACCTGGCCGAGATGCTGGCGCGGCTGCGCGCCGGTGCGCTTGCGCTGCCGCGGCGCTGGGGCACGCGGCACAACCTGCCCGGGCCGGTGGTCGCGGCGATCCGCCACGATGTCGAGGAATGGCTGCGCGAGATGCACGCCGGATGGCGCCAGCACCTCTCGGAGGCCGCCGCGCCGGAGGCGGTCGAAGCGGCAGACGGTGAAGCGCCGTCCGCCGCCGCATGAGAAGCAGCTGGTCGCTTCACCCCGCGCGGTCCAGCGCAGGCGGCAGCTCGGGGAACTCCCGCCAGAGGCGGCCGTCCAGGAGGGCGCCGCCCTTGCCGTTCGCGGGCGGGTCGAGCTGCTCGGCGTCGGCCAAGGGCAGGCCGGTCTCGGCCACGAACGGGTTGCTGGCGTAGTGGCCCCATTGCTTGTGGAAGAAGGCGACGCCGCGGGCGGTCGCCTGGTCGCGGACCTCGCGGGTCCATTCGGGGCGGTTGAGCCGCGCCTTCCGGCCGCTCTCCCCGCCGGTGATGATCCAGTGAATCCCATCGAGCGCGAGCTGGCCCACGGGCGCGGTGATCGGCTCGATCGAGAGGAACCGGATGCGCGCGGGCACGGCGGCGAGGATCTTCGCGCGCTCCGCCACGCGGTGGTCCTCCAGCGTGCAGCCCAGCCAGAGGTTGTCCGGCAGGCTGCTAATCCCCATGCGCTGCATGATCGGCGCGATGTTCTCGGGCCGCTTGGTCAGCACCTGGAACCGATGCCGCGGCGTGCGCCGCATGATCTCGAGCGCCTCGGCGCGCCAGGCATCCTTCGCGGCCTCGTGCCAGAAGTCGGACATGGAGTTGACGAAGATCAGGCTGGGCGGGCCGATGCGCAGCGGCTCGGCCATCTTCGCATCGCTGCTGCGGTTGACGCGGCCGGTCCAGATCGCGTTGCCGTTCACCTTGCGCGTGGTGCCCTGGTAGCTCGGGAAGCCGAAGCCGTGCTCCATCCGCCAGGCCTGGGCCATGGCGTAGCAATTCGTGCAGCCGGCGCTGACGATGCTGCACCCGACGAAGGGATTCCACGTGTGCTGCGTCCATTCGATCGCGGTGGTGCGGCGTACAGGCGCCGGCGCCGTCGTGGTGGTGGTCATGGGCGGGTCTCCATCAGGGTGAGCAGGGCGCCGGGCTCGGCGGGCGAGGCCGCCGCGGCGCGCTGGCGCGGGCCGGGCGGCGGGGTGAGGGCGAAGGTCTCGGGCGGCGGCGCCTTGCGGCGCTTGAGCGCGCGCTCCCAGTCCGCCAGCGCGCGCTTGTGCGCCTCGAAGCTGCCGCGGTCGCGGCCCACGGTCCGGCTGCTGCCGCAGCCAGCGCAGGAGTGGTCGAGGTAGCGGCTGCGCCGGCCGCAGGCGCGGCACTCCATGGCCCAGAGAGGGTCCGGCTGCGCGGTGCCGCCGGCGAGCTGCAGCTCGGGCTCGATCATGTCGGGCTGGCGCATCAGAACGGAATCTCCTGGTCCTGCCGCAGGACGCCGCGGCGCGCGAGGAAGGCGTAGACGCCTTCGATCCCCTCTTCCTCCGCCGCGCGGCGGAGGCCTTCCCAGGCGAGCGCGGCGTTGCGCGCTTCGGCCTCGGCGTCGTGTTCCTCCCGCACGGGATCGGGCTTCGCCTGGCGCTCCGGCGCCTCGCCGTTCGGGTAGCGGCGCAGCTTGCCGCGCAGCTCCAGGTCAATGGCGGTGAGCAGCGCCGCGGGCGTCATGGTCTCCGCCGCGGCGCCGCCCTCCCGCATCGCGCCGCCGAGGCCTTCCGCCACGAGCGCGCCGCGGCGGCTGACCGCATGCTCGGGGAAGTAGCCGGCTTCGAGCGCGAGCTGCGCGGCGCGGTCGAGGCTGCGGCCGGTGCGGTTGTTGAGCAGGCCGGGGCGGGCGGTCGCCTTGCCCATGACGGCCAGCAGATCCCCGCGCGGGTCGCGGATGCCGCCCTGCCGCACGAGGAAGGTGCAGAGGGATTGCGGCGCCGGGCCGCGCGAGCGCGCCGGCAGCACGATGGCAGAGGCCGCCATGCGGGCCCGGCGGGTGGCCACGGCCTTGAGGGCGCGGGCGCGGAGCATCGCCGCCCGTACCGCCTGGTCCTGTTGCGCCGCCGCCATCGTTTGGCCCCTCGCTCGGCGGGCCGGATTGCCCTGCCGATGGGCGAATTTTAGGCGGGCTGGCGGATGCCTCGCAAATGCTAAGTAACTGTAAAATAAAGGTTTTCGTGCGACCAAAACATGCCCAGGACTGCGGAACGAGCTTCGCCGCGCGCCGAGGCGCGGAAGGTGCCGTCGGCCTGCTGGAAAGAGATCGGGTGGGCGGTTCGTAGGCTGCCGGCTGGCGGCGAGGCTGCCGCGCTAGGGCCGTGCTCGTCGCCACGCGACGGGCACACCGTGTGTCCCCGGTGTGTCCCCGAGGCCGCGCCAGTGTGTGTCCCCGGCGGGCGCTAATCGCTAACTGCTTGAGAAGATGGAGCGGGCGATGGGAATCGAACCCACGACATTCAGCTTGGGAAGCTGACGTTCTACCTCTGAACTACGCCCGCAGCGCACTTGGTTATAGAGGCGCCGCCCGCCGCCCCGCAAGCCGGCTTGACCTCCGCCGGGCCCAGGTCCAAAGAACGCAGCGGCTTCACGGTCCCTCGCGATTTGTCCGGCCTGCTTGCGGCGAGGTCCCTCACGGGCCCCGGGGAACCGGGGAAAACAAGCGCGCTAAACGGCCGTCGGCGGTTCCCCCCGCCAACGCCCCGCTCAGGGGGCCGGACACCCCGTTGCGCGTCCGCGCGCCAGAGCAGGTGCCCGATTCCATGGCCAGGACCCTTCCCGACCGCCCGCTCCGCCCCGCCACGCATCTCGTGCGCGGCGGCCAGAACCGCACGAACCAGGACGAGACCTCGGAAGCGCTCTTCCTCACCTCCGGCTTCGTCTATGAGAGCGCCGACCAGGCCGAGGCGACCTTCCTCGGCACCGCGCAGCACTACCAGTATTCGCGCTTCGGCAACCCCACAGTCACCCTGCTGGAAGACCGGATGTGCCTGCTCGAAGGGGCGGAGGCGTGCCGGCTGACGGCGACGGGCATGGCGGCGGTGCATGCGGCGCTGCTCGCGCATCTCAAGACCGGCGATCGCGTGGTGGCGAGCCGCGCGCTGTTCGGCTCCTGCCACTGGATCGTCTCCACCCTGCTGCCGCGCTACGGCATCACGACGGAATTCGTGGATGGCGGCGACCTGGCGCAGTGGAAGGCGGCGCTCGCGACGCCGGCGGCACTCGTCCTGCTCGAGACGCCGTCCAACCCGATGCTCGAAATGGTGGACATGGAGGCGGTGTGCGACCTCGCGCATGCCGCGGGCGCGATCGTCGTCGTGGACAACGTGTTCGCCACGCCGCTGCTCCAGCGGCCGCTGCAGTTCGGCGCGGATGTGGTGGTCTACTCGCTGACCAAGCACATGGATGGCCAGGGCCGCGTGCTCGGCGGCGCCGTGCTCGGGCGGAAGAAGTGGGTGGATGAGGTGCTGCAACCTTTCGTGCGCAACACCGGCCCGGCGCTCTCGCCCTTCAATGCCTGGGTGATCCTGAAGGGGCTGGAGACGCTGCATCTGCGCCTGCCCGCGATGTGCCGCAACGCGGCCGCGATCGCGGATTTCCTGGGCGAGCGCGCCGAGATCGCCCGCGTCCTCTACCCCTTCCGCGCCGACCATCCGCAGCAGGCGCTCGCCAAGCGGCAGATGGCCGCCGGCGGCAGCCTCGTCACCTTCGAGGTGAAGGGCGGCAAGGAGGCGGCGTTCCGCTTCATGAACGCGCTCCGCCTCGTGGATGTCTCGAACAATCTCGGCGATGCGAAGTCGCTCGCGACGCACCCCGCCACCACCACCCACCTGCGCGTCGGCGCGGAGGAGCGCGCGCGGCTCGGCATCACGGACGGCACGATCCGGCTTTCGGTCGGGCTCGAGGATGTGGCCGACCTGATCGATGATCTCTCGGAGGCGCTCGATGCGCTCGCGCCGCCCGCCGCGCGGCGCGCGACGATGAAGCTGGAGGTCGAGCCGATCGAGGAGGCGCCGGTGCTCGCGCCGCCCGAGCCGGAGGCGGCAAGGCCGAAGCGTGCCAGGCCGGAGCCGAAGGCGAAGCCCGCGCGCCCCGCCCCGCCGCTGCTGGAACTGGTGGAACCGCTGCCCGCCGCGCCTGGCCGCAAGGGCTGACCGCCCGGCACAGCTCGGCTTGGCCGCAACCGATTGCGCGGCCCCCCGATTTCATGCGAACACGGCCCTTGTCCAGGAAAGAAAGGGTCGCGACCGCATGACGGCGCCCGTTACCGGAATCGAACATTGGACCGACAAGGGCGAGGTCCGGCTGTTCCTCTGGGAGAAGTTCGTCGGCACGCCGAGCGACAAGCGCGGCATCATCCTCTTCATCCACGGCTCCTCCATGGCCTCGCAGCCGACCTTCGATCTGGTCGTGCCGGGCAAGCCGGACGTGTCGGTCATGGATGTCTTCGCGCGCGCCGGCTATGATTGCTGGTGCCTGGACAATGAAGGCTACGGCCGATCCTCCAAGCATCGTGACATCACCTGCGACATCGCCAACGGGGCGGACGACATCGCCGCCGCGGCGGATTACATCGCGCGCATGCGCGGGCCGGCGCCACTGCTGGTCTATGGCATCTCCTCCGGCGCGCTGAAGGCCGCGCTCTTCGCGCAGCGCCATCCCGCGCGCGTGGCACGGCTCGCGCTCGACGCCTTCGTCTGGACAGGGGAAGGCAGCCCGACGCTCGAACAGCGCCGGAAGAAGCTCCCCGAATACCAGGCGGCCGGCAACCGCCGGCCGATTGACCGCGCCTTCGTCCATTCGATCTTCACCCGCGATCACCCGGGCACCGCGGATGCGGAAACGGTGGACGCCTTCGCCGATGCGATCCTCGCACTCGACGACAGCGTGCCGATCGGCACCTACATCGACATGTGCCTGCACCTGCCGGTGGTGGAGCCCGCCAGGATCGCCTGCCCCACCATCGTGATGCGGGGCGAGTATGACGGCATCGCCGGGCTCGACGACCTGCTGGATTTCTTCCGCCGCCTGCCCAACCCGGACAAGCAGTTCGCGGTGATGCCGGGCATCGCGCATGCCAGCTTCCAGCAGAAGAACTACCGGCTCGTGCAGCATATCCTCGCGAGCTTCTTCGCCCAGCCGGAGCCGGTCTATCGCGGGCATTGAGCGTCCAACACGAGACGGGAGAACGACCATGAAGCGCCGCACCCTTGGCCTCGGCCTGCTTGCCGCCCCCTTGGCCGCCCCCTTGGCCGCCCCCCTGCTCGCCCGCGGCGCCGCCGCGCAGCAGGCCTTCCCCGCCCGCAACTTCCGCGTGGTGATCCCGACCGGCCAGGGCGGCGGCGCGGACCGGCTCGCGCGCAGCTTCGACGATGGCTGGACGAAGCACCTCAACAACCGGCAGTTCGAGTACGAGTTCCACGCCGGCGCCGCCGGCCAGGTGGGCTACGAGCTCTTCGTCCAGCGCCGCGACGCGGATGGCTACAACATGCTCTTCGGCAACATGGGGCCGGAGATGATCATGTATGCCCTCCAGCGCCCGCGCTTCCGCTTCCCCGAGGACCTCACCTATTTCTGCCGCATCGACATTGACGACAGCTGCGTCTTCGTCCGCGCCAACTCCCCCCTCCGCCGCATCGAGGATCTCGTCGCGGAAGCGAAGCGCCGGCCGCTGAACGTCGCGACCTCCCGCATTCCGCACCCGGCCTCGATCGGCATCCTCGCCCTCGGCGAGCACCAGGGCGCGCGCTTCAACCTGGTCCCCTATGGCGGCGGCAACCCGACGCTCGTCGCCGTGCTGAACGGCGAGGCCGATTGCGGCGTGCTGCCGATCGCGCTCGTCGTGCAGCAGGGCGAGCGGATGCGCACCCTCGGCGTCTTCAACAACACGAACATCCTGGCGGCGAAGACGGCCAACGCGCCGCCGGTGAACGCGGTGTTCGGCTCGACCATCCCGGCCCTGCCCTCCTCCCGCGCCTGGGCGATCCACACCAGCGTGATCCAGCGCTACCCTGACCGCTTCCGTGTGCTGGAGGAAAGCTCGGCCAAGGTGTTCGACGACCCCGCCTTCCGCGAGGCCTATGAGAAGCAGGGCCTGCCCATCGAGACGATCCAGTTCGGCAACCGCGCGGTCTGCACCGAATACGCCCTGGCGATGATCGAGCTGGCCAACCGCTACCGGGCGCAGCTCTCGGCGCAGCGGTGAGCGTCCTGACACCGCGGGACTTGCGCCCGCCGAAGGCGGGCGAGCGGCCGAATGGCCGCCGCCGCATATGCGTCATGCGAACAGCATGCCTCCTGCATGACGAGCCAAGCGGCCGGAGGCCGCGCGGCACGCCGAAGGCGTGCCTGCGGCACGACGCGCTTGAGGGCAAATCATGAGCGCTCCGCGCAAGGCCGGGCAGGAGCTGATCATCCCGGTCCTCGCGATCGGCTTCACCGGCTACTACTTCTGGACCGTGCGGGAGCTGGCGCTGGAGGCGAAGGCGAACGGCCTCGTCATCGGCGGGGTGCTGCTGGTGCTGGTCGGGCTGCTGCTGCTGCGCCTTCTGGTGCAGCTCGCGCGCGGGGAGATCACGCTGCGGATCACGCTCGGCGGCGACGCGGCGACGGACCGCCTGCGCGTCGGGCTGATCGCGATGACCGCGGCCTTCATCCTGGCGCTGCCCTTCCTCGGCACGGTGATCGCGCTCGCGCTGATGCTGTTCGGCTGCATGTGGCTGCTGGGGGCGCGCCACTGGCCTTCGCTGATCGGCGTCTCCGTGGTGACGCCGCTGCTGGTCTGGGCGACGCTGATCGTGGGTATCGGCACCCGCTTCCCACTCGGCCCCTTCGAGCGCGCGATGGCGAGCCTGTTCGGGATCGGCGGAGTGGATTGAGTTGGCGCTCGACCTGGCCACGCTCGGCGGCCTGTTCGCCGAGTCCTTCGCACTCTGGTGGGCCATCATCCCCGGCATCGCGCTCGGCCTCGTCGTCGGCGTGCTGCCGGGCTTCTCGCCCCAGAACACGCTGATCATCCTGCTGCCGGTCACGCTCGCGATGCAGGTGGAAGCCGCGCTCGCCTTCATGATCGCGCTCTACTGCGCCAACCATCTATCGGGCGGCATCCCCGCGATCCTGGTGAACATCCCGGGCTCGGGCGGTGCGGCCGCCACCTGCCTCGACGGCTACCAGATGACGAAGAAGGGCCAGGCGCAGCAGGCGCTCGTCCTCTCCTTCGTCGCCTCGGTCGCGGGCGGGCTGATCACCTCCGTCGCGGTGCTCGCGCTGCTGCCCTTCCTCGCGCAGCTCGGTCTCATCCTGCGCTCGGTCGAGATGGTGGTGATCATCCTCTTCGGCCTCACGCTCATCGCGGTGCTCGCGGCGAAGGACATGCTCAAGGGTCTGATCGGCGGCATGTTCGGCCTGATGCTCGGCGCGATCGGCACCGACACCGTCTATTCCACCCCACGCGCCACCTTCGGCCTGCTCGAACTCTATGATGGCCTGCCGCTCGTGCCCGTACTGATCGGCCTCTTCGCCATCAGCGAATGCCTGGTGATGCTGGAGGAGCGATTCACCGGCACACCGCCCGCGCAGAGCCGCGCCGCGCAATGGCGCGACACGCTCGACGGGCTCCGCATGAGCCTCAGGAACTGGTGGCAGATCGTCTGGACCGGCTTCCTCGGCCTCGTGATCGGCGTCATTCCCGGCGCCGGCGCCTATATCGCGAGCTTCGTCGCCTACCAGCAGTCGCGGCTGTTCTCGAAGACGCCGGAGTTCTACGGCACCGGCCACCCACCCGGCGTCATCGCGCCGGAAAGCGCCAACAACGGCGTCACCTCCGGCACGCTTGTGCCGACCATGGCGATCGGGGTGCCCGGCGGCTCGACCTCGGCCGTGATGATGATCGTGCTGCAATACCACGGCATCACGGTGGGGCCCCGGCTGTTCCAGGAAACGCCCTCCATCGCCTACGGCGTCTTCGTGATGATGACGGTGGCCTACATCTTCATGATCCCACTGGTCATGCCGCTGGCGCGCTACGCCTCCCGCGTCGTCACGGTACCGGTGCACACCATCGTGCCGCTGATCCTCGGGCTCACGGTGGTCGGCGCCTTCGCGGATCGCGAATATGTCTTCGACATGGGGCTCGCGCTCGCCTTCGGCGTGATCGGCTATATCGCCGTGCGGTCCGGCTACCATGTGACCTCGATCCTGATCGGCGTGCTGCTCGGCCCGATATTCGAGCGCTACCTCCTGCGATCCCTCCGCATCGGACAGGGCGACATCATGGTGCTGTTCTCCTCCCCCATCGCCAACGCGCTCTGGGTGCTGCTGGCGGTCTCGATCATCCTGCCGATCTGGCGCGAGCGGCGGCTCGCGAAGGCCGCGCCATGAACCCTCCTGTGCTGTTCGCCGCCGGCGCCATCAAGTCTGCCGTCGAGCATCTCCTGGCGTCCGGCGCCTGGGCCGGCCCGCCACCCGTGATCCATTACGGCACCGCCGGCGCGCTGCGCGACCGCGTGCTGGCCGGTGAGCCGGCCGATGTCGTCGTCACCAGCGAGGAGCATCTCGCCAAGCTCCCCGCCCTCGCCGTGCTGCCGCTCGGCGCGGCCGGCACCGGGCTCGCGCTGCGCAATGGCGCGCCGCGCCGGCCGATCGACACACCCGAGGCACTGAAGGCCACCCTCCTGGCCGCCGGGAGCATCGCCTGGGCAGACCCCGCCAGCGGCGCCACCGGCGGGAAGCACTTCGCGAAGGTCATCGCCGATCTCGGCATCGAGGCCGCGATCCGCGCGAAAAGCCGGCTCTTCGATTTCGGCGTGGAGGCCGTGGCCGCCTGCGGCCGCGGAGAGGTGGACCTCGCCGTCAGCCAGGCGACCGAGATCGCCGGCCGGCCGGGCGTTTCCTTCCTCGGTCTCTTCCCGCCCCCGCATGATCTCTCCACCGCCTATGCCGCCGGCGCGCTGCGGGAGACGCCGGAAGCGCACGCGCTGCTCGATTTCCTGGGCGGCGAGGCGGCGCGCACGGCGCTCGCCGCGATCGGCTTCACCCCCAAGGAATCCCCCCGATGACGATGACCCTGCGCGCGATGGGCCGTGGCGGCCCGATGGTCTCGGCGATCGGGCTCGGCTGCATGTCGCTCTCCGGCGTCTATGGCGATGCGGAGGATGCGGCCTCCATCGCGCTGGTCCATCGCGCGCTGGAGATGGGCATCAACCATCTCGACAGTTCGGACATGTATGGCTGGGGCCACAATGAGGAGCTGCTCGGCAAGGCGCTGGCCGGCGGCTGGCGCGCGAAAGCCTTCCTTGTCACGAAGTTCGGCCAGGTCCGGCGCGAGGGCGGCGCCAATGGCGTGGATGGCAGCCCCGCCCACGTCCAACGCGCCTGCGAGGCGAGCCTGAAGCGGCTTGGCGTGGAGGTGATCGATCTCTACTACCAGCACCGGGTGGACCCGAACGTCCCGGTGGAGGAAACAGTCGGCGCGATGGCGCGGCTGGTCGAGCAGGGCAAGGTCCGGCTGCTCGGCCTCTCGGAAGCCGCACCGGAGCGCATCCGCCGCGCGCATGCGGTGCATCCCATCGCCGCGGTGCAGACCGAGTATTCGCTGCTCTATCGCGAGGAGGCGGAGGCGACGCGGGCGGTGACGCGCGCGCTCGGGATCGCCTTCGTGGGCTATGCCCCGCTCGGCCGCGGATTGTTGAGCGGCACGATCCGCACGCTGGAGGATGTCGGCGGCCGCCGCGCGCAGCATCCGCGCTTCATGCCGGAGAACCTGGCGCACAACCTGTCGCTGGCCGATCGCATCATCGCCTTCGCGCGCGCCAAGGGCTGTACGCCCGCGCAGCTCTGCCTCGCCTGGCTGCTGGCGCAGGGCGAGGATGTGCTGCCCATCGCGGGCACGCGCAGCATCGCGCGGCTGGAAGAGAATGCCGGCGCGATGGACCTGGCGTTGACGCCGGAGGAGGTCGCGGCGATCGGCGCCGCAGTGCCCGCGGGTGCCGCCGCCGGCACGCGCTATCCGACCGGCGGCATGAAGGGCGTCTTCCTGTAGCGATGCCCGCCGCCTAGACGGGGTAGCCCTCCAGCAGGTCCACCGGATCGCCGTACTGCTTCGCCGCCTCGATCACCAGCGGGTCGCGCAGGGAGTTCAGGTAGCCTTCGTCCACGATCACAGAATTCC
>VFQR01000819.1_pt1 | contig 31718 bp, 28 predicted proteins | sample 3512321 | NCBI WGS metagenome assembly VFQR01 (sample SAMN10412374, study PRJNA504923) | tailings metagenome | isolation source: Relicate 3 Philex TSF1 revegetated site | place: Philippines: Tuba, Benguet | collected 2017-08-29 | reverse complement strand
CAATGCGAACGGCTTGACGCGCGACCTGCAGGGCCGGCTGCTGATCTGCGAGCATCTCACCCGCCGCGTGGTCCGCATCGAGCACGACGGCGAGATCACCGTGATCGCGGATCGCCACGACGGCAAGCGCCTCAACTCGCCGAACGACGTGGTCGTGAAATCCGATGGCAGCATCTGGTTCACCGATCCGCCCTTCGGGATCCTCGGCTACTACCAGGGTGCGGCCGCCACGGTCGAGCTGCCCACCAATGTCTACCGGGTGGATGGCGGGAGCGGCGAGATCACCGTGGCCGCCGGCGACATCAACCGGCCGAACGGGCTGGCCTTCTCGCCGGATGAGCGTCGCCTCTACGTCGTGGAGGGCGGCTCCGCCAGCATCCGGGTCTACGATGTCGGGCCGGATGGAAGGACTCTCGGCGCAAAGCGAAGCTTCTACGACGGGCAGGCCGGCGATGCGCCCGATGGCATGCGATGCGACGCGGCCGGCAATCTCTGGGTCGCGTGGGGGACCGGCGAGCAGCGGAATGGTGTCCGCGTCTTCAACCCCGCGGGCAAGGCGATCGGCCACATCCACCTGCCCGAGCGGTGCGGCAACCTGACCTTCGGCGGGCGCTACCGCAATCGCCTCTTCATGACGGCCAGCCGTTCCCTCTATGCGATCTACGTCAACGCGCAGGGAGCGGCGCGCTGAACGACAGCCGGCGGTGTCCTGGCGCCAATGCGTGGACAGGGCCATCCGGACGGCGCGCAAATCTCCGGCAGGCCAACCCGGAGGCAACTCGATAGCCTTGAAGAGGTCCGCGACGCCATGCGCGCACTGATCGCAGGCTACAACGCGGAGGGGATTGTCGAGGGAGCGCGGCCGGCGCAGAGCCCGCCCCGGGGCTTGCCGGGCCGAAATTCTGGTGTGCCATCAAGAGGTTCGGAAGATTTTGGCTGGGGGACCTGGATTCGAACCAAGGCTGCCGGAGTCAGAATCCGGAGTTCTACCACTAAACTATCCCCCAGCAGGGCAAGTGCCTGCCGTAGCGGACCGGCGAGGTAGCACAGGGTCCGGATGGCATCAACACCGGTCATGGGCCGCCCGGTGTCTCAGCTTGGCCGCAGGCGCCGCGGGCTTCCGCGGCAGCCAAGGCCGCACTGAGACACGACCCATGGGCCGAAAGACCTTGCCCCGGAACGCCGCCGGCCGGATCATGGCCGGCCGGCCATGCCCACCGAAGCACTCCCCCACCCCCGACCGCCCCCCGGCAGCGCCGCGCCCGCGCGCCGGGATGCTGGCTTCGCGCCCGCCTATGCTGCGCTCGATCTCGGCACCAACAATTGCCGGCTGCTCGTGGCCACGCCCTCCTCCGACGGCTTTCGGGTGCTGGACAGTTTCTCGCGCATCGTACGCCTGGGTGAGGGCCTGATCGCCACCGGCCGGCTTTCGGACGACGCGATGGAGCGCGCTCTCGCGGCCTTGCGCGCCTGCGCCCAGAAACTCGGCCGCCGGCCGGTCCGCGCCTTCCGCGCCGTCGCCACCGAGGCCTGCCGGCGCGCTGCCAACGGCCCCGCCTTTCTCGCCCGGGTCGAGGCCGAGACGGGGCTCCGCCTCCGCACCATCTCCGCCCGCGAGGAGGCGGAGCTGGCGATGGAATCCTGCGCCCCGCTGCTCGAAGCGGGTGACCGCCGCGCCCTGCTGTTCGACATCGGCGGCGGCTCCACCGAGATCGCCTGGGTCCGCATCCCGGAGCCCGGCGGCCATCCCGAGCTGATCGGCTACCTTTCCATCCCCGTCGGCGTGGTGACGCTCGCCGAGCGCTGCGGCGCCGCCTGCTACACCCCGGACGGTTTCCGGGCCGTGGTGGACGAGGTGGCGGAGCGGCTGCACGGCTTCGAATCCATCCACCGCATCACGCAGGAGATCCGCGCCGGCGGGGTGCGGCTGATGGGCACCTCCGGCACCGTGACGACGCTCGCCGGCGTCGCCATGGCGCTGCCGCGTTACCGCCGGCCCCTGGTGGATGGCCAGACGCTGGAGGCCGAGGCCGCCGACCAGGCGCTCGGCGACCTCTTCGCACTCGGGCGGGAGGGGCTGGCAGCGCATCCCTGTGTCGGGCCGGAGCGGGTGGATTTCGTGCTGCCGGGCTGCGCCGTCTATGCGGCGATCCGCCAGGTCTGGCCGGTGTCGCGGCTGACCGTGGCGGATCGCGGCCTGCGGGAAGGGATGCTGCTCCGCCTGATGCGCGCGGACCGGATGGGGCCCCGCCGCTACGCCCCGCGGCCCTGGCCGTACGCCTGATGGCCTCGCCCCCGCCGGGCGGCCGCGGGCTTTCCGCGCGGCTCCGCACCGCCAAGGGCCGCTCCGCGCAGAGCCAGCGCTGGCTCGAGCGCCAGCTCAACGACCCCTATGTGAAGGCGGCGAAGGCGGCCGGCTGGCGCTCCCGCGCCGCCTTCAAGCTCATCGAGCTCGACGAGAAGTTTCACCTGCTGAAGCCCGGCGGGCGCGTGGTGGATCTCGGCGCGGCGCCGGGTGGGTGGACGCAGGTGGCGGTGCGCAAGGTGGGCGACCGCGGCAAGGTCGTGGGGCTCGACCTGCTGCCGATGGATGTCATCGCCGGCGCCACCCTCCTGCAAGGCGATTTCCAGGACCCCGAGACCGAGAAGGCGGTGGAGGCGGCGCTCGGCGGCCAGGCCGATCTCGTGCTGTCCGACATGGCGCCCAACACCACCGGCCACAACGCGACCGACCATCTCCGCATCATGGCGCTGGCCGAGCTGGCGCTGGATTTCGCGCTGCGCGTGCTGGCGCCGGGCGGCGCCTTCGTTGCGAAGGTCTTCGCGGGTGGCTCCGAAAAGGAATTTCTCACGATCCTGAAGCAGCGCTTCGCGCAGGTCCGCCATGCGAAGCCGCCGGCCAGCCGCAAGGACAGCGCCGAGCTCTACGTGGTGGCGACCGGGTTTCGGGGATAGTTCACGCGGCTGCCCTGGACGCCGCCGGGCAAACCGGTGTAGCGGGGCGCGCCAAGGTCGTGATCCCCGAGGTCTTCGCCATGGCTCCCCCCGATTCCATCCCCGAATCCCACCGCGGCCGCTTCGAGGAGGCCTTCGCCTTCGACGACGTGCTGCTGGTGCCCGCCTATTCCACCGTGCTGCCGGCGGATACCGACACGCGCACAAGGCTGACGCGGGAGATCGCGCTCAACATCCCCCTCGTCGCCGCGGCCATGGACACCGTCACAGAGGGACCCATGGCGATCGCCATGGCCCAGGCCGGCGGGATCGGGGTGATCCACAAGAACCTCTCGCCCGAGGACCAGGCCGCCCAGGTCCGGCGCGTCAAGAAGTTCGAGAGCGGCATGGTGGTGAACCCGCTCACCATCCACCCCGACCAGACGCTGGCGGATGTGCACGCGCTCCAGGAAGCGCATCGCATCAGCGGCATTCCCGTAGTGGAGCGCGGGAGCGGCCGCCTGGTCGGCATCATCACCAACCGCGATGTCCGCTTCGCCACCGACCCCAACACCCGCGTCTACGAGTTGATGACGCGCGAGAACCTGATCACGGCCAATGCCGACATCTCGCCCCCCGCCGCGCGCGCGCTGCTGCACAAGCACCGCATCGAGAAGCTGCTGGTGGTGGACGATGCTTTTCGGTGCATCGGCCTGATCACCGTGAAGGACATGGAGAAGGCGCAGGCGAATCCCCATGCGTCCAAGGATGCGATGGGCCGGCTGCGCGCCGCCGCCGCGACCGGCGTCGGCGAGGACGGGTTCCGCCGCGCCACCCTGCTGGTCGAGGCGGAAGTGGACGTGATCGTCGTGGACACCGCGCATGGCCATTCCGCCGGCGTGCTCGGCGCGATCGAGCGCATCAAGCGGCTGTCGAACTCCGTGCAGGTCGTCGCCGGCAACATCGCGACGCCGGAAGCCGCGCTGGCGCTGATCGAGGCGGGCGCGGACGCGGTGAAGGTCGGCATCGGCCCGGGCAGCATCTGCACCACGCGCATCGTCGCCGGCGTCGGCGTGCCGCAGCTCACCGCCGTCATGGAAAGCGCCGCCGCCTGCCGCGAGCGCAACGTGCCCTGCATCGCCGATGGCGGCATCCGCTCCTCCGGCGACATCGCGAAGGCAATCGCCGCCGGCGCGGACTGCGTGATGATGGGCAGCGTCTTCGCCGGCACCGACGAGGCGCCGGGCGAGGTCTTCCTCTATCAGGGCCGCAGCTACAAATCCTATCGCGGCATGGGCAGCCTCGGCGCGATGGCGCGCGGCAGCGCGGATCGCTACTTCCAGGCCGAGGTCGCCGACAAGCTCAAGCTGGTGCCGGAGGGCATCGAGGGCCGCGTCGGCTACAAGGGCCCGGTCGGCGGGGTGATCCACCAGATGGTCGGCGGCCTCCGCGCCGCGATGGGCTACACGGGTGCAGCCACCATCGCCGACCTCCAGCGAACCGCCCGCTTCCGCCGCATCACCAATGCGGGGCTCCGCGAGAGCCATGTGCATGACGTGGCCGTGACGCGCGAAGCGCCGAACTACCGGATGGAGGGGTAGCCCGACCCGTCGGCTGCCAGCCAGGCGGAACGAGGCGAGCGAGGGTCACGGCCGCCACGCGCGATGATAGGGATGCCCCTGCCGGATCGCCTGGGCGCGATAGAGCTGTTCCGCGAGCAGCCCGCGCACCAGGAAATGCGGCCAGGTCATCGGACCCAGCGACAGGCGATGATCCGCCCTGGCCTGCACCGTGGGGTCGAGCCCCTCCGCGCCGCCGATCAGGAAGGCGACCGGCCGCCCGGACCATCGCTCCAGGAGCGCCGCGAAGGCCTCGCTGCCCGGCGCCTCGCCGCCGAGATCGAGCGCGACCGCCATCGCGTTCGCGGGCAGCGCCGCCAGCAGCGCGGCGCCCTCGCGCCGCCGGATTTCGGCGGGCGCGCCGCGCGCCTCCGCGATTTCCACCACCTCGGGCGGCGGGCGCAGCCGCGCCGCGTAATGCTCGTAGAGGGTCCGCTCCGGCCCCGGCTTCAGCCGGCCGACCGCGAGGAGCAGGACCCTATTCGTCGTCGTCTTCCGTGGCGGTGGAGCCGCCCAGCCCGTCATCCGGCAGCGGTGTCCGGTCATCCTCCGGCGCGGGGCTGTGCGGGCCCCACATGCGCTCGAGCCCGTAGAGGTCGCGCGTCTCCGGCTTGAACAGGTGCACCACGAGGTCGCCGGCCGAGATCAGCACCCAGTTCGGCGAGGCCTCCACCGCATCGCCGCGCAGCTTCAGCCCCTCCTTCGCGAAGGCCTCGTCCAGATGCGTCGCCATCGCCTGGATCTGCCGGTCCGCAAGGCCGGTCGCGATCACCAGGCGGTCGGCGTAGTCGGCGCGGCCGGTGACGTCGAGCACGACGATGTTCTCGGCCTTGTCGTCCTCCAGGCTCTTCACGGCGGCGGCGACGAGGCGGTCCAGCAGCGCCGGGGCGAGCTTCTCCTTCCGCGCGCGCGTCGGGCGCGGCATCGGCGCCTTCGGCTTCGCGGCAGCGGCGGAGGCCTTGAGTTGCGGCGTCACCGTCGCCCTGGCGGCGGGCTTCGCCTTGGCCGGCGCCTTCGGCTTGGCGACGGCGCGGGGCTTCGGCGCCACGGCCTTCGCCCGGGCCGCCGGCATGGCGGCGGCCTTGCCAGCGGCCTTGGCGGGCGCCTTCGTCGCGCTCGCCGCCTTGGGCTTCGCCGCCGGCTTGGCCTTGGCTGCCGCCTTGGCCGGCGCGCGGCGCGGCTTCGCGGTCTCACCGGCCTTCGGGGTGCGCGCTATGGCGGCCTCCTCTGCATCGTCCGTCCGGATGCCTCTCTAGAGCAGCGGCGGTCCGGGTGGAACCGCGCCTAGCGTTTGGCGGCCTTCTCGAAGCGCCAGGGCGCGGCGCTGTCCACATTCGGGTCGAGCATCAGCCGGTGTTCCAGCGGTGGGAAGGCGCGGCTGCGGCAATCGGCGCGGTCGCACAGCCGGCAGGAGAGGCCGATGCCGACCGCGGCCTGCGCGAGGTCGAGGCCGTCCGCATAGGCGACCTCCGCCGCGCGGGTGATGTCGCAGCCCATCGCGACGACATGCACCGGCGCGGGCTCCCCCCAGCGGGTGGTGGGCGCGGTGATGGCGCGCGCGATGGTGAGGAAGGTCGCGCCATCCGGCAGCTGCGCCACCTGCACCCGCGTCGTGTTGGGCGCGGCGAAGGCGCGATGGACGATCCATTTCGGGCAGGACCCGCCGAAGCGCGCGAAGGGGAAGCCCGCCGCCGAGAAGCGCTTGTCCACGTTGCCGGCCGGGTCCACGCGCAGGAAGAAGAAGGGCACGCCCCGCGCGCCATCGCGCTGGAGCGTGGAAAGCCGGTGCGCCGCCTGCTCGAAGGAGACGCCGAACCGCGCGGCCAGCGCCTCCACCTCATGCCGCAGGCCGCGGGCGGCGTTGAGGAAGGCGGCGTAGGGCATCAGCAGCGCGGCGGCGGCGTAGTTCAGCAGGCCGAGCCGGATGAGCGCCGCCGCTTCCGGCGTGGAGGGCTCGCCCGGCGCGACCACGGCTTCGACCGCCTCGCGTGCTTCCAGCAGCATCAGCTGGAAGGCCATCTGGAAGCCGCGGCTTTCGCGCGGCAGGGATTCCGAGAGATCCAGCCGACGCAGCTGGGGATCGTAGCGGCGCAGCGCGCCCTCGATCGGGCCGACGGCGACGGTCAGGCCATGCGTGCGGCGGAGGCGCTCGGCGATGGCGTGGTTCATCTCCGCCGGCGTCGCGCGCAGCTCGGCGCCGAGCTGCTCGGCGACCTGTTCCAGCGCGGGGAAGTGGTTGGCGTGGTCGTGGAAGAAGTCGCGCGCCTCCTCGTTCGGCAGCAGCAGGCGGCGGCCGGTGGGCAGCGCGATGCCGGAGGCATCCTCCCGCGCGACGCGCCAGGCGCGGTAGAGGGCCAGCATCGCCCGCGCGGCATTCGGCGCGGAGGCGGCGAGCGTCGCGACCTCCGCCTCCGGCACCTCCTCGACGCCGAGCAGGGGGTCGGAGAGCACCTCGCGCAGCCCGGCCTCCACCTGGCGCTCGCGCGAGCCGGAGAGCGCGGCGAGATCCACCGCGAGATGCTCGCCGAGCTTGATCAGCAGGCTCGCGGTGACGGCGCGCTGATCATGCTCGATCAGGTTGAGATAGCTGGCGGAGATGCCGAGCCTGGTCGCCAGCGCCTGCTGGGTGAGCCCGCGTTCGGCGCGGAGCCGGCGGATCGTGCGGCCGATGAGGGGACGCGCCATATGGGCACCTTTACAAACCTGCGCCGCATGAATGTGAAGATCATCACATCCTTGCCGCACCACACCCCATATCGCCCGTGATTCTGGGCGATGCAATGTGAATAATTGACTGGCGCCGCGGAGCGCGCGGCTTCCAGGAGTTGCCCCATGTCTCGCCCTACACCTTGCTTCGCCCCAGACGGGTCTGGTGCCGGTACGCCGATGCCGGGCCGCTTCGACGGCATCCGCCGCGACTACACCCCGGCCGATGTCGCGCGCCTCGCCGGCAGTTTTCGGGTGCAGCACACGCTGGCCGAGATGGGGGCGCGGCGGCTCTGGCACCTGCTCCGCACCGAGCCCTTCGTGAACACGCTCGGCGCACTGACCGGCATGCAGGCGGTGCAGCAGGTGAAGGCGGGGCTGAAGGCGATCTACCTCTCGGGCTGGCAGGTCGCGGCGGATGCCAACAGCGCCGGGCAGATGTACCCGGACCAGTCGCTCTACCCGGTGGATTCCGTGCCGGGCGTGGTGCGCCGGATCAACAACGCGCTGCGTCGCTGCGACCAGATCGCGGTGCAGGAGGGGAAGGGGGACGCCACCCACTGGATGGCGCCGATCGTCGCCGATGCCGAGGCCGGCTTCGGCGGCGCGCTCAACGCGTATGAGTTGATGCGCGCGATGATCGAGGCGGGTGCGGCTGGCGTGCATTTCGAGGACCAGCTCGCCAGCGAGAAGAAGTGCGGCCATCTCGGCGGCAAGGTCCTGGTGCCGATCAGCCAGCACATCCGCACGCTGAACGCCGCGCGGCTGGCGGCGGATGTGGAGGGCGTGCCGACCGTGCTGCTGTGCCGGACGGACGCGGAATCGGCGCAACTGCTCACCAGCGACGTGGATGAGCGCGACCGGCCCTTCATCGAAGGCGAGCGCACGCCGGAAGGCTTCTTCCGGATCAAGCGCGGTGTGGGCAAGCAATACGCCATCGCGCGGAGCCTGGCCTATGCGCCCTATGCCGACCTGCTGTGGTGGGAGACGAGTGACCCCGATCTCCAGGACGCGCGCGACTTCGCCGAGGCGATCCATCGCGAATTCCCGGGCAAGATGCTCGCCTACAACTGCTCGCCGAGCTTCAACTGGCAGCGGAAGATGGGCGTCGAGGCGGCCGCGCAGTTCCAGCGCGAGCTCGGGGCGATGGGCTACAAGTTCCAGTTCGTCACGCTGGCCGGCTTCCACAGCCTGAACCTCAGCATGTTCAAGCTGGCCCGCGCCTACGCCGAGCGCGGGATGGGCGCCTACAGCGAGTTGCAGCAGGCCGAATTCGCCGAGGAAGCCCATGGCTTCACCGCCATCCGCCACCAGCGCGAGGTGGGCGTCGGCTATTTCGACGCGGTCGCGACGGCGGCCAGCGGCGGCACGGCGAGCACCACGGCGCTGGCGACCAGCACCGAGGCCGCGCAGTTCGAACACGTCCACTGACCAAGGAGGAAACGACCCATGACCCACGACCACGATGACGGCCTGGTGCATGACCATGGCTGGGCCTGCCGCGAGCGCGGCGCGATGGTCCACCGCCCGCCGACGCCCGCGCCGAGCCGGCGCGAGGCCGATCACGATGACGGCCTGGTCCACGACCATGCATGGGCGCGCGGGGAGCGGTAGCGCGCCCAGCCTAACCCCAACCCTCTCCCGCCGTCGTGCCGAAGGCACGCCGGCGGCGTGACGGCGGGAGAGGGAGAAAAGGCGGGCTGTTGCCCTGCCCTCAGACCGGCCCGGCCACGAACTCCCCGTTCCGCATCAGCGGCTCGATCGCGCCGGACTTCGTCACGCCGTCGAGGTCCACCGCGCCGCTGCCGATCATCCAGTCGATGTGGATCAGCGAGGCGTTGGCGCCGCGCTTCGCCAGGTCCTCCATCGGCACGCCGGCGGAATCGCGCAGGCAGGTCGTGTAGGCCTGGCCGAGCGCGATGTGGCTGGCGGCGTTCTCGTCGAACAGCGTGTTGCGGAACAGCAGCCCGCTCTTCGAGATCGGCGAGGAATGCGGCACCAGCGCGACCTCGCCGAGCCGCGGCGCGCCTTCGTCGGTCGCCAGCACTTTCCGGAGGACTTCCCCGCCCTTCGACGCGTTGGCTTCGACGATCTTCCCGTCCTCGAAGCGCACGGCGATGTCCTCGATCAACGTGCCCTGGTAGGCCAGCGGCTTGGTCGAGCGGACCACGCCGGAGACGCGCTCCCGGTGCGGGGTGGTGAAGACCTCCTCGGTCGGGATGTTCGGGTTGCAGACGATGCCGTTCTTCGCGGGTTCGGCGCCGCCGGACCACAGATGACCGTCCGCCAGCCCGACGCGCAGATCGGTGCCGGGGCCGCGGAAATGCAGCGCGGCATAGTCTTTTCCGTTCAGGAAGGCGCCGCGCGCATGCAGTGTCTTGTTGTGGCGGTCCCATTCCGCGACGGGATCGCCGGCATCCACGCGGCACGCCGAAAAAATCGCATCCCACAGCGCGGCGACGGCCTGGTCCTCCGGCAACGCGGGAAACACCTGGCGCGCCCAGCCCGGCGTCGAGGCCGGGACGAGATTCCAGTTGATGGCGAAGCTGGTGATCAGCTCCAGCGCGGGGCGATAGGCGATGCTGCGTGCCTTGTTGGCGCGCGCCACCTTCTCGGGGTCCTGGCCGGCGAGCAGGGTCGGGTCCTCGCCCACCACCGCGAGCCGCGCGGCGCCGCCCCGGAAGGCGTAGGCCATGGCGTTGAACAGCCAGCCGGGCGCGACATCGAAGGCGCTGTCGGGATGGGCGTGCCGGTAGCGGGCGAGCGCCACCTCATCGTCGGAGATCAGCGGCGTCACCAGCGTGGCACCCGCCTTGTAGGCGTGCTCGACGATGCGGCGGACCAGCGGCATCGCATCGAGCGGGGCGGTCATCACCACCTCCTGCCCCGCGCGCAGGTTGAGCCCGACGCGCACGGCGAGCGCTGCCAGCCGGTCCAGCTTGGTCTCGAAATCGGTCATCGTGGGTTCCGTCAGGAGCGGGTCGGGGCGGCGTTGCCGCGCGTCAGGCGGCGGATGGCGGCGAGCATCTCGGGGCGGTCCCATTCCGCCTCCCCTTCCAGCCGCGCCACCTCGCGGCCGGCGCGGTCGAGCAGGATGGTGGTGGGCAGGCCCCGCACGCCGAGGGCACGCCCCGTGGCGCCGCGCGGATCGAGCCAGATGCCGAGTTCGCGGAGCCGCGTCCGCGCATAGAAGGGCTCCACCTGCGCCCGCCCGCCGCGGTCGGAGGACAGCGCCAGCACCGTGATCCCCTCGCGCTCGAGAAACGCCTGGGCGCGGTCGAGCGAGGGCATCTCGGCGACGCAGGGCGGGCACCAGGTGGCCCAGAAATTCACCACGAGGCCGCGGCCGCGGAAGGCCTCGAAGCGGGTCTCGCGCCCCTCGGCGTCGAGGAAGGTGAGGCCCTCCGGGATCGGCCGGCCTTCCGGCGTCTCGCGCAGCTTCGAGAGGCCCCCGTCGCCGCTCGCGCCCGCTTGACGCGGAACCACGCCGATGGCCAGGGTCGCCGCGATCGCGGCCAGGCGCCGCCTTGTCAGCACAGGATCACCCTTCTCCGTGGGCAACGAGACCAAGTCGCAGAACTCCCTTTGGGGCGGGCGCTATGCCGAGGGCCCCGGCGCCATCATGCGGGAGATCAATGCCAGCATCGGCTTCGACCGCAAGATGTGGCGCCAGGACATTTTCGGGAGCCTCGCCCATGCCAAGATGCTCGCGCATGTGGGGATCATCTCGGCCGAGGACGAGGCTGCCATCCGGGATGGGCTCGCCGCGATCGGCACCGAGATCGACGCGGGACAGTTTCCGTTCTCCGAGGCGCTCGAAGACATCCACATGAACATCGAGGCCCGCCTGACGGAGCGCATCGGGGAGGCCGGCAAGCGCCTGCACACCGGCCGCAGCCGCAACGACCAGGTGGCGCTCGATGTCCGGCTCTGGGTGCGGGATGCGATTGACGGGCTGGACGCCCAGGTGGCGGAGGTGATGCGCGCGCTGGTGGACCGCGCGGCCGAGCATGCCGGCACGGTGATGCCCGGCTTCACCCATCTGCAGCCGGCGCAGCCGACGACCTGGGGGCATCACCTGCTCGCCTATGTCGAGATGCTGTCGCGGGATCGCGGCCGCCTGGCGGACTGCCGGAGGCGGCTTAACGAAAGCCCGCTGGGCGCGGCCGCGCTCTGCGGCACCGGCTTCCCGATCGATCGCCACATGACGGCGAAGGAGCTCGGCTTCGACCGGCCGATGCGCAACAGCCTGGACGCCGTGGCCAGCCGCGACTTCGCCGCGGAATTCCTCTTCGCCTGCAGCATGTGCGCCACGCATCTCTCCCGCTTCGCGGAGGAGATCGTGATCTGGACGAACCCCTATTTCGGCTTCGTGAAACTGTCGGACGCCTTCACCACCGGCAGCTCGATCATGCCGCAGAAGCGCAACCCGGACGCGGCGGAGCTGGTGCGCGGCAAGACCGGCCGCATCCTGGGCGATCTCGTCGCGATGCTGACGGTGATGAAGGGCCTCGCGCTGACCTATTTCAAGGACATGCAGGAGGACAAGGAACCGCTGTTCGACGCGGCCGAGAACCTGGCGCTGGGGCTCGCCGCGATCGGCGGGATGGTGCGCGACATGCAGCCCGTGGTGGGCCGCCTCGCCGAGGCCGCCGGCGCCGGTTTTTCGACCGCGACGGACCTGGCGGATTGGCTGGTTCGGGAGCTGAAGATGCCCTTCCGCGATGCGCATCACGTCACCGGCAAGCTGGTCGCGAAGGCCGAGGCGATGGGTGTGGACCTTGCGGGCCTGACCATCGGCGAGATGCAGGCGGTCGAGCCGCGCATCACGGAAGCGGTGTTCAACGTGCTGAGCGTCGCCGCCTCCGTGCGGTCCCGCACGAGCTATGGCGGGACGGCGCCGGCGAATGTCGCGGCGATGGCGGCGGAGTGGAAGGAGAGGCTGGCATGAAGGCGCTCTGCCTGCTGGCGCTGCTGGCGCTCGCCGCCTGCGGCCGCGTCGGCGATATCCGCCCGCCGGGCCCGCCGGAACAGGCGACCTGGCCGCGGACCTATCCCAATCGCTGACGCGCCGCGTATAGTTTCCCCCGCAATCCGAAGCAGCAATCCAAAGGCCAGGGGGAACATCCATGATCGTCAGGCGCGGCATCCTCGGCATCGGCGCGGCGCTCGCCTTGCCCGGCCTCGCGCAGGCCCAGGCCTGGCCCTCCGCCAGGCCGATCCGCTTCCTCGTCCCGTTCATCCCCGGCAGCGCGCCCGATGTCATCGCGCGCCAGCTCGCGGAGCGCATGGGGCAGAACCTCGGCCAATCCGTGGTGATCGAGAACCGCCCCGGCGCCGGCGGCAATGTCGGCTTCGAGTACGGCGCGCGGATGGCGCCGGATGGCTACAACCTGATGCTCGGCACCAACTCCCTGGTGATCAACCAGGCGCTGACGAGCCGCACGCTCGGCTTCGATCCCTTCCGGGATTTCGTGCCGATCACGGTCGCCTATGCGATGCCGCATCTGCTGATCGTCCCGCCGAACGGCCCGGCGACGACGGCCGCGCTGATCGAGAGCCTGAAGGCGCGGCCGGACCAGAACTACGCCTCCGGCGGCAACGGCTCCGGCGCGCATCTGGCGGCGGAGCTGTTCAAGGCGAAGGCCGGCGTGCAGGCGACGCATGTGCCCTTCCGCGGCGCGCCCGACATCGTCAACAACATCATGGCCGGCAATGTGCAGTTCGGCTTCCCCACGCTCTCCACCGCGACGGAGCTGGTGAAGGCCGGGCGCCTCAAGGGGCTCGCGGTGACGTCGCCCGAGCGCAACCATGCGCTGCCCGACGTGCCGACGGTGGCCGAGACGGTGCCGGGCTTCGATCTGGTCTCCTGGTTCGGCGTCGTGGCGCCCACCGGGACGCCGCCCGATGTGATCCGTCGCGTGGATGCCGCGATCCAGCAGGCGCTGGCCGACCCGGCCTTCCGGGCGCGCACCACGGCGGATGGCAGCGCCGCCGTCGGCATGGGGCCGGAGCCCTTCGCGGCGTTCCTCCGCAGCGAGGCGGCGAAATGGGGCGAGGCTGTGCGGATTTCGGGCGCGAAGGTGGATTGAGGCCGCCCGAAGCCCTTTCCCCCACTCATGGGGGAAAGGGCCATGTTCTCCTGACCACGGACTCCCTGAATGCCCGCCCCGAAGAACCTCCTTTTCATCCTCTCCGACGAACACGCCCCCAACGCCCTCGGCTGCGCCGGCCATCCCTTCGTCCGCACGCCGAACCTCGATGCGCTGGCCGCGCGCGGCACGCGCTTCACCGCCGCCTCCACCCCCTCCCCCATCTGCGTCCCCGCGCGGGCCGCGCTGGCGATCGGGCGGGACCTGCACCAGGTCGGGCGCTACTACGACAATGCCGATCCCTATGACGGGCAGGTGCGCTCCTGGCACCACGCGCTGCGGGCTGCGGGGCATGAGGTCGTCTCGATCGGCAAGCTGCATTTCCGCGGCCTGCCCGGGGACGATCACGGCTTCTCGGAAGAACAGCTCGCCATGCATGTGGTGGACGGCAAGGGCGACCTGCTTGCGCTGATCCGCGACGAGACGGCGCCGCCGCGCAAGGGCGCGGCGAAGATGAGCGGCGCCGCCGGCCCCGGCGAGAGCGACTACACCCGCTACGACCGCGACATCACGGCCGCCGCGCAGATCTGGCTGCGGCAGCGCGCCAAGGCGAACCCGGACAAGCCCTGGTGCCTGTTCGTCTCGCTGGTCACGCCGCATTTCCCGCTGACCGCGCCGCCCGAGCACTTTTTCCAGTATCCGCCCGAGGTGGTCGGGATGCCGAAGCTCTATGCGCCGCACGAAAGGCCGACGCATCCCTTCGTGCAGGACTATGCCCGCACCATTCCCTACGATTCCCATGTGCGCGGCGCCGAGGATGTCTATCGGATGCGCGCCGGCTACTACGGCCTCGTCTCCTTCATGGATGAGCAGGTGGGGAAGATCCTGGCCTGTCTCGAAGACTGCGGGCTGAGCGGCGCGACGCGCGTGCTCTACAGCTCCGACCACGGCGACAATGTCGGCGCGCGCGGGCTCTGGGGCAAATCGAACATGTTCGAGGAAAGCGTCGGCGTGCCGATGATCCTCGCCGGCGAGGGCGTCGCCGCCGGCGCCACCTGCGCGACGCCGGTCTCGCTGACCGATGCCTTCGCGACGGTGCTGGATGCGGTGGGTTGCGCCGAGGCGCCGCCGGCCGGCTCCACCTCCCTCTTCGCCATCGCACAGGGCGCCGAGCCGGATCGCGCGGTGTTCTCCGAATACCACGCCTCCGGCTCGCGCGAGGCGGCGCTGATGCTGCGCAAGGGGCGCTGGAAATATGTGCGCTACCCGACCTACCCGGCGCAGCTCTTCGACCTCGAGGCCGATCCCGAGGAGTTGGCCGACCGCGCCGCCGATCCGGCCTGCGCCACCGTGGTCGCCGAGATGGAGGCGCTGCTGGTGGCACGCCTCGGCACGACGCCCGCCGCGCTCGACGCGCAGGTGAAGGCGCGCCAGCGCGCGATCCTGGAAGCCAATGGCGGGCGGGAGGCGGTGCTGGCCCGCGGCGACCTGCCCTACTCGCCCCCGCCCGGCGTGCGGCCGGCCTGGAGTTGAAGCGCCGGAGGGCCTACATCCGGTGCAATGTCACGATGGCACACATCGCGTCGCCCCTGGGCGGCCGGAACCGATGAAGCCGGCCCCTCCTGCGGCTTCGCCCGGCGCGGCTACCACCACGGCAACCTCAAGGAAGCCCTGATCGAGGCGGCGCGCCTGCTCACCGCGGAGCGCGGGCCGCATGGCTTCACCCTCGCCGAGACGGCCCGGCTCGCGGATGTCTCGGCCTCCGCCCCCTACCGGCATTTCCGCGACAAGGACGCGCTGATGGGCGAGCTGGCGCGGCGCGGCTTCGAGGCCTTCGGCGCCCGGCTCCGGGAGGCCGCGGTGGGACGCGGCGTGCGGGAGGGGCTCGCGGCGATGGGCCGGGCCTATCTCGCCTTCGCCCGGGAACAGCCCGGCTATTACGGCGCCATGTTCGCCTGGCGCGATCCATCGCCGCCCGACACCGGGACGGACGGCCCCTTCGCTACGCTCGTCGCCGCCATCGCCCGCGTGCTGCCCGGCGGCGCCGATCCGCAGCAGGCGCGGCTGCTCGCGCTGGAGGTCTGGGCGCTGGCGCATGGCCTCGCCGGGCTGGAGCATGCCGGGATGCCGCCCGCCGGGTCCGGGGCGCCGGCGCATGAGGCCGTGCTCGAGGACGCGGTGGAGCGCCTGCTCCGCATCGGCTGATGTGAATCGGATTGACATTGGCGGCGCGCCTCCCTATGTGAATATACGCCACATCAACATAGGGAGCCCACGTCGCATGTCGGCCGCCTATTCCGCGGTGCCCCACGATCTCCATCCGGACCTGGTCCGGCGCTGGGAGAAGCTTCGCCGGAAGGAGATGCGCCGCGAGGCGCGGCATCGCCTCTGGGCGGCCTATGGCCATCCGCTGCGCGGCTGGCGGCTGCCGGTGATGATCCTCGGCTTCATCATCTTCTGGCCGATCGGCCTCGCCCTGCTCGGCTGGTTCTTCTGGAGATCCAACATGGCCTGCACCACCACCGGCTTCGCCGCCCCCTGGACCGCCTGGAAGGAGCGCGCGCGCGACGCCATCCAGCGCCAGGCCGGTCCGGGCTACGCCTCGTCCGGCAACATCGCCTTCGACGAGCATCGCGAGCGCGTCCTGAAGCGGCTGGAGGAGGAGCGCCGCCAGCTCGACGCCCAGGCCGCCGAATTCGCCGCCTTCGTCCAGAACCTGCGGCGCGCGAAGGACCAGGAGGAGTTCGACCGCTTCATGCAGGGCCGCAACGCCGGCAACGCCTGAGCGGAACGCTCGACCGGCCGCCTGCGCGGCTGACCTTCCCGAAACGGCGTGGCCATCCCATTCTGTCGGGATGGCCGCTCCCCTTCCCCTGCACGCCGACGCCGATCCGGACTTCGCCGAGCTCCTCGCCGCGCGGCCGCATCTCACGACCCACGCCCTGGACGGGCTGACGATCGAGGAGGTGCCGCTCGCGCGGATCGCCCGCGAGGTCGGCACCCCCACCTGGATCTATTCCGCCGGCACGCTGCGCCGGCGTTTCCGCTCGCTCCGCGACGCGCTGACCCAGGCGGGCCTCGCCTGCGACATCCACTTCGCCGTCAAGTCGAATCCGAGCCTCGCCGTGGTCCGCACGCTGGCCGCCGAGGGCGCGGGCGCGGATATCGTCTCCGAGGGCGAGCTGCGCGTGGCGCTGGCGGCGCGCGTCGCACCGGCGCATGTCGTCTTCTCCGGCGTCGGCAAGACGTTGTCCGAGTTGCGCTTCGCACTCGCCCAGGGCGTCGGCCAGATCAACGCCGAAAGCGCGGAGGAGATCGCGATGATCTCCGCCGTGGCGACCGAGCTTGGCCGCACCGCCGATGTCGCGCTGCGCGTGAACCCGGATGTGGACCCGCGCACCCACGCCAAGATCACCACCGGCAAGAGCGAGAACAAGTTCGGCGTCGCGCTCGCCGATGCCGCCGCGGTCTATGCCGACATGGCCGCCCGGCCCGGCATCAACGCCGTCGGCATCGCGACGCATATCGGCAGCCAGATCACCGCCGGCATGGCCGCCTATGCCGCGGCCTACAAGGCGCTCGCCGATCTCGTCCGCGCGCTGCGCGGCCAAGGGCTTAAGGTCGAGCGGGTGGATTGCGGCGGTGGCCTCGGCATCCCCTACCGCGACGAGCCCGCGCCCTCCCCCGCCGCGCTGGCCGGTGCGATCAAGGGCGCGCTCGGCGATCTCGGCGTCGCGCTGATGGTCGAGCCCGGGCGCTGGATCGCCGGCCCCGCCGGCGTGCTGCTCGCCTCCGTCGTGATCGAGAAGCGCACCGGCACGCGCCGCTTCGTGATCCTCGACGCCGCGATGAACGACCTGGTCCGGCCGGCCATGTACGAGGCCTGGCACGGCATCCTCCCCGTGGCGGCCGGCGATCTCGTCGCGCCCGTCGCGCCCTGCGACGTGGTCGGGCCGGTCTGCGAGACCGGCGACACCTTCGCACGCAATCGTGGCCTTCCGCGCCTGGATGCAGGTAGTCTGGTCGCCTTCCTCGATGCAGGAGCCTATGGCGCCGCGATGAGCAGCACCTACAACTCCCGGCCGCTCGCCGCCGAAGTGCTGGTGGACGGACATCGCTTCGCCGTGGTGCGGCCGCGCCAGACGCAGGAGGCGCTGCTCGCCAACCAGCGCCTGCCGGAGTGGCTCGCCCCGGGGCTGCACCCCACGTGACGACGCGCGGAACACCCCTCGGCCCGCTCGCGCGGCGCCGCCGCCTCGCCCGCCTGGCCATCGCCTGGGAGGCGATCTGGCCGGCGATCTGGCCCGCGCTCGGGGTGCTCGGGGTGTTCTGCACGGTGGCTTTGCTCGGGCTGCCTTTGCTGCTGCCGGGCTGGGCGCGGCCGATCCTCGCCGCGGGCTTCGGCGCCGCGCTGGTCTATGCGCTGTGGCGCGGCCTGCGCGGCTTCGCCTGGCCGGGCACGGATCGCGCCGACCGGCGGCTGGAACGCGAATCGGGCCTCGCCCACCGGCCGCTCGCCGCGCTCGCCGACCGGCCCGCCGGCGATGATCCGCTGGCCGAGGCGGTGTGGCGGGTGCATCGCGCCCGCGCGCTGTCCACCATCCGCACGCTGCGCGTCGGCCTGCCGCGGCCAGGGCTGGCGAAGCGCGACCCGATCGCGCTGCGCTCGGCGCTCGGGCTTTCGCTGCTCGCCGCGCTGGTGATCGCCGGGCCCGAGGCGCCGGAGCGGCTGCGCCGGGCCGTCGTCGCCGAACTGCCCCCGCCGGTGCGGCCGCCGCCGCTGCGCCTCGAAGCCTGGGTGACCCCGCCCGCCTATACCGGCGCGGCCCCGCTGTTCCTGGACCCCGCCGGCGGCGAGCTCACCGTGCCCGCGGGCAGTCGGCTCCAGATCGCGCTCTCGGGCGGCACCGGCGGCGTGCCGGAGCTGCAGCTCGGCGCGACGACGAACCCGTTCCGCGCCCTCGATGCCCGCTCCTTCGGCATCGAGGCGATGCTGGAGCAGGGCGCGCGCATGACGATCCGGCGCGACGGGCAGGATGTCGCCGGCTGGACGCTCTCCGTCCAGGCGGACCAGCCGCCGACCGCGAGCTTCCACGAGGCGCCCGGCCGGGCACCGCGCGGCCTCGCGCTGCGCCTGCCCTGGCAGACCGAGGATGATTGGGGCGTCGCCTCGCTGATCGCGGAGATCCGGCTGAAGGCGCGCCCCACGGCGGCGCCGCATGTGATCGAGATCGCGCTGCCCTCCGGCCAGCCGAAGCAGGCGCGCGGCGTCGCGGGGCCCGATCTCTCCGCGCATCCCTGGGCGGGGCTCGAGGTCGAGATCGTGCTGCGCGCCCGCGACGGCGCGGAGCAGGAAGGCGTTTCCACCGCCGCCACGCTGACCCTCCCGGAGCGCAGCTTCACCCACCCCGTCGCGCAGGCGCTGATCGCGCTGCGCAAGGCGCTCTCGCTCGATCCCACCGCGCGCTCCGAGGCGCGGCGCGAACTCGACCGCCTCGCCGCCGAGCCCGAGGCCTTCGAGCACGACACCACCACCTACCTCGCGCTGCGCGCGGCGCGCCACCGGCTGACCCGCGACCGCCGGCCCGAGGCCGTTCCCGAAGCGCAGGACATCATGTGGGAGACGGCGCTGGCGCTGGAGGAAGGTCGCGCCGAACGCACCGCCCGCGCGCTCGCCGAGGCCCGTCAGCAGCTGCGCGAGGCGTTGCAGGAAGCCCAGCGCCAGCAGGAGGAGCAGCGCAACGGCGAGCGCGACGAGCGCAACGCCGAGCAGCGCCAGGAGACCGACCGCCGCATCCAGGAGTTGCGCGACGCGATCCGCCGCCACCTGGAGGCGCTCGCCGAGCGGCTTCGGCGCGAGAATGACGAGGCGATGCCCTTCGATCCGCAGAACCGCCTGATGGATCGCCGCGACCTCGACCGCCGCACCGACCGGATGCGCGAGAGCAACCGCCAGGACCGCACGGAGGACACCGAGCGCGAGCTGGCCGAGCTCGAGGAGATGCTGCGCGCGCTGGAGGAAGGCCGCACCGCCCGCAACGAGCAGCAGGAGCGCCGCCGCCAGCAGCGCGAGCGTGGCCAGCAGCAGATGGGCGTGGTGCAGGACATGGTGCAGCGCGAGACCCGCATGCTGGACAGCGGCCACCGCCGCGCCGAGGCCGAGGCGCAGCGCCGCGAGGCCGAGCGCCGCGCCGAGCAGCAGCAGCGCCGCACCCCCTGGAACCGCCCGACGCCGCAGCAGCAGGAACAGCAGCAGCAACAGCGCGCCGAGGTCGAGGCGCAGGCGCTGCAGGAAGCCCAGCGCGAAGCCCGCACCCAGCGCGCGCTGCGCCGCGCGCTCGGCGAGGTGATGCAGCAATTCGGCGACCTCACCGGCGAGGTTCCAGCCCCCCTCGGCCGCGCGGACCAGGCGATGCGCGAGGCGCAGGAGGCGCTGATGGAGGGCAATGATGCGCGGGACGCGCAGCAGCGCGCGATCCGCGAGCTGATCGAGGGCTCGCGCCAGATGGCCCAGCAGATGCAGCGCCAGTTCGGCCAGCAGGATGGCGAGGGCGAGGAGGAGGGCGAGGAAGGCGGCGAGATGATGGGCGAGGGTCAGGGCCAGGGCGAAGGCGAGGACCAGGCACAGGAACAGGGTCCTGGCCGGGACCCGCTCGGCCGCCGGACCCGCGAGGCGCCGGGCGCGCAGGATAACGGGTCGGATACAAGGGTGCCGGACGAGGCCGAGCTGTTGCGCACGCGGAGATTGCAGGAGGAGCTGCGCCGGCGCGGTGCCGAGCGTGGACGGCCGCAGGAGGAGTTGGAATATATAGACCGGCTGCTAAGACGTTTCTGACGTTCCGGACCCGCTCGCCCCATGAAGATCTTCGATACGCCCCCGCCCGGCGCCCTGGCCCGCGTGATCGGGATGCAGGCCGAATGGTATGGCCGGAACTGGAATTTCGGATTGCGCTTCGAGGCCATCCTGGCCTCCGAGGTCGGGGAATATGCGCTGAACCTGCCGCATCCGGATTGCCGGACCTGGGCCGCGGTGGATCAGGGCCAGGTGGTGGGGACCATCACGATTGACGGCCGCGGCGCCCCCGCGGCGCGGCTGCGCTGGTTCATCGTGGAGGAGCGGGCGCGCGGCGGTCTTGGCCGGCAACTGCTTGAACGTGCGCTGAATTTCTGCCGGGAGCGGGAGTTCTCGGAGGTCTGGCTCACCACCTTCGCCGGCCTCGACGTGGCGCGCGCGCTGTATGAGCAGGCGGGTTTCCGGCTGGAGCACGAGTCGCCCGACACGACCTGGGGCGTGCGTGTGGCGGAGCAGCGCTTCCGCTGCCACCTCGACCGCGCGCCGGCCTTCGCCGTGCAGGCCGAGGCGGCGATGCGGGCGGCGAACGGCGTGGGCCAGTTCGCCTGACGGCGCCGATCGGGACCGCAGGCGAGGCCGGCGCACAAATTCGCACAAACTAACGGCGTGTCCATCTTCGCCTTGTGAGACATTGCGAAGATTTTCTGCGCGATGCTCAGTGCACGGATTGCAACACTGGCGGAGCGTTGGTCGCGTAGTGGCGGGCGAAGACAATATTCCTGTGGCGAGGCGCTGTCCCCCAACGCCAGCCATCCCCCATTCGCGGGGGGAGGGTTCGGGGGGGGGGGGCCGCCCCCGCCTTCCCCTACAGCACCCGCCCGCTGGCCGGATCAATCAGGTGCATGTGGTTGAGATCGGCGGCGAGCTGCATCGGCCTGCCGGGCTCGGCCGGCGTCGTCGGATCCACGCGGCTGCAGATCTCGGCCCCCTGGAGCCAGAGATGCAGCAGCGTCTCCATCCCCATCGGCTCGATCACCTCCGGCGTCATCTCGAAGACGGCGATGTTCGGGCGATCCAGGTTCTTCGGCTCGGTCAGGTGCTCCGGGCGGATGCCGAACAGCACCTCTTTCCCCGCCGCCGCCTTGTAGCGGTCGGTGCGATCCTCCGGCACCGGCAGCACGATGCCGTTCGGCAGGTTGAGCCGCAGCGCGCCCGAGCCGTTCTCCACCCGCGCCGGGATGAAGTTCATCGCCGGGCTGCCGATGAAGCCCGCGACGAAGCGCGTGTTGGGGCGGTGGTAGAGCTCCTGCGGCGGGCCGACCTGCTCGATCACGCCATGGTTCATCACCACCACGCGGTCGGCGAGCGTCATCGCCTCCACCTGGTCATGCGTGACGTAGACGGTGGTGGTCTTCACCGTCTGGTGCACCTTCTTGATCTCGGTGCGCATCTGTACGCGCAGCTTGGCATCGAGGTTGGAGAGCGGCTCGTCGAACAGGAAGACCTTGGGGTCGCGCACGATGGCGCGGCCCATCGCGACGCGCTGCCGCTGGCCGCCCGAGAGCGCCTTCGGCTTGCGCTCCAGCAGCGGCGTGATGTCGAGGATGCGCGCGGCGTTGTCCACGCGGCGCTTGATCTCCTCCTTCGGGAATTTCCGCAGCGTCAGGCCGAAGGCCATGTTCTCGAAGACGGACATGTGCGGGTAGAGCGCGTAGTTCTGGAACACCATCGCGATGTCGCGGTCGCGCGGCGGGATGTCGTTCACCACCGTGCCGCCGATCGCGATCTCGCCCGAGGTGATCTCCTCGAGGCCGGCGATCATGCGCAGCGTGGTGGATTTCCCGCAGCCGGAGGGGCCGACGAGGACGACGAATTCGTGATCGGCGATCTCGAGGTCAATGCCCTTCACCGCCTGCACGCCGCCTTCATAGGCCTTCACGACCTTGCGGATGGACACCTGTGCCATGCCCCGAACGTTCCTTAGCCCTTGGTTGCCCCGGCGGTCAGGCCGGCGATGTAGTAGTCCATGAGAAAGGCATAGACGATCACGGGCGGCAAGGCCGCCAGCAGCGCGCCGGCCATGATCTGGCCCCAGGCGAAGGTATCGCCCCGCACGAGCTGGGAGACGACGCCGATGGTGAGCGGCATCGCATCCGGCGTGGTGACGAAGGCGGTGGGATAGACGAAGGCCGCCCAGCTCACCGTGAAGGCGAAGATCGTCGCCGCGATGATCCCCGGCAGCGCCACGGGGACGAAGATCTTCAGCAGCATCTGCGGCCAGGTCGCGCCATCGATCAGCGCGGCCTCGTCGAGCTCGCGCGGGATGGAGGCGAAGTAGCCGATCATGATCCAGGTGCAGAAGGGCACCGTCAGCGTCGGATAGACCAGCACAAGCCCCCAGATCGAGTTCAGCAGGCCGAGCCCGCCGACGATCTGGTAGAGCGGGATGAACAGCAGCGTGTCCGGCACGAGGTAGGTGAGGAACACGCCCGTGGCCAGCACCTGGCTGCCCCAGAAGCGCATCCGGCTCAGCGCGAAGGCCGCCAGCACCGAGATCACCATGGAGATGGCGACGACGGTCACGGTGATGATCACGCTGTTGACGAAGAAGCGCACGAAGATCGGGTTGGCCACCAGCGCCCCGTAATGCTCCAGCGTCGGCGAGCGGATCCACCACGGGTTCAGCGAGAGATCGGCGATCTCCGTGTTCGTCTTGAGGCTGGTGAGCAGCATGTAGAGCGGCGGCGCCAGGAAGATCACGGCCGCGAAGATCAGCGAGGCGTAGGCCGTCCACAACGCCCAGCGCCGCTCGGCGCGCAGCGATCCCGCCTTGTGGTAGAGGCTCGGGACATCCCGGTTCGTCGCGGCGGAGGAGGACATCACATCTGCTCCTTGTTGCGCCGCGTCACGCTGCGCAGCACGAAGAAGGCGCAGACCGCGAGGATGGGGAACATGAAGAGGCTGACCGCGGCGCCGCGCGGCACGTTGCCCGAGAGGATCCCGACCTGGAAGGCGTAGCTGGCGAAGACATGCGTGAGGTCGCGCGGCCCGCCATTGGTCAGCACGCGGACGATATCGTAGTTCGCGAAGGTCACGATCAGGCTGAACAGCACGGTGATGGAGATGATGTTCGCCATCATCGGCAGCGTCACGTAGCGCAGCCGCTGCCAGCTCGTCGCGCCATCAATGGCGGCCGCCTCGTAGAGCTGCTCCGGCACGGATTTCAGCGCGGCCAGGTACATGATCATGAAGAAGGGCGCGCCGTACCAGACGTTGACGATGATGATGGAGATGCGCGCCCACCAGGGCTCGCCGAGCCAGGGGATCTCCGGGATCGAGATGATGGAGAGCAGCCAGTTGATCGACGAGTAGCTGGGATCGAACATCCACCACCAGCCGAGCGTGGACAGCGCCGGCGGAATCACCCAGGGGATCAGCAGCATGCCGCGCCACTTGCGCTGACCCTTGACGGGTATGTGGTGCAGCATGTGCGCAAGCCAGAAGCCGATCAGCGCCTTCAGCAGCACCGCCGTGATGGCGAAGAAGCAGGACTGGAAGAAGACGTTCCAGAAGGTCTCGGATTCGATCAGCAGCTCGAAATTCGTGGTGCCGACGAAGGCGGTCATCCGGCGGTTCAGCATGGAGAGGTAGATGCCGAAGGCCGCGGGATAGGCCACCAGGCCGAGCACGATCGCGAGCAGCGGCGTCGTCATCAGGACGGCGATGGAGGACCGCCGTCGCGCGAAGCGCCGCAGCGACGAGACGCCCTCGCTGCGCCCCGCGCGCGCGGCCATGATCGTGCCGTCGGCTGCCATCACGCCCCTCCGTCGGAGATGAGGGCCGGGCGGCGCGACGCCACCCGGCCGGGCCCGCTTCAGCCGGCGCGGCGGATCGCGGTCAGCTCGCGCTCGAGCCAGGCGAGCGCCTGCTCGGGCGTCTGGCCGCCCTGCACGACGCGGGCGACGAGCTGCGTGTTCAGGCCGTTGGTGTAGGCCTGCACCGCGAACTCGCCCGGCGCCGGCGCCCAGGCGACGGAGGTGCGCGCCTGGTGATGCGCGCGCAGCGGATAGTTGAACACGCTGCCCTGCGGCGGCCCTTCGTTGGTCCACACCGCGAAGTCGTTCATGCTCTCGAAGGGCGGGATGTCATAGCCGTTCGAGGTGTTCGTCTGCTTCTCCGCCGCCTCGCGCGAGGAGAGGAATTCAAGCAGGCTCTTGGCCTGGGCCTTGTTGCGGCTGAACGACCAGATGCCCCAGAAATAGGGCAGGTAGGAGATGAAGCGGCCCTGTGGCCCCGCCGGCATGGGCACCGTCCAGCACTGCTCCGCCACCTGCGGCGCGTCGCGCTTGGCCACGGCCCAGGCGGAGGGCGGGTTGAAGATCAGCGCGGAGCGGCCGGAGATCAGCGCGCGGTTGTTGGAGGCATCGTCCCAGGCCCAGACATCGTTGGGCAGGAAGCGCGCGAGCCGCACCATGAAGTCCAGCGCCGCCCGCAGATTGGCATTGCCGCGCACCGTGACGTTGCCCTCGGCATCCATGGCCGAGGCGCCGAAGGAGGCGAGGATTGCGCCGGTGGTGTCCACCGCGTCGCTGAAGGTTCCCATCGGCATGCCGAAGGGGAAGCCGGCCGCGTGGCATTTCTCGGCCGCTGTCAGGAAGGTGTCCCAGTTCCAGCGATCGGCGCCGGGGCCGGCCGTGTTGCTCGCGGGCCACATCGCGCGGATGTCGATGCCGGCATGCTGCTGGAACAGGTCGAAGCGGACGCAGGCGGGCTTCATCTGGGTGCCCGACACCGCCGGAATCGCGATCCAGCGCCCGCGCCGCTTGCCGAGATACTCGGCCGCGGGCGTCACCCGGCCGTATTTCCCGATCAGGCGCTGCATCACGTCGTCCACCGGCTCCAGCAGGTCGGCCTGCGCAAGCGGCTGCCATGTCGGGAAGCTCAGGATGTCGTGGCCGCTGCGGGCCTGCGCCTGGGCGTTGATTGTCAGGATGTTCTGGTTGCCGACGGAGGTGATGAAATCGACCTGCACCTCGACCCGGTTCGCGCGGCCCCATTCGGCGCAGAGTTCGCGCAGAGCGCCATTGCCAGCCGGGACCCAGTGATCCCAGAAGCCGCAGCGCAGCGTCGTCGTCGGTTGCCCATGCACCGCCGGCGCATGCAGGCCCGCACCGGCCGCGAGCATGCCCGCAGCCCCGGCGCGCAGCATGCCGCGCCGGCCCACTCCCTTGGCCATCCCAGTTCCTCCTCTCGTGGCCGGCCTTTGCTGGCCGTGCCCATTGCGACGCCCAAAGGTAGGCATCGCGCGCGGCGCACGGCAAGCCTCAATGCAGCGCAGGGCTGGCGTGGTTGACCGCGCCAGGTGAAGCGGGGGAAATGCCCCGCATGGAGATCCGTCGTTTCGACGCAATCGTGATCGGCGCCGGCATGGCCGGGGCCACCGCGGCGGCGCACCTCGCCCCGACGCACAAGGTGGCGCTGCTCGAAGCGGAGGAGAGCGCCGGCTACCACACCACCGGCCGCTCCGCCGCGATCTGGATCCAGAACTACGGGCCGCGCGACGTGCGGCTGCTCTCCGCCGCGTCCCGCGCCTTCTTCGAGGCCCCGCCCGAGGGCTTCGCCGGCGCGCCGATCTTCGCGCCCCGGCCGGTGGTGACGCTCGCACCGGCAGACCAGCTCGATGAACTGAGCGCCATGCTGGGTGCCGGCGAGGGGCTGGAGCCGATCGCGCTGGACGATGTCGCGGCGATGGGGCCGCCATTGAAGTCCGGGTATGCCGTCGCCGCCGCGATCGAGCGCGACGCCTTCGACATGGATGTCGCCGGCCTGCACCAGGGCTTTCTCCAGTCGCTGCGCCGTGCCGGGGGCGTGCTCGCGCTGCGCCACCGCGCCGGGCGGATCGTGCGGCGCGACGGGCTGTGGGAGGCGGAGACGGGCGGCGGCGCGCTGTTCCGCGCGCCCATCCTCGTCAACGCCGCCGGCGCCTGGGGCGACGAGGTCGCGGGCCTCGCCGGCCTCGCGCCGCTCGGCTTGCAGCCGAAGCGCCGCACCGCGCTGATCATTGATCCCGGCGCGCATGACTGCACGGGTTGGCCGCTGCTCGCGGATGTCGCGCACAGCTGGTACGTGCGGCCCGAGGCGCGCCGAAAACTGCTGGTCTCGCCGGCGGACGAGACGGACATGCCGCCGCAGGATGTGCAGCCGGACGAGCTCGATGTCGCCATCGCGGTGGACCGGATGCAGCAGGCGCTCGACATCCCGGTGCGCCGCGTCGAGCATCGCTGGGCCGGGCTGCGCAGCTTCCTGCCGGACCGCAGCCTCGCGATCGGACCCGCGCGGGACGCGCCGGGCTTCTTCTGGATGATCGGGCAGGGCGGCTATGGCATCCAGACCGCGCCGGCGGCCGGCGCGCTGCTCGCCGCGCTGGTGCGCGGCGAGGATCCGGGCGCGCTGGCGCCGATCGTGCCCCTGGTGGACCCTGACCGGTTCCGCGGAGCCCCCGCATGATGCTGCCCACGCCCGATGACGTCCGCGCCGCCGCCGAGCGCCTCGCGCCGCATGTGCTGCGCACGCCGATGCTGCGCCATCCGCTGCTGGATCAGGTCACCGGCGGGACGATCCTGGTGAAGCCGGAGCCGTTGCAGCGCACCGGCAGCTTCAAGCTGCGCGGCGCGACCAATGGCGCGCTGAAGCTCACGCCCGGGCAGCGCCGCGCCGGCGTGGTGACGCATTCCTCCGGCAATCACGGCCAGGCCGTGGCCTGCGCGGCGGCGATGCTCGGCATGCCAGCGCTGATCGCGATGCCGTCCGACGCGCCGGCGATCAAGATCGAGAGCACGCGGCGCTGGGGCGCCGAGATCACCTTCTTCGACCGCAGGACCACCGATCGCGAGATGCTGGCCACGCGCCTCGCCGCCGAGCGCGGCGGCGTGGTGCTGCCGCCCTTCGACCATCCGGACGTGATCGCCGGCCAGGGCACGCTCGCGCTCGAAGTGTTCGAGGATGCGCGGGAAGCGGGGCTCGCGCTGGATGCGCTCGCCGTCTGCACCGGCGGCGGCGGGCTGATCGCGGGCTGCGCGCTGGCGGCGGAGGCCGCCTCGCCCGGCACCGCGATCTGGGCGGTCGAGCCGGAGGGCTGGGACGACACCAGGCGATCGCTGGCGGCCGGCGAGCGCATCGCCAATGACGGGCAGGGCCCGCTGCTGTGCGACGCGCTGCTCTCGATGCGACCCGGCGAGATCACCTTCGCGGTGAACCGCCCGCGGCTGGCGGGTGGCGTCGCTGTGACGCGGGCGGAGGTGTTTCGGGCGATGCGTTTCGCCTTCGAGCACCTGAAGATCGTCGCCGAGCCCGGCGGCGCGGTCGCGCTCGCGGCGGTGCTCGCGGGCAAGGTGGAGGCGAAGGGGAAGACGGTCGGCGTGGTGGTGAGCGGCGGCAATGTGGACCCCGCCGTCTTCGCCGAGGCGCTGGGAGCGGGCTGACGCCCGCCCCCGTCCCTCTCAGCCGAAGGCGAAGTCGTCGCTGCTGAGGCTGCCGCTGGAGACGCCACGCAGCACCACCTGCGCGAAGCTCGCGCCATCCGACCAGCGCACCACGGCATCGCCGGCGGCGTTGTCGAAGATCCTGAGATCGTCGATGTCGTCCACGGCAGGGATACCCTCGAAGACGAGCTTGTCGTTCGTCACCGAGAAATCCGTGATCACGTCGCGGCCGGAGCCCGGGCCGAAGTAGAAGCTGTCATCGCCGGCGCCGCCCGACATGATGTCATTGCCGCTGCCGCCGACGATCTCGTCGGCGCTGGCGCCGCCATTCAGACGGTCCGCGCCCGCGCCGCCTTCCAGCGTGTCGTCGCCATCGCCGCCATTGGCGACGTCGTTGCCCGCGCCGCCGCGCAGCAGATCGTTGCCGCCCTCGCCGTTCAGCGTGTCGGCGCCGTTGCCGCCTTCCACCGTGTCGTTGTCGGCGCCGGCGAAAGCGAGGTCGTTGCCCTCGCCGCCGAGCAGCGAATCATTGCCCTGGCCGCTGCGCATCGTGTCGTGGCCGGCGCCGCCATCCATCGTGTCGTTGCCGTGGTCGTCGCGCAGGAAGTCGTTGCCGGCCTCGCCGAACAGCCCGTCATTGCCCAGGTTGCCGAAGACGCTGTCATTGCCGGTGCCGGCGAAGACGGTGTCGTCGCCGTCGCCGGCATCCACCGTGTCGGCGCCGTCGCCGGCGAGGATGGTGTCGTTGCCGGTCTCGCCAAAGAGGCGGTCGTTGCCGCCGCGGCCCTCGATGCGGTCATTGCCCGATCGGCCGAAGATGCTGTCGGCGACGTCGGTGCCGATCAGGGTATTGTCGTCCTCGTTGCCGATGAAGGTCGGCATGGTGCACCTCCGATTCGCGGGCGCGGAATGCGCCCTGCACACCCGAAACGCGGCAGCGACGCATCTATTCCGCCGCCGTCTGGACAGCGTCCGCGGCGGACGCGACGCTGCGCGGGCAGGGGAGGTGGCGGATGCAGGGTGCTGAAGCGGATGTGATCGTGGTCGGCGGCGGCTCGGCGGGCTGCGTGGTCGCGGCGCGGCTGTCGGAGGATTCCTCCACGCGCGTCCTGCTTCTGGAGGCGGGGCCTCCGGACAAGGATCCCTGGATCGCGCTGCCCGCCGGCTATGCCAGGGTCTATGGCAGCGGCCGCTACGACCCTGGCTTCACGACCGAGCCCGAGCCGGCGCTCGGCGGCCGCGCCATCCACTGGCCGCGCGGGCGCGTGCTGGGCGGGTCGGGCTCCATCAACGGCCTGGTCTTCCTGCGCGGATCACCGCACGACTACGATCGCTGGGCGCAGGCCGGGGCCCGGGGCTGGTCCTACCAGGATGTCGCGCCCGCCTTCCGGCGCATGGAGACCTGGCTCGGCCCGCCCTCGGCGGAGCGCGGGCGGGATGGCCCGATCCGCGTCAGCGCGCCGCGCCGGCTCGCCACTGCGGCGCAGGCCTTCGTGGATGCCGCCGCCGCCGCCGGGCTGCCGCGCTTCCGCGACGTGAATGGCGGCGGCCCGATCGAGGGCGTGGGCGCGGTGCAGCTGAACGTGGATGGGCGCTGGCGGTCCTCCTCCGCGCGGACCTATCTGCGGCCGGCGATGAACCGGCCGAATCTCGAGGTGCGCACCGGCATCCAGGTGCAGCGCCTGGTCTTCGAGGGCACGCGCGCCGTCGGCGTCGCCACCGCGCAGGGCGTCTTCCGCGCGCGGCGCGAGATCGTCGTCTCCTGCGGCGCGATCGAGACGCCGAAGCTGCTGATGCTCTCGGGCATCGGCGATGGGGAGGCGCTGCGCGGCTTCGGGATCGAGACCGTGGCGCATAGCCCCGATGTCGGGCGCAACCTGCAGGATCACCTGATTGCCAAGTTCATCTGGCGCACCAGGCCCTGCGGCACGCTGAACGAGATTCTTCGGAGTCGCGTGAAGCAGGCTGCCATTGGCATGGATTGGCTGCTTCGGAAGCAGGGCCCGCTGGCGATCGGCGCCGGCGAGGCGACCGGCTTCGTACGCGTCACGCCGGGCGCGGAGGAGGCGGAGGCGCAGCTCCTCTTCGTCAATTTCTGCACCTTCGACTACCGCCAGGGACTGACCGACTTCCCGGGCGTGATGCTGAACTACGGCGCCTGCCGACCGGACAGCCGCGGCACGCTGACGCTCCGCAGCCCCGACCCGATGGACCGGCCCGTGATCCGCGCCAACTACCTCGATCACCCGAACGACCTGCGGGTGATGCTCGGCGCCGCCGCGGTCTGCCGCCGGATCGCGCAGCAGCCGCCCTTCCGCGACCTGATCCTGGAGGAGCTGCGCCCCGGCCCCAACGCCACCGATGACGCGGCCACAGAAGAGAGCATCCGCGCGACCGGCAACACCGTGTTCCATCCCTGCGGCACCGCGCGGATGGGCAGCGACGACCGCGCCGTGCTCGATCCCGAGCTGCGCGTGCGCGGCGTGCAGGGCTTGCGCGTGGCCGATGCCAGCGTGTTTCCTCTGATCCCCTCCCCCAACATCCAGCCTGCCGCCCTGATGGTGGGCGAACGCTGCGCCGAGTTCATCAAGCGCGCGGCCTGAAAGGACGAGCATGACGACCCGCACCGCCCTCATCACCGGCGCCGGCCGCAACATCGGCCGCGCCGTGGCGCTCGGCCTCGCGCAGGATGGGCTGAACGTCGTGGTCAACGGCTCCTCCGACCGCGCGGCTGCGGAGAGCGTTGCCGCGGAGGCGCGCGGCTTCGGCGTGCGTGCGGTCGCGATCATGGCCGATGTCGGCACGCGCGAGGGCTGCCAGGTCCTCGCGGCGGCGGCCCTCAAGGAATTCGGCACGGTGGACGTGCTGGTGAACAATGCGGCGCTTCGGCCCTCGAAGCCGTTCCTGGATTGCACGCCGGAGGATTGGCGGCGCGTGATGGGCGTGGACCTCGAAGCCGCGATCTGGCTCGCGCAGGCGCTGCTGCCGGGGATGCTGGCGAAGGGCTGGGGCCGCATCGTGAACTTCACGGGGATGAACGCGATCCACGGCTATACCGGGCGCATCCCCGTCTCCGTCGCGAAGCACGGCCTTTGGGGGCTGACCAAGTCGCTCGGCAAGGAGTTCGGGCCGAAGGGCGTCACGACCAACGCGATCTCGCCGGGGCCGATCGCCTCCGATGGTGATGACGCCGCCGCCGATTCGCATCGCAGCGGCTATGTCGCGAAGGTGCCGGTCGGGCGCATGGGCACGCCGGCCGAGGTCGCCACGGTGGTGCGCATGCTCGTCTCGGATGGCGGGGCCTATGTGAACGGGCAGATGATCCAGGTGAATGGCGGCGCGGAGACCTGAGACTTTGCACTCCGCCCGTATGTTGCGAGACTGCGCGGAACATCCCCGGGAGGCATGGATGATCCGGATTGCTCGCCGCGCGCTGCTGGCGCTCGCGCTCATCGCCGGCGGCGCCGGCGCGGCCCTCGCGCAGGCCTATCCGACGCGCACCATCAGCATGGTCGTGGGCTTCGCGCCGGGCGGCCCGGCCGACACCATCGCCCGGCTGATCGCGCCCGCGCTCGGCGCCGATCTCGGCCAGACCGTGGTGGTCGAGAACGTCTCCGGCGCCGGCGGGTCGATCGGCCAGGGCCGCGTCGCCGCCGCGCGGCCGGACGGCTACACGATCCTGTTCGGCAGCCTCGCCCAGGCCACCATCCCGACGCTCTATCGCCGGCTGAGCTTCAACCCCACCGCGCTGGAACCGATCGGCATGATCAACGAGGTGCCGATGTCCATCATCGCGCGCCGCGACTTCCCGGCGAACAACCTGGCCGAACTCGTCGCGGTGGTGCGGCGGGAGGGGCGGAACCTCAATCTCGGCAATTCCGGCGTGGGCGGCACCAGCCATCTGTGCAGCCTGCTGCTCCAGCAATCGATCGGCGCGTCGGTGACGCTGGTGCCCTATCGCGGCACGGGGCCGGCGATGAACGACCTGCTCGCCGGCCGCCTCGACCTCGGCTGCGACCAGACGACCAACAACTCGGAGCAGATCCGCGCCGGCGTGATCCGCGGCTACGCGATCACCACCGATGCCCGTGTC
>VFQR01000818.1_pt1 | contig 31771 bp, 29 predicted proteins | sample 3512321 | NCBI WGS metagenome assembly VFQR01 (sample SAMN10412374, study PRJNA504923) | tailings metagenome | isolation source: Relicate 3 Philex TSF1 revegetated site | place: Philippines: Tuba, Benguet | collected 2017-08-29 | reverse complement strand
GGATTGTGCGCCCCCTCATCCGGCGCTGCGCGCCACCTTCTCCCTCAAGGGGAGAAGGGAACCGGGGAGAGGCCCGTGCACGAGCCCATATGCGATAGCCCTCCCCCTTGTGGGGAGGGATCAAGGGTGGGGGTGGGAAGCCACCAGAAAAGCCATGAGCGCGCAATCCGCAACCAACGCGCCGCCCGGTCGCGGAGCGCCTGAGCGAACGCCCCCGTTCAGACCGGCTGGCTGCCCAGCACCGCGAGGAGGCGCGGATTGATCGCGCCGGTTTCGCTCATCCCCGTCGCCCGTTCGAAGCTGCGGATGGCTTCGGCCGTGCGCGGTCCGGCGATCCCGTCCGGGGTACCGACATTGAAGCCCAGAATGTTCAATGCCCGCTGCACTCCGGCGACGACTTCGGCATTGGTGATCGTCTCACCCGGATCGAACGCCCGCGACCAGGTACCGATCGGCGCGAAGTTTGCGGCGAGGTCGATGCTGGCCGGGCGATAGGCGGCGATGTCCTCGTTCAGCCGGCGCACGGTCGCCGCATCGAGCGAGCTGGCCACGTCGTCCCGCGCCCTTGCGGCGTCGGTGTCGCCACGCGCGGCGGCGAGCGAGAACCATTTGTAGGACTGCGCCATATCCTGCGGCACGCCCAGCCCGCGGGCATAGAGCATGCCGAGATTGAACTGGCTGTCCCGCATGCCGCGGCTCGCCGCTTCCTCGAACCACTTGGCGGCGGCGTCGAACTGCTGCGCACCCAGCCCGCCGCCGGCATAGAGCGCGGCAAGGTTGTGCATCGCCATGCGGTTGCCGGCTTCGGCGGCGCGCTGGTACCACAGCCGCGCCTGCGGCAGGTCCTGCTCCACGCCGCGTCCGTTCTCGTACAGGCTCCCCAGTCGGTACTGCGCCGGGACGAACCCCTGGCTCGCCGCGCGCTCATACCACACGGCCGCAGCCTTCAGGTCCTCGGGCACCGCGCGGCCCTCGGTGTAGATTGCCGCCACTTCGAACTGCGCGCGCACATCGCCCGCCGCGGCGGCGCGGCGCAGCGCGTCGGGGCCGACGCCCTCGGGCGGCATTTCCACCTGCACCGGGCTTTCGAGCGTCACTTCCAGCGGCCGGATGCCGGCGCTGAGCGTGTCCGGTGTCGCCGGAGCTGCCGGCGTCGCCGCAAAGCTCTGCGGCATGGGCTGGCTCGCCGCACCCGCCGAGAAGCCGCGCGCCGCGGCCGGATCGGCCGACGCGGTGGTGAGGTTGTCGACCAGCGGGATCAGCCGTGGCACCTCGACGTCCACCGGCTGGGCCTGCTCGGCCATCGGCACCGGGTTCAGCTCTGGTCCGCCGATATCGCCGTCCACGGCGGGAGCGGCTGCGGCGGGGCTGGGCGCCGGGGCCGCGTCGGTGTTGGCCTGCAGCCGCTGGCTCAGCAGATTGACCGTCAGCAGCACCAGCGCCACGGCGGCGGCGGCGAGCAGGATCGGCCGACGATGCCGCATCAGGAAGCTCTCCGGCCGCGGCTCGTCGAGCGCCGTCGGCTCGGTCGCGGTGCTGTCTGGCGCCGCGACGGGCTCCGCAGCGCTTTCGGGAACGGGGCCCCAGGCGGGCGGAATGTCCTTGTCGCCGGCGAGCTTGCGCCGCAATTGCGGCCGCCAGGATTTCTTCGGCGGCGCTGCCTCCGCCTCGGGCGGCGTCGCCGCTGCAGCCGTGTCGGCGGCGTCGACGCCCGCATCGGGCGCCTCGGTCCGCGTCTGGAACCGGGCCAGCGCCCGGGCGATCAGCGACCCGCTGCCCGGCTCGCTCGCCGGCACTGCGTTGCTGCTCGCCTGCCGCGCCGCCCGCCGATGCGCTTCGATGAACGTGTTGCGGCTGGGCATCGGGGCTGCCTGCACCTCCACGGCCGGCGCACCCGGCTCGAATGCGGCCGATACGCCGCCATCGAGGCTGGAGCGCGGCTGCGGTGGCCGCTCGGCAAGGTTCGGGTCGAAGCGCGGCTGCGGCCGTCCGGGCGCTGCCATCGCGTCGTGCGGCAGGTCGAGGCCCGGGTGCGGCCGGCGCGGGCCGTTCTTGACTTCCAGCGCCGCCCGCAGCGGATTGGGCTCGGCGAAGGGCCGGTCGACCAGCGGTGCGTCCTCGGCGGGGTTGGCGGGCATGCTGTCGGCCTGCGGGCGCACGGAATGCGGCTGCTGCGGCTGCGGCGTCGCCGCCACCGGCCGCGACATCTCTTCGGTCAGCGCGATGAACAGCGGCCCGAGCGGATCGTCGCCACCCGAACCGGAGGCCATGCTCGGCACCGGCGCCGTATCGCGCGCCTCTTGGCCGTCCGCCTCGTGCTCGTCCTCGTCATAGGTGTCGAACTGCAGGGCGCGTTCGGCATCGGCGAGGTCCGCTGCCACTTCGCGCAGCGCAGCCATCTCGTCCACCTCGGCCGGCGCGAGGTTCGGCAACGGAGCGGTCACCGGCACCGTCTCGGGCGCAGGCATCGCTGCAGCCGGTGCGAACACCGGGGCAGGGGCAGGGGGCGTCGCCGCAGGCTTGAGGCTCGCTTCCAGCCGCGCCAGCCGCTCATTGACCTCGTTGATGGTGGCGCTCAGCGCCGCATTCTCGTCGCCCGGCTGCGTCAGCACAGCTTCCAGCACGCGCTCGATCCGCTGGTCCAGCTGCGCCAGCGCGGCATGGTTGGCTTCGGCATCAAATTGCGGCGCAAGCGCCGGCGCTGCTTGCGGCACGATCTGCCCCAGCGCGGCGCTGGTGCGTTCGGCCACCATGTCGGCAAGCACGTTGAAATCCGGCGGCGGCAGCCTCTCGGCCGGCTGCGCATAGAGCTTGGCGAGGCCGGTGAGCTGTTCGCCGGTCTGGTCCATCCGCGCCACCAACTGGCGCACCTGCGCCTCGAGCTGGTGGATGCTGGGGTCGGAGGGCCGCTCGGCCATGCGCTCGCCCAGCGCCTCGATCTGCGTTTCCAGCCGGTCGAAGCGCGGCGACACGCTGTCGAGCACGGTCAGCCGCAGCGCCTCGACTTCCGCCTTCAGCGCGCCCACCTCGTTGCCGCCCGTCTCCACATCGGCAATGCGGTCGTTCAGCGCGTCGATCAGTTCCACCAGCCCCTGCGGCTGCGCCGGGGTCCGCATCGCGCCCGCCAGCCGCGACAGCTCGCTGGTGATCTTGTCGAGTTCGGCCGGCGGCACCGCCATCGAGCGCTCGATGGTGTCGATCCGGTCGTAGATGTTGCGGACGCCATCCTCGATGGCCTTCATGCCCGCCTTGAGTTCGTCCCGCGGCTCCTCGACCCGCTTGGCCACCTGCACCTGCAGGTCGGCCAGCCGGCCGACCGTCGAGGCCACATGGTCCAGCCTTTGCGTCAGCCCGATGCCGTCGACCCGGTCGACGAACTGCACCTGCAGTTCGGCGAGCTTGCCCACCGTCGCGGTCACGTCGTCCAGCCGGCGGGTAAGGCCGTTGGTGTCGGTCTTGCCGGCCAGCTGCATCTGCAGGTCCGCCAGCCGTCCGACCGTCGCCGTCACCTCGTCCAATCGGTGGTTCAGTCCGCTGGTGTCGGCCTTGCCCGCCAGTTGCGCCTGCATGTCGGCGAGCCGCCCCACGGTCGCGGTCACGTCGTCGAGTCGCTGCGTCAGCCCCGCGGCGTCGCTGCGGTCGGCATAGGCCTTCTGCAGTTCGGCGAGCTTGGCGACGGTCGCCGACACGTCGTCCAGCCGCCGGTTCACCGCGCCGAGGTCGATCTGCGGCTCGCGCGCCACCAGCTTGGCGAGCCCCGCGATCTGCGCTTCGAGGCGCTTGACCTGTCCGGTCTCCCCCACCGCGCCGGCCAGCAGCTCCACCACATGGCTCAGCTGGCCCAGTTGCTCGGCGATTTCCTTGATGTTGGCGGTCTGCCCATGCCCCTGCTGCCGCAGCTCGCCTTCGAGCCGTTCTAGCCGTCCGGAGATCCCGGTCACCGCATCCGCCAGTTCGTCGAAGCGCGGGGCCGGCTCATGCGGCACGCTCTGGCGCTGCGGCGCCCCCAGATGCCGGGAGCGGATCTGCTGGATCGCCGATTCGAGCGTGTCGCGCGGATGGGTCATTTGCTCGTCGCGGTCGCTGAAACGGCTCAGCGTCCGCTGCACCGTGCGCAGCGCCTCGCGGTGCCGCGTCTCCGGCTCCGCCTCGGTCACCTGGTGGCGCAGATCGCGCATGCGCTCGCTGATCCCGGCATAAGCCGGCTCCGACCGGCTGCTCCGCGCCACCTGCGATTCCACCTGGTCGAGCAGGGCTACCAGCTCGCTGCGCAGTTCGTGCCATTCGCCCGGTGCGGACGCTGGCTGCTGGTCATACTGCGGCATTGAGCGGGTCATCGGACGATCCCAGGTCGCGCATCGGGTGGGGACTCGACCCCGAAGCGGGGACAGCCGTCCGCTGACTCTGGAGAAAACATGGTAAAGATCGCGTTAAACCTTGATGCAATCTGCGAATCGGCGTTCCGCGTCCTAAGTGGCATATGCTGGGCCGATGCGCCTTGCTAGAAATCCTGCCTTGAGCAGATACCACAGCCGGCACGAGTACTGAGGCCCCGGCCCGCGCGGGAACACAGCTATTTTCGCACCGGCCCGTTTTCGAGCGAGAACGACTTGATCCGAGCCCTAGAGCCCTTTCTTCAGCGAGCCGCCCAGCAATGACCACGCGCCGCATCATCATCGTCGACGATCACCCGCTGTTCCGTGCCGCCCTGCGCCAGACGCTGGCCGGCGGCGATCCCTCCATCTTCGTCGAGGAGGCGGGCGATCTCGCCGCGCTCAGCACCGCGCTCGAAGCCGATCGGGATTGCGACCTGGTGCTGCTCGATCTCAACATGCCCGGCGCCCGCGGCTTTTCCGGCCTGCTCCTCCTCCGCGCGCAATATCCCGAAATCCCGGTGATGATCATTTCCGCCGTCGATGACGGCATGGTCATCCGCCGCGCCTTTGAGCTCGGCGCCGCTGGCTACCTGCACAAATCCATCGGCCCCACAGATATCCGCCGCGCCATCGAGACGGTGCTCTCGGGCGAAGTCTATGTCCCCGAGGGCATGGAACTGCCCGCCGAGGACAACCAGTCCGATCTCATGCAGCGCCTCGCCACCCTCACGCCACAGCAGGTCCGCGTGCTGATGATGCTGAGCGACGGGCTGATGAACAAGCAGATCGCCTACGAGCTCTCCATCTCCGAGGCGACCGTGAAGGCCCACGTCTCCGCCATCCTGCAAAAGCTCGACGTCGACAGCCGCACCCAGGCCGTCATCGCCGCCGCCCGCATCGAGGAAGGCCAGTTCGACGCGCTGCTCGCCGGCCACTGAGCGAGGCACGTTCTTCGTCACGGCGCCGGCGCACCATTCAGCAGCCTTCATGGTGAGCCCGTCGAACCACGAAGGCCTGGCACCGGGCTGCCCCGGCTCTCCCCGCGCTTAGTCCTCCTCGCGCATCACCCGCTTGCGCGCACTGGTCAGCCCGCTGATCGTGGCGCGGAGCGCTGCGGGCTTCACCGGCTTGGTCACCACCGCGATCTCGCGTTCCTCGGCCAGCGTTCTCACCCCCGGGCTGCGGTCCGCCGTCACCAGCGCCGCCGGCAGGTGCCCGCCCACATTGTGCTTCAGCCACTCGATGGCATCGAGCCCGGAAGTCTGGTCGAGGTGATAGTCCATCAGCACGAGGTCGGGCAGCCAGCCGACCAGTAGCTGGTCGCGGTCGATGTCCTTGAGCGAGCGCGCCGAGCGCACGTCGCACCCCCAGCCACCGAGCAGCCCCTCCATCGCATCGAGAATGCCGCGCTCATTGTCGACGCAGAGCACCCTCAGCCCGGCGAGCGTCGTCGTCGGCTCGCGCGCCGCCGGGCGGGCCTCGCCGGCCGGCTGCTGCGGCCGCCGCACCAGCGGCAGATACAGCGAAAAGCGTGAGCCGCGGCCCTCCTGGCTGTCGAGTTCCAGCGTCAGCCCCAGCCCGCTCACCAGCCGGCGCACGATGGAGAGCCCCAGCCCCAGCCCCTGTGCCATGCGCGCGCCGTGTTCCAGCCGGCTGAACTCGGCAAAGATCAGCGCATGCTGGTCGCGGTTGAAGCCGATGCCGGTGTCGATCACGTCGAATCGCACCCGCGCGCCCCGCCGCCGCGCCCCCACCAGCACGCGCCCACCCGGCCGCGTATACTTGATCGCGTTGGACACGAGGTTCTGCACCACCCGCGCCACCAGCGCCCGGTCGCCCAGCACCGTCAGCCGGCTGTCGACCAGCCTCAGATCGATCGACTTGTTGCGCGCCTGCGGCCCGAACTCCAGTTCCGCCTTGCGCAACAGGTCCTGCACCTGGAACGGCGCCGAAACCGGCTTCAGCGCCCCCGCATCCAGCCGCGAGATGTCGAGCAGCGCCGACATGATCTCTTCCACCGCGTTCAGCGACGCCTCGATCGAGTGCGCCAGTTCGTCGAGCCCGGTGCCGCCGGCCCGCTCCACCAGCGTCGCCGTATAGAGCCGGGCGGCGTTGAGCGGCTGCAGCAGATCGTGGCTCGCCGCGGCGAGAAAGCGCGTCTTGTCGCGATTGGCGGCGTCGGCCTTGGCCCGCGCCACCTCGAGCTCCGAATTCACCCGCGTCAGCGCCGAGGTCCGCTCCTCCACCCGCTGCTCCAGCGACTGGTTGATGCGGGCCAGCGCCGTCTCCGCCTCCACCCGCTTCGACACGTCGGCGAAGCTGATCACCAGCCCGCCATCCGGCAGGCGCGAGGCGTGAAATTCGAGCGTCTGGCCGTCCGCGCCCAGCCGCTGGCTCACATTCGCCTCCGACTGGGTCAGCGTCTGCACGCGCTGTACCGCGAGGCTGATGGCGTCGCCGGGGCCGAGATCGCCGCGCCGGCCGAGAAACAGTGCGATGTCGTAGAGCGGCGTGCCGGGCACCATCAGCGCTTCCGGCAGCACCAGCAGGTCGCGATAGCGCGTGTTCGAGCGGATCAGCCGCAGGTCGCGGTCGAACACCGCGATCCCTTCGGGGATGAAATCCAGCGCCCGCCGCAGCGGTTCCTCGGTATCGGGTTCGGTGCTCATCTGCCTGTCCGGCCGACTATCTGCCGCGCCACCTCGCGCCGCAAGCCCGCCCAAAGTCGCGGCAGCAGCAGGAGCAGCCGATTGTCAAACGCCCGCTGAGCGGGCACTTTCGCCCTGCGGCAGGGGCTTGATGCCGAATCGTGCGCCCCCGGAGAGGGGCGCCAGCAAAGGGGAACAGCATGTTCAAGGAATTCCGGGATTTTGCCCTCAAGGGCAATGTCGTCGATCTGGCGATCGGCGTCATCATCGGCGCTGCCTTCAGCGCCATCGTCTCGTCCATCGTCGACGACATCTTCATGCCGGTCATCGGGCTGCTGACCGCGGGCATCGACTTCTCCAACCTCTTCATCGTGCTCAACAACCCCAACGACGTGCCGGTGCCCTCCGTCGCTGCCGCCAAGGCCGCGGGGGTCGCAACGCTGAATTACGGGCTGTTCCTCAACGCGGTGCTGAAGTTCACCATCGTCGCCTTCGTGCTGTTCATGGTGGTCAAGGCCATCAACCGTGTGCGCCGGCAGGAAGCCGAAAAGCCCGCCCCCGCCGCCCCGCCGGCCCCCACCGCCGAGGAAACCCTCCTCATGGAAATCCGCGACGCCATCAAGTCCCGCGGCGTCTGACCACGCTCCACCCCCGGTCGCCTGCGGCCGGGGGTGGCTGAGGCCAGATCAGTCCGCAGCAGGCCTGCGACCATCAGGATGGGCGACGAACTCTTCGGGGCGGCTGGCGATGAACGCCGCATCGGGCACCATACCCTGGCGCAGCCAGTACGCGAGGAAGACTGGCGTGCCGATCACCACCGGCTTCCCGCTGGTCGGAAACAGGATGACGTCCCGCCGATTGGCAAAGCTGACAGCCGGTCCCCTGTTGAAATCATCGACATCGTTTGTCGCCAGCAGGTCAGCCTTGCCGCCGATTGCGCTCAACAGAACATGGCGGTCGTCGGCAATCTCGTCGAAGAGCTTGTCGTCTCCGGCGGCCAGATGCGCCCTGGCCGCGGCGCGCTCCTCCAGCTCGGACGCAAAGGGAACATGCCCGGCTCCGACCACGATGCTCGGAGGCAGTGCAAGCGGACCTTCCATTGCATAGTCCTGAAGCAGCCACGCCAGCTCTTCGGCCGAATCCCGGTCGTAGTTGAACCGCCGCACCAGCACGGACGCCCAGTTCTCGATGATGGGTACCGAGCTGATCAACTGGACCGGGCCGGCGTCGCATTCCCCGTTTCGAACCGCATCCACCAGATAGCGTGACCCGGTGCCGGATCTTCCCTTCAGCCGGCCCAGCAGGTCGGCGACGAGCACATTGATGTCGAGACAGACGCGGATCGCGTCCATTCTCATCTGCGTGTGGCCGCGACCGCCTCGGCATCGATCGCCTCCTCGGTATCGAGCGGCGCGTTCGTGACCGGGCTGTAGTCGACCTTCACGCGGTCCGCGACGACCCGCTCCCGCGCTCTCAGCGCAGCACGTCCGAGCAAGCGGGTCACGAACTCGCGTTCCTCCGGCTGGCTGCCATCGAGAGCGATCAAGGCACGGCGGGCGGCAGGGGAGATGTCGAGCAGGAGGCGCGTGGCAACGGCCACCAATTGCGAGGGATTCCGGCCCTCGGCCTCCGCAATCCGGCTCAGGCGATCCGCAGATCGCTCGTCAAGATGCGTCCCAACCGTCCGTCCCGCCATCACAGTGCTCCTTTAGAACCTTAAGATAGTGAAGAACACGCCCCCTGTCCAACCACTGGTAGTATAGGAACAAAATCCTTGACGTCGCCCCCGTCACGGCATTAATACCTATCCACCACAGGCTTCCGTCCCGCGTCCCTAGTGGTCTCTACGAATGGCGACAACACTTAGGACGTGCTAGCCCAAAGCATCGCCCTTGGGTCTGTTATTGTCCAAACCGGTTTGTCCCCGCCATCGTCCAGTGCGGCGGGTGTGAAGATGTCGAACACTGCACCGGCGGCCGGCTTCGGGTCTTGCCCGCGCCCCGCCATTACTCGCGGAGGATTGCATGGCCGATCTGCTCGACTATCCCAGTTACCTGAACCGCAACCGGCTGGTGCATATTCTCGATGCCGATCCGGCTACCTGCGAGGCGCTGAGCGTGCTGTTCCGCCTCGAGGGGTTCCAGACCCGGTTCTCCGTGGACACGGCGAGTTTCCTCGCCGCGCTCGAGACGCGACGGCCCGATCTGGTGGTCGCCAATCTACGCATCGGCGGCGAGAGCGGGCTTGAAGTGCTGCGGCGGGTGAAGTCGCTGCGTGGCGGCACCCCGGTGTTCATTCTCACCGACCAGGGCGAGGTTGCCGGCGCCGTGGAGGCCATGAAGGCCGGCGCCTCCGACGTGCTGCCCAAGCCGCTCGACGGCGATCGCCTGTTGCGCGCGGTCTACGATGCGCTGCGCCACGATGTGCGCGTCGCGCCCGAGGCGGTGGCGGGCGAGCGCCGCATCGAAGTCCGCGGCTTCGATCAGCTGACCCCGCGCGAGCGCGAGGTGCTGGAACTCATCACCAATGGCCGCTCCAACAAGGAGGCCGGACGCCAGCTCGGCATCTCGCCCCGTACCATCGAGGTCCACCGCGCCCGCGTCATGGAAAAGCTCGGCGCCCGCAACACCGCCGATCTGATGCGCATCGTGCTCACCAGCTGATGGCGGGAACGCTGGTGGCTGTGCCGGCGTTGCTGCGGCGCCTGGTCGTGCGCCGGGCGGCAGAGGATCTCCGCCATGCCCGCCGATATCGTCCCCTTCGACCTGCAGCGTATGCTGCTGGGGGACATGCCCCCGCTGTTCCTGCTCGAGATCATTGTCCGTACGCTGATCGTTTATGCCTACGGGCTGCTGCTGTTGCGGTGGCTGGGCAGCCGCACCATCGGCCAGCTGTCGACCGTTGAGTTTCTGCTCGTCATCGCCCTCGGCTCCTCGGTGGGCGACGCGATGTTCTATCCTGAGGTGCCGCTGCTCCACGCTTTGCTGGTCGTCACGGTAGTGGTGTGCGCCAACAAGGGGCTGGACATCCTAATTGCCCGCAGCAAGGTTGCCGAACGCGCCATTGACGGCGCCCCGCAACTGGTGCTGCGCGACGGCGTCATCGACCTCCGCTTCCTGAGCAAGTCGAGCCTCGGAGTGAGCGAGCTCTTCCAGCAGTTACGCCACCGCGACGTGGAGCATCTGGGGCAGGTGGCCGCCGCCTACATCGAATCCGATGGCGTGATTACGGTCTTTCGTGCCCGCGAGCCGCTGCCCGGCCTACCGGTGGCGCCCCCCTGGGAGATAGAGGAGCCGCCGCAGCTGCGTCCGGGAGATCCGGCATCGGACGGTCCGCTCGCCTGTCGGCGCTGCGGCACCCTGTCGAGGGCGCCCCGGGCCCCGGCCGCATGTCCCTACTGCGGCCATGCCGGCTGGGCACCTGCCCGCAGCGAGCGTCGTTTCGCGGCTGAAGTCGAGGCCTGAGTGTCGCCGCTACGCCGCCAGCGCCCGGGCCCAGGTCGCGGCGCGGTCGAGTTCACCCTCCACCAGCGGCCCTTCCGTCCCCGTCACGAGGAAGCCGGCCGAAGTGCCGGCCTCGCTGAAGCCCTGGCCCTTGAGGTCCCGCTGCAGCCGCTCGGCCGCATAGCCACCGGCATTGATTACCCAGCGCAGCGGCGCGGGGTGGATCTGCTCGGGGTCCATGCGCGTATCGAACGCCGCCGCGCGGCAGCCCGGCGCGTCCCGCCCTTCCAGTCCGCCAACGAACTCCGCCATGTCCGGCGTCGGGCGAAATCCGCGCGTCGGCGAGCCGACGATCAGCAGGTCGACCGCAGTGCAGTCGAGGTTCCGCGCCTGCCGCACCGGCAGCAACCGCACCTCGTGGCTCGGATCGAACGCAGCGGCAATCGCCTCCGCCACCTTGCCGGTGTTGCCGAACACGCTGTCATAAACGATGGCGATCCGCATCTTGGCCTCCTGTGCTTGCCCACAGAACCCTAGCGAACCGCCCCTTAGCCGTTTTGACCTCGATCAAGCCCGGTGCCGCATGCTGCCGGCGGGCCCCCAAGCGCAGCGGGCGTGGCTCGCATTGTCCCGCCTCCACAGCCGCGATCGATGATTTCTTGCTCCCCCTGTAGAAAAACCGGCACGTGGGACGACACCATGATGCGCTGATCGAAATGCGCCCGATAGGGAGATCGAGATGAACTACATGTTGCTGCTTTACGCCGACGAGGCCCAAGGTCAGGCCCTGCCACCGGACGAGATGGCGGGGTTCATGGCGGAAATGTTCGCCTACAAGGCGGCGCTCGAAAAAGCCGGGGCGTTCATCGCCACCGCGCCGCTCGCGCCCACCGCGCAAGCCTCCACCGTGCGCGTCCGCAATGGCCGGACCGATATCCAGGACGGGCCCTATGCCGAGACGCGCGAGCAGCTGGGTGGGTACTACGTCATCTCGGCGAGCGACGAGGACGAAGCGCGGCTCTGGGCTTCCCGATGCCCCGCGGCGCGCTGGGGCAGCATCGAAATCCGTCCGCTTGTGGAGCTGACGCCTCTTGCCAGCTGATCCCGCGACACACGCGGCTGCGACCCGCGCCGTGCGCGACAGCTATGGGCGGCTTCTCAGCCTCCTCGCTTCGCGTGGCGCGGGACTCGCCGCGGCCGAGGATGCACTTTCGGAGGCCTTTGTCGCGGCCATGACGCAGTGGCCGCGGGACGGCGTGCCCGCCAGCCCCGACGCCTGGCTGCATGCCGTTGCGCGCAGGCGCCTGGTGGATGCATCGCGCAAGTCCGCGCGCCTCACCGATCGCGTCCCTGAACTGGTCATCCTCATGGACGAACTCTCCGCCGCTGCCACCCGCAACGCGCTGCCGGATCGTCGCCTGGCACTCTTTTTGGCGTGTGCCGATCCGGCCATTGCCGAAACTACCCGGACGCCGTTGATGCTGAACGTCGTCCTGGGTCTGACGGCGGAGGAGATGGCTCCGCTCTATCTCGTCTCGGCACGCACCATGAGCCAGAGGCTAGTCCGGGCCAAGGCGCGGCTTCGGGAGGCAGGCATCGGTTTTCGCGAGCCCGAGCCCGAGGTGTTGCCGGCCCGGCTCGATCCGGTGCTCGACGCCATCTACGGCGCCTACACCACAAGCTACAGCGTCAGCGGACAGGACGATGCGCTGAAGTCCGAGGCGGTGTTCCTTGCCCGTCTCGTCGCTAACCTGGCACGCACTGCGGAGGCGCTGGGCATGCTCGCGCTCGTCCTGCACTCCGAAGCGAGAGCCCCGGCGCGTCGATCCGCAACCGGCGCCTACGTGCCGTTCGACGAGCAGAACGTGGCCTTGTGGGATCCGGCCCTACGGATGGAAGCCGAGGCCGCGCTCGCGGCAGCGAACAACCTGCCGCACACCGGACGCTTTCAACTGGAGGCGGCCATCCAGTCCGCCCGTGCCGCCGAGCGACTCACGGGGCACGACACGCGCGCGGCGGTGCTCCAGCTCTACGATCACCTGTACCGATTGCACCCGACCGGAGTGGTGGCCCTCAATCGTCTCGTCGCGCGGGCGCGGCTCTCCGGTGCGACGACGGTGATCGACGAACTCCGGCAGATGGAGGAGCATGCCGGCATGGCGGACTATCAGCCCTATTGGGCGGCTCGGGGCGCGCTGGAATCGGAGGCCGGTGACGAGCAGGCGGCCAGACGCGCCTACAACATTGCCCTGGGTTTGACGCGTGACAGCGCCATCCGCGCCTGGCTGCTGACGCGCTGCAGCTGACGCCCGACCTGCGACAAGCTATCCCCCCGAACCCTCCCCCGCAGGCTGACCCACCAGCCCAACAGTCGTCACCCTCCCCCTCGTGGGGAGGGATCAAGGGAGGGGGCGGAGACCCACCGTCCGAGCAGCTGAGTCGCCGAGCCCGCGAACGCAGGCCCAGCCCCTCAGCGCGCTCTCGCCTCAGCCGCCGACGGAGGGCAGTGTCAAATCGCCGGTGTTCAGCTTGTTCGCCGTCACTTCCGGCGCCGGGCGTTCGCGCGGCAGCTCGAGGCTGGTCCATACGCTCACCAGCGCATGCCGAAGCTCGATGATCATCTCGTCGGTGTGCAGCGGCGTCGGCGTGATGCGCAGCCGCTCCGTGCCCTTGGGCACCGTCGGATAGTTGATCGGCTGAATGTAGATGTTGTGCTTTTCCAGCAGCAGATCGCTCGCCGCCTTGCAGGCCCGGGCATCGCCCACCATCACCGGCACGATATGGGTGTCCGAATGCATCACCGGCAGCCCGCCATCGGCGAGGATGTCCTTGGTCAGCTGCGCCTGGCGCTGGTGCAGCCGCCGCTCGGTGTCCGAGACCTTCAGATGCTCGATCGAGGCCCGCGCCGCCGCGCACAGCGCCGGGGGCAGGGCGGTGGTGAAGATGAACTCGGGTGCATAGGAGCGGATCGCGTCGATGATGGCGCGATTGGCCGTCACATAGCCGCCCATCACGCCGAAGCCCTTGGCCAGCGTGCCTTCGATGATGTCGATCCGGCCCATCAGCCCTTCGCGGTCGGCAATGCCGCCGCCGCGCGGGCCATACATGCCCACCGCATGCACTTCATCGATATAGGTGAGCGCGCCGAACTCCTCGGCGAGGTCGCAGATCTCCTTGATGGGGGCGACGTCGCCATCCATCGAGTAGACCGATTCGAACACGATCAGCTTGGGGCGCTTCCGATCCACCGCCGCCAGCAGCTCGCGCAGATGCGCCACGTCGTTGTGCCGGAAGATCTGCTTCTGCATCCCCGATTGCCGCACGCCCTGGATCATCGAGGCATGGTTCAGCTGGTCGGAAAAGATCACGCAGTCGGGCAGAAGCCGCGCCACCGTCGAGATCGCCGCCTCGTTGGACACGAACCCCGAGGTGAACACCAGGGCCGCTTCCTTGCGGTGCAGGTCCGCGAGCGACCGCTCGAGCTCGACCAGCGGCCGGTTGGTGCCGGAGATGTTGCGGGTACCGCCGGCGCCGACGCCGAGCCGCGCCGCCGTCGTCTGCATCGCGCCGATCACCTCGGGATGCTGGCCCATGCCGAGATAGTCGTTGGAGCACCAGATGGTGATTTCGCGCTCATTGTCGGCGGCGTCGCGGTAGACCGCCCGCGGAAACCGGCCGGCGATCCGCTCGAGGTCGGCGAACACGCGGTAACGCCTTTCCTGCCGCAGAGCGTCAACGGCGTCCTCGAAAAACCCGCGATAATCCATGGTTCCAACTCTCGTTGCGGGCTCGCGCCCACTGGCGACCCCACCGGTCGCACCCTAGCTAGGCTCCGCCGCCCGACATTGACATAGGTCAATTCGCCGCGCGACCGGCCGGCACGAACACGAGACGCAACAGGGTCTTGCCGGCGCAGTTTGGAAACATCCTAAATTATTCGGGCCCGCCTGCCAATCATCGGCCGGCAGCGTGACTACCATCCCGTGAACTGCGTAGCGGCACGTTCAGCGGCGGTTCAGCCCGCATCGGTCATGCAGCCTTCGGGCAACGAATCCGCCGCACATGCACCATCCGCGCACCGTTCGGTTGACCGGGGCGCCCGCTACACTACACTTGCGCCGAGGAAAACAAGGGGGAACCGGCACGTGAAGAGCTTCTCGTCGTCCAGCTTCGCGAACGACCACGCCGAAATGCTCGACCTGGCGCTCGCCGCCGTCAACAAGCATCCGCAGGCCCTGTTCACCGATTTCCAGTGGTTTTTGTACGAGGCGCGCGACACGGTGTTCTTCACCGCCTTCTCGCGCCTCAGCTTTACCCCCGATAGTCTCGCGAGCCTCGTCGCCGACATGGTCGCTCTCGCCCCGCAGCTGACGCATGGCTTCGTCGGCGCCCGCCCCGGCCAGCCCTTTCCGCGTCACGTGCTTGAGGCCATTACCTCGGTCGAGGAAGTGGACGAGTTCGACGGCCTGCCCGACCGCTGGATCGGCAAGTCAGCGGACATCTTCGATCGCGACGACCTGCCGCTGTTCCGCGTCTCCGTCCTCGTCCGCCGCGGCGGGCCCGATGCAAAGGGCCGCGCCGCGCTGCTGCAGGTGCGTTCCAGCCACGCCGTGCTCGAGGGTTCCGATTCGGCGCTCCTCACCCGCTCGGCCTCGGCCAGCCACGGCATCATGAGCGACAAGTCCAACAAGGTGGGCCTCCTCGCCCGCATCCAGGGCAAGCTCAAGGCCTGGGCGATGACGGCCACCTATGTCACGCTCGCCAATCTCCTCGCGCCACCGGAAAAGCCCTGGGGCTTCAAGACCCTCGCGCTCAAGCGCCATCGCCTGCGCCTCCTCGCCAACCGGCTCGGCGTGCGCCAGCGCTCCTTGATGTTCGCACTCGTCACCCATGCGCTCAACGGCGAGGGGCCGGACAAGCACATGAGCAAGCGCGTCATCGGCGCCGCCTACACCATGCTCGACGGCAAGCGGCACGATGCCGACGATGACTTCTTCCGCGTCCGCGCCCTCGAGGCCCGCTTCCGCGTGCTCGACGACTTCGTCGAGTATGTCCGCGTCGTCGACAGCACGGTCGACAGCATCGAGCAGAAGGACATCACCAAGTTCCAGGTGATGATGAACGCGATGTTCAAGACGCTGCGCGGCCTCAACCGCCTCGCACCGTTCCTGCCCGGCCGCCGCTTCTGGCGCTTCAATGGCGGCCTGCACGTCGTGCTTACGCTCGTCCCGCCGCACCGAACCTATGGCCCGATGACCGCCGGCCTCATGGAGCCGATCTATTGCGGCGCCTGGCACCCGGCCGCCAATATCTGCACCTTCTGCCCCGGCCGCGAATATGTGACGCTCAACTTCTCCATGGAGACGCGCCACATCGACAATGTCGACAAGATCGAGGCCCTGCTCGCCCGCATCGAGGCCATGGACATTCCGCCGCGCGACACGACTCGTATCACCGCCGCCTGAGTCTCAGGCGGCGCTTGCGCTGGTCGCGACCGGCAGGCTACATCCCGCGCAACAATGAGCGCATTGCGGGGGAGTTCCATGTCTCAGTTCGCCAGCTATCCGAGCCTCAAGGGTACGCCAGTCGTCATCTCCGGTGGGGCCTCCGGCATCGGCGAGGGCATCGTCCGCGCCTTTGCCGAGCAGGGCGCGAAGGTGGGTTTCGTCGATATCGCCGCCGAGGCCGGTGAGAAGCTTGCCACCGAACTCAGCGCCGCCGGCGCCACGGTCAGCTTCACCCGCTGCGACATCACCGACACCGCCGCCTATCAGGACGCGATCCGCGGCTTCGAGGCCCGCCACGGCGCCGCGCTGGCGCTCGTCAACAACGCCGCCAACGACCAGCGTCACAGCTGGGAAGAGGTGACGCCCGAGTTCTGGGACAAGGCCGTCGCCGTCAACATGAAGCATGCGTTCTTCGCCGCGCAGGCGGTGCTGCCGGGCATGATCGCGGCGGGCAAGGGCTCGATCATCAATTTCGGCTCGATCAGCTGGATGATCCTCACCGGCAATCTCGCCGCCTACACCGCCTCGAAATCGGCCATGCACGGCCTCTCCCGCTCTCTCGCTCGTGACGTCGGCAAGCACGGCGTGCGCGTCAACACCCTGGTCCCCGGCTGGATCATGACCGAGCGGCAGCTCACCCATTGGGTCGACGATGCGGCCAACCGGCTCATCGACGAGCAGCAGGTCATGAAGGGGCGCCTCTATCCCGGCGATATCGCCCGCATGGCGCTGTTCCTCGCCGCCGACGACAGCCAGATGATCAGCGCGCAGGACTTCGTCGTCGACGGCGGCTGGGCCCACGGCTGATCCGACTCCTGCGGCATCATGGTGATGCCGCAATCGCCTGTTTACTGCCACCGCAGAACCTGGGGATGCTCATGAACACCAAGCTCATCACGGCCGGCATTGCCGCGCTGGCCTTGTCCGCCTGTACCTCGGTCAATCCCTATACCGGTCAGAGCCAGCTCTCGAACACCACCGGCGGCGCGCTGCTGGGCGCCGGCGGCGGCGCGGTGGTGGGCGGCATCATCGGTGTGGCGACCGGCAACGATCCGCGCGTCGCCGCCCTCATCGGCGCCGGTGTCGGCGGCCTCACCGGGGCGGCCATCGGCAGCTATATGGATCAGCAGGAGGCCGAGCTGCGCGCCCAGCTCCAGGGCACCGGTGTCTCGGTCACCCGGGTCGGCAACCAGATCGTTCTGAACATGCCGTCCAACATCACCTTCGCGGTCGATTCCGCGCGGGTGCAGCCGCAGTTCCAGGAGACGCTGGTGTCGGTGGCGCTGGTGCTGCAGAAGTTCAACAAGACGGTGATCGACGTCTACGGCCACACCGACTCGACCGGTTCCGACCAGTACAACCTCGATCTCAGCAACCGCCGCGCCACCGCGGTCGCGACCGTGCTCGCCAATCAGGGCGTCGACCAGCGCCGGTTCTACATCACCGGCAAGGGCAAGGCCGAACCCATCGCCTCCAACGCCACCGAATCCGGCCGCGCCCAGAACCGCCGCGTCGAAATCCAGCTCACCGCCATCCAGGGCTGACCGCGCGGGAACTGGGAAATACCCTCATCCCAACCCTCCAGAGGCCCTCATCCTGAGCCTGTCGAAGGACGAGGGCCGGGCACCGCCGGCGTACCACGCGCCATAGCCGCCCTTACTGTGGCAGCGTCTGCTCAACCGGTGCGGCGACCGGCGTGCCGGGGATCATCGCCGTGCCGCCATTGCCGCCCGTCAGTTGCAGCACCAGCAGCACCGCCGCCAGCACCGCGATCGCGACGATGCCGACGCGCCACCAATTGGTCGGCCCGGTAGCCCCCACGGTCTGCTCGCTATCGCGGGCGACCTTCAGCTTGGAGCCGTCGGGCACGTCGACGCGCCGTCCGTCCTCGTTGACGAGGAAATCCACCTCGGCGACCTTGGGGCTCTTGTCTCTGCTGCTCACGGCCATCTCAGTGCGTGCTCCGTTTCAGGGTTTCCGAGGCGCGGCCATGCTCGACATCGCGCCGCAACTGCTCGAGCGCGGCATCCACCTCCGCGGTGGAGAGGCCGACTTCGAGGTCGTTTTCGAGCGCTCCCGTCACCTCGGCCCTGAGCCGCAACAGCAGCTCCGCCTTCTCACGGGCGTTGAACAGGGGGTGCCGCGCAATCAGCGCCGGCTCGGTCACACTGGGCACATGGTGTCGCATGGCGCACCTCGCTTGTTGATCTGACCCGGGTGCAATCCGTGGGCGGGGCGTCCGGTTCCGCTGAACGGGGGCCATCACGTTCACACTTGCTTAACCCTCGAGGCAGAGGAATGGGGGTTACGCGCGCCGTCCGTAGTAGCACTTAACCTCGCCTTGACCTTTCCGCGCCTTGCTGGAAGGCCCAGAGCGAGGTGTCGGAATGGGCGGCATAGTCGGACTTCTGATCGACAGGACACAGCAGCGCCGCGTGCGGCTGGGCCTTGCTGCGGTGGTCTTCCTGCTCGCGCTCGGGCTGTTCACTTTCGTCGCCGCGCTGGCTGTGCAGGACGGGCTGAAGACCGAGGCCCAGTCGACGCTCGCTGGCTACGCCAAGCTGCGCGGTCAGGTCGTCGAGGCCTTCACTGCGCTGCAACGCGACGTCACGGCAGCGCCCTGTACGCCGGCCTTTGCCCTGCAACTGCGCCAGGTTGCCTTCCTGCCGGATGGGCTCAGCGAGTTCCTCTACGCGCCCGGCGGCCTCGTGCAGTGCTCGGTCACCAAGTCCAGCATCTCGCCCGCCTACGATCTCGGCGCGCCCGATCTCGCCGCGCCGGAGCCCGGCGGAGCGGCATTCTGGTTCGACCGGGATCTTGGCTTCGTCGATCTGCCGGGTCTTTCCGGCACCATCACCATCATCGGCAATTTCGGCGTCGTCACGCCGCGCCTTGCCGTCGAGGTCGGGCCCAATCCCTGGGTTTCGCGCGAGATCGTCATCCGTGCCGCCGACGGCAAATGGTGGCATCGCGCCGGCGACAAGGGCCCCTACCTCCGCAGCCTCGATGCCGAAGCAACCCCCGGTGGGCTCGCCTGGCTCGGCGACCGCTTCTCCTATCTTGAGTGCGACCCTGCGGGAGCCCATTGCATCGTCACCGAGGCGACGCTGGCCGGCATCGTCAATGTCCGGCGCACGGCGTTGGTCGGGGGCATCCTGCTCACTCTACTTGTCGCCTGGTGGCTCTCGGGAACGTTGCATGCCGGGCTCCGGCGGCACTGGAGCTTCGAGGCGCGTTTCGCCCGCCATTTCGGCCCCGCGCGGCTGCAATGCACCTACCAGCCCATCCTCGATCTCCGGACCAATCGTATCTCGAGTTGCGAGGTGCTGGTGCGCTGGCGCGACCTCGATGAGCGGCTCGTCTTCCCCGATCAGTTCCTGCCGGTGGTCGAAAAGCGTGGGCTCACGATCGAGCTCACCCGCCACGTCGTCGGCAAGGCATTGCGCGAACTGTCCGAGCGTCTCGATCCCGATCGGCGCATACAGGTCAACTTCAACGTCTTTCCGCGCGATCTCGCGCGCAACGACCTCGTCGCCATGCTTGCCCCGCTGGTCGCGGCCTATCCGCAATTCGACATCGTCATCGAGATCGTCGAGAGCGACGCCGTCAGCTTCGAGACGGCGACGCAGCAGATCGGCCTGCTACGCAGCATCGGCGTCGGCGTCTATCTCGACGATTTCGGTACCGGCTTTTCCAATATCCGCCATCTCGCGCTGCTGCCGCTCGATGGCGTCAAGCTCGATCGTGAGTTCGCCATGGCGCCCGACGAGAGCCTGATGGGCCAGATGCTGCCCGGCGCACTCGATATGGTCCGCCGGGCCGGTCGCATCATCGTCGTTGAGGGGGTCGAGACCAGCGACCGCCTCGCCATGCTCCGGCTGCTCGAGCACGTCGACTACGTGCAGGGCTACCACATCGCTCGCCCGCTCGACATCGAACGCTTCGCCCGCTTCTTGGCCGAGCGCGACGTCGAGCAGCGCAAGCCGCGCCTCGTCGCCTGAACCTGCCCAAACGGGCAGCTATGCCGCCCGGCACGCGCCAGCCCACCATGGGCGCTCTCGCACCATGCCCGCGACGGCGCCGGAGGGCTTTGCAAACCCCGGCTTCGTCACCACATCACTGCTTCGATCCTGCCGCGCATCGCCCGGCGGCGGTCGGACCGCACGAGCCGCAGGGGACCCCGCCATGACCGTTCACTTCAATCCCGCGAGTTTCAGCGCCGCCACCCCCGCCGCGGGGATGGGGCAAATGGTGCGCGGCGGTCTCAGTGTCGGGCTCGAACTCTCGGACAACGCGCTCGCCAGCGCCCTGCGGGACGGCTTGCGCGATACGTTCGACCTGCACGAGGCCGAAGCGGCGGGTGCCGCCGTCATCGTCACCGACCGTGCCGATGGCGGCGCCAGTGGGCTCTCCATCCGTGGTGTGGATCCAGCCGGCGGGGGCAGGGGAGAACTGCTCTCCGACGATCCAGAACTGATCCTTGCCGCCGTGCGGCTCGTCGCGGCCGGCTATTCGCTGCAGCCCCCTGCGGCGCGCGCCGCGGCCGCGTCACCGGCCCAACCGGCTCCGCATCTCAGCCCGCGCGAACGCCAGGTCGCGGCGCTGCTGATCGAGGGCGCCTCCAACAAGCTCATCGCCCGCGCCCTCGATATCTCGGTGCACACCGCCAAGTTCCACGTCACTGCCGTTCTCGAAAAACTCGGCGCCCGCAACCGCGCCGACGCCGTCGGCATCCTCCTCCGCACCGGCCTCCTGCCGGCCTGAGGGGCGCTACTCGAGGCGCAGCGGCGCACCGTTCCCCCCCAAACGAAAACGGGGAGCGCCCAGCGCCCCCCGCATCAAGCCATATCAGGCTGAACTCAGAAGTGGTGGTTGATCCCGAACTTCACGGTCGCCGCCGTCACCCCGATCGAGCGCATCACCCCCACCGGCGTATCGCCTTCGTCCTCGCTGATGAGCGACCCGGCGCCCATCGTCTCGATGGTGCCGAAATCGTAGTAGTTGACCGACGCGTTCACCGAAGTGGTAGGCGTTACCATCACTGCGCCGCCGACGCCGACGGTCCAGCCCTGCATCACGTTGCTGGTCGTGTGCTGCGCGATCCAATCACCGTCACTGCTGTCGCCACCGACCATGGCGGACGACGTCACATTCGCCAGAGCGATACCGGCCGAGCCGTAGACCATGAACTGTTCAGTCGCGTAGCCGAGCTTGAGTTCAGCAGTTCCCAGGCCGTCGATGTTCGCTTCGTACGATCCGAAGTCGACATCACACTGGCAATAATAGTCCAGCTCGCCATACGAATCGCCGGATCCCTGCAGGGCCGCCCAGCTGACGCTGACCTCGCCACCGATAACCAGGCCCTGATCGAGCACGACGTTCACACCGGCCTGTGCACCGAGCGTCGCGCCGTCCAGCGAGTTGGACCAATCGCCGTAGAGATTGAGACCGTAGCTGTCGCCGAAGGCGTCGGAGTACATCCCGATAGCCTCGTCCGTATTGGCGCTGCCATATCCGACATGCACGCCCGCATAGAAGCCGCTGAACGGATTGTCGGTCGGCAGGTCGATCATGCTCTGCGCGAAGGCGCTGGTGGCGCCGAAGGTTGCCGCACCAAGCAGCAGCGTACCCAGAAGCTTGTTGAACATAGGTTCCCCCTTGTCTGTTGACACAGTCTCACCACGATGCCGCCCGATTCTCAAGGCCGGTTACATTCCGCACCTGAAGTTTGGCTGGTTTGTTGCGTTGCAGCAACACTTCTGTTAATAACGCGTTAGTTCTTTCGTTAGTATGGGTCCGTCTTCCCGCATCAGCTTGCCGTTTTCATTCATCGGTAAAGTGTGCAGGAAGTAAATCGCTTCGATGCTCAGCGATCTGTTGATGCGCTGGGTCGCAGCGCGGGCCGCGGCGGCGATCTCAGCGCGATCCACCTCGCCCTCTGTTGTCAGCGCCACCATCAGTTGCGGCACCCGGCCCTCCGCCGCTGCCGTAAAGCACATCGCGCCTGTCACGCCTTCCACACTGCGTGCCGCACCATCGACATCGCTCGCGTTGAGCTTCACGCCGCCGATGTTCAACTGATCCTTCACCCGCCCGAGGATCTTGAGCCGGCCGTCGGGGGTCAGTTCCCCGATGTCTCCGGGGTAGAACCAGCCGTCCCGGAACATTTCGGTTGTCGCCTCCGGTGCGCCTATATAGCCGCTCACCAGCATCGGGGTGCGCAGGCGCAGGATGCCGGGCGTGGAGTGCGGCAACACCTCCCCCTCCGGCGACACGATCTCCACGCTGCAGCCATCCCACAGCACATAGGCGATCTCGGTGTCGTCATTGACCTCTCTTACCCGAAGCTCGCCGACCCGCCCGGCTTCGCGGGACGCATAGGCAACGGATATTTCCTCGAAGAAGCCGAGCCAGTGCCGCAGCGTGGCCGTGTCGATGACGGAGCCACCGACTCGCAGCATCCGGATGCGCTGCGCGAGCGGCGCCTGACCCGCACAGATGGCATCCACCTGCTGCGGTGAGCCGCTCACGAACTCGACGCCCGCCTTCTGCAGCACCGTGACCTGGCCGCGGGTTTCAGGACGCGTGTCGGCCAACACCATGCGCGCGCCACCAATCATGCCTCCAACGGTTTCGCGGTACCCCCAGGACGACAACATGGGGGGAAGGAACGACTTCACGGCAAATCCCTGGGATATGTGGCGATCCGCATTGGCTGCGAAGGCACCGCAGCGCCGCGACATGAATTTCGGGGTGCCGGTGGTGCCCGACGAACGGGTGTAGAACGCAATCTCGTCTGGGCTCGCAAAGCCGGGAAAGCTGCGCAGCGCGCCGCCGGGCATGCCCTTCGGGTCCTGCGCCCAGCTACCGTCGACAAGATGTTTGCCCGGGTGCTGGAAGCCGGCCGGCAGATCGGGTCCATGCAGCAGATGCGTCGTGTGCAGCGCCTGGAAGGGCAGGCGGCTATGCATTCCCACCCAGCGTGCGCCCAGCAGATTGGCCGCCAGCGCCGCGATGAAGGCGGTGGGCCCGTTCCGCAGCGCAATCACCACGCAGGAGCTGCTGTCCACCCCCCGCACCGCCATATGCGAGGCGTAGCGCCGCGCAAGGTTCGCCACCTGTCCGTTGCTCAGCCTCTGCGGCCCCGCCTCCAGCGCGACGCCGTCCGGGTTGGCCTGCAGCGCCTCTAGCACGCGAAGTGGGTAATTGTGCTGTGCGGTCATCGCTGTGCTCTCCCTGCAATGCGCGTATTTCGAATTGGCGTCATCCCCACAGCCCCGGCATGGCCAGCAGTGGACGCGGCCAGCTGATATGCTGGAACAGATCGAAGATGAGGTAGATCGCCCCGGTCGTCAGCGCCGCGGCGACGAGTGCCCCCCGCCAGCGTTGCCTCTCCAGCAGCGCCACGCTGCCTACGATGAACACCGTCACCGCCGCAAGGTGCCCCACGAGGTAGACCAGCGCGACCAGTGCGGCGATCAGGCCCAGCATCAGTGCCAGCGGGCGCACGGCCTCCCCGCCCGGCGGTGGCGGCCAGCGCAGCAGGCCCACAACCAGCGAGGGGAGGGTCAGCACCAGCAACAGGCCCGTCACCAGCCGCGGGAACAGTTCCGAGCCGCCCTGGTAGGACATCGAGTTGAGCAGTCCCAGTGCACCGCCGGCCGCCAGCAGCCCCAGCAGCACGCGGTCGCCCCAGCTGCGCGCCACGAACAGGCTGCCCCAGCTCAGCCGCTTGCGGAGAATCAGCCAGAGCGCGGCCACGATGAACAGCGCAATCACCACCATCACCGCCGGGCGCGACAGAAAGCTCCAGCCGTTCAGTTGCGAGCTCAGGAAGAAATAGCGCTCCACATTCGGGCCCAGCATGAAGCCGAGCGCGAAGGCGGGCCGCGACCAGCCATTGCCCTTCATCAGCATGCCGATCAGCCCGGCTGCCCCCAATAGCAGCACATCCTCGATCACCAGGTGCTCGCGCAGCGCGCCCAGGACGATGAACGCAAGCGCGATCGGCACCACATAGGCAACCGGCGCATTGGCGATCATGGCGATGCGCCGCGTCATCACGAGGCAGATGCCGGTGCCCAGCACATTGGCGAGTGCGACGAAGATCACGATGGAATAGACCAGCGGCAGATGCTCGTTGAGTATGGTCGGGCCCGGCGCAATGCCTTTCGAGGCCAGCACAGCCAGCACGAAGATCATCCCCACCGAGCCGGGCAGGCCGATGGCGAGGGTGGGGATCAAATTGCCGCCTTCCTTGGCATTGTTGGCGCTTTCCGGCGCGATCACCCCGCGAATATTGCCCTCGCCGAAGGGCGGGCCACCCTTGCGGTCGCGGCTGGCAATGCCATAGGCCACCCAGTCGATCGTGGTCACCCCAATGCCCGGCGCCGCGCCCAGTAGCGTTCCCACAGAACTCGACGCGACCACGAGCCGCCACTCGCGCAGCGTGTCCTTCATGCCCGCCAGCACCCGGCTGATGCTGGAGGTGAACTTCTGGTCGGTCACGCTGCCGCGGCGCAGCAGGTCGCTCAGTTCCACGAGACCGAAAAGGCCCACGAACACGATGGCGAAGCTCAGCCCGTCCCAGAGATAGGAACTGCCAAAGGTGAAGCGCTGCGTCCCCTGCAGCGGGTCGAGGCCCACCAGCGAAAGCGCCACCCCGAGCGTTGCCGCCAGCACGCCCTTCATCGGCTCCTTGCCCGCCACCACGGCGACGAACAGCAGCCCGAACACCGAGACGGCGAGGAAGTCTGGCGTCCGCAGCGACAGCACCATCGGGCGCAGCACCGGAATGGCGAGCGCCAGCACCACGGCACCGATCAGCCCGCCGAGCAGCGACGCCGAATAGGCGGCGCCCAGCGCCCGGTCGCCCTGGCCCTGCCGGGCCAGCGGATGCCCGTCCTCCACCGTCGCGATTGCCGCCGCCGAGCCTGGCACCCCGATCAGCACCGCCGGCATGGTGTCCGACGTCGTCGTCACCGAGGTCAGCCCGATGAGGAGGCCCATCACGGCGAAAATGTCGAGCCCATCCGCCAGGGGCAGCAGCAACACCATGGCGAAGACGCCGCCGACCCCCGGCAGCGCCCCCACGATCAGGCCCACCACGACGCCGGCCACCAGCATCGCAAGCGTCATCGGGTCCGTGACGCGCGTCAGCGTCTCGGCGAGCAGGTCCACAGCCCCGCTTACTCGATCAGTTCGCGCGCTCGCGCCACCACCATCGGATCGGTCGCGAGCAAACCGTCGATTTCCGCCTGCAACGCCTCACCCGGTACGGCGACATATTCGGTGATCACGGCCAGCATTTCCGCCTGGAAGGTCGGGTCTGCATTCAGCGCGTCGAAGGCAGCTCGGTACAACGCGACCGTCTCGGCATCGGCAGAGGGCGGCAACACGATCGGGGCGAACAGGGTCGAGGAGAAGCCGACGAGGTCCACCGCCTGCCGGTCGGGCCCCGTGATGCCCGCATAAAGGTCGGGAACGCCGAGCGCCGCAAGCTGTTCGGGATTGCCGAAGCCGGCGAGGATCTTCTGTGTGGCCTTGCGCCCCTCACGCTCATAGGTCGAGCGGGTCGGTCCGCAATAGGCGTCGATTTCGCTGCGGTCGAGCGCCGCCATGAGTTCGTTTTCGTTCTGGAAGCCGACGATGATGTTGGCCGTCTCGTTCAGCAGTTCCTTGATCGTGGCGGCAGTCGCGTAGAAGCTGTGCAGCTTTCCGGTCGCACCCAGTATCACGCCCTCGTCGGTCAAGCTCGTCGTCGAACCCTCCCGCGCGACGCAGTAGCCGACACTGCGCACCAGTGCCCCCACCCAGTGCCCGCCGCTGGGGTCGAAGTCGTAGACCTCCGGCGTCAGCACATAGCTCTGCATCAGCGAAGCCGACACCATCCCGAGCACCGACCCGTCGCCCGGCTCGGTCTCGGCGAGCTGTCGCAGCAGTTGCATCCCGCGTCCGCCATCCACGCCCTCCAGCTCCACCGTCGGGTTCCCCGGCAGGTGCTTCCCCAGATGCGCAACCACCAGCCGGCCCACGACCTGCCAGCTGCTCGTTGCCGAATAGCCGATCTTCAGCACCACGCGTTCCGGCAGCTCCGTCGCGGCGACGGCGCCGGTCATGGCCAGTGCTGCAACTATCGAAACGAAACCCAGTCTCATGTCCGTCCCCTCGTCTCCCCGGACCGCGCTTCAGCAGTTGCGGTCCCTGCGCGGCCGCACGTTACTTCAGCGCGGCCCATCCTCGACTGTAGACAGCACAAGCCCGGCCCGCGCAAGCGGGCGCCGGGTGTCTCCACCATGAGAAAGTTCAGGAACGGCGCCAAAGCCCTCAGCCGGCCGGAAACGCCACCGGCGTCGGCACCAGCGCCGAGAGCACCTCGTCGATCTCGCGCTGCGTCGTCTCGTCGAGGCTGACGGTCGGGCTGCGCACCAGCGCGGTGCGGATCACCCCGCGGCGCACCAGCAATTGCTTGTGCACGTGGTAGAACAGGTCGCCGCCCTGTGCGCCGAGCCGGTTGACCCCGGTGAACGCCGCATCGAACACCTGCCGCGCCCCCGCGATGTCCCCGGCATTGAACCGGTCCCACACCGCAACGAACTCGGCCGGCTGGCTGCAGAACGGCATGGTGCCGCGCGCCCCGCGCCGCAGCTCCTCGATGAAATAGCCGCCGCCGGCCCCGCCGAAGATCGTCAGCCGCCCCGCCACCGCGCGCGCCATCTCGGCGACCTTCTGCGTCACCGGCAGCGTCTCGACCTTGATGTATCTGACATTCGGGCAGCTGTCGGCGATCCTCAGCGCGAGGCCCGGCGAGATCGGCGCCTGCGGGATGTCCTGCAGGATCAGCGGCACGTCCACCGCCGCCGAAATCGTCTGGTAGTAGTGGATGATCTCGTCGATCCCGACCGGAAAGAAGGTCGGCGGCATGATCATCAGCGCATCCGCGCCGGCCCCCGCCGCCATCTTCGCATAGTGCACCGCGAGATCCGTCCCGGTCGCCCCGGTATTGATGATCACCGGCACCCGCCCGCCCACCGCGCGCACCACGGCGGCGATCACCTGTGCCCGCTCGGCCTCGGTGAACTTGAACACCTCGCTGCCCAGCGCCACGCCGAGCGCATGCACGCCCGCCCCGATGTTGAAGTCGATGAGGCGCCCCAGGCTCTCCTCGTCGATCCGCCCATCCTCGAAGAAGGGCGTCACGAGAATGGGGATAACGCCCTCGATCACGGCAGCAGTCATTGGCTCGGCTTTCCTGGTTCGGTGTGCGGATGCGCGAAGTGGAACATCTCCTCGACCGGATATTGCACCGGCGAGAAATCGGGATTGGTCTCCATCAATGGCGCCATCATCTCCCACCAGCGCCAGGTGAGGTCCGAGGGCCGCGCATCGGGTGGCGGCGCGCTGTCGCGCTCCATGTAGGCGAAGAGGTCGAGCCCGTGCCGGTAGATGGAAAAGCTCCGGACGCCATCCGCGCGCATCGCCTCCAGCATTTCCGGCCAGATCCGGTCGTGCCGCAGCTTGTATTCGGCCTCGTTTCCCGGCTTCAGCCGCATCATCCAGGCGATCCGTACCATCTCGGTCTCCTCACCCGGCCAGTCGTTGCGCGGTCTCGGACACCGGCCACGCGCCGGCATAGCCGAGCCTTCGGCTCACATGCTCGCAGGCCTCCCACAGCTGGCGCACCACCGGCATGATCTCCGGCCCCGCCGCCTTCACCGACGGCCCGGTGACGCTGATCGCCCCCACCGCATGGCCGGAGCGGTCGAGGATCGGCACCGACACGCAGTAGACCCCCATCACCACTTCCTGGTCGTCGATCGAATAGAACCGCGCCCGCACCCGTGCGATCTCCTCGCGCAACTGCTCCGCCACGGTGATCGTGCGCGGCGTGAGGCTCACCAGCGGCATGGCATAGACCTCCTCGCGCTTGTCCTCGGCCATGAAGGCGAGCATCGCCTTGCCCGCCCCGCCGCAGTTCAGCGGCCCGCGCGAGCCGATCCTGAGATCGAGCTGCATCCCCTCGTTTCCGCGCACCTTGTCGATGCACACCCCGTGATGCCCGCTGAGCACGTTGATGTTCACCGTCTCCTGCGTCGTCGCCGCGATCCGCTCGGCGAAGGGGCGGCAGAGCCGGGGCAGGTCGATGCGCTCGAGTTGCAGCCCGGTGATCTCCAGCAGCCGGAAGCTCAGCTCCCACTCGCCCGACGGCGTGCGGTCCACCACCCCCGCCTCGGCGAGATCGAGCAGCATCCGGTGCACCGAGCCCAGCGGCAGCTGCAGCTGCTGCGCCACCGCCCGCACGCCCAGCGGCCCCTTGCGGGCCAACAGGTCCATCGCCTGCACCGATCGGATGATACTCGACATCTGGGCGTCTACTCCTGCGCTATCGCGCATCCGGCATTGCTGTGCGGGAGGCTGGAACACCGGCCGCGACCCCGTCGCCGCCCGCCCTTCGTGAGGGGGAGGGCAGGGGCAGGGGGCGTCAGGTGCTTCCGCCCCGCCCCGTCACCAATGCGTCTTCTTGGTCGTGGCGTTGGGCTCGATCAGATTGTCGTCGATATAGTCCCACTCGATTTCGTAGCCCATGCCGGCGCCCTTCGGCAAATGCACATAACCATCGGCGTCGATCTTGTCACAGATGTTCTTGAGGTACGGGTGCGGCTTGTCGTAATCGACGCCCGGCGCCAGCAGCCCCTTTTCGTAATACTCCGACGTATCTTCCGGCGTCGCGCCGCAGACCTGCAAATTGCCCCAGCCCGCCATGTGCATCTCGCAGCGCAGCCCATAGGCTTCGGCGACGATGGCCGTCTTGCGCGCCCCCGTGATCCCGCCGCGCACCACGTCGATGCGGCTCATGTCGCCCGCCCCGCGCAGGATCCACTCGGCGCGGCTGAACACCCCGCCCGCCACGATCTCCGGGCTCAGGATCGGGATCGAAAGCTCCCGGCTCAGCCGCACATAGCTCTCCACCCGGTATTCCGGCATCGGGTGCTCGTACCAGTAGTAGTTGAGCTTTTCGAGTTCGCGCCCGACCTGGATCGCCTCTTCGAGCGACATGTAGGTGCCCCAGGGGTCGTACATCAGCACATAGTCAGGCCCCACCGCCTCGCGCACGAGATGGATGGTCTCGATGTCCGCCTTGATGTTGGAGGGGCGCCCCGGCGTCGGTGTGCCGGTCTCGGGGTTCCAGAAATAGTGCGGGTGGATCTTGTAGGCGATGTAGCCATCGTTCTTGCACTGCAGCGCGTGCTCGGCATAGACGTGCGGCTTGCCGATATTGGGATAGGTCGAGGCGTAGGCCTTCACCTTGTCGCGCGCCCCGCCCATCAGCTTGTAGACCGGCAGGTTGGCGTAGCGCCCGGCGAGGTCCCACAGCGCGTTGTCGATCACCGAGGCGACGTTCTCCTGTACATTGGCGACCCACAGCCACTTCCAGATCATCTCGCGGTCCATCGGGTCCTGCCCGACCAGCAGGTCCTTGATCCGCCACAGGATCTGCTGCTGGTCGACGATGTTCAGCCCTTCGGCGTCGCCATGCGAGCCGCCGCCGAAATAATGCCCCACCACGCCCTCGTCGGTGTGGATGGTCAGCACCGTCTGCAGCAGCGGCGTGTCCGGCATCGGGCGGGCATGGCCGACATCGAAGCGGTCGGCATGGGTCTTGAACGTCTTGATGGTGATGTCCGAGATCTTCACGGCTCGAAATCCTTCAGTGGGGTTTGAGACTATTCGAATGCGTCGCCGCCGCGCAGCCGGTCCAAGAGGACCGCCGCCAGCAGCAGCAGGCCGACGATGATGTTGACGAAGTACGGGCTGATCGCCTGCAGGTCGAGGATATTGGATACGCCCGCCACGGCGAGGAGGCCCAGCGCACCGCCGATCGGGTTGCCCACCCCGCCCCTGAGGATCGAGTAGCCGCCGATCATCAGCGCGGCATAGACCTGGAACTCGAGCCCGAAGCCGGTGGCCCGCGCCGCCGAGCCGAGCTGCGCCGCATAGATGATGCCGCCGAGCCCCGCCCCGAACGCCGAGAGCATCAGCGCCGCGACCCGCACACCCTTGACCGAGATGCCCGCCCGCGAAGCCGCCTTGTCGTCGCCGCCCACCGCCTGGATATGTCGGCCGATCCGCGTCTTGCTCACGACCAGCGCGGCGACCAGCGTCAGCCCGATGGCGAGCAGGAACAGCAGCGGCAGCCCGAACACCTGCTGGCTCACGAGATTGAACATGTCGAGGTTGAACGCAAAGATCGCGCCCTGCGGGCCCAGCATCACCCAGCTGATCCCGCGCAGCGCTACCAGCATGCCGAGCGTCGCCGCGATCGGCTCGGCCCCGAACCCCACGATGGCGATGGCATTGATGCCGCCGAACGCTACACAGGCGAGCAGCGTCACCACCGCCGCGCTCGCCGGGTCCCAGCCGAGCGAGATCAGCAGCGCGAACAGCGCCGAGCCGAACCCCACCATCGAGCCGATGGAGAGATCGACCACGCCCGCGAGCAGCGCGAAGCCCGCAAACGCCCCCACCACCAGCGGCACGATCACGAACGTGCCGATGATCGAGATGTTGCCGAAGCTCAAGAAGCGCGGCCCGACCCAGAACCAGCCGATGGCGATCACCGCGATGAAGGTCAGCGTGATCGAGGCGACGGAGCCCGTCAGCAGGGCCCGCGTCTCTTCGGAAAGCCCGCGGCGCGGCGGTGCGGCGCTGAGATCGGTCATGGCGTGCTCCTCCGCGCGCGCCACCCGTCGATGGCGACCGCGATGACCAGGATGAAGCCCTGGAAGATGGATTGCGTGTCGGAGCTGAGCCCGAAAAACACCAGCGCCGTGGGAATGGTGGAGAGGAACCCGATCGAGAGCAGCAGCATCCAGAAATTGCCGCGTCCGCCCGCGAGCGAAATACCCGCGAGGATCACGCCCGCAATGATGTTGAGCTGCAGCGCATTGGCCGATCCGGGGTTGAACGGTCCCGAGGTCGCCGCGAACAGCACGGCGGCAAAGCCCACGAACCCGCCCGCGGCCGCGAACGAGGCGAAGCGGGTCAGCTTCAGCGAGATGCCACGCGCCTTGGCGGCCGTGCGATTACCCCCCACCGCGATCATGCGGCGCCCATAGCGGGTGCGCGGGATCAGAAAGCCGGCGAGCAGCACCAGCCCGAGCATCGGCCAGAAGATCGCCGGCAGCCCCAGAAAGCTCGCCCGCCCGAACTGGTAGATGTCGCTGCCGCGCGGCACTTCGGCCAGCTGGAAGATCAGATAGAGCGCCGCGAGCCCGATGAAATTGGTCGCGAGCGTCACGATCACCGGGTTGAGCTTGGCGAACACGATGATCGCCGCATTGACCGTGCCCCAGGCCATCCCGGTCAACACCGCGCCGACGATGATCACCGGCAGCGGCATCCCCGCCTCGGCCAGCCGCACGGCGACGAGGCTGGAGAGGATCAGGTTCGAGGGCTGGCTCAGATCGATGAAGCCGCCGGAGATCGCGACGATCCCCTGGCCGACTGCCAGCACGCCCACCACCGCCATGGTGAAGGTGATCGCCAGCACGGTCTGGTGCGACAGGAAATCCGGCCGGTATAGCGCCGTCACCGCGATCAGCGCCAGCCACGCGCCCAGCAGCAGCAACCCGGTCCCCCACCCGCCCAGCCGGGCCCTGAGCGGCACCGCCGGCGGCGCAGTCTCGATGGTGGAGGTAACGGACATGGCTTTCTCGTTGCAAGATAGGCGTCAAAGTCTCACTCGGCGCTCCTCTCCCGCCTGCGGGGGAGGGGGACCGTCGCAGCCGGTGGAGGGG
>VFQR01000817.1_pt1 | contig 31864 bp, 32 predicted proteins | sample 3512321 | NCBI WGS metagenome assembly VFQR01 (sample SAMN10412374, study PRJNA504923) | tailings metagenome | isolation source: Relicate 3 Philex TSF1 revegetated site | place: Philippines: Tuba, Benguet | collected 2017-08-29 | reverse complement strand
GCCCATTCGTTGAGCTTGTCGAAGAAGCTGCGGGGGTTGCCGCCGGCGCCCGGCGCCGGGATCGCCCGCACCACGCCGCCGCCGGCCGTGATCTTCGCGAACAGCCCGAAGCCCGACCCACGAAAGTGCTCGGAGACGTCGCGGATCACCAGCGGGTTGCGCAGGTCCGGCTTGTCGGTGCCGTAGTCCAGCATCGCCTGGGCGTAGGGGATCCGGCGCCATTCGGTGCCGTCCGCGCCGTCCACCGCGCGGCCCTCGGCATATTCCTCGAAGACTCCGCGGATCACCGGCTCCATGGTCGTGAAGACGTCGTCCTGGGTGACGAAGCTCATCTCGACGTCGAGCTGGTAGAACATCAGGGTGCGGTCGGCGCGGCCGGCCTCGTCGCGGAAGCAGGGGGCGATCTGGAAGTAGCGGTCGAAGCCCGCGACCATGGTGAGCTGCTTGTACTGCTGCGGCGCCTGCGGCAGCGCGTAGAATTTTCCCGGGTGCAGCCGGGCGGGGACGAGGAAGTCCCGCGCGCCTTCCGGGCTGCTCACCGTCAGGATCGGCGTCTGGAACTCGTTGAAGCCGGCGGCGATCATGCGGCGGCGGATGCTGTCGGTGATCTTGGCGCGCAGGATCATGTTGCGCTGCAGCCGTTCCCGCCGCAGGTCCAGGAAGCGGTAGCGGAGCCGCAGCTCCTCCGGGCTGTCCTGCTCCTGCGCGACCTGGAAGGGCAGGACATCGGCGGCGGATTGCAGCACGAGCTCCTTCACCCGCAGCTCGACGGCGCCGGTCGGCAGCTTCTCGTTCACCGTGCCGGGCTCGCGGTTCACCACCTCGCCGGTCACGGTGATCACGCTTTCGGGGCGGAGCCGGTCCGCCGCCTCGAACACCGGCGACCCCGAGGGGATCACGCATTGGGTGATGCCGTAATGATCGCGCAGGTCAATGAACAGCAGCCCGCCATGGTCCCGCTTGCGGTGCACCCAGCCCGAAAGCCGGGCGGTCTGGCCGGCATCGGCGGCGCGGAGGGCGCCGCAGGTGTGGGTGCGGTAGGCGTGCATGAGGGGTTCCGGGGTGCCTGAAAGAGGCGCGAAACCGCACCACCACAGCCCGTAAGTCAAGCCGGCAGCCTATCGCGGCCCTTTCGTGGGGGGTAAACCCTGGGCATGAGCCGGCGTCCCCCGGCGGGCGCCGAGTCCGCCCCCGCCCTGATCACCACCACCGAGGAGCTCGCGGCCCTCTGCGAGCGGCTGCGCGCCGAAAGCTTCGTGACGGTGGATACCGAATTCATGCGGGAGCGCACCTACTGGCCGGAACTGTGCCTGGTGCAGCTCGCCTCCGATGACGAGGTGGCGGTGGTGGATGCCCTCGCCCCGGGGCTGGAGCTCGGGCCGCTCGGCGCGCTGCTGGCCGACCCCGCGGTGACCAAGGTGTTCCACGCCGCCCGGCAGGATGTGGAAATCTTCCTGCTGAAATTCGGCGCGGTGCCGACGCCGCTCTACGACACCCAGATCGCCGCCATGGTCGCCGGCTTCGGCGACCAGGTGAGCTACGATGCGCTGGCCCGGGCGCTGGCCGGCGCCAGCATCGACAAGGCGCACCGCTTCTCCGACTGGGCGGCACGGCCGCTCTCCCCGGCGCAGATCGTCTATGCCGCCGGGGACGTGACCCATCTCCGCCGCATCTACACGGGCCTGACCGCCCGGCTGGAGCGCGACGGCCGCACCAGATGGGTGGAGGAGGAGATGGCGGAACTGGCCGACCCCGCCACCTATCGCGCCGACCCCGAGACGCAGTGGGAGCGGCTGAAGCCCCGGACCCACAACCGGAAGTTTCTGGCCGCGCTGCGCGCCGCCGCCGCCTGGCGCGAGCGCGAGGCGCAGCGGGTGAACATCCCGCGCCAGCGCCTGGTGAAGGACGAGACCCTGCTCGAGATCGCCGCGACCAACCCGCAGACGCCGGCCGACCTGGCGCGGGCGCGTGGGATCAGCGAGGGCTTCGCGAAGGGAAAATCCGGCCAGGGCCTCCTGGCGGCGCTGGAAGCGGCCCGCGCCCTGCCGGAGAGCGAGCTGCCCGAAGCGCCGCGCGAGCGGTCCGGCCCGAACGCCTCGCCGGCGCTGGTGGCGCTGCTCAAGGTGCTGCTGGCGGCACAATCCGAAGCGCATCACGTCGCGCCGCGGCTGCTGGCGAGTTCCGACGAGCTGGAGCGCCTGGCCGCCGGCGAGACCGACCTGCCGGTGCTGCATGGCTGGCGGCGCGAAGTGTTCGGGGAGCAGGCGCTCGCGCTGAAGAGCGGGAAGGTGGCGCTGGGGGTGGATGGGCGGCGGGTGAAGGTGGTGGGGCTGGGGGCGTAGGCGCGCCCGACGGCGCTCGCCCCTTCGGTTTCTGCTGGATTCGGTTGTGAAAGAGCGGAACGGCGCGATCAGCGTTTCGGACAAATTCGCGCCCTGATCGCGCGCGCGGATGGTTTCGGACAAATTCGCGGGCCCTGGCTGGCGCGACGCGGCGCCGAGGGGCGAGCGGGCCTGTCCGGAACAGGGGTGATCGCGAAGCCGCGCGGCGGCGCCAGGCCGCGCAGCGCCCGGCGGGGGATGCGGGGCAGGCGGAGCGGGGCGCGGTAATCGCGCGGCGGTTTTGCGGAATCGCTTTCGGACAAATTCGGCAGCAGCGCCGGGTCGCAATAGAGCGCCTCCCGGAAACCCAGGGTGCGGGCGAGGAGGAGCGTCTCCGGCTTGAGCTGGCGGGAGGCGCGGAGGACGGCGCGGCAGACCCGATGCTTGAGGGTGTCCATGCCCTCCGGCGCCAGCGGGTGGCCGGAGACGGCGACCAGGAGGCGGTCGAGCACGCCAGTGCGGGCGGCGTGGATCAGGGCGCTGTGGTGCGTCTCGGCGCGACCGAACTCGGGCGGCAGGGCGGCCCAGGGGAGAGTCGAGGTCGCGATCCAGAAGATGGCGTCCCAGGTCCGGCGCGGGTCGCGCGGCGGGCGGCCGGTGCGGTGGGTGACGTAGAGCGAGAGGGCCGACCATTCGGGGTCGGTGAGGGGGGTCCAGGGTTCGGGGGCGGGGGCGGTCAGGGGCATGGGGCGAATATAGGAATTTATGCATTGGCGATGCAAGCTGTTTGGGCAGCGGCAAGGAGAGGCCGAAGCGCCGCCCGACCAGTTTGCCGACGTGCTACACACCATCCCGGAGGTGCCGATGAACCAGGTGGTGATGGTGCCGATTCCGCTCTCGCCGGAGGCGGCGGAGCGGTTGCGGCAGGATCCGGCGAAGCTCCCTTTCGTGGGACGCTTCGTCAGCAACGTGCTGTCGCCCGAGCCAGGCGGCGTGGACCCGCTGATCGCCTGGCTGGATGCGCTGCCGCGCGACCCGGATGCGCCGGAGATGACGATGGAAGAGGTGCAGGCCGAGATTGACGCCGCTCGTGCCGAACATCGTCCTTGATACGAATGTCCTGGTCAGTGCCTTCATCGTCATATCGTCCACTGCGGCGCCGCGACGGGCGCTGGCCTTGGCTCGCCGAGGTTTCACGGTCTGCCTCTCCGTCGAAATGGAAGCCGAGGTGCGAAAGGTGCTGCGGCGGCCGAAATTCGCCCGCTATGGCGTAACCGAGGGACGCATCGACGAGTTCCTGGGCGGGTTGCTTGCCCATGCGCGGCGCGTCGAGCCGAGCGAGCCCGTGAGCGATTGCCGTGATCCGAAGGACAATCTGATCCTTGCCGTGGCACTCGCCGCCAGCGCCGAGGTGATCCTCTCGGGCGATGAGGACCTGCTGGTGCTCGATCCTTGGCGCGGGATTCCAGTTGTGGCGCCGGCGGTGTTTCTGGAGCGGTTCGGGTGAAGTCGGGGGGCGCGCTGGCGATGCCCCCATCTCCCGTCCAGCCTTCGGCCTCGCGGCAGCGCCGCAAGCTCCCGTGAACGGGGGAGGGAGCTAGCCCGGACTTCTCACCAGGCCAGCCGATGATCGCGCAGGACCTGGTGGTGCCTGGGTCGTTGCGGAGCGAGGCCAAGACGGACTGTCTTGGCGAGCGACGCGGCGGCCCAGGCGCCGCCAGGGACAAGCGAGGGCGGCTGCAACTGGTGAGAAGTCCGGGCTAGGCCTTGCTGAACGTGATCGCCTTCGCCCCATCCCACAGCACCGACCGCCCGAGCTTCGCCAGCACGTCCAGCTTCTCGGTGATCGTCAGGAAGTGGTTGCCGGCCAGCGCACCGGCCTTGGACGCGAAGGCGCAGGGGCCGTAGGCGATGAGGATCTCGGTCTCGCTCAGGCTCGTCGGCATGCCGCCGGGATAGACGATGACATGGCCCGGCGCGGGATGGCTGGTGGCGTTCTCGAAGCCCAGCGAGAGATCGCGCTCGCCCATCGGGATCCAGCAGGCCTCGCCGGACCAGCGGACATGGATGATGCGGTCGCTGAAGGGCAGCAGCTCGCGGAAGCGGGCGACGGTCTTCGGGGCGTCGGTGGTCTCGTAGCGGGCGCGGAAGAGCTCGCCGGCGATGTCGATGGTGACGTCGGTCATGGGGTGGGGTCCTCCGCGGGTGGGGAGGGGCGTAGGGAATTGGCGCGGGGTTGCCAAGGGTTGCGTGGGGGCGCGCGTTGGGGGAGAGGATTCCTCCTAGATGCCCCCACCCCGGCCCCCCGCCCGTGAACGGGGGAGGGAGGAGAGATGCGATGACCGGATTCGATCTTGTGCTGAAGGGCGGGACGCTCGTGCTGCCCTGGGGGGTCGAGGCGGCGGATGTCGGCGTGAAGGCCGGCAAGATCATGGCGATCGGCAACCTCGGCGACGGAGCGCAGACGATCGATTGCGCCGGGCTGCATGTGCTGCCGGGGCTGATCGACAGCCATGTGCATCTGCGCGAGCCGGGCGATGCCAAGGTCGAGACCATCGCGACGGGGACGAAGGCCGCCGTGCTCGGGGGGGTGACGGCGGTGTTCGACATGCCGAACACCAACCCCTCCATCACCAACCGCGAACAGCTCGACTGGAAGCGGGACTACGTGGGCAAGATCGCCTGGTGCGACATGGGGCTCTATGTCGGGGGAACGCGGGCGAACACGCCGCAGCTTGGCGAGCTGGAGGCGCAGCCGAATGTCTGCGCGATCAAGATTTTCGCGGGCTCCTCCACCGGCGACCTCATGATCGAGGATGACGAGAGCCTGGAGCGGGCGATGCGATCGGGGCGGCGGCGGATCGCCTACCACTCCGAGGACGAGTACCGGCTGCAGGCGCGCAAGCCCAACTACAAGACGGGCATGCCGTATCGGATGCACGCGGAATGGCGCGACGTGGAATGCGCCTTCCTCGGCACGCGAAGGCTGATGGCGCTGGCCAGGCGCACCGGGCGGCCGGCGCATATCCTGCACGTCTCGACGGCGGAGGAGCTGGACTACCTCAAGGGCTATCGCGACGTCGCGACGGTGGAGGTGCTGCTCAACCACCTGACGCAGACGGACGAGGCCTATGACCGGCTCGGCGGCTATGCGGTGATGAACCCGCCGATCCGCGACCAGCGGCATCTCGACGCAGCCTGGGCGGCGGTGCGGGACGGGATGGTGGACACGGTGGGGTCCGACCATGCGCCGCATTCGCGGGCGTCGAAGGAGAAGCCCTGGCCGGACTGCGGATCGGGACTGACCGGCGTGCAGACCATCGTGCCGCTGATGCTCGATCACGTGAGCGCGGGGCGGCTCAGCCTCTCGCGCCTTGCGGATCTGATGAGCGCGGGGCCGGCGCGGGTTTTCGGGGTCGTCGGCAAGGGCAGGCTGGCGGCCGGCTACGACGCGGATTTCACCATCGCCGACATGCGGAAGGCGCGCACCATCGACGAAAACTGGATCGCCTCCCCCTGCGGCTGGACGCCCTTCGCCGGCACGCGCTGCACGGGCTGGCCGGTGATGACGATCGTGCGCGGCCATGTGGTGATGCGGGAGGACGAGGTGCTCGGCCAGCCCATCGGCAAGCCGGTCAGCTTCGCGGCGTAGCCGCGGGGAGTGGGGCTGGCGTAGCCGCGGGGAGTGGGGCTGGCGTAGCCGCGGGGACCGGGGGCGGCGTAGCCGCGGGGACCGGGGGCGGGGTCGGAATCCAGCAATCCACGCTGCCGATGGTGCGGCGGCAGATGGGCTCGGGCGCCGGCTCGGCCGGGGCGACGCACCAGGGGCCGTGGCGCTCCAGGCGGACGGCGGAGCAATCCATCCCGCTCACCCAGCCCGCGACATGATCCACCGGCGTCCGCCCCGTCACCACCAGCGACGCGCCGGAGACCACCGCGGCGGGCCCGAGCATCGGCTCCACGCAGGCCGGGAGCAGGATCGGCAGGAGAAGCACGGGCCAGCGCATCCCCGCCACAATGGGGCCTCGGGCTTAACGCAGGGTGAGGCCGCCTGTATGGTCCGGGCGCCAGGCCGGCCCGGGGCCAGCCCGTCCACCAGCAAGGAATCCGCGTGTCCGATATCTTCCAGGAAGTCGAGGACGATCTCCGCGCCGAACGGACCCGCAGGCTCGCCCAGAAATGGGGCGGCGTCGCCATCGCGGCGGGGCTCGTCGTGATCGCGGGCACCGGCGCCTGGCAGGGCTGGCGCTGGTACGAGGCGCGCGAGGCGCGCGCCGCAGCGGGGACCTACCTCACGCTGCATCGCTCGGCCGACCAGCAGGGGGTGGATCTCGCGCCGATCGCGGATGGATTCGCGGCCCTCGCCCGGCAGGCGCCGGCGGGCTACCAGCCGCTCGCCCGGCTGCGCGCGGCGGCGCTGAAGGCGGAGCTCGGCGACCTCCCGGCGGCGATCGCGCTCTGGACGGAGGTGGCGGCGGATACCGGGGCGGACCCGCTCTATCGGGACCTCGCCACGCTGCTCGCGGTGAGCCATGCGATTGATACCGGCGACCCGGCGCAGCTCGCCGCGCGGCTCGGGCCGCTGCTGGCGGAGGGCAATCCCTGGCGCGCCTCGGCGCGGGAGGCGGCGGGGCTGCTCGCGCTGCGGCGCGGCGAGACGGAGGAGGCGCGCCGGCTGTTCGAGGCGCTCGCGGCCGATCCGGCGAGCCCCAACGGAGTGCGCGAGCGGGCGCAGCGGGTCGCAGCGGGGCTGCGCTCATGAAGGATGGCGGGGCTGCGCCCATGAGCATGACGCGACGCATGGCGCTGCTGGCTGGCGCCGGGCTGCTCGGCGGCTGCGAGACGATCGACAGCATCTTCGGCGAGCGGAAGACGCCGCTGCCCGGCGAGCGCCAATCGGTGCTGCGCGCGGACCCGCCGCTCGCGGCCGATCCGGAGACGGCCGACCGCGTCGCGCTGCCGCCGGCCGAGGCGATCGCCGAATGGCCGATGGAAGGCGGGCCGACCACCCATTCGCCGGGGCATATCGCGCTCGGCGATCCGATCGCGGTGGCCTGGCGCGCCTCCGCGGGCAGCGGCAGCGGGCATCGGCAGCGCATGTCGGCCGGGCCGGTGATCGTCGGCGAGACGGTGTATGCCGCGGATGCCTGGGCCACGATCACCGCGCTCAGCCTGGCCGATGGCCGCCGGCGCTGGAGCACCGACACCACGCCGGAGGACGAGAGCGGTGTCGCGCTCGGCGGCGGGATCGCGGTGGCGGATGGCGTGGTGCATGCCGCGACCGCCTCGGGCGAGGTGCTGGCGCTGAAGCCGGAGGATGGCTCGATCACCTGGCGGGTGCGGCTGCCGGCGCCGGCGCGCGGCGCGCCGACCGTCGCGGGCGGGCGCATCTTCGTCCCCACCACCGAGAACCACCTGGTCGCCCTCTCGGCCGAGGATGGACGGCGGCTCTGGACTTTTCGGGGCACGCCGCAGGCCACCCTGCCCTTCGGCCTGCCGGCCCCGGCGGTGGAGGGCGAGACGGTGGTGGCCGGCTTCGGCACCGGGGAGCTGGTGGCGGTGCGGGCCACCGACGGGCGGCTGATCTGGGCGGAGAGCCTGGGCGGGGTGGCGAATACCAGCCTCGCCGACATCGTGGGCATCACCGGGCTGCCGATGATCGATCGCGGGCGGGTGATCGCGGTCGGGCTCGGCAACACGGCGATCGCGGTGGACCTGCGCAGCGGACGCCGCCTGTGGGAGCGCAATTTCGGCGGGCCGAGCGGCGTCGCTGCGGCGGGCGACTGGATCTTCGCGGTGGCGCGCGGCGGTGTGGCGCTGGCGCTCGGGCGCGAGGATGGGCGCATACGCTGGGTGAGCGAGCTGGACCCGACGCCCGAGGGCGGCCGGCGGCGCGGCGAGCCGGCCCGCTTCGGCCGCCCGCTGGTGGCCGGCGGGCGAGTTGTGGTGCCGAGCTCGCGGGGCGAGCTGCTGCTGCTCGACCCCGCGAATGGCGCCGTCGCCGGGCGCATCCCGATGCCCGGCGGGGTGACGCTGCCGATGGCCGCCGCTCAGGGCACGCTCGTCGCCCTCACGGATGACGGGACGCTGGTGGCGCTGCGCTGACAGGCTCGGCGCGCACCTCCTCCGGCGCCGGGGCGAAGCGCAGCAGGAGATAGCCGGCGCTGCCGGCCACCAGCGAGCCGAGCAGGATGCCGACCTTCGCCTGTTCGAGCGTCGCAGGCATCGGGGCGAAGGCGAGCAGCGCGATGAACAGGCTCATCGTGAAGCCGATCCCGCAGAGCAGCGCGACGCCGATCAGGTGCTGCCAGGTGGCGCGGAAGGGCAGCGTCGCGAGGCCGAGGCGGATCGCCAGCACCGACGCGCCGAACACGCCGACCAGCTTGCCGGCCGAAAGCCCGAGCGCGATGCCGAGCGTCACGGGTTCGAGCAGGGTCGCGAAGCCCATGCCGGCGAGCGAGACGCCGGCATTGGCGAAGCCGAAGACCGGGACGACGAGGAAGGCCACGGGCCGCGCGAGCGCGTGCTCGAGCTGGTGCAGCAGGGAATGCGCCATGTCGTCCGGCCGCGCCGGGGCGGGGCGGAGCGGGATGGTCATGGCGAGCAGCACGCCGGCGATGGTCGCGTGCACGCCGGAGCGCAGCACGAAGAACCACAGCACCAGGCCGACCAGCAGGAAGGGCCAGAGCCGGTTCACCCGCATCCGGCCCATCGCCACGAGCACCGCGAGCGTCACCGCCGCGTAGCCGAGATCCGGCATCGAGATGGAGCCGGTGTAGAAGACGGCGATGACGAGGACGGCGCCGAGATCGTCGAGAATGGCAAGCGCCGCGAGAAAGACCTTGAGCGAGGTCGGCACGCGCGGCCCGAGCAGCGAGAGCACGCCGAGGGCGAAGGCGATGTCGGTGGCGGTCGGGATGGCCCAGCCGCGCAGCGTCTCGGGCGTGCCGGCATTGATCGCGGCGTAGATCAGCGCGGGGACGAGCATGCCACCCGCCGCCGCGATGCCGGGGAGCGCCCGGTTGGACCAGGAGGCGAGCTGGCCGTCGAGCACCTCGCGCTTGATCTCGAGGCCGACGAGCAGGAAGAAGACGGCCATCAGCCCGTCATTGATCCAGTGGCCGAGGCTGAGCGGGCCGAGATAGGCCTTGAGCGCGCCGAAATAGGTGGGCGCGATGGCCGAGTTGGCCACGATCATGGCCAGCGCCGCGGCGCCCATGAGCAGGAGCCCGCCGGCCGCCTCGCTGTCCAGGAAGGCGCGCAGCAGGGAGACGGGACGGCGAGGCGGGTTGGCCATGGGCACGGGTTCTCGCCGCTGGCGGCCCGACCAGCGGAAATCCTGCCAGGCGGGGATCGCCGGGCACCCGGGCGCCGTTTTCCACAGGGGACGGGATCGCGCAAGCGCAGACCCGTTCCGCCACATGTGATGCTGCCTGAATGGACAAGGCTGCGCCGGTGATACAACTGGGCCGGGCATGACCAAGGCCGCCACCGAACCGCGCCTGCTCTCGGGCGGAAATCCGCAGATCCCCAAGGGCGAGGGCGACGGGCCGGTGCAGGCCTATATCGCGGCCATGCCAGGGTGGAAGCGGGAGATCGGGCGCCGGATCGACGCGCTGATCGTCCGGGAAGTGCCCGGGGTCCGGAAGGCGGTGAAGTGGAACTCGCCCCTCTACGGCGCGCCCGCGGGCGGCTGGTTCCTCGGCCTGCATGTCTTCACGCGCTACGTGAAGGTCTCGTTCTTCCGCGGCGCCTCGCTCGTGCCGGTGCCGCCCGGGGCCTCGAAGCAGAAGGATGTGCGCTACCTCGACATCACCGAGGACGGGCTGGACGAGGCGCAGTTCGCGGATTGGGTGCGCCAGGCCAGCGTGCTGCCTGGGGAGAAGCTGTAGCCGGCGGGGTCGTGTCCGGCCCTCGGCACGCGGGCATCGCGAGGCCTGATCCGGTGTGGCGTCGGCCGGGCGCGTCCTGGGCGGTCCATCCGGGAGGGTGATTCCGATGCCGCCAGGCGGCGAAGCGGGGCAGACCCGCCGAGGCGGTTTGGCAAGGCGGGCGGCGCTTCGGCTATAGAGCCGCCATGCCCGCCCGTATCGCCATCCTCGGCCGTCCCAATGTCGGCAAATCCACGCTGTTCAACCGGCTCGTCGGCCGGAAGATCGCGATCGTGGACGATACCCCCGGGGTCACGCGCGACCGCAAGGAAGCGGAGGCGGTGCTCGGGGGGCAGAGCGTGACGCTGGTGGATACCGCGGGACTCGAGGAGGCGGCGCCCGAAACCATTCCGGGGCGGATGCGGGAAAGCTCGGAGGCCGCGCTGAAGGAGGCCGATCTCGCGATCTTCGTGGTGGATGCGCGGGCGGGGATCACGCCGGCGGATCGCGCCTTCGCGCAATGGCTGCGGCGGTCCTCGGTGCCGGTGATCCTCGTCGCGAACAAGGCGGAGGGAAGGCTCGGGGCGCAGGCGGCGCTGGAGGCCTATGAGCTCGGGCTCGGCGATCCGCTGGTGGTCAGCGCGGAGCATGGCGAAGGGATCGGCGGGCTGCATGACGAGGTGCGGGACCGGCTGATCCAACCTGGCCGCGAGCCGAAGGAGGCCGAGCGGCCGCTGCGCATGGCGATCGTCGGGCGGCCGAACGCCGGCAAATCCACGCTGGTGAACACGCTGCTGGGCGAGGAGCGGATGATCACCGGGCCGGAGCCGGGGCTGACGCGCGATGCCGTGCCCCTCGCCTTCCGGGACGCCGAGGGGCCGGTGCGCATCGTGGACACGGCGGGCATGCGCAAGAAGGCGCGGATCGAGCATCGGCTGGAGCAGATGTCGGTGGCGGCGACGCTGGCGGCGCTCAAGGAAGCGGAAGTCGTCGTGCTGGTGCTGGATGCGCTGCTCGGGATGGATGAGCAGGATCTGCGCATCGCGCGCCTCGCGGAGCGCGAGGGACGCGCGCTGGTGATCGCGCTCAACAAATGGGATGCGGTGGAGGATCGCGCGGCGGCGCGGAAGCGCGTGGAGGATGTGCTGACGGCCTCGCTCGCCCAGTCGAAGGGGGTGGCGGTGGTGCCGCTCTCGGCGGCGACGGGGCGGGGTGTCGAGAAGCTGATGCCCACGGTGCGGGAGGTGGTGGCGCTGTGGAACCGCCGCGTGCCGACGGGCGAGCTGAACCGCTGGTTCGAGGCGATGAAGGAACGCCACCAGCCGCCGCTGGTCGAGGGCAAGCGGATCAAGCTGCGCTATGCGACCATGCCGAAGGCGCGGCCGCCGACGCTGGTCGTGTTCGGAACCCGGGCGGAGCTGCTGCCGGAGGATTACCGGCGGTACCTCGTGAACTCCTTCCGCGAGGCCTTCGGGATGCCGGGGGTGCCGATCCGGCTGAACCTGCGGGGGACGGACAACCCTTATGCCGAAGGGGAGGCGTGAGGTCGCAGGCCAGTTTCCCATCCCCGCCACACCCCGCTAAGGTGCCCGCGCTTTCTGCCTTGGAGTGTGAGGAAATGCCTACGCGTGCGTGGAGCCCGGCCTCCTGGCGGGCCATGCCGATCCGTCAGGTCCCCGACTACCCCGACATGGCCGCCCTGCAGGCCATGGAGACGAAGGTCGGCCGATTTCCCCCGCTCGTTTTTGTCGGTGAGGCGGACCGGCTCAAGGCGAAGCTCGCCGCGGCCGGGGACGGTGCGGCCTTCGTGCTGCAGGGCGGCGATTGCGCGGAGAGCTTCGCCGAATTCCACGCCAACACCATCCGCGACACCTTCCGGGTCCTGCTCCAGATGGCGGTGGTGCTCACCTTCGGCGGCGGCCTGCCGGTGGTGAAGCTCGGCCGCATGGCCGGGCAGTTCGCCAAGCCGCGCTCCTCCGACACGGAGACGATGGAGGGCATCACCCTGCCCTCCTATCGCGGCGACATCATCAACGGCCCCGATTTCACGCCCGAAGCGCGCATTCCCGATCCGACGCGGATGGAGTTCGCCTATCTCCAGTCGGCCGCCACGCTGAACCTGCTGCGCGCCTTCTCGACCGGCGGCTATGCCGATCTCCACCAGGTGCATCGCTGGAACCTGGATTTCGCCGCGCGCAGCCCGCTCGCCAGCCGCTACGAGGATCTCGCCGGCCGCATCGACGAGACGCTGCGCTTCATGACCGCCTGCGGCATGTCGGACCTCGCCCAGGTGCGCGAGACCGAGTTCTACACCAGCCACGAGGCCCTGCTGCTGCCCTATGAGGAAGCGCTGACGCGCGAGCCTTCCACCCATCCCGGCAAGTGGTTCGCCTGCTCCGCGCATTTCCTCTGGATCGGCGACCGTACCCGCCAGCCGGAGGGCGCGCATGTCGAGTTCATGCGCGGCATCGTCAACCCGATCGGCATGAAGGTCGGGCCCACGATGGAGCCGGACGAACTCGTGCGCCTGACCGAGATCCTGAATCCGTCGAACGAGAAGGGCCGCCTCACCCTCATCACGCGGATGGGCGCCGACAAGGTGGCGGCAAAGCTCCCGCCGCTGCTGCGCGCGGTCCGCAAGGCCGGGCGCAACGTGGTGTGGATCTGCGACCCGATGCATGGCAACGGCGTCAAGGCCGGCGCCTACAAGACGCGCAGCTTCGACGCGATCCTGAACGAGGTGAAGGGCTTCTTCGATGCCCATGCGGCGGAGGGCACCATCCCCGCCGGCGTGCATGTCGAGATGACGGGGCAGAACGTCACGGAATGCCTCGGCGGCGCCCACAGGCTCGTGGAGGCCGATCTCGCGCGCAACTACGCCACCTTCTGCGACCCGCGGCTGAATGCCGAGCAGTCGCTGGAACTCGCCTTCCTCCTCGCCGAGGAGCTGAAGGCCAGGCGGCCGGGCGCGGCGGTTCCCGCGCAAGCCGCCCAATGAACGACGGACCAGCCACGGCCGCGGTGGACGACCAGTCCATCGCGGCCCGCACCGACAGCTATTTCAACCGCACCAAGGCGATCGTCGCGCGCTTCGGCGATTGCCGCGTAACCTACGCGGTCTTCCTCCGCCGCCCCGTGATCTCCGCCCCGCGGCTGGCGACCGATTGGCTCCACGCCGTCGCCGCGCAGCGCGGCACGCGCTTCGACATCGAGGTGATGCACGAGGAAGGCGCCTGGGTCGGCGCCGGCGATCCGCTGTTCTACCTCTCCGGCTCCTTCGTGGAGCTCGTGGATCTCGAGACCATCCTGCTCCAGAAGCTCGGCGCGGCCTGCGTCGCCGCGCACAACGCCTACCAGATGTGCTGCGAGCTGCCCGGCGTCGCCTTCCTCGCGATGGAGGCGCGCCACTGCGCCGGGCAGGAGATGCAGGAGATGATGGCCTATGCCGCGAGCGTCGGCAGCGCCGCCGCGAAGCGCGAGGGCGCCAAGGGCTTCATCGGCAACGCGAATGACGCCACGGCCCATTGGTTCGGCCCGGGCAGGGGCCGCGGCACCATGCCGCACGCCCTGATCGGCTATGCCGGCTCCACGCTGCGCGCCGCCGAGATGTTCGCCGAGGTCTTCCCCGACGCCGATCTCACCGTGCTGACCGACTATTTCGGCCGCGAGGTCACCGACGGGCTCGAGGTCTGCCGCCGCTTCCCGGACCGCGCCGCCGCCGGCCGGCTTTCGCTGCGGCTCGACACGCATGGCGGCCGCTTCCTCGAAGGGCTCGACCCGGCGGAAAGCTACGCCGTGCTCGAACGCCACGCGCCGCAGGCCGTCCGCCGCTACCGCTCCGAGACGGAACTCCGCCACCTGGTCGGCACCGGCGTTTCCGCCGCCGCCATCTGGCGCATGCGCGAGGCGCTGGACGAGGCCGGCTTTCCGAAGGTGCGCATCGTCGCCTCCTCCGGCTTCGGTGTCACCAAATGCCGCGTGATGCAGGAGGCGAAGGCGCCGATCGACGTCGTCGGCACCGGCAGCTTCATCCCCGACGCCTGGTCCGAGACCTACGCCACCGCCGACATCGTCGAGTATGACGGCCAGAAGCGCGTGAAGGTCGGCCGCGAATTCCTCCTGCGCGAAGGCGCCCGCCGGAAGAACGGCGGCGGCTGAGCGGGATGGAGAACGACGCGGCCGAGCGCCGGCGCCGGCGCCTCGGCTATGCCTGCGCCGTCGCGGTGCTGTTCCTGTGGGTCGGCTTCCTGCTCACCGCGCGGCTCTCGCAGAAGCAGGACATGACGCCGTGGGACGTCGCGGCGCTGCGCTATGCCGGGGCCTTCCTCGGCGCCGCCGCCATCGCCGCCTGGGTCGGCCTGCCGAGGCTGCCCCCCTGGCGCATGGCCGCGATCGTCGCGACGGCCGCCTTCGGCTTCCCGCTCTTCGCCTATCACGGCTTCGCCCATGCGCCCGCCGCGCATGGGGCGGTGCTGAATGCGGGGATGCTGCCCTTCTACACCGCGGCGCTCGGCCTGCTGCTGCTCGATGAGCGCTTCACGCGCTGGCGCGCCATCTCGCTCGGCGTGGTCGGGCTCGGCATCGCGCTCCTCGGCCTCGACACCTTCGGCCGCCATCCCGGCGCCTGGCGCGGCGACCTGCTGTTCTGTGCCGGCGCCTTCTGCTGGTCGCTCTATACCGTGCTGGTGCGGCGCTGGCAGGTGCCGGCGCTGGCCGCCACGATCGGGGCGGCGCTCTGGTCCGGCCCCATCTTCCTCGCGGCCTGGTGGGTCTTCCTGCCGTCCAACCTGGCCGCCATCCCGATCCCGGTCTCGGCGTTCCACTTCTTCTACCAGGGTTTCCTGGCGGTGCTCGCCTCCGGCTATCTGTTCACCCGCGCCGTCACCGCCATCGGCCCGCAGCGCACCACCGCCATCACCGCCTTCGTCCCCGTGGTCGCCGCGCTGGCCGCCTGGCCGCTGCTGGACGAGCCGCTTGGCCTCGCCGGTCTGCTGGGCGTGGTGATCGTCTCGGGCGGGATCATCCTGGCGGTCCGCGCGCCGGCGCGTTGACCGCCCTGCCGAGCCGGGCCACTTCCCCGGGATGAGCGACCCCGACGACGACCCGATCTTCGCCCCCCACCTCGCCGCGCCGCCCGGGCTTGCCGTGCGGATCCTGGACCTCTCGGGCGCCAACGGCTCGGACCCGGTGGAGATCGTGCAGGGGTTCCTCGGGATCGAGCACGCCAACGCCTTCGCCCGCCGCTATGTCCGCGACAGCCTGGAGCGCTGCCGCACCGCCGGCATGACGCCGGAGGCGGTGCTGGAAGCCTGGTTCGCCTATGGCGAGGATGCCGAGGTCGCGGGCGCGGGCGAGCAGGGCTGGAAGAGCGCGACCGAGCTGCACGCCTTCGCCGAGGCCCCGCTGCGCGACGCGGAGGAGCGCAACTGGCGCGTTCTCGACCCGCGGCGCACGGAGGAGGAGGAGCCGGAGGAAGGCTGATCCCGCGCCTCGCGCGTCACGCGATTGCGATGCGCGAGGCTCGCGTGATGCGTGATAGCGTTTCGCATCCGGCATGTGACGACCGCCGGCGGGCCTTCCGCCGAGGCTGCCTTCGCCCATGCCCATGAGCTTCGGAGAGCCTGGCATGGTCGCGAACCTCGTGCTCTCGGCGCATGGCTGGGCCTCGAAATCCGGCGACAGGAAGCGCCAGTATCCGACCACCACCGTGCCGGCCGGTGTCGAGCTGGTGACCTATGTCGAATACGGGCAGAATCTCTTCGGCAATCAGGCCTGGGCGAAGTGGAAGGAACTCGTCGAGTCAGGGCGGGAGGCCCAGGCCTACTTCAGCTCACAGGAACGGCTGAAGGAAGGAAGCGCGATCGCTGACTACGCCATCCACGGCCCGCATGACGCGCATGACCTGCCGAACTGGCTCTACACCCCGCCGCAGGGCGCCGCCTTCTCGGCCTGCGGCTTGTTCGAGGTCGGCAACACGACAGCGCTGACCACCTTCGCGCCAGGGCAGCAATACGGCGCGCTGTCGCAATATCTCAGCCAGGCGGCGACACGCGGCAGCAAGCGGCTCTACTACCTGTGCTGCCAGGCGCTGGATTGACGGAGGCGCGCTACCAGCCCGGCTTCATCGGCAGCCAGACGCCGCCCTGGAAGACGGTCGGCGGCGGATAGCCGGGGTCCTGCTGGTAATAGTACGGCGGCGGGGGCGGCGGCGGCGCGTAATAGACCGGCGGGGGTGGCGGCGCGGCCAGCGCCGAGCCGATCGCAACCCCCGCGCCCAGCCCGATGATCGCGCCCAGCGCCCCATAGCCCGGCCCGTAGTAGCGCGGCGCGTGATAATGGTAGCCGCGGGGCGGCCCATGCCACCCGCCATGCCGCCCGCGCCAATCCGCCTGCGCGGCCGGCGCCGCCAAGGCTCCCGCGAGCAGCGCGCCGGCGAAGAGCGAAAGCCGCATCGTGCTCGTCATCGCGCCGACTCCGTCATCTTCAGCCTCCCAATCTGGCAGTCGAATGCGCCTCTTTCATGGCGTGTCCGCCGCGCGCGATGACGTGAATGCCTTGCCATTCCGTCACTTCTGGCGTTCCTCTGCCGCGATGAAGCTGCGTTTCGCCCCCTCGCCCACGGGCCTTCTCCATGTCGGCAACGCCCGCGTCGCGCTCGCGAACTGGTGCGTCGCCCGCAAGGGGGGCGGCCAGTTCTGGCTGCGCCTCGACGACACCGACACCGAACGGTCCAGGCCCGAATACGCCACGGCCATCGAGGAGGATCTGCGCTGGCTCGGCCTCGAATGGGATGGCTTCGCCCGCCAGTCCGATCGCCTGGATCGCTACGCCGCCGCCGCCGAAAGGCTCAAGGCCGCCGGCCGCCTCTACCCCTGCCTGGAATCGGAGGAAGAACTCGCCTTCAAGCGCGAGCAGCGCATCAAGCAGGGCCGCCCGCCGCTCTACGACCGTGCCGCGCTCAAGATGACGAAGGAGCAGCTCGACCGCGCCATCGCCAATGGCAAGACGCCGCATTGGCGCTTCCTGCTCTCGGGCGGCAGCGTCGAATGGCAGGATGGCGTGCTGGGCAAGCGCAGCGTGAAGCTGACGAGCATCTCGGACCCGGTCCTGATCCGCGCGGATGGCAGCTTCCTCTACACCTTCACCTCGGTGGTGGATGATCTGGAGATGGGCATCACCGACGTGATCCGCGGCGAGGACCACGTCACCAACACCGGCATCCAGCTCGACATTTTTGCCAGTCTCGGCGGCGATCCACGGCAGCTCCGCTTCGCGCATCTGCCGCTGCTGACGGATGCGGAGGGCGGGCCGCTCTCGAAGCGCCTCGGCAGCCTCGGCCTGCGCCAGCTTCGTCGCGACGGCGTGGAGCCGGCGGCGCTGGCGGGCTACCTGCTGGCGCTGGGATCGAGCCAGGACCCGGTGGCCGGCATGCCGGCCGATCTCGCCGGCGGGTTCGACCTCGCGCATGTGTCGAAAAGCGCCGCGCGCTTCGATCCGAAGCAGATGCTGGCGCTGAACCGCAAATGGTTGCACGGCCTCGACTTCGCCGCGGTCAAGGACCGCCTGCCGGAGGGCGCGGGGAAGGATTTCTGGTCCGCGGTGCGCGGCAATCTCGATCTCTTCCGCGAAGTTCGCGATTGGTGGGAGATCGTTGCAGGTGCTATCGTGCCCGAGGCGGACCCCGCCGATGCCGAACTGCTCCGCATCGCGCGCGATTGTCTGCCCGAGGAGCCATGGGATGAGGCCACCTGGCCGGCCTGGACTGCGGTTGTGGGGCAACGCGCCGGCCGCAAGGGCCGCGCGCTGTACCTGCCGCTGCGCCGGGCGCTGACCGGCGAGGACCACGGTCCCGATCTCAAGGCTTTCCTTCCGTTGATCGGCCGCGACAAGGCGTTTCGGCGCCTCACGCAGGCCGCTAGTTGAGACCCTTCATGGACCTCCACCTCCACAACAGCGCGACGCGCCGCAAGGAGCGTTTCGAGCCGCTCGATCCGCAACATGTGAAGCTCTATGTCTGCGGCCCGACGGTGTATGACCTGGCGCATCTCGGCAATGCGCGGCCCAACGTGGTGTTCGACGTGCTCGTGCGGCTGCTGCGCAAGCTCCATCCGCGCGTGACCTATGCGCGGAACATCACCGATGTCGAGGACAAGATCATCGACCGCGCGCGCGAGAGCGGCGAGAGCATCGCCGACCTGACCGCGCGCACCACCGCCGATTTCCACCGCGACATGGCGGCGCTCGGCGTGCTGCCGCCCGATGTCGAGCCGCGCGCCACCGGCACCATCCCCGAGATGGTCGCGATCATCGAGCGGCTGATCGCCAACGGGAACGCCTATCAGGCACAGGGCCATGTCCTCTTCGCCGTCGCGAGTTTCCCGAAGTATGGCGCGCTCTCCGGCCGCTCGCGCGACGAGATGATCGCCGGCGCGCGGGTGGAGGTGGCCCCCTACAAGCGCGACCCCGGCGATTTCATCCTGTGGAAGCCGAGCACGCCCGACCAGCCCGGCTGGGACAGCCCCTGGGGGCGTGGGCGCCCGGGCTGGCATATCGAATGCTCCGCGATGTCGCGAAAGCATCTCGGCGAGGATTTCGACATTCATGGCGGCGGCGCCGACCTGCTCTTCCCGCACCATGAGAACGAGGTCGCGCAGAGCCTCTGCGCCTTCCCGGGTTCGCATTTCGCGCGCTACTGGATGCACAACGGCATGCTGCTCGTGGATGGCGAGAAGATGTCGAAGTCGCTCGGCAATTTCCGGACGGTGCAGGACATCCTCGCCATCGGCCCCTGGGCCGGCGAGGCGTTTCGCTTGTTGCTGCTGAAGACGCATTATCGGGCCGCGCTGGACTACACCGAGGAGGGGCTGCGCGAGGCGCGGAAGGAGCTGGATCGGTTCTATCGGCTGCTGTCCAGGCTGGCTTCCGTGGACGCCACGCGCGGCGACGAGCCGCACCCGGCCGAACAGCCGCCGCTGGAAGCCGCGCTTGCCGACGACCTGAACACGCCGCTCGCGCTCGCCACGCTGCACCATCTGGTGTCATCCGCGAACGAGGCGCTCGCCGCCGGCCATGAGGCCGCGCTGCCGCACCTCAAGGGCCGCATCCTCGCGGCCGGCGCCCTGCTCGGCCTGCTCGACCAGGACCCCGAGGCCTGGTTCCGCGCCGGTGCCGTGGTGGATGAGGCAAGCATCGAAGCCGCCATCGCCGCCCGCCTCGCGGCCCGCAAGGCGAAGGATTGGGCCGAGGCCGACCGCATCCGGAAGGACCTGGCCGACCAAGGAATCCTGCTGGAGGACGGCCCCCAGGGCACCACCTGGCGCCGCGCCTAGCCCGCTGCTCCTCCGGCCGGCGTTCGGCCGGAGGGCGATGCGCTATTCCGCCGCCGCCTTGACCTCCGCGGCGATGTCCCGTTCGAGCTTCAGCAGCATCCGCCGCATCAGCACGCCCGGGCGGTCGCTCGGCATGTTCATCTCGATGCCGGCCTGGTCCAGCGGCACGTCCCAATCGGTGCTTTCGAGGATGTCGCGATCCTCGCCGGTCACCTGGCGGTCGAAGGCGATGATATCCTCGGCCTTCGCGTCGGCCTCGGTGTCGTTGCGATAGACGAATTGCACGATCTGGCAGGTCTTGTCGTCGATCGGCGTCGCGCCGGTCACGATGGAATGGCTCAGCCCGTTCGGGTAGCGGATGCGCAGCTTGCGGAGGAAGGGCATGTACCAGCGGCCGCGCATGTGGCGGACGGTGGTGTCGCTTTCCATGCGCAACACCTTCTTCTGGATCTCGGGGTTCCGCACCGGCACCTCGGTGACGAACAGGAAGCCGTCCGGGAATTCCTCCACCTCCGACTTGGCGGGCTCGGGGTGGCCCTGGTCGCCGAAGGTGGCGCGGTGGACGAAGGCGAAATGCGCGTTGTCGAAGCTGTTCTCCATCACGCGCAGCCCGGCGCAGGTCCAGACCTCGTAGAATTCGTCGATGCGGCGGAATCCTTCGGCCTCCTCCTCGAAATCGGGGATGGGGAAGAGCGGGTCCTCCAGCGCGACCCAGACATAGCCGTAGCGCGCCTCGGCCCGGTAGGACGGCACGCGCATGTTGGTGGCGCCCTGCCTGTCCACCGGGCGCTGCGGCACGCGCATCACCCGGCCATCGGCGCCGAATTCCCAGCCATGATAGCCGCAGGCGAGCCAGCCATTGCTGTAGAAGCCCTTCGACAGTTTCGCCGTGCGGTGGCAGCAGCGGTCGTCCATCGCGACGGGCCTGCCTTCGCCATCCACCCACAGGACGAGGTTCTGGCCGAGCAGGCGAAAAGGCTTGGGGCCCTCGGCGAGATGGCTCACCGGGATCACCGGATACCAGAAGCGGCGGAGCATCGGGGTCGCGGTCTGCAGCATGGCGGCGGCTCCTGCAAAGGCCTCGCCTTAGCGTGCAAGCGGCGGACCAGCGCCGTCCAGGGCGGACGCGCCCCCGCGCCTGCCCATCGGCGCGGCAATCTGCCTCAAGCGCGTGCGGATGCAGGCCCCCTCCCCGGATCGGCGCCGGTCGGATATGCAGCCTCGATCACGCTTGGAGCGCCCGATGCCCCTCCCCACCCGCTACTGGCAGGACCTGCCCTGGCCCGCCTTCCGCGACCTGCCCGCCAATACCGTCGCGGTGCTGCCGGTGGCGAGCATCGAGCAGCACGGACCGCATCTGCCCGTCGCGGTGGACACCACCATCGGCAATGGCGTGATCGCGCGCACGCTCGCCGTGCTGCCGGCGGAATGCCCCGTGCTGGTGCTGCCGACGCAATCGGTCGCGAACTCCGTCGAGCATCTCCGCTTCCCCGGCACGATCACGACGAAGCCCGAGACGCTGCTCGCCCTCGTCACGGATATCGGCGCGAGCGTCGCGCGCGCCGGGGTGAAGCGGCTGGTGATCTGCAACTCGCATGGCGGGAATGTCGGCGTGCTGGATATCGCCGCGCGGCGCATCCGCATCGAGAGCAACATCCTCGTCGTCAACACGATGTGGGCGCGGATGGGCAAGCCGGAGGCGCTGCGCGACCCGACCGAGAGCGCCTATGGCATCCATGCCGGGCGTGACGAGACCGCCGTGATGCTCGCGCTGACGCCGGACCGCGTGGACATGTCGAAGGCCCGCAACTTCGTCAGCCGCTGGCAGGGGGCGGCGAACAGCGCGCCGATGCTGCACCCGCAGGCGGGCTCGCCGCTCGCCTGGCAATCGCAGGATCTCCAGCCGGCCGGCGCGGTGGGCGATGCCTCGCTGGCGACGGTGGAGATGGGCAACCTTCTGCTCGACTTCGCGGCGCAGAAGATGAGCCAGCTCTGGCAGGAGGTCGCGGCCTTCGACGTGGAGGCCTGGCTCTCCAACGAGCCGGCGCCCTGATGGCGGATATCGCGTCCCTCGCCGCCGCGCTCGACGGGATCGAGCTGTCCACCGACCGCGCGCTGCTGCGGCAGAAGTCGCGCGACTTCTACTGGTACAGCCCGATCCTGAAGAAGCAGCTCGACGGCAAGGCGGCGGAGCTGTTCGTCCGGCCGAAGGACGAGGCGGAGGTGCTGCGCGTGCTCGCCGCCTGCCGCGCACAGCGCGTGCCGGTGACGGTGCGGGGCGGCGGCACCGGCAATTACGGGCAATGCGTGCCGATGGAAGGCGGCGTGGTGCTCGACATGACCGCAATGGCCGCGCCGATCGCGCTCGCCGACGGCATCGTGGAAGTCGAGGCCGGCGCGAAGATGATCGACCTCGACCTCTGGTGCCGCGAGCGCGGGTGGGAACTGAAGTTGTGGCCCTCCACCAAGCGCACCGCGACGATCGGCGGCTTCGTCGCCGGCGGCGGCGCGGGCGTGGGCGGCATCAGCCACGGCACGCTGCGGGAACGCGGCAACCTTTTGGGCGCACGCGTGGCGACGATGCAGGATCCGCCGGTGATGCTGGATGTCGAAGGCGACGACGCTGCGCCGGTCAACCGCACCTATGGCACCACCGGCGTGCTGACCAGGCTGCGCATCCCGCTGACGCCGGCGCAGGCCTGGCGCGATGTCGCGATCGCCTTCCCGGATTTCGTCCCGGCGTCGCAATTCGCGCTGGCGCTCACCTTCTCGGACGGCATCCCGAAGAAGATGTGCGGCGTCTTCGACAGCCAGCTGCCGCCCTTCTTCAAGGGCATCTCGGATGTCGTGCCGGAAGGCCACGCGCTGGTGCTGGTGATGGTCGCGCCGGCGGCGCTGCGGGCATTGCGCGACATGGTGCGGGAGCACGGAGGAAGGATCGTCGCGGAGCAGGATGCGGTGGCGGCGGAACGTGATCCCGACGCGACACCGTTCTACGAATACTGCTGGAACCACACGACGCTGCAGGTGCTGAAGAAGGATCGCGGCGTCAGCTACCTGCAATGCCGCTTCCCCTTCGAGGACACGCTGAAGGCGGTTGAGGCCGTGCGCATCCCCTTCCGCGAGGAGGTCTGGATGCACACCGAATGCGTCCGCTTCGGCGGCCGCATCACCATGTCGGCGCTGCCGGTGATCCGCTGGACCGGCGCGGAACGGCTCCAGGAGATCATAGCGGCCTTCGAGGCCGAGGGCATCGGCATCGCCAATCCGCATGTGCTGACGATCGAGGAAGGCAGCAACTACCGCCGCGTGCCGGGCGACCAGCTCGGCTTCAAGCAGCGCGTTGATCCGCTGGGCCTGCTGAACCCCGGGAAGATGCGCGACTTTACCCCGCTGGAGACCGCATGACCGTCGCCAAGGTGATCGAAGCCCTGCCCGGCCTCGCCTGGACCACCGACCCCGCTCTCGTGCGGCAGAAATCGCGCGACTTCTTCTGGTATTCGCCGGTGCTGAAGCGCCAGCTCAACAAGGTGACCGGCGAGGCGCTGGTCACGCCGCGCGACGAGGCGGAGCTGCGCGCGCTGCTCGCCGCGTCCTATGCGCATGGCGTGCCCGTCACGCCGCGCGGCGCGGGCACGGGCAATTACGGCCAGGCGATGCCGCTCCAGGGCGGCATCGTGCTGGAGATGACGTCGTTCAACCGCGTGCTCTGGGCGAAGCCCGGCCTGGTGCGGGCGGAGGCCGGCATCAAGCTGATCGACCTCGATGCCGAGACGCGCCGCGCGGTGGGCGGAGAGCTGCGCTTCCACCCCTCGACCAAGCGGACCGCGACGCTCGGCGGCTTCATCGCGGGCGGGTCCTCTGGCATCGGCTCGACCACCTTCGGCATCCTGCGCGAGCCCGGCAACATCCTCGGCCTCAAGGTGATGACGATGGAGGCGGAGCCGCGCGTGCTGGAGCTCCGCGGCGCCGACATCAACCCGGTGAACCATGCCTATGGCACCAATGGCGTGATTACCGAGCTCGAGATGCCGCTCGCGCCGGCCTGGGACTGGGTGGATGTGGTCGTCGCCTTCCCCACGCTGATGGGTGCCGCGCGCTTCTGCGACGCCTTCACGCGGATGGATGGCGTGGCGAAGAAGCTCGCCTGCGTCGTGCCGGCGCCGCTGCCGCAGGACCATTTCAAGTATTGGGGCGCGAAGGTGCCGCCCGGCCATTCCGTCGCCTGCATCATGGTGGCGCCGCCCTTCCTCGACGTGATCGAGCCGATCATCGCCTCGCATGGCGGCGCCGTGGTGCACCAGGAGGCGTCAGATGCGGCGGAGGTGCCGCTCTACGAGCATTCCTGGAACCACACGACCTTGCAGGTGCTGAAGACCGACAAGGGCATCACCTATCTCCAGACGCTGTTCCCCGCGCCGGGGCATCTCGACCTGATCGCGAAGCTGGAGCGGAAGTTCGGCGACGAGGTGCTGCTGCACCTGGAATTCGTGCGCTTCGGCGGCACGGTCTGCGCTTTCGGCCTACAGATCGTCCGCTTCACCACGGAGGAGCGGCTGGCCGAGATCATCCGCCTGCACGAGGAGAACGGCGCGCCGATCTTCAACCCGCACGCCTTCACGCTGGAGGATGGCGGGATGAAGCGGGTGGACCAGGAGCAGCTCGACTTCAAGCGGAAGGCAGACCCGAAGGGCCTCCTGAACCCCGGCAAGATGGCGGCCTGGGACGACCCGGATTGGAAGCCGGGCAAGGCGCAGAGCGTGCATCTCTACGAGACGGATTACGAGGCGCCGGCGGAGGTGCTGGAGTAGGGAGGCCGATCACCCGCTCAGATACAGCCCCTGGATCGCGTTCCCGAGCTCGATGTTGCGGTCGATCTGCGCGGTCAGCCAGTCATGCAGGCCGCGGGCGAGGATGTCCTCCACCCGGCCCTTGACCAGCCCGTCATGGATCTCGGCCACGATGCGCTGCGGCTCCCCGCGGCGGCCGCCGGTCGCCTCGGCGATGCGCTCCAGCGCGTGCAGCACGCGGGCGTGGCAGGCGAGCAGGGAGCGCGGCAGCTCCGGTCGGAACAGCAGCAGCTCCGCGACCAGCCGCGGCTCCAGCCGCGTGTGGTAGATCCACTGGAAGCTGCGCAGCGCGGAGACGGAGCGCAGCAGCGCCTGCCATTGCGCATAGGCGACCGCACCCTCGCTGCCCGGTCCGCTCAGCGCCGGGTGCTTCGCATCCAGCAGCCGCGCGGTGTTGTCGGCGCGTTCCAGCATCACGCCGAGATGCAGGAACAGCCAGCCCTCGTTGCGCAGCATCGTATCCGCGGCGGCGCCATTGAACAGCAGCGTCCGCGCGCGCACCCAGTCGAGGAAGCCGGGCAGCGCATCGCCGCCGGTCGCGGTGCCGCTGCGCGCGCGCAGCTCGCGCCAGGTGTCGTTCAGCGCCTCCCACATGTCCACGGTCAGCGCGGTGCGGACGGCGCGGCCATTGCCGCGCGCGGCCTCGATGCAGTTGGCGATGGAGGAGGGATTCTTCGCGTCCAGCGCGAGCCAGCCGATCACCGCCTCCGCCGTCACGTCGCGCCCGGTCTCGCGGAAGCCAGGCTCGGCGCCGGCGGCGACGAGCAGGCTGCGCCATTCGTCATGCGCGCCGCCGAGGCTGCCGGCGAGGCCCGCCATGCGCAGCGCCACCTGCATGCCGCGGGCGATGTTGCCGGCGCGCTCGATGTAGCGGCCGGTCCAGAAGAGGCTGTCGGCAGTGCGGGAGAGCATCGCGGTCAACCCTGCCGCTGCGACTGGGACTGGGACATGGCCGGTCCGTCATCGACAACCCACGTATCCTTGGTGCCGCCGCCCTGCGAGGAGTTCACCACCAGCGAGCCCTCCCGCAGCGCGACGCGGGTGAGGCCGCCGGGGACGATGCGGATCTCCTTGCCCATCAGCACATAGGGCCGCAAATCCACATGCCGCGGCGCGATGCCCTTCTCGGCGAGCGTCGGCACGGTGGACAGCGCCAGCGTCGGCTGCGCGATGTAGTCGCCGGGCCGCGCCGAGATGCGCGCCGCGAATTCCTCTCGCTGCGCCTTCGTGCTGTGCGGCCCGACCAGCATGCCGTAGCCGCCGGAGCCGCGCGCCAGCTTCACGACCAGTTCGCCGAGATGGTCCAGCACATAGGCGCGGTCGCTCTCGCGCTCGCAGAGATAGGTCGGCACGTTCTGCAGGATCGGCTCCTCGCCGAGGTAGAAGCGCGTCATCTCCGGGACGAAGGGATAGATCGCCTTGTCATCCGCGATGCCCGCGCCCGGCGCGTTGGCCAGCGTGATGTTGCCGGCGCGGTAGGCGCCGAAGATGCCGGGCACGCCCAGCATGCTCTCGGGCTTGAAGACGCGCGGGTCGAGGTAGTCGTCATCCACGCGGCGATACAGCACGTCCACGCGCCGCGGCCCCGAGGTGGTGCGCATGTAGGCGACATCGTCCTCGACGAAGAGGTCGGCGCCCTCCACCACCTCGACGCCCATCTCGTCGGCCAGGAAGCAATGCTCATAATAGGCGCTGTTGAAATGCCCGGGCGTCAGCACGGCGACGCAAGGGGCGCCCTTGCAGTTCGGGGGTGCCGCTTCCTTCAGCGTCTCCAGCAATTCCTCCGGGTAGTGGCCGACCGGCGCCAGGCGGTGGTCCGAGCAGAGCGCCGGAAACAGCCGCAGCATCGCCTCGCGATTCTCCAGCATGTAGGAGACGCCGGAGGGCGTGCGGCAATTGTCCTCGAGAACCCAGAAATCGTCGGGGCCGGTGCGCACGAGATCAATGCCGGAGATGTGGGTGTAGACGCCGGCCGGTGGCCGAAGCCCCTTCATCGGCGCGCAGAAGGCCTCGTTCTGGTTGACCAGCGCGGCGGGGATGCGGCCGGCGCGCACGATCTCCTGCGCGCCATAGACATCGGCGATGAAGGCGTTGAGCGCGCGGACGCGCTGGCGCAGGCCCGTCGCCAGGCGGTCCCATTCGGCGCGGGCCAGGATTCGCGGGATGACGTCGAAGGGGATCAGGCGTTCCGGATCGCCGCCTTCTCCATAGACCGCGAAGGTGATGCCGACGCGCCGAAAGAGCGCCTCCGCCTCCTCGCGCTTGGCGGACAGCGCCGCGATGCCGTGCTGCGCGATCCAGGCGGCGATGCCGGCATAGGCTGGGCGCACGCCCTGCGCATCCTGCATCTCGTCGAAGGCATGTGGCCCCTGTGCGGCCGCCTTGTCGGCGCTGGCTTCGCTCACCTCGGCTGTTCCCGCCTTCCCTGTTCGGCTGCGACTGTCGCGGAATCGCGAAGCCCTGGGAAGAGGAGGCGGCGGCACGCCAGCTTGCCGCGCCAAGCGCCTGCCCAGGCGCTGGGCTCAGCCTGCCCCGGCGGCAGGCAGCCCCGCGATCTCGCGCACCAGCTTGGCACGCAGCGCGCGAGCGAAGTCGCGGCGGTCCTCCGCCGTCACGACGAAGGCGCCGGGGCCGCCGATCACGTCGCGCTCATAGAGCGCGGCGAGGCGGCCATCGCGCCAGTTGGATCCCACCTCGATCGCCAGCGCGTTCACCACCACGCCGGCAGCGACCAGCGCATCGCGCGCCTGTGGCGCCGGCACGCGGGAGCGCATGTCGGGCCCATCGCCCGAGACATCCACGGTGCGCTCCGCGGCCGGCCAGGGCGCGGCGGCGAAGACCGCGCCGGCCAGCACCAGCGCATCGCCGATCGCGTTGTAGGATTGCGGCGAACGCGGTGCATCGCGCATCGCCTGGGCCGCGATGGCGGCGGAGGCCGCATCGGTGATGCGGTGCCAATCCACCACCAGCTCCGCCCCGCCCGGCGAGCCCCATTCGATCAACGCCACCCCGATCGCGCCGCGCGGCTGGGACCGGATCGCGGACAGCACGGCGGGATGCGCGATGGACTCCGCGATGCCCTCGCGCTGCAACGCGAACTCGTCCTGGTCTATCGAGCCGGAGGCGTCCACGGCCAGGATCAGCAGCAGGTCCACCGCGGCACCCTGGGCGCGCGCCGGCGCCGCCAGGGCGGCGGGGGCGGCCAGGATCGTGCGCCGATGCATCGCATCTCCGGAAGGTTGCAGGCTTGGCAGGCTCGGGTGGCGGCGGGCGGGCTGTCAACTATGGTGGCGGGCGCGGAGGAGACACCGATGAGTGAAGCGCCGATCCTGGTCGAGACCGATGCGCGCGGCATCGCGCATGTCACGCTGAACCGGCCGGCGCGCGGCAATGCCTATGACGGGGCGATGCTGGCGGCGCTGACGGAGGGGCTCGCGCAGCTTGCGGGGCATGCGTCGCTGCGCGCGCTGGTGATCCGCGGCGCGGGGAAGCATTTCCAGGCCGGCGCCGATCTCGACTGGCAGCTCGGGCTGACGGAGGCGCCGCCGGCCGAGGCCTTCGCCGCCTCCATGGCGACGACTCGGGCGATGCAGGCGCTGAACGAGTTCCCCTGCCCGACCTTCGCCCTGGTGCGCGGCGCCTGCTTCGGCGGCGGCGTCGGCATGGTGTGCTGCGTGGATGTCGCGCTGGCCACGCCCGAGGCGCGCTTCGGCATCACGGAGGTGCGCGTCGGCGTCGCGCCCTCCCCCATCTCGACGCATCTCGTCCACGCGCTGGGGCTGCGCCAGGCGCGGCGCTACGCGCTGACCGGCGAGGCCTTCGACGCGGCGGAGGCGCTGCGCATCGGCCTGGTGCATGAGGTGGTGGAGGCCGAGCGCATCGAGGCGCGGCTGGCCGCGATCCTCGACGAGACGCTGCTCTCGGCGCCGGGCGCGGTGCGGGTGGCGAAGCGCTCCATGCTGGAAGCGAATGGCGTGGCGCTGGATGCGCGGGCGATGCTGGCGCTCGCGCAGGAAAGCTGGATGCAACGCGCGTCGCCGGAGGCGAAGGAGGGGCTCGGCGCGTTCCGCGGCAAGCGGCGGCCGGGGTGGGCGGGCTAAGCCGCGGCCAGCGCCTTCACGCAATCCTCGAAGGCCGCGAGGTCGGACCAACGCTCCGCCTCCGGTACGGCGCGGCGCAGGAAGACGCCGCCGGCCTCCTGGATGCCGCCATCGATCATCAGGTTGTCGGCCAGGCCGAAATCCTCCACCGCCATGGCTGCCCCGTCGCGCCAGCGGCCCTCCGCGTCGCGCCGCGCGGCGGCGCCGAGGAAGCCCAGCGTGCGCGGTACGAAATCCTCGGCGACATTGCTGTAGCCGAGCACGCGCTTGCCCAGCGCGCGCATGAAGCCGACCTCATAGACCGTGCCCGCATCGGCCGAGGGCCCGCGGAAGGGTGTGAGGTTGGCGATGATCGCGTCGGCGTCGCGCATATGCGCCTCGTTGCGCCGATAGATCCACAGCCAGCGCGGGAGATGCGCTTCCTCCGGGTGCTGGGGGTGGGCATCCACCGGGAAGATGCCGCTCACGCCATGCGCCGCGCAGATCGCGCGCTTGCGCTCGGCCATGCCGATCGGATCGGGCAGGAAGACATCGGGGCCGGCGAGATAGACCTTCATCGCCTCGTCATGCCCGAATCGCGGCGGTTGCGGAAAGGCCTTCCGCACTCGCCGGTCAGGTCTCGGCGTCGGTGGCCAGCCACGCGCCGATCTCGCGCGCGGCCTGCTCCGGGCAGGTGGCGGCCGCCTGGCGGGCCAGGGCCAGGCTTGCGCGCAGCCGGGCGGGATCGTCGAAGGGCAGCCTCTGGTCGGCGGTGACGCCGGCGGCGGCGAGCGCCGCCTGGGCGCATTGCGCCGTCTCGCCCTCGCCCGAGGCGGCATCCATCAGCCGCAGCCCCACCAGCGCCGCCGCGGCATCCTCGGGAAGCACCATCGCCGGCGTGGCGCTGGGGATGGTGTGCTCCACCGTCACCTCCGCCGGCGGGGGCTCCGGCTCGGCGAGCGGCAGGTCCGGCGGCGGGCGGCTCACGGCAAGCGTCGTGCGCTCCTCCTCGCAGCCACCGAGGGCCAGGCCAGCGGCCAGCAGGATCGCCAGGGGTCGCATCGCATACTCCTTCGCGTGGGCGATCCTGGCACAGCGCGCCCAGGGCCGCGAACCGGCCTCCCTTGCGGCGGGGCGCGGCTTCCCGCCCAATGCCGGCGATGGATCTCGAGGCCGAGTACAACAACCGCGCGCGGGTGCCGGAGCATCCCGCCATCCTCGCCGCCTGGCAGCGCGACGCGGCCGCCTGGCGGGAGGCCTGCCCGCGCGCGACGCTCGGGCTGGCCTATGGCGCGGGGGCGCGGGAGAAGCTGGACCTGTTCGAGCCGGAGGATCCAGCCGCGCCGCTCGCGCTCTTCATCCATGGCGGCTACTGGAAGGCACTGGACCGCAGCTTCGTCAGCCATTGCGCGCGCGGCCTCAACGGGCGCGGCGTGGCGGTGGCCGTGCCCTCCTACGATCTCTGCCCTTCCGTCACGATCGGCGCGATCGTCGAGCAGATGCGCGAATGCTGCGCGATGCTGTGGCAACTGCGCGGACAGCGCATCCCGGCGATGGGCCATTCCGCCGGCGGGCAGCTCGCCGCGCTGCTGCTCGCCACGGACTGGGCGGCACGCGGCCTGCCAGCCGGCCTCGTCCACGCCGCGCTGCCGGTCTCCGGCGTGTTCGAGCTGGAGCCGCTGCTCGCCACCTCCGTCGCCGAAGGGCTGCGCCTGACGCCGGAGACCGCCCGCGCCCTCTCGCCGCGACGCCTGCCATCGCCCGGGCGACCGATCCATTGCGTGGTGGGCGGCGCCGAGAGCGGCGAGTATCTCCGCCAGAGCCGCGACATGGCCGCCGCCTGGGGCGGGACCTTCGCCGCGATCCCCGGCGCCAACCACTTCACCGTGCTCGCGCCCTTCGCCGATCCGGCGAGCGATGTCGTCCTGCGTGCGGAAGCCCTTGGGCGGAAAGCCTTGCGCGAGGGCGATGCTTTAAGCTTAAACTATCTTCTCGGGAGATCAGGGAGGCTATCATGACGCGTTCCACCCAACTCGGCCGCCGCGCGCTGCTCGGCGCCGGCCTCGGCGCCGCCACGCTGCCCCTGCCCGGCCTGGCCCAGGCCGCGCCCATCCGCATCGGCGTCGTCGCCGTGCTCACCGGCCCGCAGGCGGCGCTGGGGACGCATCTGCGGGACGGCTTCCAGCTCGGCCTGCGGCACCTGAACAACAGCGTCGGCGGCCGCCCTGCCGAGATGCTGGTGATCGACGACGAACTCCGCCCCGACGCCGCCGTCACCAAGGTCCGCGCCGCGATCGAGCGGGACCGCTGCGACTTCATCGTGGGCGTGGTCTTCTCCAACATCCTCGCCGCGATCATCCGCCCGGTGACGGAGACGCAGACCTTCCTGATCAGCACGAATGCCGGCCCCAGCCCGATCGCCGGCCGCGGCTGCAACCCGTTCTTCTTCGCGGCGAGCTACGTGAACGACCAGAACCACGCCGTGCTCGGCGCGGCGGCGAATGACGGCGTGGATGTCGGCGGGCAGAACCGGGTGATCCGCCGCGCGATCATCCTCACGCCGAACTACCAGGCGGGCCGCGACGCCGCCGCCGGGTTCAAATCCACCTTCCGGGGCGAGGTGATGGACGAGATCTACGTCCCCCTCACCACCACCGATTTCTCCGCCGAGCTGGCGCGCATCGCCGCCGCCAGGCCGGACGGGATGTATGTGTTCATGCCCGGCGGGCTCGGCGTGCAGTTCGTGCGGCAATACCGCCAGGCGGGCCTCACCATTCCCGTCCTCTCCGCCTTCACCGTGGACGAAGCCGTGCTGCCCGCGCAGGGCGAGGCCGCACTCGGCCTCTATACCGGCACGAGCTGGACGCCGACGCTGCCGAACGAGCAGAATGCCCGCTTCGTGCGCGACTTCGAGACGGCCTACAACTACATCCCCGCGAGCTACGCCGCCCACGCCTATGACAGCGCGATGCTGCTGGACAGCGCGGTGAAGCGGGTGAACGGCCAGCTGACGAACAAGAGCGCGGTCCGCGCCGCGATCAAGCAGGCGGATTTCCGCTCCGTCCGCGGCAATTTCAGCTTCGGCGCGAACCACTTCCCCGTGCAGGATTTCTGGCTCGCCCGCGTCGGCCGCCGCGCCGACGGCAAGTTTCAGACCGAACATGTCCGCAAGGTCTTCGACAACGTGACCGATCCCTTCGCCGCCGAATGCCGGATGCCGGGGTGATGGCACGGTCCTTTGGGGAGGGCTCTGCCCTCCCCAAACCCCACCCGCCAGGGGACAGCGGTCCCCTGGACCCCTATCCGTTTATGGCGGTGTGGGGAGGGGGCCGGTTGCGCCCTCGATCGAGGTCACGACAGGCCCCCTCCCCACACCGCCATGAAGACGAATGGGTTTCCAAAGGGCCGCTGCCC
>VFQR01000816.1_pt1 | contig 31868 bp, 30 predicted proteins | sample 3512321 | NCBI WGS metagenome assembly VFQR01 (sample SAMN10412374, study PRJNA504923) | tailings metagenome | isolation source: Relicate 3 Philex TSF1 revegetated site | place: Philippines: Tuba, Benguet | collected 2017-08-29 | reverse complement strand
CCGTGGAATGAGGTACCATCTCAACAGATAAGGGTTTGATGGATCACCAATGATAAAGTCGGGATCTCGCATTATTTAATACTCACATATCAAACTGTGGTTCATCCGGAATCGCGGCATAGTTCTCGAACCGCATACATTCTTTCCGCCAGGTCAGCTTCACAGTCCCGGTCGGGCCGCTGCGGTGTTTGGCAACGATGACTTCAGCCAGTCCCGGTTGGTCGGTCGGATCGAACACCTCAGGCCGGTGCAGGAACATCACGATGTCGGCATCCTGCTCAATGGCTCCTGACTCTCGCAGGTCTGCCAGCCTGGGCCGCTTGTTGTCGCGTGTTTCCAGACCACGATTGAGCTGAGACAGGGCAATCACTGGAATGTCGAGGTCTTTTGCAATTCCTTTGAGTCGCCGTGTGATCTGGGCAATCTGCTGCTCACGCGGGGCGCGCTTGTCTTCCGGCTCGATGAGCTGCAGGTAATCGATGATGAGCAGCCGCAGCTTGTGCTTTCGCTTCATGCGTCGGGCAATGGCCGCAATCTGGCTCACAGTGCGGCCCGCCTGGTCATCGATGAAGAGTGGCCACTTAGAGAGCTCGGAGGCTGTGTCGGCCAGTTGCTTTCGCTGCTGATTGTCGATGTCCCCTTTCCTCAGCCGATGGCCGTCCACCTTGGACGAAATACACAGGAACCGTTCTGCCAGTTCGAGCTTGGACTGTTCCAGACTGAAGACCAGGACTGCGCTTCCCTGCTGGGCAGAAGTCGCGGCGAGATTGCAGACGAATGCCGTTTTGCCCATTGATGGACGAGCGGCCAGGATGATCAGTTCTGAGGGACGCAAGCCGTTTGTCTGATGATCCAGATCCACAAAGCCGGTCGATAGTCCACCTTGGGACTGATCCTTGCCCCGGGTGTCGAGCCGGTTGATAGTCTCCACCAGGATTGACCGTATGTCAGACTGCGAATGTCGCTCGCGCTCTTCGAGGATGCTGAAAATTCTCTGCTCAGCTTCCGCCAGTACATCAGTCGTCTCCGAATTGCCCTCATAGCACTTGCGGAGGATGTCAGTGCAGCTGTCGGTCAGTGCTCGCTTCAGCGATTGCTCCCGGACGATCTCGGCATAGCCTTTCACGTGTGCAGCATGAGGCACGGTCTCCAGAATCTGCATCAGGTATTCAATGCCGCCGCAGTCTTCGAGGGACTTCTGTCGATCGAGTTCTTCAGCAAGTGTCACCGCATCGATTTGATAGGAGCCTCGATCAACCATCAGCTTGATGGCTCGAAAAATGAGGCTGTGTGAATGTCGGTAGAAGTGCTCCGGTCCCACGATGTCGGCCACTTCGTCGAAGGCTTGAGGACTCAGCAGAATCCCGCCCAGGAGTGACCGCTCGGCCATTTCGTTTCGTGGTGGGCCGGCCACCTGTTGATCTGCGAATGCAACCATATCTGAATTACTCTCTAACTATTCTGTAATTGAGGTTAAATGGCAGGTCCTCTGGCTCCGCTCTGAAGATTTCGACCCGCACGCCTGCCTGGGGGCCGTAAGACTTGCTGACCTGTTGTTGGACAATCTGGGCGTCATCGCGCCACACAATGCCGGTGAGGGCATCCTCCACACATCGCCAGAGCTTGGTGGCGTCTGGCTTGGTGACAGGAAACGATGGGGCGGAACTCTTCAGCACATTCGCGTTCTTGCCCGTGCCAAAATGACCCTTGGGCCTGAGCACAAAGAAACTCACCTTGGCAAACAGTGCGACATCAGTCGGCGGAATCGCTCCCATGATCTTGCGAGCTTCATGCTTAACTTCCCGCTGCCACTCCTTGGCGTTGGGGTTGGCATCGATCACGTTCGCAATCACACCTCCCCGACCGTTGGGGATGGGATTGCCCTCTTTGTTCCGAGGGACGAAGGCCCGCTTGCTCCCGCCCGGTTGCGGCTTCCCCATGACTGTGATGTCGCACAATTTGGTGAGCTTCATTCGCCCACCTTTCCAGCAATGGCATCATCATCGCTGATGGTGGCATCGCTGATCTCCCGAGGTGATTCACCGTCGATCTTCACACGGAGAATGAAGGCCTGCAGGTCTTTGAACAACTGCTTCGCATCCTCACCATCAATTGATTGCAGCAAAGCGGACAGGCGTTCGGCTTCACCCACAACCGCTTGCTTTTCCGTGGCGAATCCCGGGTGGCGAATTGAGGGCGCTTCTGTGGCCTCTGGGAAGAGATGATCGACTCCCTCCAGATCCGCATGAAGAATGCTCGACGGCCGGTGTTTTCCATCCGCTCCCTGTGCCACACGGATCGTAAGACCAGATCCATCAGCACAGACGATCGAGGGAGTTGGCAGGTAGAACTCGTTCGATTCGACGTAGATCCCAGCACTATCGACATTCGGATCCCCGTAGAACCCGCACAGCGTGCAGACTGCTCCATAGGTGCAGCCATCTGTCCGGCAGTAGCCATCATCCTCCGGTTCCATGGGCCGGTGCTTCTGGCACTCGAAGCAGTAGTAACTCAGCTGCGCCACTTCATGCCCGACCTGCTGCAGCGCGAACTGCACAGGATCATTCTTCTGTTCGTCGGCCAGGTAAAAGAGCAGCTCATCGGGAATGTCGGGCAGCTCGACGTCCAGTGCTCCAGACATCGCCTGCAGTACCTGCTTGGCCCAGGTGTCGATCTCATCCCGCAACTCGGGCGACCATTCCCGCAGAACATCCGCCGGGATGACTGGCACTGCCACACTCTTGAGACTGGCGAGGAGCTGATCATCGCACAGTTCCAGCTTTTCATCTTCCCGTGGCTTCTGGGGGGGTGGTGCAGGGAAGGGGAGTGTTTCCCGCTGCACTTGGGCCAGTGCCTCCATGGCCGGGTGACCATGTGGCCGATGCTTCCCGGCTTCCACGTCCTCATGAATGATGTCTGGGTCTCTGCTTGGAACATTCTCATCTGAGTCATGTTCTTCATCTTTTGTATGTGGTCTATAGTTCTTGATTACGAGTGTTCCACGCCGCTTGGAAAACTTCGTTAGCTCCATGAGTCCCTTAGAATCTTTAGATACAGAGATGCGGAGCCGTACAGCAAAATACTTCTTCTTGACAGACAGTCCGGATGAAATGAATGGTCCGGGAATATGAGGGTTGGCGTCTTCCATTGACGGGAAGCTCTTTTGTTTGGAATCCGCATCACCAATGGTAAGAGCAACCTCACCCTCAATGCTGTTACCGACGAAGATGTCGGCTGCATCTGCTACTGTGAGCACTCCACGCTGAATCGTTAGTCCGATACTGACCGTCTCCGCGTTGAAGGAAACGCCTCCAAAGTCCACGGGCAGCTCAACTGGCTTGTCCAACGCGACAGAATTTACCGGTGATTGTGTGACAGTCTTCTCGACATCATCGTCGCCATGACTGTTATCATCGTATTCATTGGCCCTCAGAGGGCTGGGTTCTTCGAAGCCGTGGTTGTCTGCCTCGGCTTCTTCAGCTTTAGCGACCTCGATATGCAGGGCCTCTGTCCCTTCTTCAAGCCCTTCTACTTGCCTCGACTTATCTTCAATGAGCAACCATTCAAGAGTGTCTAGTTCCGTGTTTCTCAAGTAACGTGCAATCGATTGGCGTTTCTCGATCGACAATTCATCGAGTTGAGCGATCGACATGTAGAAGCCTTGAGCCAGCAGTTGTTTGTAGATCACTGCTGTCTCTCCGCACTTTTCATCGGCTTTCTTAAAGCCCTCATGCCATGCGTCTGCAAGCTCACCCTTAAGAGACTTGGGTGGTTCCATTTTCGCGCCTAACCACCAGTCCTCCCAGCCACGGGTTTCGGCGTCCTTCAGTGCTTCCGGTGTGATCGCTTTCTTTGCCATTACTTACTTCCTGAGGGAGTGGTTGCGAAAAATTGAAAGGCCAGTTGTGTTTCGCGGGGGAGCTCTTTGAGCTTCTCCGGTTTCGTGCGAATCTCTTCGCGCAAGGTCTTCAGCCACGATTCAGCCCACCGCATGTGCTCGGGGTCGATCTGTAGCTTTCGCTTACCGCCAATCAGCGACTTGAACAGCGCCAAGGGGGCTCGAATCTGGTTGCTGGATCGTGCGTGCTGGGCTGCTGCCAGCACTCGCACATAGTGCATCTCTTCATGCTCACAGAGAGCATTCGGTTTTCCCCGCTCCTTCATCGCCACCTGCACAGCCCAGCGGAGCATGAGCAGTGGGTCTTTGAGTGAATCCGTCGTCAGTGAATCAAACAGGCTGGTGCCATCGGCTTGCCAGGGCTGCTGTTGATGGACTGGAGTTTGCTTCGGTGTTGTTGGTGTGGTTCGTGTGACTTCCTCTGTCGGATGAATTCCCTTTTCTCGAGCCCGTTGCTGTCGTTTGCGTTCGGCGTCCTGCTCTCGCTTCTTGGCCAAGTCCCCAAAGCGGTCGTCATAGCCTGGGACAGCGATTCGATTCGGTTCGATCTTGATCCACTTGGTCTGTTCTTCGATGGTGCGCCAGAACTGTTCATCTTCTCCGCAGTGGTGGATGAGTGCGGCGATGTTGCTCGGGGAGACTTCCCCCCAGCCTGGCTGCGACTCGCAAGGCCGGCCGTATTCATTCACCCAGCACCAGAGACCGACCAGGCAGCCGACCACATACCGCGTCGGCATGCCGGTCGCTGCGGCAATCAGCACCACTTCGGGCTTCGCAGCGATGTGGTTGTCGATCTTTGTCCAGAATCCATTTGCCATGTTCGCCTTCCGTGCGATTCAACAGTCCTAAGCACACTTTTCGCGTCTGATCTGTTGGAGCAGCTTCAACCGCTTTTCCTCAAACCGCTCTTCCATGGGCAGGGCCAGGTAGGCATCCCACAGAGCGAGCCAGTACTGATGCTGCCGGTTGCCTCGGTCATCGTCCGACTGCTGCAGCAGCTCGCCCACCTGCTGCCGTTCGGTGTCGGAAATGTGTTCCTGATGCAGTCCCCGCATGATTGGCCTCCTCAAAACGGGATTTCGTCAAAGTCCTCGTCAATCCACCTCACAAGACCATCCTGCATGTTCTGCAAGGCCACGATCTGCCGGTCAGTTACCCGCTGCTTCGCGCTGATCGTCTCCATGATCGCTGAGACCTTTTCATAGACGGACTCGGCATACTCTTGACCGGCTTCTGGTACCCCTCCACATAGCCCCAGAATCTCGCGAGCAGTTGCCAGCGCGGCCTGCCAGTCATTGACCACTGGCTCTGGCTCGCTCGCTGGCACTGCGGGCGGTTGAGGGAAAGTTAGAACGTCACTGGTCCGGCTACTGCCGGTTGGGTAGGGTTTTGAGCCACTGCTCCCGGTTGAGCCGCGACTGACGTGAGCGGCATTCCAGTAACTGGTGAGGCATGCATTACATGATGTTGGTAACCAGCGGGTGATGGACCTGCCGCAGGTTGACTTGCCACCATCTGCATCTGGGCGAAGGCTTGCGGGTAGTGCTCACGCACTCGAATGCAAGGGACAGTTTCACCGCCGAAGTCAGTTTCCGACTCATACAGAATGATCGGCTTCCCCACCCATTCATTGGTTTCGGGGCCATACAGCTTGGAGATTCGTTTCCCGTTAGTGCGGTTCATGACCATCCCCTTGGTCATGCCCTGAAAGTAGAGCACCGGCCGCTCTTCCTGGTCTGTCCCCACTTTCTCCAGTTTGATTGCTGCGATGGTGACGGTAACGTCGCGGCCTTGCAGATCCGCAGCAGCGACATAGTTTGAGGGAAACCAGCTGTTAATGTGAGCCATGATGAGCCTTTCTGATGAGATAGAGTGAGAAGCCTTACAGGGAAACGGACTGACCACCAATTCGCAGTGTGAGGGGTTCTTCAGCCGGAGTAGCCCAGCGCGGTAGTTCCCATTCATCCGGATCAGGAGCACCCGGCCAGATGTTTGATCGCTTGGCCTCCATAAGTTGACCCAGCAGCTGGTGGAACTGATCGAAGCCCACCTGCTGCGACTCCTGCGACAGCAGTGCGGCCCGCACAGTCCACGGGGAAACTGTCTCCGCAGCGATCAGCCCGAACCGCTGAGGTCTGCCGGTCAGCAGACCAAGTCCTTCGCAGTACATGGCCCCTTGTCGGTGATAAGCCCGCTTGGCGATGTGCTGCTCGAAGTTGAGCGGGTCATAGGATGTCTTCAGGTCAATCACGAGATTGTTTTGCGGTAGCCACTTATCGATGCGACCTTTGCAGCGAATGCCCGTCTCGGGATCATCCCACACAATCGAGACTTCGACCGGGCCAGGGGCATTGAGCCACGCGTTGGCCCGCTCATGTGCCATCAGTGCCGCCACCAGAGAACGCATCGAATCGTACTGTGACTGCGTCACGATCGACTTGCCCCGATTGGCCTCTTCGAATTCATCCACCGCCTGCTTATAGGCTGCTGAGGATTTCGGCTTTTCGAATCGGCTTCCGTCCGGCTTGCGCACTTGATCTTCGAAGGGCGGCAGAATCACATACCGTTGGGCTAGTTCGAGCGGTTCGAGTCGCCCGCAATGCACCAGGCTCCCCAGTCGCATGGCTTCTGTCTCTTCAATTGCCACACCGGCATTGAAGTGAGCCATTGACTTCGCGGCGAGGTGCAGGCGGCTGTTCGAAATGTAGGGCCAGGAGAGATAGGCCTCGAAAGGCACATCCTCATAGATCCCCGGCCCGGGCAGTTCATCGTTCAGTGGGGCAATCATTGAGTGATTCCTTTTGCCTTGTGGATGGCATCAACAAGTGATGCGATTGCGTGCTGGACGTAACCCTTTCGCGCCGCCACTGGGTAATCCGACAGAGCCGACAAAGCCTGTTCGGCGGCACTCAATAGATTCGGTGCATGCTTTAATAAATGACCATTGGCTTCATCCGTGCGATTACCACGTTCGATATGCACGTTGGCAATCACACGTTGACGGCTTTCGTTTGTTAAAACGTGCCACTCAGGATCGACTGTTGGGGCATCGACATAGAGATCCCATGGCTCTGGTGTGTGTTGTGACATTTTGGTTACAACTCCACCTGATAGGTGCACTGGCCATTCTCAAAACTGAGCAGAGTGGCTTTGGCGACATACTCATTCTCAGCGTCGTCAGTCAGCGTGACTTCCAGACTGATGGGGATGTCTTGGTCGGGGCCGCTGATCGTGGCCAGATCAATGTCGAGCTCGTGGATCACTTCTGTGGCCATGGCTGACCCCCAGGGGTGCTCCTGTGATCCGGCGATAACATGCACCTGATCGGCGATGCATTCCGCCAGCCAGACATGCTGCTGCTGCACTTCCTTCCAATGGCCCGCATCAACTCGGTTCTGCTCGACTTGGAATGTGCGTTCTTGGAGTTGGCCGGACAGCTCCCGCACATCGTTGCTGAGGGCTGAATTTTCCTCACTGATGCGGGCGAGCTTCGCGCTGAGTTCGGCGAAGAGCATCCGCTCGGCAGCAAGAGCAGTCTGCAGCCGCTCAATCTCGCGCAGTGCCTCGGAATGATCCGTGGTGACAAATCGATTGTGGGTGGTGGTGACCATCACTTGATCCTCTGATTGGGGGCCAGCACACCCATGCGGATGAGTGCAGCTGTGCGGATTTGGGCAGTCGTCATGGTTCGGGCTTTGCTCTGTTAATGGGGCCGGTCAGACATGACCGGAAATAGGCATCCATTCCATAAAATCAAAAGCGTCGCGTTTCTGGCTTCAATGGGGCCGACTGAGTGAGTCGGAAAGAAGGGCGGGCCAGATCGACCCGCCCCCGTCGCAGTTCGTTACACAGAGAGCAGATCAAGAGCAGCGTTGTAGGCCGTTTGCTTCATATCGTTTGCCGCCCCGAACCAGACCGAGTTCAGCCGGGCGTCGTCCGCTTTCATCCCCGAGCCGCGCACCTTTGTGAGGTGGTCGGCGTAATAGCTAACGGCGTTGTAGGCAGCCCAAGCAGTGCCCGTGATTCCGTCCACGTTATTTGTCGGATGGTTCAGCGAGTCGGCCAGGGCGTTGAGTAGTTCCTTTCGCTTTGCATCGCTTTCGGTATTGGCCGTCACAATCCGGGCGAAGTAGTTGGCCAGTTCACTCTGTGTCAACTTACGTTCGGCCATCTGCCGCATCTCTTGGCCGTGGGCTTCGAGTCGGCGGGTAACAATTGAAAAGGCTTTGCGAGCTTCTTCCACTCGATCCTTCAGCGACTCGCAGTGGCGGATGGTCACACCCTGAGTTCTGTGCGATCGGCTCAGGGCCAGTGTCAGGGTATTGGCACACACAACCCGCACGGCGGTGGGAACCATGCGGAGAGCTTGGCTGCCATCGTGAGTGTTGCTCAACACGATGTAGGGCAGGGTGACATCGTTGGCCGTGGCTCGCAGTTCACCCGGAACCCGGATCATCATCCACACCTGCTTTCCGCCCTTGAGTGAACCGGCCGTTTCGTACATGGCGAGCTTTTGCCCGACGATGGCATCGCAGAAGTCGAACGCCTCCCTGTTTTGGAACACCCGGTAGGAATCAGAGACCACAGCCAGAGGTGCTTCCGAATCGCTGCGGATGTTGGCATATTTCCCCGGGATATCGATCGTGCGGTTGACCAGTTGGCCATCGACTTCCACGGTTCGCACAGCCTGCACGGGGATTTGTTCGACGTTCCAGTCCAAACCAGCCAGCTTAATGGCTTCATCGCTGGTCTGAGCTTCGGCAACATTCGTCCCCAGACGGTGCCAGGCAGGAGCACCTGCGACCATCACCCGAGCGATTCCACCAGTCATATCGATTTCGTGAGCCATGATACTTTTCCCCTCAATTCGAAGTGTTTGTGATGCGTTCGACCGATGAATGTATTATGCCAACAGCACAATAACGAATCAACCGAATTGTGCTGTGTGCATAAAATAATTCTGAGAATTTCACAGAATCGTGACGCTCACACTTACTCAGCAGGGAGAACTGTTCGTGGTGTCAGTCCATAGACAGCAGCCAGCATGGGTAGCACATCCAGATTGGGAGTGCGGTGTCCGCCTTCCCAGTTGTAGATGATGGAATTGCTGACCGTGAGGCCTTCAGATTCCAGCCTCATGCGAAACTGATCGACCGTCCAATTTTTCTTTTCACGAAGCTCCCTCAGTCGCGCGCCGAATCGGCCTGCGAACGTGTCGAGATCTGCCTGTTTCTTTGGTCGAGGCATGGAGCGATTGGAGGCTTTATTTGTGGTCGAACTTTGTGCTTTTCGCATAATAATGTTTTTCCATCCCTGACTGCTAGGACATAACTTTCGGCGAGTTACGCCGCTTCCGATTCCAGGTGACTTTGCAGGTCTTCATCTGCCAGCCGTTCCACCCGTTCCACGTCGGCCAACTCTTGCCGGATGATCCGCACGCCCTCCGGTGCGACAATCCCGAGGCGAACTCGGTTGCCCTGAATTGCCACCACTGTGACAGCCACACCCTCACCAATTTCGATGACTTCGCCGATTTTTCGAGAGAGAACTAACATCTGTGCTTCCTTGCTTTGAAAAGACTTTAAACCACAACTTGTTTTCTGCTTCACATCAAACACAGTGCACATGGTGGAATAACAAACGGTTTGCACCGTTTCGGGCAATCTTGAGAACTGCCCCGCTTCAATGAGGCCACCATGTGCACCGATCTTCTACATCTGTGCTAACCACCATCCAGCCTTACCGAAAAATTCTGTGTCATCGCACCTCTTCCTTATGAAATCAAAAACCTGATGTGCGGCGTGTCTTCTAAACCAAAGACTGGGGTTAAGTCGGCACCTACTCCCAACTGGATTTCTCCAGCATCATCCTCCCGCTAAAACCGTCCAGCGCGAGGCACTCACCGACGAAGTTACGCCATTCGCTATCGGGCACGTTACGGCGGGATTAAGTCATTCCTTATGGATGCCTTTCTAGGGCCACCACCGCACACCAGGAATCTGTTTCGACTATCAACCAGAGCCGGGATCTTGCTGCGGATGTCCCACATCGCTCGAAAGCTGCAGCAAGACCCCCAAACTCTGGGATGGCGGGCAGAGGGATCGAACCTCTTCATCGGGCTTATGAGACCCAAGTCCGCACCAAGCGGGCCCGCGGTGAAATGCGGATGGGGCACTCCAAGTTGAGCCCCACCCGTCTCAACCCCCATCACTGAGGGAACCTGCTTGGCCAGGTGCTGCTGCGAGTTGCCCCGCAGTAGGTTCTTGTTCGAAAGTATCGATGATCTTGTGAATGGCTACTCTTGCTGCCGCAAGTGCCTTTGCCGCCTCTGGCGACTTCACACTGGGACGATCTACATTGAGAAGTCGATACCCATATTCCCGCAATTCCTCGACGTCTGTTTTTTCTTCCTGCTGATTCATGACATATCCAATCGTATGAGTTAAATGCTGCCAGGGATCATCTGGCAGCCGGACACTCTGCACATCACTGTCCTCTCGGCGGCAGTCGCAACCCACGGGATGCAAACAGCTGCTTTGAGTTAGGCCTCTGGTTGATCAGACCGTTGGTCAATGACATGTGGGAACTGACTAATGCAGCCCAATTTGTCGTAACCGATGTCCCGGCCTGTGCCTGGCGGTGCTGATCCCAGGCACGACAATCCCTCGCCGTCAGTCCCCATTCTCGGGGTGGGAAGCTTCACTCTCTGAAAAACATGGATTCTTCTGCCGGATCGCGCGACGCATCAAGCAGCAGGTCCTTGATTTCTTCCGGGTAGCATCTCGCGGCCCGTTGCACGAATTGACAGACAGCCATTTGTGTCGATCGAGGATATTGACCAGGTGGCGTTGCTCTCAGCGCTGCCACAATCCTCAGCAGCTCTGCAGGCTTCATCATGACGTTGACTACCTGACGTGAGTTAACGACCTTTTGAATCTCGGCTGTCAGTGATGTCGGTGCCACGATCACCTCCTTTCTGTGAATCAGATTGCTGGCCGGGGGAGCAGTTCGACGGACTTGGCCACTGGCAGTTTGGTGCGATCAAGGTAGAACGCACTCATATCTGTTTTGTGGCCGGCGTAGGCTTTTGCGGCTTCGAGCCCGTTACCTCGGACGTACATGATTGTGTAGCCAGTCCGCCTTAGCCGATGGAACTTATCTTTACGGCCATTGGGCAGACCGGCATGATCGAGCAGATCTCCGAATCTCCACGACAGATACCTGCGGCAGCATGGCCACGAGATCAGCTTGTCATTGGGTGAGTTGAGGCCAGCCACACGAATCGCATGGATTGTCTGAGGATGAATGAAGTGCACCATATCCTCATCAGTCTTTCGCGCTTCGGCATCGACGATGAGTGTGCCGCTCTCCAGATCCAGATTGCGGACTGGTGTCTCAAGCAGGGCCCCAATTCGTTCGCCAGTGTCGTAGCAGATGAGAATGAGTGCCTTCCACTGTGCTCCACCAAAGCCACGAGTTTCAGGGAATGTGTCACATGCCCTTAAGAGCTTCTCGATATCCCGCTCACTCCATGACGTTGGATTCTTTTTGGGATCCTTGAGCCTTGGCACCCGTCTCGTGTTGGGTGGGTCTTGTCGAATCAATTCGTATGTCTGAGCATGAGCCCAGATTGAGATCAGGATCTGCCGCTTCTTATTGATCGTAGCAATCGACTTCTTTTGCCGTCGCATGGAAGACATCAGATCAAGGATGAATTCGTCGGTCAGGTGCTCTGTGGTCGAAGGCTCGCCAAGCCATCGAGAAAACACATTCACGGCAGCGATGTATTGCTCGATGGTTTTGGGCTTCATATCAATCCGATGACGTGCGAGGCGTGTTCGAACAAGGTCAAGGAGATGCATTTGAAGGGCCCTAGCCAAGTGCGGGGTGGCCCATCCGTGGTGTTACGAGTCTCCATTCACTATCGATTTACATCGTGAAATCACGACCAGTAGCTCATGTGCGTAATTTCTCTGTCTCCTGAGCAAATGAAGCATCACTGCGTGCGCAGTCGTAGCGACATTGCTAAGGGTAGCGGCCCTTACAATCGGGATGCGGGCAGACCTTCGGCTACTGACGATGACCGGCACGTTTCGTATGGACGCACCCTCAGCGTGTTGAGACCTGGGGAAAGTTCCGCAGAGAGATCGCAGACGTAGTCAGAACATCCGTCAGCCGTGGCTGCGATCAGCGAACAATTTGAATGGCGTTGTGCGGCTTTACGCTGAACCTGCTCCAACCTAGGAGACAGGCTACCATTCTGTCACAAGATTCGGCTTCCCCATCCCTGGGGCCGTCGCGGCACTTGCCAGCCGCATCGATCAGCGTTGTGCTGATGTCGATGGGCAGAATTTAAGCATGCTTACAATTTCTGTCAAGCAGCTTGTTTCAGATTTTTCATTCGGCAAGCAGTTTGTACGAGGCCGGCGCTGTTGTGACAGTGTTTACCGTGCCGTCTCCACCACCGAAGCTGTTCACACGCACTGAAAGACCTGGGTACTTATCCCATCGCCAATCTGTGTAACTGGTGTTCCTGAGTTCGCCTAGTGGCGAGATGTAATCCTTGCCAGAGACATAGTTTGTGCTGTCTGGCTTTCCGAGAACCTTTATGAGGTTCGATGTCGGATCATTAACGTTGACTTTGATCAGCTTTGACTTAACAACGAAGTTTGCCGATTCAGTCCCAATTTTCACTGTGAGTTTGGCAGCTGTATTCTTTTTGAATCGAATGACACCATTTGCGAACTCAAAGTTATCGTTTTTTTCTGGCAGCCACTTTACCTCAAGCTCTTTTCCACCTGCTTCATAGATTCCCGCGGTGGGAAGGACTTCCTTACCTGCCCTAAGAGCAGTGATTGCTAAGACATTCACAGGCTCCTGAGGAGTTTCCACCCATCCGATTCCACCTGCAATAATTGCAATGCCCGAATGAAGATAGACAGTCTCGTGTAGCTGTGTAACCGTAAAATCTACGTCCCCTATTGAGAACTTTTTCTCAACATGCCCTATTTTCTTGGGCTCATCACCCCTGACAAAGGAGTGTGAGAGGGAAGACAAACAACATGATGCCAAGATTAGAAACTCACGACGCGAGTTTGGCATGGCTGATATCCTCACCACAAGAAGCTTTAGACTGCCCTCTGCAGCACGTTTGCATGCAATGTGGGATCAAAGTGCTCAACAACGAGATCCTCGATACTGCACTTAAGAGCGTGTGCGATTCTAAATGCTGTAGAAAGTTTTGGCTCTGTTGCACCGCTCAGAATCTGTGAAATCGCTGCTGGAGTTACGCCGACAGCCACTGCCAGTGCTGTCTGATTCATACCCAGTGCTTCGCATCGCGCACGAACGTTTGCGCGGAACATTTCGGCTTCTGGTTTTGGCGCTAACATGATCATGCCCCTAGTTTAGCAGAAGGAGATTTTTTCTCATCGTTAGGACGGATGGAAAAACCAATTTTTGAGCTCTTTGGGCTAGTCTCTAACTGGATCGTCAGCGCATCGGCCTCTGTAATCGTATTTGGAACAGTGCCGTTTAACTGTGACGCGGCAATCTCTAAGGTCATGTCCAGAAGCATCTTTCGATGTTTTTCAACACCTTTAATGAATGGTTCGAGAAGCCATTCCATTACTTCATAAAAATGTTTGAACTCAATCGATCCGTTGATGTCGTAAACGTCATTTTCAGTTGCAATTAGGTCAATTTCCGCCTTGAACTGACCTTGGGACTCAAAAACGTAGCTGTATGAATCGAATCCTGGAACTGGCCACCCGCAGCGAACGGTGTCGGAATGCATACCTTTTGTGTGAAGCAATTCCTGCATTTCCATGAGGTTCAGACATTGATTTGATTCAGAATTGAGTAGAGGCTTTGGTGGCGTCACCTTCTCCAATGCACGCTTCGATAGGTTCACCATCCCAGGGCCTCCCCACCAGAATGGCATTCAACCGGCTCGCAAAATGTTTGCGTCCGGCTTCGTGAATTCATGGTGAAAATGCACCCCAGTGGAGTCGAACCACTAACCTACGGTTCCGAAGACCGTTGCTCTATCCAATTGAGCTAGGGGTGCGAATTGGCTCGGCCGGTGGAAGTATCCCGATTGCCACGACAGTTTGCAAGCTGAGCGGCATGTTTCTCTGCTGCGGACTAAGGATTACCGGGTGCCGCGGTGGTGGGTTGATCAGGAATTTCTTCGGGGAGGAATTCTTTGAGCAATGCTCGAGAGTCGGGCTTGAGATCGCGAACTTCCAATTTGCGAAGTGTTTTGGGATCACTGCGGAAAAACATGGTCCACTTGTAATCGATATACAGAGGTTCGGTTGTCGTGGATTTCCAACCCTGGGCTTCCATAAGAGATTTCGTTCGAGCAATAACCTCTTTGGGGTCTGAAGAACTTTGCCAACTGACCTGGGTGAGAGCATCGGAGTACTGGATCGCAGTTGCATCATCGGTCACAGGAAGGTCTGCCGATCTGAGCACTGTCGAGTACATCACCATCGATTTCCCCGCCTGCCCGGGAGCATCGGAGATCATGACGTTCAGCAGTGTGGAGCCTTGGACGAATGATCGAGTGGGCCCAGCTTCACCGTATGTCTTCCAGCCTCTATCGATCAGATCTTGTGTGATTTTTCTGGCAAGGGGAGCGGAAGTCTCCGGCATGATGAGCATGATTTGAGCCGGAGTGTCGGACAGAACGGTCGAACCCGGCAACGAGGGGAGTTTTGCCAGCGGAACATTCCCGTGGGGAATGATGCTGACACGCGATTTTCCTCCGGCCGGCATAACCATCAGGGAAAGTGAATAACCGCTTTTCTGAAAAGTACCACTCGCCAAAGCATCTTCGATGCTGCTGCCGGGAAGTTCCTTCCAGCCAGTCGAAGTGAACTGACGCTGGTGATGCTTGTAACTCTCTTTTGGACTCGCTGCGCAATCATAGGAGAGAGAAAAAATCGGTCGCCGAGGTGCTATTTCGACTCCTGGTGCCAGAGGAATCTGAGAAAGATCAAGAACTTTTCGAGCATCTGCGATTGAGGGGACCGCATCGTGCGGTTTCGCCAAAATCCTGGAGGTGTCATCTGCCAGGGTCGAATGAACAAGAGACAAAGCGAGCATCGTGATGGCGCAGAGAAGGGTTCTCATCAGGAGTCCTGGCTAAGGATCAGTTTTCTAGTGCTGACTGGGCTTCGAATTGGTCTTGGTGAGCTTACCAACCCATTTTCGGAAGTCCAGGGAACTCCGTTGCGAAAGGAGTTTTGCGTTTGGGGATCCGATGGTGTTCTCAATACGTCAGGCTCGGAGACGCATAGGCAGTTCAGCAGGTAATGAAAGTAGACCTTTAGATATCGTATCGGTTCAATTCATGACATCGGTATCCTTGCAAAGGATACCGAATCTTCAACCAACATGAGCCCAATCATGGTTCAAGTCTCTGCGGCTGCTCAGTAATAACGGGCTGCTTCGTGGGTACTGTGGATGAAGTGGCCAACTCGTCGAGTAGCATGTATCGCCATAGTATTGTCTATAGAGCTGTGCGAGTTCCGGATGCCACATATTGAAGAGTTTCGGCGACGAAAAGAAGGCTTCGGTCGAGACAGCGAAAAACTCCGCGAGGTTTGTCGCTCCATAGCTATTGATGATATCGCTATGGCCAGAGTGTAGTCGCTGGACGAATTGTGCGAATTGCTGGGGAACGAGTGATATCCAGTTTCTGGCAAGAGCCGGATTTTCAATGACAGGCATGCCGTCGGCATCTCCGTTGGCCATGTCAAGAACATGTGAGAACTCGTGAATGACGACATTGTGGAGTGGCTCTTGACCTTCCCATTCGCGCTGAATGTCTTCCCACGACAAAACAATGGGCCCGCGTTTCCAGGCTTCGCCGAGACGCAGCGAGGAACTTTCGACGACGATATGCCCAAGCCTTGTTTGCTGAGGTGCAACATAGGTCGAGGGGTAGATCAGGATGGATTGAATCGAGTCAAACGGCGAGTCGTCAAATCCAAGGGTTAACCGGGAGGCCTGAAGTGCAATCTTCCACTTCATTTCTTCTGTGACGACTAAACCGCTCAGGCCTTCCCAGTTCTTTTCGGCAACCATGTTGCGAGCGTGGTTGATGAGTTTGACCCTGGCAGCATCGGTCAGCCAGGTACTGAGATCAGGCCGCTCGATCAAACGAGGCAAAAAATGAGGCAAAGGTTTCTGAGATCTCAGTTTACGTTGCCTGTTTCTCCACCATTTCCACATGATGACCAACTCCCTCCCGCTGCTAAACACTGTTGAGAAGTACTGAATCTGGGGCAGGTTCTAACAGGGACGGAAAAGCTGAGGCGGAAGATGATTCAATTTCAGGTTGGGCAGTCCGATTGTGATGATTCCGGGGAAATGGGTGCTGCCAGTTCGACAAAATTAATCAATCGTGGGGTCGAGAGCCCAGGAGGTGACGACCGTAGAAAAGGTGGTCAAGAAAACGTGACATTGCGTGCGGTGTTGGATTTGCGGGGGGGGTAGGCATGGTGTGGTTTTGAAGTCTTGGTGGCATTCGGCAAGTGAAGTTACAGGTTTGGCTGGTCGTGCCGTAACTCTCAATGCCGTAATTTGTTGCGACTGTATTTGAAAACGTGAATCATCCGGAGCGAAGGTTGCCGTGCGAAGAATTCCATAACGTGTCAAGTTTTTGACAAAATTGTTGTTTTTTCAGGAAACTAATTTTCTCAAGATGCCAAATGTTGACGCAGCGACATTTTTTGATGCAATGTTGGCAAGCCCTATTTCTGGCTGACGATCCAAGGAATTGAGATGGTCAGGCCTGGATGCCCAGCGTTTTGCCTCCCAAGAATTCCGCAGTAACCCTTACCTCGCAGTTTCCCGCCCTTAAATCTGGAGTTGATGCCATGGTGAAAGTTTCCCCTAATTGTGCACCAGCGCATTTTCAGGCACTCAGCCGCCGTGGATTTCTGTCAGTGGGCATGCTGGCAGGGACCTCATTAACATTGCCTCATCTTCTGCAGCAGCAGGCTTTGGCAGACTTGAAGGATTACAAGACTTTTCAAGGGACTGCCAAATCCATCATTCACATCTTCCTGCCTGGCGGGATTGCTCATCAGGAATCCTTTGATCCGAAGCCTAATGCTCCGATCGAATATCGCGGTGAAATGAAGCAGGTGCAGACAAAGCTTCCCGGTGTGATGTTTGGGGAAACTCTCACCAAAACCGCAGAAGTCGCTGACAAGCTCTGTATCATTCGCAGTATGACCCATGGTGAAGCAGCCCACGAACGCGGCACGCACAATATGTTCACAGGTTACAGGCCAAGTCCTGCCTTGCAGTATCCTTCTATTGGGTCTGTGATCAGTCATGAATTTGGGCCACGTAATAATCTGCCTCCCTATGTCTGCGTGCCGAATGTGCCAAACGAGTATGCCGGGAGCGGCTATCTGAGCAGTGCCTTTGCACCGTTTGCCCTGGGTTCCGATCCGGCCAGCAACGGATTCAAGGTGCGGGATCTGAACTTGCCTGGCGGAGTTGATGATGCTCGATTTGAGTCACGTCGCCGCATGCTGGATGCCGTCAATGGTCATTTTGCACAGCGTGAAAAATCTGATGAACTGACCGCGATGAACACTTTCTATGATCGCGCCTACAGCCTGATCAGTTCGTCGCAGGCACGAGAAGCCTTCGATATTGAGAAGGAATCGCCCGAGATCCGCGATCAGTATGGCCGAAATACGGCAGGCGCTCGCATGCTGCTGGCTCGCCGCCTTGTCGAATCTGGTGTGCGGCTGGTGAACCTGACTTACGGTGGGTGGGATCATCACACAAATATCGTTCAGGGATTCAAAAACCAGATGCCTCAGTTTGATCAGGCTTTCTCAATGCTGATCAAGGATCTCGACCAGCGTGGTCTGCTCGGTGAAACACTAGTGATGGTGTCGTCGGAATTTGGCCGGACACCGAAGATCAACGGCACAGCAGGTCGCGATCACTATCCTAAGGTCTTCAGCGTGGCCCTGGCTGGTGGCGGGATCAAGCAGGGAGCCGTATACGGATCGTCGAATGCTGTGGCCTCTGAGCCTGATGAGAATCCACTGGGAATTGAAGATCTCTTCACCACCGTTTATCACGCGTTGGGTATTGTCGCTGACAAGGAATTGATGGCACCTGGGGATCGTCCGATTGAAATCGTCGATGGCGGTCAAGTTGTGAAAGAGTTGCTGACTTAGTCCCGGCTGGCAGTGCATTCTTTGTGTCACATGCACCACGGGCCATCGCCTGACTCTTGGGCGATGGCCTGGCGCATAGCTGTCAGTGTTAATGCTATTGTTTGCAATTCAGAGGCATCGATCTGGTCAGAATCATTTGCACACATGCCTGGGCCAGGTCGCCACAGTGACGTCCATTGTGAGAAGTGGTTTCCGAACCAGTTGGTTTCAGTTGGGCAGGCACTTCTTAATATCGTGTTTGTGCCATTGAAGACCGGTTTTGATGGTAAAAGCTACGCCACTCGCTTGCTGGAATAATCGTTACAGTCGTTAAGGCTTATGTATTTTCGCCAGACACTTGAGAGCTCGCTCTGATTGTTTGCATAAAATAAGTTCGATGTGACGAGATCTACACAAGGGCTGTTGATTCCCATGAGTCGAACAGCCCGTGACCTGCCTCGTAAAGATAACCTGCCTCGAAATGAATGCTTGCCAAATCGTTCTCGCCTGAAGGAAAAGTCGTGCACAGCAGGTGATGTGTGCAGGCTAAGGATGTTCTCCCATGATGAAATTCTGGTTCGCTCGCAACTTAAGTATTGCCTGCCTGCTGATGAGCTTTGCGACCGCTGGACATGCTCTGGGTGCTGACCCTGTCGTTAGAAATGTCATGCCTCGTGGTGCCCAGCGGGGGACAGAAGTCGAACTTTCGTTTAACGGCGAGCGGCTTGGCGATGCTGCTGAAGTGATCATGTACGAGCCGGGAATTGAAGTCCTCGATTTCAAAGTCGAGAACGACAAGCTCGTCAAGGCCCGCGTCAAACTGAGTTCAGATCAGACGCCAGGAATTCGGCATTTAAGGCTCCGTACCAAAAGTGGCATGTCCAAGGCACAAAACTTCGCCATCTCGGCCTTGCCGGTTGTTGAAGAAGTCGAGCCAAACAATGAGTTCGTCAAGCCACAGGTGATTTCGAACAACGTGACAATCAACGGCGTCGTGACGAACGAGGATGTCGATTACTTTGTCGTCGATGCGAAAGCTGGTGAGCGGTTAACTGCGGAAGTCGTGGGCATCCGCCTCGGTAATTCGATGTTCGATCCGTATGTGTCGATCATCAATGAATCACGATTTGAACTGGCTGGCAGTGACGATGCGGCTTTTGGCACTCAGGATGGCGTGGCTTCGATCGTTGTCCCCACGGATGGTAAATACATCGTGATGGTCAGGGAATCCAGTTATGGCGGGTCGGGTGATAGCTATTACCAGCTTCATATTGGGAACTATCCCCGGCCGCTGGCCATTGTCCCAGCCGGTGGTAAACCTGGAAGCACCGTTTCGGTGACTTATTACGGAGATGTCAAGGGTCCTTTGACGCGAGATGTTGTGCTGCCAACTCTGGAAAGTCTTCCAGCATCTTCCCCTTTGAACTTTACCCTTTCAGCGAGTGATGATTCGGGAACTTCACCGACTGGTAATGCATTTCGGCTGACAGATCTTGAGAACGTGATCGAAGCAGAGCCGAATGATTCGATGGAGCAGGCTCCTTTGGCTGTTCTGCCCGCCGCAATGAATGGCATTCTGCAGACAGAAGGAGATCGAGACCTGTTCGCCTTTGAGGCAAAAAAAGGTGAGAATTTCGAGTTCGTTGTTTACGGAAGACGATTGCGTTCCGAGATGGATTCTGTGCTGCAGATCTGGAATGACAAAGGGAATGCAGTCGCCAATAGCGACGACTCCCCCGGCACTCCCGATAGTCAGCTTCGGTTCAATTGCCCAGCGGATGGTAAATACTTTGTCATGATTCGCGATCATCTGGGTCGTGGAGGGAATGCCTATCATTACCGGATTGAAGCGAACCCGATCATGCCTCGTCTCGATTTTTCGATTAATGAGTTTGTCCAGTTTCAGGAAGATACGCTCGAGTTACCCGCTGGTGGGCGATTGCCATTCCTGGTAACAGCCACAAGACGGGATGTCGGCGGGCCCATTGAGTTTCGCAGTGAAAATCTTCCTCAGGGCGTCACGATCGAGGCTCCACAACTGGCTGACGGCCAGGGGGTGGCTCAGGTCGTCCTGGTCGCAGCTCCTGATGCACCGCTAAGTTTGAAAATGTCTCAGATCGTGGGTTTCATTGCTGCAGATCCCAATCGACATGTTGAAGGTCGCGTGCGGCAGGATGCTGTGATGGTGCGCGGCCAGAATAACCGCCCGTTCTTTATCGAAGCGCTACCGGCCTTGGCAGTTTCTGTGGTGGAACCAGTCCCCTTTTCTGTGGAGATTGTGCAACCCAAAGTCCCGCTGATAAAGAACAGTCCTTTGAAATTAAAGCTGATTGCCAAGCGTGAAGGGGACTTTAAAGGACCCATCAATGTCGAACTGCTGCAGAATCCGCCCGGTGTGAATTCAAGTCGCAATGCAGTCATTGCTGAAGGGCAGACGGAGACAGTGATTGACGTTAATGCTGCCGGAAATGCTCCCGTTGGTGATTGGAAGATTTGTGCCCGAGTTCGTGCGGATGCGGGAGGAAGTCGGATTTCCGCGTCGCCGTTTGTCGCTCTGAAAGTTGCTGAGCCTTACGTCAAGCTGGAGTTTGCAAAGTCCGCTGTCGAACAGAATGCAGAGATCGATTACCCGGTGAAAGTTGAACAGGTCACACCCTTTGAGGGGACTGCCAAGGTCGTGCTGATGGGGTTGCCTCATCAAACCACCGCTGAGCCACTGGAGATGACGAAAGAGACCCAGGAACTGGTGTTCAAGATTAAAGCCGGGCCAGAAGCACCAGTCAGCAAAAACAAGAATCTTTTCTGCCAGATTATCATTCAGCAGGAAGGTGAAGAGGTAATTCATCATTTAGGGAGCGGCGAACTGCGGATTGATAAACCGTTGCCACCCAAAACGACGCCAGCACCTGCTCCCACTCCTCAAGTGGCGGAAACACCTAAACCGCCGGCAACGAAGCCCTTGAGTCGCCTGGAGCAACTGCGGTTAGAGCAGCAGCAGAAGGCCGCTGCGGGGCAGGCCCCTTAAGGGTTGACTTTTTCTACAGAGTCAGAGTTCGGCAGAGTCAGAGCACATGAGTGATATGAATAGATTTCGCCCTGGATCAGTCAGGGCCGTCGAAATGGCAATCAGATAACGGCACAGGTGATTGAGATGGAAGTCAAAATTTCGGATACGAATGCTCAATCAGGATCGGGGTGGGCTATGGACAAGTACAGTACAGTCTTCAACCGTTGCTGGATGACATGGGGCGTTCTGGGAACATTCCTGTTCGCCACCGGTGATGCGTTTGGTGAGTCCAAGCTCACTCAATTGCGTGTCTATCCGGAGCAGGTCAAGCTCGAGACGGCCGCTGATCGACAGCTACTGGTTGTTCAGGCAGTGCGAGAGGATGGCGTGACTGTCGATGTCAGTCATGAGGCAAAATTCCAGATCGCTGATCAACAGTTCGTCAAGCTGGAGGGGACGACGCTGTGTCCTCAGGCTGATGGCAAGACAGAGATTCGTGTCGAGTACGGTGGTTTAGCGAAGTCCATTCCTCTGGAAGTCGTTAAAGCGACTGAAGCACGTCCTGTGAGTTTCAAACTGGATGTAATGCCAGTATTGATGAAGTCAGGCTGTAACAGTGGTAGCTGCCATGGCGCTGCCCGCGGAAAAGATGGTTTTCGACTTTCACTCTTTGGTTACGACCCGGACGGGGATTACCACCGTATTGTGCGAGAACTCCCCGGTCGGCGAATTGACCTTGCTGTGCCTGAAGCCAGTCTTCTGGTCGAAAAATCTGTGGGGGCTGTTCCCCATGGCGGCGGTAAACGTTTTGAGATGACTTCGGATTTGAATAAGACTTTCGTGGACTGGGTTGCTGCCAATTGCCCACAGGATCCGGCCGATGTCCCCGTCTGCACAGGTTTGTCACTCTACCCGCCAGATGGGGTGCTCGATGGCGAAGGTACAAAACAGCAGGTCACAGTTCGCGCTACCTATAGTGATGGTTCTGATCGGGACGTGACTGCACTGACATTGTTTATGTCGAATAATGATAATTCCGCAACAATTTCTCCCGAAGGTATCATTCAGGCGGGAGCTCGCGGCGAAGCCTTTATCATGGCTCGCTTCGCGACATTTACCGTGGGTTCCCACTTTGTCGTACTGCCTAAATGGCATCAGTATGAGGCTAAGGCGATGCCGAGTGCCAACTACATTGATGACCTCGTCAATCAGAAACTCATGAAGCTGCGCATTGAACCCAGTGGCAAAGCGGATGATGAAGCATTTCTGAGGCGTGTTTACCTCGATCTGGTGGGGATTCTCCCGACGGAAGAAGAATATGTCGCTTTCATGACCGACACGAATCCTCAGAAGCGGGATCTGCTCATTGACCAACTTGTCGAGCGGAAAGAATTCACAGAAGTCTGGGTCTCCAAGTGGGCCGAATGGCTGATGATGAGATCGTCCAATCAGACCAGCTATAAGTCGATTGTGCTGTACTATAACTGGCTGTCTGAGCAGATTGCCGAGAATGTCCCACTCAATGTCATGGTGCGAGATATTCTCTCTGCGAATGGGGGAACATTTAAGAACGCTCCGACAAATTTCTATCAGATCGAGCGGGATACACTCAAAGTTTCTGAGAATGTCGCCCAGATCTTCATGGGAATGAGAACACAATGCGCTCAATGTCATAATCATCCATTTGATCGCTGGACACAGGATGATTACTACGCCTTTGCGTCGTTCTTTTCTCAGATTGGACGCAAGGAAGCCGAAGACTACCGCGAGACGATTATCTTCAATAGTGGCGGTGGTGACGTAAGGCATCCTGTCAACGGTAAGGTGATGGAGCCTGTTTTCCTGGGTGGGCCAAAAGCAGATACGAAGGGTAAGGATCGCCGTGAAGTCCTGGCAAATTGGCTGGCTTCGCCGGAGAATCCGTACTTTGCTGAAAACTTCGTCAACCGAGTGTGGCATCACTTCTTCGGGATTGGCATTGTCGATCCGATTGATGATGTGCGAATCTCCAATCCTCCTTCCAATGAGCCCCTCCTGAAAGAGTTGGCCAAGAGATTCACAGCTTCGAACTACAACTTCAAGCAGTTGGTTAAAGAAATTGTTCGTTCAGAAGCTTATCAGCGGTCAACACAGCGGAATGAATCCAACGCTACTGATGAGAAGAATTTTGCTCATCAGTCTCTACGGCGAATTAAAGCCGAATCCATGCTCGATATCATCACCCAGGTGACAAGTGGTCGGGAAAAATTCCGCGGGTTGCCACTAGGTGCTCGAGCCGTTCAGATCGCCGACGGACAGACATCGAACTATTTCCTGACGACCTTCGGTCGCGCGACTCGAGAAACGGCTTGCAGTTGTGAAGTGAAGATGGAACCAACATTGTCCCAGGCACTCCATCTCTTGAATGGCGATTCTTCCAATCAGAAGATCGCCCAGGGGAACCTGGTCGGTAAGTGGTTGCAGGAAAAGGTCCCTCACGAAGAGATTGTGCAGCGACTCTATATCCGCTGTCTTTCGCGCAAGGCGACGCCAGCGGAGCTCGACGTGCTGCTGCCAACGTTGGCTGAATCAAAGGATCCCAAGAAAGATCTCGATGATGTTTTCTGGGCACTGCTGAACAGCCGGGAGTTTATTTTTAATCACTAAGGCTCAGTCGCGAGCATTGCCCTGATTTGTGAACCTATGTGATTGCTTTTGTAAATCGATAGATATCGATGGCCTCTCCTCACCTGGTTGGCCTGACATTCGTGGAAGAGTGAGTATCAGTATGGGTCGGTTTCTCCCAATGATTTTGACCATGGCGATGGCTGTTCCTGTAGCGATATCTGCTCAGGAAAAGGCGTCGGATGATAAACCTCAGGAGAAGAAGATCACTTATGACGAGCACATTCTGCCAATTTTTCGGGAGAAGTGTGGTTCGTGCCATAATGCCAATGATAAAAAAGGTGATCTGGTTCTCGATAACTACTCTGCTGCCATGCAGGGTGGGGCTTCTGGCGAAGTCATTAACACCAACGGTGAACCTGCCAATAGTCAGCTTTATCTGGTGATGACTCATGAGTCAGAGCCCATCATGCCTCCGGGGCAACCTCGACTGCCCGATGCTCAGTTGGAACTGGTTCGTAAGTGGATTGAACAGGGGGCGCTTCAGAATTCCGGAAGTAAAGCCAAGATCAAGAAGAAATCGGTCGTGACCGCCTCGGCAGCTTCATCGATGAAAAGGCCCGATGGTCCGGCTCCTATGCCTGAAGTCGCCTTGCCAATCGAGCCGGTGGTTGTAACGTCCCGGGCCAATGCGGTCACGGCTTTGGCAGCCAACCCGTGGGCCCCACTCCTGGCAGTATCGGGGTATAAGCAGATTCTGCTCTACCACGCTCAGACATTAGATCTCGTGGGTGTACTCCCATTTCCAGAAGGGCAACCGCATATTCTGAAGTTCAGCCGGAATGGTTCTGTATTGCTGGCTGGCGGCGGCCGGGGAGGCCAAAGTGGTCTGATAGTACTGTTCGACATCAAGACGGGGAGAAGGCTCGCACAGGTTGGTGCAGAGTATGATACCGTACTGGCAGCAGACTTGAGCCCCGATATGTCTCTGGTCGCACTGGGTGGCCCGAAGAAGATGCTGCGGGTCTATGAAGTAGCGACTGGTGAATTGCTTTACGAATCCAAGAAACACACGGATTGGGTGACCGCGATTGAGTTCAGCCCGGATGGCGTGTTGCTCGCCAGCGGTGACCGTAGTAATGGACTCGTTGTGTGGGAAGCATATACCGGAAGAGAGTTCTATTTTCTGACGGGTCATACCGGGAGTATTAACGATGTCTCCTGGTCGCCAGACAGCAATACGCTCGCCAGTGGCAGCGAAGATGGCACGATTCGATTGTGGGAAATGCAGAACGGCGGCCAGATCAAGAACTTTAATGCTCATGGCGGCGGCGTTCAGGCCTTGGATTTTACACTTGATGTCCGGATTGTTTCGACAGGCCGCGATCGCGTGACGAAATTATTCGATGCCAATGGCAACAAGCAAAGAGATTTCCCTGCGACTCAAGATGTGGGCATGGAAGTCTGTTATTCGGGTGAGACCGATCGGGTCTACGCGGGTGATATGGCCGGTCGGGTTTATGCCTGGAATGCGAAAGATGGAGCAGTGTTTGGCCAGTGTGTTACAAATCCGGCATCAGTTACTGCTCAATTGGCGGCTGCTCAAACGGAATTGACAGGGTCACAGCAGAAAGTTGCTGCTGCGAATGAGGCTTTGGAATCGTTGCGTAAGCAGCTTGCAGACCGCCAGAAAGCCGCGGAAGAAGCCAGTAAAATGGTGGGTGTGCGTGAAGCTGAACTGAATGCGAGGAACGAAGCAAAAACCGGCAAGCAAAACGATGTGAGCCGTCTGGAACAGCAGTTAGTGGGAATGAAGCAGCAACTCTCGAAACAGCAGCAGGAATTTGACCAGGCCACGAAGGCGTTGGAAGTCGCTGTGACGAAACTCAATGGCCAAAAGGGGGACCTGCAGAAGGCACGTGAAGCTTTCGATGCGACACAAAAAGCATTGGACGAAGCACGGAATCGTCTGAAAGGAGATGCCGAAAACGTTGACCAGAAAAACATTGTTTCTGATCTGGAAGGAAAGTTGAAGTCGGCTAAAGGCCAGGTCGACCTCATTGAGGCGGCCGTGAAAGAGCAAGCCACGACTGTCTCGGGCCTGGAAAAACAGCTTGAAGAGCGCAAGCAGCCTTTAGCTGCTGGTAAGGCAGAGTTGAACACTGTGGACGCGAAGCTCACGACGGGTCGAGATGAATTAAAAGCTCTGGATAGTGCTCGCAGTAATGCCGAACAGGCACTTAAAAATGCGAGAATGGAAGCTGAGCAGCGTATGAAAACTGCACCGGCAACTGAAGATGAAAAGAAGCAACTGGCTGAACGGGAAGCAGCCTTGAAGACTGCTCAGGAAGTGCTGTCGCGATGGCAAGGACGAATCTCGACGATTGAAGCGGCTCGAAATCTGCCACCACTTTCTACAGCCGTTGTGGAGTAGGTTCGAGAGAGAGCTTGACTTCTCCCGTTTGATAGTTTTCCAGAGGGATGGTTTTCGTGTCATCGAAGGCCATCCCTCTTTTCTGTTTGGCAGGCCAGATTCGAGGGGGCTGCTTGATTTCTCAAAGATTGATCCCAAGACTTGGCGAGTCCACTGGGAATCGAGAGTCTTTGAAGGCAGTGTTCAGATGTTGATCGATGGGTCTGAGCAGTCACGAAAACAGTTTCTGGAGACGAATCGTCAGGCGTGGGATACCCTTGCTCGAAATGGAAGTCCTTTTGCCCATGTGGCCAGTGATGAGGAATGCCGGTATCCCTTAAAGACACTCGATTCGCGGGGATGGCTGCCTGAGGATGTCCGGGGCCTGAAAGTTCTCTGCCTCGCTGCGGGTGGGGGTTGGCAATCGATTCTTTATGCCACTGCCGGTGCCGAGGTGACTGTTGTCGATCTGAGTCCAGAGATGCTCGCACTGGATTTGAGAGAGGCACAGCGCAGAGGTCTCAATGTGCGAACTTTGGCCACATCGATGGATGATTTGTCGATGCTGGGAGACGCCACCTTCGATATTGCCCATCAACCTGTCAGTACCTGCTACATTCCCAGCCTCTCGGGGATGTATCGGGAACTGGCTCGAGTACTCAAAGATGGGGGTCTGTACATCAGTCAGCACAAGCAGCCAGGGAGTCTGCAGATCACCCATCGAGACCACCGTGATCGCTATGTGTTAGGGGTGGAATACTATGAACAGCGTGCCTTGCCCGTGGCAGCAGATACGATGTATCGAGAACAGGGAACGAGCGAGTTTCTGCATCGCTGGGATGAACTGATTGGCGAGCTGTGCCGCAGTGGCTTCGTGCTGGAAGATCTGGTGGAACCCAGGCGGGCCGACCTGACGGCATCACCTGGAATGGCAGGGCACAGAGGTCGATTCGTACCCCCCTATGTGCGGCTCAAAGCGCGGCGACATCGCAGAGATTCCGAACAGACCACGCGAATTTTCTCATAGGGGCTGACTTCGTGAGGAAACTCCGAGATCACAAGTCATAATGTGTGATCACATGAACATGTTCCGTCGTGGGTTGTCTACCATTTGTTGTATGTATTTGTTTGATGGGATGTCAGAAAATCCACTCAGGTTGGCTAGTTATTTACGGCGTCATCGCAAATAATCAATGAAACAACAAGTCTTGATGGGCCGAGACCCTCGCGACGTTCTTGGCGGTCAGATCGGCTTCAGCTTGTGATCAATTGTTTGGGAGTGACAACAAATGTATGGCATTCGTTTGAGTTTATTGGGGATCGTTCTGGGGTTGTCTCTTCACGGCTGTGGTGGCGGTAGCGAAGTACCGAAAGATCGAGTGCCGACATTTCCTGTGACAGGGGTGGTGACACTGGATGATAAGCCTCTCGATGGTGCGACTGTGACATTTCATGCACCAGCCTCAAGTCCTGATGGCAAGACCATCCCCAGTGCGATTGGAACCACCGATTCATCCGGTCGCTTCAAACTCATGACCTGGCAGCCCAATGATGGTGCAGCCGCTGCGAACTACACAATCAGCGTTTCCAAGTATGAGGCGGCGCCTGCAACGGGTTCTACCGGTGGCGAGTATGTGCCACCAGATCCCAAAGTGAAACCAGTGGCTCCGAAAGCTCTGGTGCCAGCCAAGTACCTCAATCATCAGAAGTCCGGGTTAATGGCTGAGGTGAAATCTTCAGGAAAGAACGAATTCAAGCTGGAGTTGAAGTCACAGCCTTAGGGTTTGCTTTACTTAGCTATTCCCAATCTCAAACTCATTGCGATCTCGCTGTCGTCAGGCGTTTTTGCAATTGAATTGCGGACCTTCTTGGGCCTTTCGATACTCGCCTTTTTTAAGTTCGATATAAGCGGCGTCAAAAAATGTGCCAGTCTGGCACGCGGTCCTGGGATGCTTTCATTCGGCAATTAATCGGTTTCGTCCCAGGCTTTCTGCTTTGGCTAACGCTCTTCTGGCGCTCTGGATCAGTTCCTCAGGATTGTTTTGCGGTTGTGAGCAGGATAATCCTGAGGATGCCGTCACAATGACTTCCTGTTGGCCATTTTCCAACAGGAAGTGATGAGTCCGGATCGAGTCACGAATCATTTCGGCCTGTCTCCAGGCTTGTGCTGGTGTGAGATTCGGAAGCAGGACTGAGATCGTCTGTTCGTCGAACTGACAGATCAGATCCGTATCTCGCGCCGATCGAATAACCAGAGCGATCATTTTTTGTAGTAGTTGGTGTGTCTCACTCGAGCCGTACCGCCGGAGTGCTGAATCATGCCGATCCATGCGTACGAGCAGAAGTGCACTGGTGGTATGGCATGAGGTGCCATAATCGAGCATGTGTTTGAGATTGAGGTCAAAAGTGCTTCTGTCTGGTAAACCAGATGAAGCCGAATGAGCGTCATTGATCCATTCGAACTGAAAAACTGCTGGTGGGCTGCTGTGATTGCCGCGCAGGTTGGCAAGCCGCTGTAGTGACTCGATTAAACGCGATTGGACTTTCTCTAACCGATTCTGTCGATCCGGTGGGAATGGTTTTTGAGATTCGGATAAAGCGAAAGTACAGTTCTTCTCGACTTGTTCCAATTCTGTGAGCAATCGGTTTTGCCAGAGAGAGGCATCCTTCAGGGCCCGTGAAAACTGGCGCCGTTGCCACCAGGGCCCCAGCCAGATGCCGCAGATAAATCCTGTGGCGGCAGCAACAAGTAGAGCCAGTCCGCCTGTGGTTAATGCGAGCCACAAAGTGAACTGCTCATGCGATTCCATGGAAACGGCCTGTGCTGTTTGAGTTTTCGAGCAGTGAGTTCAACGCGAATATCTGGAGAGATATCTCATTCGACTGGCATCGAGGGCCGCATCTTTTGGCTGAGTTCCAGAATCTCGAAGCGAGGCGATGGTTGGAAAGCTGTACCACAAATGAGACTCTCCACTGCCAAGTTTGTCTCATAAACGCTCTTTGTGATCCTGAGAAATCCAATGCGAGAATGTTGTTGGTGATGGATGATCTGGCTGTAGCGAATAAGTGGTGCAGGCCGGATTGCCGGCGATAGAGGGACGCCCCGTCGGCGTGATGGATGATCTGGCTGTAGCGAATAAGTGGTGCAGGACCGATTCGAGATTATTCTCTCTGAAAATGAAGTGTACGTTTGATCACTCAATTCTCCGTTGATGACGGGAATCCTCGCGTTGTCGACGTTCCGCTTTTAGACTGTGGCGAACATTGGTTTTGAATGATCCAGAAGTCCGGCGGTTTGATAGCCGCCATCGAGAAGGTTCCTGCGAAATGTACGACCGCGCCCGTTTGATCGAACTGTTTCACCAGAGAGCATTACGGTTCGGAGACTTCACACTCGCATCGGGCAAAAAATCGAGCTATTACCTGGATGGAAAGCAGATCACGCTGCATTCCGAGGGGTTGAAGCTGTTGAGCGAGGGGCTTCTGGATCTCCTCGAAGGGATCGAGTTTGATGCTTTTGGAGGGATGTCGTTAGGTGCCGATCCGATCGTGGGAGGGGTGCTGACGGCCGCCGCTGCTCGGGGAAAAGAGCTGGCTGGCTTTCTGGTTCGAAAGGAATCCAAAGGGCACGGCACACAGAAGTATCTCGAGGGGCCAGTCACTCCGGGGATGCGTGTGGTCATTGTGGACGATGTCGTGACGACCGGTGGGAGTGCATTGCTTTCGGTTGATCGCTCAATCGATTTTGGTCTTAACGTGATTCAGGTTGTTGGCGTGATCGATCGCAAAGAAGGGGGCGCTGCCAACTTTGCCGCTCGCCAATTGCCCTTCAAAAGTCTGCTCAGTATTGAAGACTTCGGGATTAAGCCACCAGTGGTCAGCTAAGAATTCCCCCGGTGGTGGGCATAGACTTCCAGAGTGCGGCATGTGGCGAAATCCAAATTCACCGGGTGCCTTCTGGTCGCGGTTCCGGGCTGGCTGGCCGTGGGTGATTTTTTGCAATGCTGTTGTTTGCTGGGTTATCTGCAAATGGAGCCCTTGATGGCGCAGAGGCAGAGGGGGGGCTCTTGACCGGTGTTTTACTCGTCCGGACAGGGACGAGTTCCTGATAGCTGGCTGTGACTACCTTGAAAGGGGCAGACGGAGCTCCTTGGGCAACTGGTTGTACAGGAATTTCGGGTGCTGCAGGTCGCACTTTGCGAATGACCCCATCATTTGCGGGGAATGGGTCAAACGGATCCTGAGGTAAAGTTCGATTCCGCTCTGGAAGAGGCGGTTGAGCCGCAGGAGTGGGCCGTCCTGTGGGCGACTCGCGATTTCTCGTGGAGCTGTCAGGCTGGCCGGCATCTGGCAAAGGACCCAATGGCGGAAAGTCATCCGGGATCTCGGTCGGCAGTGCCGGAAGTGTACGCCTGCCTGCAGGCGACTCAGGTTGTCGAAGCGGACCAGGTTGACTGGTTGTTGGATCGGCTTTTTCCAATAAATCGAGTGGATCGAGACCATTTGAAAAAGGATCCGGTTCTGACGCGGGTTGTGGCGATCTGGATCGCATTGAGCCTTGAGGATTCGCTGTTGCCGCTTCGGGAGCAGCAGACTCGAGGGCGTCGGGAAGCCGGGGTGAATCTCTGTTGATCCGACTGGGGACTGGCTCATTGAGTTCCGGAAATGGATCAAGCGGGTCATTCGGGATCGAAGGGTTGAGCTTTCCAGGGAGTGTAGGGTTCCAACCGGATCGATTGGGGATGGTTTTGTCGATCCGATCTTCGAGGGGTTGATTGATCTCCGGTGATCCTGAAGGGGCTCTGGCTGGCAGGTCTCGATTGCTGGGAGTCATCTCTGGCAGCAGCGGCAATGGCTGTCGCGGATCGGCAGATCGGTCAAGTTCTGGTGTCTTGATGGAAGGAAGAGGCTGCCCAGGTAATGGTTCAGGAAACGCATTATCCAAGGGATCGCTGGAAGGTCTTGTGGTCGAATTGCGTGGTCTGGCTGGTTCAAGAGGTTCGGGGAGGTTGTCAAGACGATCTCGTTCGAGTGGCATCGTGCGAGATGGTAGCCCGGATGGTGGGAGGTCTGTTGGGACCGGGCCAAAATCGTCGGGCAATGGTGGAAAATCGCGAGAGTTTTCTCGCGGCATATCGGTAGTTGATGGAGAGGCTTCTCGATCCAGCAGTGGGCGTCGACCTGGTGCAGGGCCGAATGTATTGTCATCTGGCATGACGGGTTGAGTTCGTCGAGGTTCAAAAGCAGGCTCGTTGACTGCAGGGAGTGAGGGCCTTCGAGCGGGAAGAGAATTCGTCGAATCCAGTGGCTGAGGTTCCGGGCCAAAAGGATCTGCTGATGGGATGTTACTGCCTCTGTCACGCAGGTTGAGATCTCTTCCGGGATTGGGATCGAGCTTCGGATCCAATTCCCGCCCAGTTCGATCCGATCGATTCAATGGATCATCGACCGGGGGAGAACCAAAAGGACGGTCTGAGTCGGGTCGTTCTCTCATGTTGGTTGGAACACGAGGAAGTGGCTGGTTGGAATTTCGTAAAGAATTATCGAGATCTGACGAAGAATTAGGACGCGGGTTTGCTGGCAATTCCCCCGGTGCCGGGCCAAACAGTCCATCATCCGGTACTGGGTTTTGTGGGCGAGCAGCAGGGATTCGTTCAAGCGGTGGGAGTAACTCATCACGGGGCAATGAGGGTTCGCGTGGTTCGCTTGAAGAATTCTCCGAACGGCCAGGACGAGGCAAGGGGAAAT